>Ga0307931_1002711_pt1 | contig 11204 bp, 7 predicted proteins | sample OrgLakmetageno47_FD_201816 | JGI IMG/M metagenome (GOLD analysis project Ga0307931, IMG submission 201816) | Saline water microbial communities from Organic Lake, Antarctica - #47 | ecosystem: Environmental > Aquatic > Non-marine Saline and Alkaline > Saline | place: Antarctica: Organic Lake... | reverse complement strand
GTGGCATCGAAGAGGCAGGACTGACCCATGTCCTTGCCCGCCACGAACAGGGGGCAGGTTTCATGGCCGATGGCTATGCCCGCGCCACCGGTCAGCCGGGCGTGGCCTATGTCATCACCGGACCGGGGTTGTGCAACATCATGACGCCGATGGGGCAGGCCTATTCCGACAGCGTGCCGCTTCTGGTGCTTTCATCCTGTCTGGACGACACGGACGCGATGCGCGGCCAGTTGCACCAGATGAAGGACCAGACGGGCGCTGCCGCAACCGTTTGCGACTGGTCGCGCGAGGCGCGCACGGCCCCCGCGACTTTCGCGCTGGTCGACCGGGCGCTGACCGAATTCGCGACCTGCCGCAAACGGCCCAAGCATCTGAGTATTCCGATATCCGCCTTGCAGACCACCGTGTCGCAGGGGTGGGACAGCGATGCCGGAGCGGTCGAGGATGTGGTCCAGACTGCCGCCACGCCGGTCTGTCAGGCCTTCATGGACCGTCTGGCCGCCGCCCGCCGTCCGCTTTTCGTCTTCGGTGGTGGCGCAGTCGCGGGGACCGACGCGATTCGCGCGTTTCTTGACGGGCGCGGCATCGCCAGCTTTTGCACGGCAGCAGGGCGCGGGATCGTCACCGACGACCCGCGCGCCTTTGGCACCATGCTGGCACGCCCCGACAGCGCAGAGGTCTTTGCAAGGGCCGACCTCGTCGTGGCCGTCGGCACCGATCTGTCCGAGGTGGATCTGTGGCGTGACCATGCCGGTCATGACTGCCGCACGGTGATCGTGAACACCGACCCCGAATTGCTGGCCCGCAAGACTGCGCAGGATATGGCCATCGCGGCGGATGCAGGCACGTTTTTCGCACAGGTGCAGGCGCTGGACCGGCCGTCCGGCCCCACTGGCTGGACCCCGATGGAAGTCGCCCGCGCCAAGGGGCGCTGGCGCAGCCAGATCGCCAGTGAACGCCCCGGTATCCTGCCCGTCATCGACACGCTGCGGGCCGCCTTGCCTGCTGACACGATCGTCTACTCGGACATGACGCAATTCGCCTATGCCGCGCTTGATGTCTGGCCTGCATCGTCACCGGGCCTCTGGCACCATCCGTCGGGCTTTGGCACGCTGGGCTATGCGATGCCAGCGGCCATCGGCGGCAAGATCGGGCGCCCCGATGTGCCAGTGGTCGCCGTCGCGGGCGACTACGGCTTTCAATACACGCTGCAGGAACTGGCGGTCGCGGTGGAGCTGGAGCTTTGCCTGCCGGTCATCCTTTGGGACAACGGCAAGCTGGGCGAAATCGAGGACAGCATGGTTGCCGCCCAGATCGCCCCCAATGCCGTCGTCCAGCGCAACCCCGATTTCGTCAAGCTGGCCGAAGCCTATGGCGCGGCATCCGCAGCCCCCGCCAGCCTTGCCGAACTGACCGAGGCGGTTACACAGGCGCTAGCGACGGATGGTCCGACCCTGATCCACGTCCGCGCCGGTATCGCCAGCGCACCGGACAGCGATTGACCCGCTGTCCGGCCGTCTGAGCATTACCAGCAGCTGACCAGAACGGTCTGATCGGTGGCCCGCAGCGTCAAGGTCTCGGGCGCCATGAAGGCCAGCGTATCGGTGGTCCGGGCGGCGATCCCTGCCGCGTCCAACGACGCGAGGATGCGGTCCGTATCAAGGCTGAAGCTCACGTCCGCAGGCAGGACCTGACCGTCGGTCTGCCGGCGCGGCAGCATCATGCCCAGCACGGCGCCACCGTTGTCGAAGACCGGTCCGCCCGCATCACCCGGTTGCGCCGCAAGAGCAAGGCGCTTGACCTCTTCCTCGCCGTTCAGCCCGCGCAGGTCGGCCAGCCGCCCGAAGGTGAGCGAAGGGGCGGCCAGAACACCGCCGTAGGGGTAGCCGGCAACCGCCACTTCGGACTGCAGGCGCGGCACGGCGGTCTGGAAATCGGCTACGCCCAAGGGGGCAAGCGGGGTCAGGGGGCGCAGCACCGCCAGACCCAGATCGTCGTCGCGGTGAACCACCTCTGCCTCGGTATCGCTGTCGATCGTCAGCCGTTCGCATTGGCCCGCCACTTCAGTCGTGGTCAGGACGTCTCCCTGCCTGTCGATGAAGAAGCCGGACCGCGACATGACCGGTTTGCGAATTTCCAGACCGGCCACCAGATCAATGGCCTGATTTTCGTCCAGAGGCGCGATTGCAGGGTCAAGGACACCGTCGATCCGGGCAAAGCTGTCCTGCATTTCGGTCAGCACGCGGCGGAAGCGTTCCGCGTCTCCGGCAGGCCAGATCAGCATGAAGCCCTTGATTTCGCCTCCTTCTCGGGTGGCGTAGGTATAGGACCGGATATCGTCGCCCACCGCATTGATGGTAAAGGACCCGTCGCGCCGCGACCGTTCGCCTTCGGGGGGACGACGGCAAGGGTCTGCAGGATCTCGTAAAGACCCGCAAAACGAGTTTCGTCCCCCTGTTGCGAGATCAGCAGAACCTGCGCGGGCAGTTCATCGGACTTTGCATCGAAGCGGGCGAAGGGCGGTTCATATTCCGCGAAGGCCACCACGCCTGTCGGGATCCTGATCGCAATGCCTGTGGCATCGTCCTGCACCAATTGCAGATCCATCCCCTCCAGCACCGCGTTGTAGGCGTTGAGCAGGGCAGCCCGCTGGGTCGTTGTCAGAACGCCGGTCGGCTCATGGCCGTTGGCCTCCTGCCACGCTCCCATCGCGGCCCGCGTGCCGCGCCCGTAACTGCCGTCGATAGCCGCGTCATAATAGCCTGCCCATTGCAGCGCGATCTGAAGCTCCCGCTTGGCTTCGGGATCAAGAGTGGCTTCGGACGCGCGGGCCTCGGCCAGCGTCTCGTCATTGGCGGGGGTGGGGTCTGACGCCGCTTCCGGCACCTCGGCCTCGGTCACGTCGTCGGCTTGAGCCGTGTCATCCTGCGGTGCGGTTGCATCCGGAAGTGGCTGGACACCGGACTGGGCACCGACCCCGATGGGCCAGAATTGCTGGCGAAACGTGGTGCCATCCACCACGAAACTGTCTGCGGGTATCCGGCCCTCGGTACGCAACTGACTCAACAACGCCTCGGCATCCGGGCGGCTGTAAGGTCCCAGAACGATACCGTACCACGGTCCGCCCAGATAGAACCCCGCGACATTGTCCAACTGGTTGGCATAGGCGCGGACGCGGTCCTGCGCGCCGGTCAGCGTGGGTTGGGCTTCCACCTGCACCCATGCCGTGTCCTGCGCCGATGCGCGATGGGGCAGAGACACGCCAAGCGCCACTACCAATAAGAGAAAATACCTGATCATCATGTCCTTGCCGTCGCGCAATCCAAAGTTCAGGGGAAATTATCATCATCCACCGCCTGCGCACGCTCAAAACGCCGTGTGGCGCAGGTTTTGGCGGCCCGTGTCCTCATTGACCCAATAGACCTGCGGGCCTATGCAAGCGCCAGTCACGCGAAGAGGGTACAATGGCCGATAAACCGACGTCTTTTCAGGGGATCATCCTCGCCCTGCAATCCTATTGGGCGGACAAGGGCTGTGCCATCATGCAGCCTTACGACATGGAGGTCGGTGCCGGCACCTTTCACCCTGCCACGACCCTGCGGTCGCTGGGATCAAAGCCCTGGGCTGCGGCCTACGTCCAGCCCTCGCGCCGTCCGACGGACGGACGCTACGGCGAGAACCCGAACCGCTTGCAACATTATTATCAGTATCAGGTGCTGATCAAACCCAGCCCGCCCGATCTGCAGGACCTCTACCTTGGCAGTCTGGCTGCGATCGGTATCGATGCGCAACTCCATGACATTCGTTTTGTCGAGGACGACTGGGAAAGCCCGACGCTTGGCGCCTGGGGGCTGGGTTGGGAGGTCTGGTGCGATGGCATGGAAGTCAGCCAGTTCACCTATTTCCAGCAGGTTGGCGGGCATGATTGCAGACCGGTCAGCGGAGAGCTGACCTATGGGCTGGAGCGTCTGGCGATGTATGTCCTTGGCGTCGATCACGTGATGGACATGCCCTTCAATGCACCCGACGCGCCGATCCCGCTGACCTACGGCGACGTCTTCAGACAGACGGAAGAGGAATACGCCCGCTGGAATTTCGACGTGGCGGACACGGACACGCTGTTGCAGCACTTCAAGGACGCCGAGGCCGAATGTGCCCGCATCCTTGCACAGGATCATGTCGATCCGAAAACCGGCAAGCGGATCATCATGGCGCATCCGGCGTATGATCAGGCGATCAAGGCAAGCCACCTGTTCAACCTGCTGGATGCGCGGGGCGTGATTTCGGTCACCGAGAGGCAGGCCTATATCGGACGCGTCCGCACGCTGACCAAGGCCTGTGCCGATGCCTTCGTGCAGACCGATGCCGCAGGCGAGGCCGCCTGATGCTGACCCGGATCATCCTTGGAGGGATCGTGGTGTTCGCCATCGTCGCAGGAGCGTTGCTCTATTACCTGCAGGTCTACGCCTACTACGAAGAGATCGGCGCGGATGTCGCAAATGTGCAATTGGTGAACCTCGTCACCGACCAAGCCGAGCCTGTGATGTTCGAAAACTATCAGGGCATCGACAGCGACAGCAGCCCGCTGCGCTATCGCGCATGCTTCGATCTGTCGATGTCGCTGGCCGCCCTGACCGAAACATACGTCATCTCGGACGGGGCAGAACCCCGCGTCGCACCGGGCTGGTTCGACTGCTTCGACGCCGCTGCGATCGGCACGGATCTGGCGAGCGGAGAGGCCGTGGCCTTTCTGGGCGAACGCGACGTGACCTATGGAATCGACCGCATCGTAGCTGTCTATCCCGATGGCCGTGCGATGGCCTGGCACCAGATCAACGCCTGTGGCGCAGTTGTCTTCGACGGTAACCCCGCCCCCGATGGATGCGCGCCGCCGCCGGAATAACCGGAACAAAATGTCGCACTCGCGCGCTTGTCCGGCAACTCAAATGCCAAGGACGAGAGCTTATGTCAGATACTGTCCCCGATTGGACCGAACCGGTCATGCGGACCGGCTATGCTGCCCGCGGTATTGTCTACAGTCTTTTGGGTGGCCTGACGATGGTCGGCTCATGGTCCGGTGGCCAGACTGAAGGCACGACGGGTGCGCTTGCGACTCTCAAGGACAGTCCCGGTGGTATTGCCTTGCTTTATATCATCGCCGCCGGGCTGGTCTGCTACGGTGTCTGGCGCATCATCGCCGCCTACTACGATCTCGAACGCCGCGGCGATGACAAGGAAGGCTTTGCCAAGCGCGCGGCCCTTGTGGTCACCGGTCTGATCCACATTGTCATGGGCGGCGTCGTGGCCAGTATCGCCTATGGTATCACCAGTGGTGGCGGCGACGGCGCGCAGGACATGACCGCCCGCGTGATGGAATGGCCCTACGGTCGCTGGATCGTGGCAGTCGTCGGCCTGACCTTCGTCGGGGCCGGTATCCACTACGCGCTCAAGGGCTGGCAAGAGAAGTACAAGCGTTACATTCGGGTCACCGAAACGTCGCGCCAGCTTGATCCCGTGATGCGCTTTGGCTTCATCGCCTATGGCGCAGTCCTGCTGATCGTCGGGATTTTCATCGCGCTGGCCGGTGTAACGACCGATCCCAGCGAGGCCAAGGGAATCGGTGATGCGCTGACCTACATCCGCGGCATGATGTTCGGTCGAATCCTGCTGTTCCTCGTGGGCTTCGGGATCGTCGGCTTCGGCCTGGAAAATTTTGTCGAAGCCGCCTACCGCATCCTGCCGCGCACGGCATCGGACGACACCGAAACGCTGGCCGGACGGTTGGACGAACTCACCTCGTAACCTGCTTGCCGCGAGGCGGGCAGAGGGCTAATCACGGCGGGCCGTCATTAGCCCGCAGGTGAACCATGCCCGATCTTTTGATCGAACTCTTTTCCGAAGAAATCCCCGCGCGGATGCAGGCCAAGGCCGCAGACGATCTGCGGCGATTGATGACAGACGGACTGGTCGAGGCGGGGCTGACCTATGCAAGTGCAGCGGCTTTTGCCACGCCGCGCCGTCTTGCGCTGTCGGTCGAGGGGCTGACAGAGGAAAGCCGTGCCGTACGCGAAGAGCGCAAGGGCCCCAAGGTCGGTTCGCCCGACAAGGCGATCGAAGGCTTCCTGCGTGGTGTCGGCCTGACGCTGGACCAGCTCGAAGTGCGCCCCGGCAAGAAGGGCGACGAATACTTTGCCGTCATCGAAAAGCCGGGCCGCACCGCCGCTGCCATCGTGGCCGAGGTGCTGGACAGCACGATACGCGGATTTCCTTGGCCAAAGTCCATGCGCTGGGGCAACGGCAGCCTGCGCTGGGTCCGCCCGCTTCATTCCATCCTTTGCATCCTGTCAGGCGATGACGGGGCCGAGGTCGTCCCGCTCGACATCGACGGCATTGTTACCGGATCGGAAACAAGGGGGCATCGCTTCCTGTCAACGGGCACGATAAAGGTAAGTAATTTCGATGATTACGAGGCGAAGCTCAAGCGCTCCAAGGTCCTTCTGCGGGCCGATGAGCGGGCCGAGATGATATGGAATGACGCCACCAATCAGGCGTTCGCGCAGGGCATGGAGGTGGTCGCGTACAAGGCGCTTCTGGCCGAGGTCGCGGGGCTGGTTGAATGGCCTGTGGTCCTGCTGGGCCGCATCGACGAACAGTTTCTGGACCTGCCGCCCGAGGTCTTGCAAACGTCGATGAAGGAACACCAGAAGTTCTTTTCGGTCCGCAACCCCAAGACGGGCCGGATCGAACAGTTCGTCACTGTCGCCAATATGGAAACAGCCGATCACGGTGCCACGATCCTTGCGGGCAACCAGAAGGTTCTTTCGGCGCGTCTGGCCGACGCCAAGTTTTTCTGGGAAAACGACCTGCGGATCGCCAAGGACGGCATGCAGCCGTGGCTCGACGCGCTGGAAAACGTGACCTTTCACAACAAGCTGGGCAGCCAGAAAGACAGGATCGAACGCATCGCGGCCTTGGCGCGCCTAATCGCGCCGGTGGTCGGTGCCGACGCGGACGAGGCGGAGCAGGCCGCCCGCATCTCCAAGGCCGATCTGTCATCCGAAATGGTCTATGAGTTTCCCGAATTACAGGGGCTTATGGGGCGTTATTACGCCAAATCCGCCGGTCTGTCCGACGCCATCGCTGCCGCCGCGCAAGAGCATTACTGCCCCCTCGGCCCCTCGGACGACGTGCCCACCGCTCCCGTGTCTGTCGCCGTGGCGCTTGCCGACAAGATCGACACGCTGACGGGATTCTGGGCGATTGACGAGAAGCCCACAGGGTCGAAGGATCCCTTCGCGCTGCGACGTGCAGCGTTGGGGGTGATCCGGTTGGTGTTGGAGAATACCGATAGGATGGCTTTGCACTCAATATTTCAAATGGCGACCCGACAGGCATCAATTGAAGTTTTCGCTCAAACCGTAAGGTCTCACACTCCTTCCGGTGACCCAACATTCAGCGTTTACCGCAAACTTTGGCTCCATGATGATTCTTGGCCAACGGCCAAGCAAATGGAGACAGTGTATAACTACATCAAACAGCACTCAGAGGTGACCACTGAAACCTTTAATGTACTGGAGAACCTTGTCGAAACCGTTCTAGAGAATGCTCCTGTATTGACTTCCAACCTCCTCTCCTTCCTCCACGACCGCCTCAAGGTCTACCTCAAGGATCAGGGCATCCGGCACGACGTGATCGATGCCTGCCTCGCCATGTCCGGTTCCGACGATCTGACCCTTCTGGTCAAACGCGCCCGTGCCTTGCAGGCGACGCTGGACACCGACGACGGCGAGAACCTGATCCAGGGGTTCAAGCGCGCCAACAACATCCTGACGCAGGCCGAGGAAAAGGACGGCGTCGAATACTCCTATGGCGCCGATCTCAAATTTGCGGATGCAGACGCGGAAAAGGACCTGTTTGCCGCCCTCGATACTGCGGCGACCACCATCGAACCCGCGATGGCACAAGAGGATTTCAGCGCCGCCATGTCAGCCATGGCAGGTCTGCGTGCTCCGATCGACCGCTTCTTCGAAGAGGTTCAGGTCAACGCCGACAGTGAAATTCTGCGTCGTAACCGTTTGAATTTGCTGTCCCGAATCCGGACGACCTGTCTGGCCGTTGCCGACCTGACACGAATCGAGGGCTGACACCCCGCGCGGCAGTTGCCACCGGCCCATCGCACCCCATATGGTGCAGTGGAAAGGATGCCGCAGTGCAGCAATCTCGGAGTTATCAGGACGTCACGCTTATTACCCCCACTGCCCCGATGTCGCCGTCGGTGCACGGAGGGCGTGCGAAATGCCTGCAGCGGCTGATCCGTCTCGACATGCCAGTTCCGACGACCGTTGCCTTGTCCTTTAGCGCGGTTGCCAAGATTGCTCGTGGCCAGATACCGGATATGGCGACACTGCTTGCCCCTTTCGGTGATGCGCCGCTTTTGTCCGTCCGCCCGTCCAGCCAGTCCCCCGACTGGGGGGGGCCGGGCGCAATTCTGAATATCGGCATGAACGACGCCAAGTTGGCGGAACTGACCAAGCGGGCAGGGTTCGAGGCTGCGACAGCCCTTTATGTGCGATCTGTGCAATCCTATGCCATCCACGTGGCCCGTCTGGACCCCGAAGCGTTCGATTTTGACAAGTTGTCCAATGGTGATCTTCTGAAGGCAACCCTGTCGGCTTACGCGGAAGAGGCTGACGAACCTTTCCCACAGTCCCCTGTCCAGCAGTTGTCCGACGTCTTGCGCGCGATGGCGCGGGCGTGGGACGGCACATCGGCCCGTATCCTGCGCGAGGCCAAGGGAGCCCCGAAAGATGCGGGGCTGGGCCTTGTGGTGCAGGACATGGCGCTGGGTGTCGGCGCGCCTGAAAGCGGATCGGGGGTGATCCAGTATGTGTCCTCTGACAGCGGGCAATCGCAGATCACCGGGCGCTACCTGAGCCAAATTCAGGGGCGCGATGCGTTGAATGATATCGAGGGCGCGCTTTATCTGACAGCTGACGCGCGCGGCGCCTCGCTCGAGGAGCTGTGTCCGCCGCTTTTCCAGAAGCTGGTAGGCTACGGCGACCTTTGCCGCACCCGGCTTCGGGAAGAGATGGAGGTCGAATTCACCATCGAAAACAACGATCTGCGCATCCTTGATGCAGTGCGGGTCCAGCGGTCGGCGCGCGCGGGTGTCCGGATCGCCACGGCGTTGGCCGAGGATGGCGTCATCTCGCGGCAGGATGCGATCATGCGGGTCCATTCCAACGCGCTGTCCGAGATGCTGCACCGTCAGGTCGATCCGACGGCAACGCGCGACATCCTTGGGCGTGGCATAGCCGCCAGCCCCGGTGCCGCGACGGGGCGAATCGTGTTCACCTCATCCGAAGCGCAGGCAAGTGCCGCGCGGATGGAGCCTTGTGTGCTGATCCGCCGCGAAACCTCGCCCGAGGATATTCGCGGGATGCATGCCGCACAGGCGGTGCTGACCATGCGGGGCGGCATTACCAGCCACGCCGCCGTGATCGGGCGGGGACTGGGGTTGCCTTGTGTCGTCGGGGCGTCGGAGCTGACCGTGGACACGCAAAAAGGTGTCCTGAAGACACCGGATGGCCGCACCTTCCGCGCCGGAGACGAGATTACGGTCGACGGGACGACCGGGCAGGTGCTGCTGGGTGCGCCCAAGATGCTCGAGGCGGCGCTTGACGATGCCTTCAAGACGCTGCTGTCCTGGGCTGACACCTACCGCGACATCGGCATCCGCGCCAACGCGGACACCCCCGCCGACGCCCAGACCGCCCGCAACTTCGCGGCCGAGGGGATCGGGCTTTGCCGGACCGAGCATATGTTCTTTGCCGACGACCGGTTGAACGTCATGCAGGAAATGATCTTTGCCGAAACGCCCGAGGACCGTCGCCAGTCGCTTGACCGGCTGCTGCCGATCCAGCGGGCCGACTTCAAGGCGCTGTTCACCATCATGCAGGGCCGCAGCGTGTGCATCCGGCTTTTCGACATGCCGCTGCACGAATTCCTGCCCTACGACAAGGCAGGGCAACGGAATCTGGCCGCGCAGCTGAACCTGCCCCTGTCCGACTTGTCCCACCGCGTCGCGGCCTTGTCTGAATATAATCCGATGCTGGGGATGCGGGGTGTCAGGCAGGGTATCACCGTGCCCGAGATCTATGAAATGCAGGCCCGCGCCATCTTCGAGGCAACGGTCGACGCCGCCGCTGTCGGTATCACCATCGTTCCCGAAATAATGATTCCGCTGATTTCCGCCATGAAAGAGGTCGAGATCGTCCGTGCCGCGATCGACAGTGTCGCGGCCGCCGTTCAGGCCGAACGCCGCACGGCTTTTGAATACAGGCTTGGTGTCATGGTCGAAACGCCGCGTGCCGCCCTGCGCGCGCAGGATATCGTGGAACATGCCGAATTCCTGTCCTTCGGCACCAACGACCTGACGCAGATGACCTATGGCCTGTCGCGGGACGACGCGGGCCGCTTCATGTCGCAGTACGTGCAAAAGGGTGTCTATGCGGAAGATCCGTTCCACACCCTCGACATCGAAGGCGTGGGAGAGCTTTTGTCGATCGGGGCCGCGCGTGGACGGGCAGGACGCCCGGACGTCATGCTGTCGGTTTGCGGCGAACATGGCGGCCACGAATCGACGATCGCCTTCTGCAGATCGCAGGGATTCGACTATGTCTCCTGCTCTCCGTTTCGCGTGCCAGCCGCGCGACTGGCTGCGGCACAACTGGCGATTGTCGAAAGTGGATACAGAAAAAGATAGCGATTTCAGTCTGTTCCAAGGCGTTTCGGCGAGTCTTCGCCCATTTCCATCATGGCATGGAACCCTCAGGTTTACCTGCAGGGAAACCGCCGTTAGGCACCGGCCAAATGGCGCATTGCTTGTCGCGTCAAGGAAATAGGACATCGCTATGAAGCTTTTCGCGAAAATGGCCGCTTTGGCCACGGGCACCATTTTGGCTGTGGCCCCGCTTTCGGTCGCCGCCGACGAAGTTCTTGCCAGCCGCCTGGGGGCGCTGTTGGGTAGCGAAAGCCGGGCATTGACGGCTGTGCCGGACGTTCGTCTGGCTGCGCTCACCAGCCTTCCATCTGTCGAAGACCGCAAGATCGCGACTGCGCCATCCAACGTCTCATACAACGATTCTTTTCTGAACGCCCTCGGATCTGCCGGTGGTGGGTCCGAATGGGAATGCTTGTCCGAG
>Ga0307931_1002709_pt1 | contig 11205 bp, 12 predicted proteins | sample OrgLakmetageno47_FD_201816 | JGI IMG/M metagenome (GOLD analysis project Ga0307931, IMG submission 201816) | Saline water microbial communities from Organic Lake, Antarctica - #47 | ecosystem: Environmental > Aquatic > Non-marine Saline and Alkaline > Saline | place: Antarctica: Organic Lake... | reverse complement strand
TCACTTCCATGGCCACTCGGGCATGTGCGCCTGATTAGCTTCTTAGGTCTTGTTTGCGCTGCTTTGCTTTTCTTCTCTACCTGTTAGTCTTCTAATTCCGGCCCTTCGGGGCCTGTCTCAAAAAGGCCCATATACAGAAACACAAAGCCAAGCTATGGAAGCGCCCTTTCGTACTATACAGATACGCAGTATTAGTACAGCACTACTGTATGTGCAGTAAGTAATTTACTTGATTAGTACAGTTCAGATCTATAAATGGTCTGTACAGTACTAGTGTACTACTACGTACTTACATCGTCTGTAGTCGTCTGTAGACGTACAAAGAAATACGTAGACGAGCCGACGAGCCTACTGTAGTAGGAAGGGTACATCACTATAGTACTACTGTACTGTACAGTATAGTACTATATTATACTGTAGAATAAAACGTGATGTAGCAATCGGCTAACTTTTCAGAAATTCCGGGGCCCCAGTTTTCTTGATTTCCCGTGTTTTCTGTGTGAAAATGATGAAGTGCTGGGCTTCCCATGCCGAAATAATTATTTTGGGCTCTGAAAAAATAAAATGGCCATGATTTTTTCAGCCATTTCCAAAAAAAAAATTCTCTCTCAAATGATACCGCCATGAATTTAACGATCGATTCACCGAATAGCCACCAAAATGCCTCCATTCAAGGGTCTTCCGAAGAGCAATAGTGCCCCAAAAGGCCAACGTTTGGCTTGCATGTAAGAAAACATCAATATCGATAATTTCGATAACGAAATGTGCCATTAGGTCGAGTGCTAGGCGCCCTATCATCTTTCATGTTGTAGCTTTCGAGTGATGAAACAGCTCCTCTGGCTTCTGCGGCAAGGCTCAAGTCCGACGAAGCACTCGCACGAAACACGTGATCATCTTGAACTAGCAGGGAAATAATGGATTTATAGCGATTCGGAGCTAGTCGTAGGAGGCTGCGGTTAGCACTAACAAGTTGGTAAAGACGTAAAGACACACGCATCATTTATCAATATCTTTTAGAGGCTTGTCTCCGACGACGACATAACGCGCACACGAATCGGGCACAATGCGAATCAGGCACTTCTGTACTTCAGCAACCAAGGTATGAAATGTTTGCAAAGTATGAGCCTAATGTATGAAGCTGTCAGCGAAAGTAACGCTAGTGATATTCTTTAACAATCGAGGCCTGCGAACTACAGTATCAGTTGCAAGGAGCGAGCAGCCCGACGGGGAGGGCACCAGACTCAGACTTAGCTTCAGAACAAAGAACATTATCATGGTTGGTTGATGCCCTATTGAGCAAACAGTAAGTACTAGTTCTGCTATGACAGGCCCAGGCAAAAGATGTTCGTGTTGCAGTTACCCTCCTTTTCACTGCGGTTTGAGTGGCTGTTGCAGAAATCGATATCAAGAATACAGAATGCGAATAGAGCAGAGCGCCGCTTGCAGCCTCCCTGCATTCAAGCAGGCATTGAGCGAGGCAACTTTTGGATGAGTGGCGGAGGGTTGGACGCCCAGCGTCGCAACGTGCTGGTGGCCGCTCAGATAGTCGGACGCACGCATGCCATTTGCACCATCACAGTCCCTTTGCTTGAGGAGCTATTTCTAACTGGATGTTGCTCCTCTATTGGCCTGACTAGAGCATGGAAAGGCTTCGGCAGCACGCGGGCTCACCAACCAGCATTCAGCTGCCGTGACCTAGGAGAACAGATCTAGTAACATATTTCTTTACACACGAAGCAGCCATCCGAGCCACCGAAGCCCAAATACGCCACAGTTCACAAACAAATACAAATGTATATAGAATAATCGCCTACATGCCGACTGGCTACTAGAGCTTTTTAGGAGAAGGCTTGGTTGTGCTTAAAATAGCTTTCTATTGCTCGTATTTATATTATATATGGTCTCAAATGGCGTACGAACGTACAAAATAACCCCCCCTGTAGACGGGGATACCTCCGATCGTTAAATTTCACCGATCGTTAAATTACACATTATTCTAGTAGCCAAACGCAAGATCTTTTATCTTCAGCGACCTCGCTTTACCCGAGGCCCATATGCCTGTTCAGCTTCACTTCGCCCAAATTTCGTCGCTAGCTCACCTGATTGCATATTCGAGGCTGAGCCATGTCTCTCGCACCTTATCAACCCTTCCGCTAGCATCTACAGCGCCATATTTCAAGTCCAAGTACGTAGGAGTCACTTGGAATCGCGCTTCTAAGAATTGGCAAGCTCAAATAGGTATTGAAGGCAAGAGAACACATTTGGGATACTTCCTTGAAGAAGATGATGCTGCTCGCGCCTTCGACGATCGAGCTGCTCCCCTAGGTCGGCCTGTTAATTTCCCCGCCCCTGGCCAAGCCCTAGCCATCAAACGAGGCGCTCACGGCATCGTGTCACGGTACACAGGCGTGTGCTGGAATGCCTGGCACTCAAAGTGGCGTGCCGATATCAAAATCAATGACAAGCTAGTAAATTTAGGCAATTTTGCGGACGAGGAGACTGCCGCTCGTACCTATGATCAGCAAGCTGGACCTCTCGGCAGGCCAGTAAATTTCCCGACCTGCGACGACCACAAACAGGCTCGGAAAGGCGGAGCATCCAAATACGAAGGTGTTCGCTGGAACTACAGTGAAAACGTATGGGAAGCGTTCGGTGTGAAGCATGGTGAGAGTCTTTCACTCGGCTGCTTTCAAAGTGAAGAAGACGCTGCTCGCGCTGTCGACAACCACTTCGTTGTTGATCTAAGTTTACCCCGAAAGCATTTCCCCGAAGAAAGTGAGCTGCGACAGGCATCAGTGGCCAAGGCATCTCAGTATGTTGGCATCACGCGAAGTCCGAAGTCGAAGCGGTGGTGCGCTGCTATTGGTCATAATGGCAAGCAGGTGTACCTCGGTAGTTTTGATAACGAAGAGGAAGCTGCGCGAGCGTACGATGAGCGGGCAATAGCTTTAGGCAAACCAGTCAACTTCCCAAAGGATGGCCAGACTCAGGCTATCAAACGCGGCACGTCGAAATTTCGTGGCGTGGTGAAACGGGGCAAGAAGTGGGAGGCGTGCATCAACGTCGACGGGCAAAGGAAGTTTCTCGGGTACTTCAAGAGGGAAGAAGAAGCGGCACGAAAGTTCGACGAGGCGGCAGGGCCCCTCGGCCGCGCTGTAAACTTTCCGATAAAATCCGTTGCAGAGTGCACGCCTATGACAAGTGCATCATAGTTGTGATTGCTCCTTGCTCTGCACTCGTGTATGAGGCCATGGTCGATGAATGGGTATTGCAATTCGAATTCGTGATCCGGAACACAAGTCCTTCATCTCGATGCTTAGGCTTCAGCGCCAGTGCCACTTAGTAGAACCTCCGACTTCGGGTCCTTCCAGTACGTTGCTTTTTTCAATCCGGTTTGTTGCGCAAAAAAAATGGAAGAAGGGCGCCAATAGATCTCTTTCATGTGCTCTCATGTGTGTGGGGGGGGGGGAACTAATGATGAGCATGCGTCGTTTTAAATTCTAAACTCTAAATTTTAAACTCGAACTGGTGTCTGGTGTAGCACTTTTGTGCTTTTGATGTTTTAATTTACTCATAAACCGGAAAAAGGTATGACTCAGCCAAGTACGATATGAGCTAAGGCTAGGTCTATCAGTTAGAAACAACCAAATCGAGATACAAATTTTTATTAAGAGATCCCTTGCAAAGCTGCCAAGAAGAAATTCATTTCGGTACTTTTTGTTGCTCCTTGATTATCAATTTTTATTAGATCTGCTTCTACGACGAGGGGCGATCCACCGATTTGAGAAGGGGAAACGCAATCACGTCTTTAATGGAAGCAGAGTCGGTGAGCAGCATGGCCAAACGGTCGATGCCAATGCCGAGCCCCCCTGTAGGAGGCATGCCTTGCTCCAGCGCTTGCAGAAAGTCTACGAATGCACATGTGCAAAGCAGGAAAAAAATAATCGTACGAAGAAATAAGTATAAAGAAGAGACCAGACCGCTTTCAGCGCGATCCCATTCCAAGCAAGTATAGCATGTAAAGAAGTGGACACCAACAAAAGTAAACGCGTCAATCGTCTCACTCGTTCCCCGTCCCTTTAAAACGTTTGTCGTACCTTCGTCAACGTCGTGAGCTTCGTCGTCGCCTGCGGCTTTCTTGGCTGCCTGTTCAATCAAGTAAAGAAAATGTGATGAGAAATGGTGAGCGCATTTCTGCTCAAACCCCATCTAGAACAACCTCAAATCTTCTGCATTCAATTCATTAGTATATCACATCCATACTGATTTTTACTTCCTGGCTTAACTCTTGATCCTTAACTTCTTGACCTATCTTCCATCCTATTCCACTAATATAGTCCATATTTTACCTGGGCCAAGAACCGCTCCCGCTGGTCGATGGGGTCCGTCAGCTCCGAAAACGCATTCGCCAATTCGCGGCCATACACAAACGCTTCGAAGCGCTCCGTGCGGCCCTATGAAACAAGAAATGGGTTAGTTAAGGTGACGGGAGAAAATGGAAGGAAAAAAAAGTCAATGAGAAAGTCGGCAAAGAAAAAGAAACAAACGAAATATAAATCAAGCCGAATTTAAATTGAGATTGAATACAGGTGCATCTTTGATAAAAAAATGGAAATGAATTAAGGAGCACGATTTAGAGTTTGAATGTCTTCAAGAACCTCCACAATAATCTAGCCTACCTTTTTGCTGCGGTGAGGCTTGGCCAGTGGCGAAATTTCGGTTGGGTGCTCCAGCACAAAAGTGGGTTGAATCAAGTCTGCTTCGCAGGTCTCCTCAAAAATGGCGTTCAGCGCATGCCCACATGAGGGGAGGGAATCCGCGTTCGGGACGCCGGCTCCCGCGGCTGCGGCCCGCGCCGCCGTTAACGCCGCGGTGGGGTCTTGGTCTTGCAGCGCGACCTGGGAAAATGACGAGAGACAAGTTCATGAAATGAGAGATGCAGGCGAGAAAATCGGGAGTTGGAGATGACCAGATGCACCATTTGAGGACTCGGGGCAATTTAAAAGAGGCGGCTACTGGTTTAGGAGAGAGATATAAGGTAGGCACAGCATTCAAGTGCACAAAAGGGATGCAACGAAAGGGTGCACCTGCTCAGGGCCGTCAAAATCAAAACCTGTCTTTTCCGCTACCAGCGCTGCCATCGTTACCTAGCAGAAACAACAAACATGCCAACGTTAGTAACCTCCTTTGCGTGCGTTTGAAGAAACCAGAAAAAGAAGAAGAATAGGCTTTGTTGCCTAAAGCAACAAAGTCATGAAATTACGACTGCCATTCCCCCAACACCACTCAAAGCTGCGAAAAGGCAGTACAAGTGTACTCACTTGGCGCCAGGGTGGAGCGAGCTCGATCGGCGTGCCCTGGTAAGTCAACGATGTAGTCCCACGCGCGTGCAAGGCCGCCCCGCTCACCTGTTTGCCAAGTTAGGGGGGGGGGGGGGAGAAATGAAGGAGAAGTGAGTTGCAGAGGGGGGTGTGTCTTTGATACTCATAGAAAGGGACAAATGAAGGTACTTTATGTGTCTGTCTTAGTGTCTAAGTGACAGCCTTGTTCAAATGAATTCTTGTTGTTCCCTCGGTTCATTTCTACTGGCATTCTGCGTGATTGCTGTGCAGGAACGTACCATGTCTTCGGTCAATCGGAGCATGTCGGAATAGTCGGCGTACGCTTGGTACAGCTCAATGGAGGTGAACTCTGGGTTGTGCCGCGTGCTCAGGCCTTCGTTGCGCCAGATGCGCCCCAGCTCGAAGACTTTTTCAAACCCGCCTACCACCTGTAGTAGTTTTTGTTGTCACATCAAGAGGTTATATCAATGAGGGTGGCACATTGAGGAAAATAAAATGATAGAAAATCATAACCAAGACTTGAGACTTGTAATGATCAAATGTACTGTACCACAAGTACCTATACCCAGAAAGACTTCTTAAAATTAAAACAAATCAACAAACGTGCAAGCAAGCAGGCAAACCATCCAATCGTACCAGTCGCTTGAGGTGGAGTTCAGTAGCAATCCGAAGCGTTAAATCCAGGCCGAGGGCGTTGTGGTAAGTCTCAAACGGTTTCGCGTCAGCCCCTGAAACGAAGAAAAGATGGGAGGTACAGAAGCAGAAAAATAGAAAGAAAATGAAGAAAGTGCTGGCTTGAGTAATACCAGAAAGGAGGCACATGGGCAACTTTTAAGAAAACGAGTGCGCACGAATTTGCACGTTAAAAAAAAAAACATTTACCTCCCGGGGTGCTGTGGAGAGTCGGCGTTTCAATTTCGAGGAAGCCCTTCTCGCCCAAGTAAGCCCGAATCCAAGAGGTCACGCGGGCGCGAGTGGCAAAGGTTGCGCGCACCTGACGTATCGTAACAAAAGAGAGTAAAAATAAATTAGAAATCCTATTATATTAGTGTGCGTAAAAGAAAATTTGCACGATAGTGCACGGACTACTCGTGTGCGATTGCGCACGAATATAAAAGAAGGTGACGCGCTGATCAAGGAACTAATAGCGCACCTCGGGGTTGACAATGAGATCCAAGTGGCGCTGCCGGTAGCGCTTTTCTTTGTCGGTGAACCCTTTGAACTTGTCGGGCAGGGGCAGGAGCGCTTTGGTGAGCATGGTCCATTCGTGCACGTTCACCGACAGTTCGCCTTTCTCCGTGCGCTTCACGCTGGTGATGGTTACCGAGAATAAATCAATCAAACAAAATAGACCAGAATATGAGAAGATGCATGCGATGGAGAAAGAGAGCGTGAACGCACTAAGGAAGAGAGAGTGAATGCACCACAATACATTACTGGCTGTAACATAATATGGAACCCACGCACGTGTGCAAATTAATGGACTAATACAAGTACCTGCCAGTGGCGCCCAATATGTCGCCATTGTCGCTCCAATTCTAGAAGCAATAGAACAGTAAAGAAAGAAACGCGTGAACTTGAGAGCATCTTCGACGAAAATTGAAGTGAAAAAAAAGCTTAGGATATCACCCATACGCTATGTTGTAAAAGGCAAAAAAACAAGAAACAACAGCTATCGAACAAACCAGGATAACAGCTTAACCAAGAGCAACAATACACACGCACGCACCTTGAGCTGTTCGAACGCCTCGGGGCCTAGCTTCGCTTTCTCCACGTACAGCTGAAAGGTGCCGCTTTCGTCTTGGCAGGTGAAAAACATCAGCTTTCCGAAGCTCCGGCGCGTGAGGACGCGGCCAGCCAATTTCACTTGTGCCTCTGCTGCTTCCGCCCCGTTCTCCAGGTGTGCGTATTGAGTGGCCAGTTCAGCGGCCGTGTGCGTACTTTGGAACCCGTATTCGAACGGGTTCATTCCGGCCGCGCGCATGGCTTCGACCTTCTCGATTCGCCCGGCCCGAACTTCCCGCAGGGGCACCACCACGTCGCCTGACGCGTCACCAGACGCTCCGCCGCTGCCACCACCACCCTTGCCTTTTGCACCTTTCGCCTTGCCGGAGCTAGGAGGAGTGGCACCCGCAGCTTTGCTTGGTTTCGGCGCGACAGGTGGCTCTCCCAGGGCTACTGCGAGCTCTCCCTTGAGAGCATTCAACACCGCCACCTTCGCGGTGACCTCCTAAAAGTGCATCACGCACATCACGCACGCCAGCGAATATTTATGAAAGAAGGTAGAGGAATAAAGTAACTTGGGTGAGTGGAAATTATGTCTTGGCTATTTTTTCTGCTGTCGTGAAATTTGATGTGTCAAGTGTCAGCATTAAAACATAGCTGCTACCAAGCTGCAACCAAGCCAATACCTCTTTAGACGCCTTGTCAGCCTTCATCGCTCGAATTTCGTCGCCAACTTCTTTCACTTTAGCCTCAATCGCTGCTATTTCTGCGGGAGCTGCTGTGGCATCGCCGCTGCCTCCGCCCACGCCAGCGACACTGCGGGCAACCACCAAAGGCAACCGTCGCTCCGGCTGCACCACCGCTAGGTTGAAGCTAGCTCGAGCCCATGCACCGCGACTAACTGGAGCAGCTCGGTGGCTGAAGCCAGCCGCCGCGCGGAGTATCATGGCGGCGCTGAAGAAATGGCCTCTAAACAACATCAACTTCGAGAGTCTAGCTAGCTAGAGAAGAGTTCTATCAAGAAATCAAGATCAAGATCTGCAGCTCTGCAGCTCTGCAGCTCTCTCTGCAGCCCTGCAGCACTGCAGCACTCCCCATCGTTCGCGTAAATCTACGCACGTACAAGGGTACTATTAGCTAGCTAGCGTACAGACTACTGTAGCTAGTTTAACTAGTACCCTTGTACGTGCGTAGATTTACGCGAACGATGGGGAGTGGCTCTGCAGCTCTGCAGCTCGACTGGTGATGATGAGCTGAAGAAGAAGAAGAAGAAGAGTAGAGGAAAAAGAAACAAAAAAAAAGAAAGCTCTCAAATCTGCACCATTATAATATTTGTGTACTGTAAGTAGTACTACTGTACAAAACTGTACTTCCGGATGTTATAATTAAGGGATTAAGCCTTCAAAGTTATTGCTATCTTGCTCGAAATCGAATCCCTTCGTGTTCCACACTACTGAAATTTTGTAAGAGCGCGAGGGCTGAGAACATCGAATTAGCATGCATAGAACTTCACGCTAGGATTAAGGCTCGCAACATCAATTAGAGGCAAGACAAGCCTTGTCCTTCTGTGCCTTCATTGGAATTGAACTCAAACCCGAACGATATTTATGCCAGTACTATGAGATGTGCGTTCAAAGAAATAAAGTCGCAAGGAGGAATTTATGAGACAGGCCCCGAAGGGCCGGTTTGGCGGAAAAGGAGTCAGACTCATGTAGTTCTAGCTGACACAGGCCAAGTATTGTATAGTTGATTCTCCCCAAATACAAGGAATTGCCCTGCACCATAGAGCAGCAAAAAGTGCAACACATAAGAAGTCTGACTGGGCTGAGCATCATTATGCTTGAAGCAAACACGCTCATTTACTCTGCAGTTGTGCTTCAGACATCAAACTTCGGAGTATAAGACTCTGCAGAGTGCCAGAGGCACGAGGATAAAAAAATAAACCAAATCCATCTCAGTGCCTCTTTTGAAATACGTAAGCCTAACGAAAAAAAAAAAAAAGAACTAAAAGCTTTGCTTATTTTCACGGCCACACCGAGAAAAATCTATGATTTCACTAATAATATTTGTGTAGTACTACAGTGCAGGTACAGAACTGTAGTTCCGGGTGTTAACTAAGGAATTAAGCCTTAAAATTTTGTGCTATCTTTTTCGAAACCGATTTCCTTCGTGTTCTACACTATTAAAATTTGTTAAGAGCGCGAGGGCTGAGAGTAAATTCCCCACTCCAATTACCCGGAACTGCCTATGCACTTTGGGACAGGCCCCGAAGGGCCGGAATTAGAAAGCACGTGTGCCTGATTAGTTACTCTCCTAGCTAGCTCAGTATGCAGCACCTTCCTATTTGAATGCCCCACAGCTGCATGAAAAGTAAGCCTGAATGCCATATCCAGAAGAAATCGATATCGCCGACACTTTTCGAATGTAGGGCACGTGTGCCTGATTAGCTTCCTAGTGGAGTGCACGATAAATTGGCTTGCTTGCGTTCTCAGAAGTTCCAATGGCTGGAATCGAGACTCATGCAACACTGCTACTACTTCACGCGCAAAGAGCGGGCTCGTGTGCCAGTGTCAATGCTCGCACCGCCGCCAGTGTGGTTGTATCTGAGGTCTGAAGCATCCGTTCCTAATTGCCTAACTGCCCATTGTAGGTAGTTTCAAATGATGATAAGTTGCCATAAAATGCTTGTGAAAAATCTGGTACTTCCAACTGTTAGTTACTGTGTATTACCCGAAACTGGTTGCAGTGCTCTTTGTCCAGTTTTCTGAGCTCTGCGCTCTGTTATGGTAACCCAATGATTGATATGGGCACCTATCTAGACAGCAACGTGACACACGAACGAGCACTCAGTCCTGCCGACTTGTTCGGAGGAAAGGCGCCAGTTGGAGCCTTAATTGTCCTTCTGGAGCGAATTCGCTAGCGCATTTGCAGCTCAAGTGCATTCTTTATGTGCCTCTGTGACTGCTGTGTACTTGCCTTTGTTTGTTTTTGGGAGAGTATTAACTAGACTAGACTAGACAACGGGCTCTGGTTGCCTCACCTCTTGTTAATCGGGAAAAGCTTCATAACAGCCAAAAGGCAATTGCCGTGAGCTGCGGAGCCCAAGATAAAGCCGAAGCCAAAGCCGAAGCGTGCTTTGCTTTTAATACCTCTACTTATTTACAGGGTGGGGCTAGGGACAGTAAAATGCGCATCAAAAAGTCTGGAAACAAAATCATTCACCGCCAGGCTGATGCAAGGAGACTATGCGATGAATAATAATCGAACAAACATGCGATCAAGCGCCTAGACCGCTACCTCGTGATTTGGGCTCTCTGTACACCCTCGGTGACTCTGCACAAAGAGGAAATATACGAAGATTGCACCAGGAAGTGGACTCAGGTCACGTTCTGCGAGAAACAAATACGCAAAATGAGAAAGATGATAAGCATGAGTTAAACAGAGGCAAAACCTGCTCAAAAACCATGCTATTACGACTGGCAGCTTAATATGTTGTGCAAACTTAGTTTCCAGGCCAATGCAAATTTCGGTAAAGAGTCGAGGGCTGACCGCTGAAGCGCTGAAGACCGAGAGCACGTATATTCATGTCAGTGAACATTTTGTAACTTACATCAATGCGCTTCATAAAATCCACCCCCTAAACAGTTAGCGACACGTCCGAAAGCCGCAGGACCGGAGATAGCGGCGTGAACAAGACAAATATTCCAATGTTTTAAACGGCTGTTGATATTGGCGTGGTTGATCTGCAAAGACTCTTACAAACCCACCTGGTCCGAGCAAAGAGGATATCGCCGTTCGATTCAAATAATTTTTCTAGGCCGAGCGCGCGCCCTTACCACCCGTCTAGACAGCAGCGCGCGCACTTAAAGCAAGCTAAATCTGAGCCAAGTGATGTGCTTGAAATGTGCGCTTCAAGTGACGAGATATCACAGAAGTAGATTGCTCCGCAAAACCCGACCCTGTATGCTTTTTTGAATTCCCCCTATTTTTGGCTAATGTTAATGTCGTAATGCCCATGCGCTGCTTCTACTTAGTTATGTACAACCATTTGGATTCTAAATTACAAACAGCGGACATCCGGGTGTAGAAAATTATCGTTACTGTCCTTACTGGCGCCAGCTATACTACTTGTCGGAAG
>Ga0307931_1002708_pt1 | contig 11210 bp, 8 predicted proteins | sample OrgLakmetageno47_FD_201816 | JGI IMG/M metagenome (GOLD analysis project Ga0307931, IMG submission 201816) | Saline water microbial communities from Organic Lake, Antarctica - #47 | ecosystem: Environmental > Aquatic > Non-marine Saline and Alkaline > Saline | place: Antarctica: Organic Lake... | reverse complement strand
AACTTGCAGCCGCTGGCGTTGCCGCTCGGGCTCGTCCTGATTTCGTCTACGTAAGCGAGGTCAATCGCAGTGCAGTGGTTGCGATCATAGGCGCGGCCGTTCATGGAGGCAGCCCCAGCAGCCACGCCTTTTTCTTTCATCCGCATGACTGCGCCGCGGCTTTCCGCAATCAGCAGTTTCCCGTCGGTGGACATTTCGCACCACCGCTTTTCAAACGACGGGGCCAGCATGGGGACGTAGCGCGCAACTTTGAAATAACCCGGCTCCATTACTTTGGGCAGCGGTGGCGCCTGCTCTGGCCCACCAGTTAACAAACTCTCCAAGCCCAAGCTTGCTAAAGCGCTGGCCTTCTTGGCTTTGTTGGTTTTTATTTTCACCATGAACTCCAGAAACTCTCCGAAGTCAATGGCGCCGTCCCCCGAAGTGTCCATGGTGCGCATGGCATCGTACACAAACTCGCGCTGCTGATGCATGAACCCGCTCTCCACCAGCAGCGACTGGAGCTCTGCTTCGTCCAAGAGCATGTCGCCAGACTCGTCCGCGTCGTGGAAAATTTGCTTGTATGCGTCGATTTCCGCGTCGGTTAAAACGTCGTTGCCGTACACCCCGTAAGGGTTGTCGACAAACCAGCTCTTGACGTTGTCGAACACGCCTCTTCGGCGGGCTCCTTTGTAGAGCACGTGCAGCATGATTTTGAACTCATCCATGTCAATCATGCCGTCGCCGTTCGTGTCGAATTCGTCCGTGATTTCTTCGACCAAGTCGGTGTTGGTGTTGAATCCCGCGAGAGCCAGGGCTTGTCTCAGCTCGGCGGGGTTTAACTGCCCGTCACTGGAAGAGGAGAAAAGCACACCACAACCAAAAACGAAGTGAATAGGAGGCTAGATGTCGGTTGATTTGAGTCTGCCCTAGGATAACACGGCCCCAGGGCTTCTCCGTGTGAATTGGAGGCTAAGTGATCCAGCCAGCCAACATAACAGTTCCCCACAAGATGCCACTAGGCAGACCCTACAGCTTACCCGTCATCGTCCCAAGCATTAAAAATGCGGGTCGCTTCGTCATTGATGCGCGCTTCATTTTTCATTTCTTCCAAGGTCTTTTCTGCCTGAGCAGATACGTTTTTCTTGTACAGTTTGTCGGCTTCTTGTTCGGCGTAGTCTTCGCGCATGCCCTGCTTTCGAAGATCCATGAGAATCATAGCTTTCTGCGCTTGCGCCACTGCATCCTGCTCTGCTTCATATTTTTTCCTCTCGGCTGCTTCTTTGATGCGCCGCTTGTTCTCTTTCTGCGCCTGCAAGTATGGCGGCAGCTTTTGCCCTGGCTGGCGGATGAAGGCCGCACCTTTAGAGCGAATGCCCTTGCGATTTTCCTCCTTCCTTTCGGCGTTCAAAGACGACTCGAGGGTGTCCATCTCCGCCCATGTCGGCATGCCAGGCCAGAGAAGGCGTCCTCAGACAGCTCTATCAACTCCACAGCAAGCTACTTCTTGCCCACCGTGCAAAACACCATTTGATTGGTTGAGAAAAAAAAAAATCATACTTCATAGTACTAATATTTACTAGAAAATAATAAACACTGCTGCACAGCAAAAAAGAGAAGTGTGTGAACAAAACATGTGTGCGATTAGGAGACTGACTGCAGTAGTAGTGCGACTTCTAAAAGTTAGGAGCTGACGAGCTGATAAGCTAAGTCGTGACCTGCCACAGACTAGCGCTAATTTCTGTTTCTCACGAGCGCAAGCAACCATGCTAGCTGCATTGAAGAAGTTAGCAGAGTTAGCTTCTAGCACTGAAGTTATGATGTGACTTCTGAATCATAGTATTCCTGAGAAAGCTTGACTGCATCAATAGCCCAGACATTCGAAGATCTTAAGTATTCAGTGCTCGAAATCGCTAGAACTCCAATTTCTTTATCTATATAGGGACTGCATTTTGGCTAGTTTCGTTCTTTGATCTAAGCAGATGCTGAGTGGGAGTTTCTTCGGCCTATCAGTGATGGTTGTGATAATCATTGCTGGCACATCCTGGGTATGGATGGCTGGAAGACAAATGTCCACCGATTACAACCTTGCAGCCCAGGTGGTACGGATGGCGCCTAAGGGCCCGTTTGTGGAGCTTCCTGCACCGCCGAGGTCTCAGCCTGATCAGCCAACGATGCTCACTTATCGAGGAGCCAAACAAGTCGACACAACTTCTACGAGCTTCGCGCCTGATATGGCCTCGCCACTCTCTTCGTTGACAGCGGCCAAACGAAATGATTATTCAGCCACTGATCCCGCAACGCCAGTGGGCTTTAAGACTCCAGCGTCTGCCGTTCTTGATGCTCCGCCAACGAGTGGATACGTCGTCTCACCTGCTTCCCCAGCACTGGATGAAGACGATCCAGTGGCTTCTTCAGAGCTGAATGAGTGGCTCAACGCGCGCAACCTTAGCTTTCTGGCAACTTCCTTGGAGCAGCTCGGCGCTTACCACACTTCTGATCTTGCCATGCTTGATGATAAAGACAAACGGTAAAACTCAGGGATATTAGTGCTTGAGGCTGGCCAACGGTACTTGAAGGAATTTTAATCCATTCCTCCACCTATTTCTCATCTTTCCAACCCGCCTTTTCGATTCATCTACTTTTTCAGTTTAAAAAAATATCTTTGCCATCTCTCAGGCGGTTGTGGCTCGAAGTTGGCTTGGGCGCAGGCTCAAGGGGATTGGACTACACCGCCACCGTGGCTGCATGGGAGAAAGGCTTGAAAGATGTCACTTCAAAGGCATCACACAGCCGAAGTGCCCAGATTCTAGAGCAATCGGAGAGCCAGAAGCGGCAGATGCTTCCTGCAACTACGCCACTGGCTGCTTCTGCTGCTATGGCTCCCAAGACTACCTCTTCACCGCCCTTGCTTACGAAGCTTGCGACGCCTGCCCCTCACGAACCGTCAAAAGGTCATGTCATTACTGCAATAAGGACATCAAAGCCCTCTGCGTCGTCCCCATTGTTGTCGCAACAGCAAAAAACACCTCCACAATTGCAGCAGCCACAAAAGCAGTCACATGAAATATCACAGCCACCGTTGCCCAGTCGTCAAGTTGAACTCTTGCAGATGCTGTTCCAGAAAAAGAAGGATGAGGCCCCTCCTGCAACTTCGTCATCTTCTTCGAAACAACCATCGAATGGTGCCCTAGCTCACGACTCTACACGTCAACTCCGCGGTCTCACCAACAGTCAGCGAGTGAATACTATCAGCTCGTCAGCAGCTGCTCCAATCGCAATGGTACAAAAAGAAGAAGCGACGCAAGCCAAACGCGGCAGCACTTTACAAGCAAATGGTGGCGGCAGTGCGGAAGGCATTATCATTAACAGCAACAACACAACTGTTTCACCTTTTCCGCCTGTGATCTGCCCCGTTCCGTCGCCCCCTTTACCCTCCAAGAAAAGTGAAGCCGATAGTTCAGCTCTGGAAAGAGCAGCACCGGAAGATAATAGACCACCCAAGTCGTCTAGCAAGAAGAGGCGGCGGCGGCCCCTGGCGTTTGACGCGATTGCGTTTTTCATCAATTCGACGCCTCAAGGGCGCCGCTACTTCGGCGAAAATTTTCAGGTTGAGAATTTATTTGCAGCAGTATGGGAGGTGCTTTATAGATGGGCATCAAAAGTTTGACTTTGTGCTCACGCGCTCTCTTCCTCTTTCACTCTCACTTGCTCTCTTTTCCTATTTTGGATGCTCCCTTTTCTTTTCTATTGCTTCGTCTAATTTATTTTCATGTTCCAACTGCCATCCGCATGCTGTGTGGTTGCTCTACCCTAGCGCAATTACTTTGCGCAGCGTGCGTCGCCTGGTCTGTCCACATGGGCCAGGGCGTTTCAACACGTGTGGGTTGTGCTGGACGAGTCTCCGGAAAGCCTAGCCCTCGTAGCGCGCCCCAGCTGCACAGCCACACACTTTCACGCACCTTTTTCTTCATCTCCGTCTTCCCCGCCTGGAGGAGGAGCCGCAGGAGCAACTACAGCTTCAAGCCGCAATGCGTCTGTTTCTACCGAGTACGTGTGCTCGGAGAAGCGCCCGCTCTTAATAGCCCCTGGCTGCGACGCTGGCTACTGGGGCATGCAAGGCCCGTGCTGCAAAGCAGCTTACGCCTTTCGTCATTTGGCGGTGCACCGCGCGAACTTACTCGGCGACTCTACGGTCCCTAGTTCAAGTGATGCTCATAGCAGCAGCAGCAGCACTAGCGCAGGTGGAATTCGTTGGTTTGTGTTTGCAGATGACGACTCGTACTTCGTGCCTTCGCCGCTGCGCCGATACCTCGAAGGGTGCGATGTGCAAAGTTTACGTAAACGCTATACTCATCCATTGTTCAATTCGCTTTTTGCATGTATCTTCATTTAAATAACAGCCAATTGCATTCTGTGCTTAGAATTACTCCTCGGCGTTTGCTTCACCTTCCAGCCTTTTCCTCTTCAAATTATTTCCATCTAAGTACTTCTTCTCTTTCACTTCCTCTCTATTGATATATTTCAAGGTACGACGATGCGTTGCCCACGGTGATTGGCCGCGGCGACAAACCTGGACCGTTAACCTACGGTCGACTGCACCGTGGCTCCGTCAATTTCGAGGGCAAAGGCTGGCGAGGTTTCACCTGTGCCAACCCTAACGTAAAGGTAAGCATGGATGAACATGAGGAGGGTTTTATTGCGAACAAGAATTGTGCTTTTTTTTTGGGGGGGGGGGGGTCAAATCAAAGATTTAATGTCAGTTCCTTTCATCATTGCAAGAGTTTATTTTCTAGCTGAGTGGTGATCTCATACATCTTCGGTCTTTTACTCTTTAAACCCTCGAAGGTGTTTATGCTGCAGCCGGCCATTTTTAGTGTGGCGGCTTTGCGCGTGCTAGCCCCTGCTATTGTCGACGGTGGAGCTTTAGTGAAGACCTGCGGCGCCTTTGGCATCACCCATGACGTCGCGCTCGGCCTGCTCTCGTGGATGCATGGCCTTCGGTGGCAGGTGAGAAGAAAGTCGCATGATGGATACTGTGGGGGGAGGGGCATACTTCATACTTGTCTATCTTCCTTTCTAATTTCAAAGTGTGCCACTTTCATCACAATATTCACCGTAGGCTGCCAACCTCTCACCATTTTTATCAAATATTTCTCTGTGTTCCTTCGCTCTTAGTTTACTACTTGTACGCTCGTTTTATCTATTCTATCCTACTGCCCTCACTCTCCCCTCTCCCTCCCCCCCCCCAAAAAAAAAGGTGAAAGCGCTTGGCGGGTCAGTGCACGGCGAAATGGCGGGAGGCTTCAACGAGACTACATGTGCGACTCGCCCCACTGAAAGTGTGGCCTCGTGCGCTGCGCAAGGGTTCGGGGCCAGACTCAACGCGCTGCGGTCTTCTCCGGGGAAGGTACACGTGTATGCATTTGTATTGCTACCTAGGCGGGAGTAGGGTTCAGAAGAAAAAAAGTGGGCGCCCAGGAGGAGTGTTGAATGGACTGCGGTTGATGAATGGGCTCTTTGATTTCGCTTACTTTTTGTCTCTGCGTCTCTTGCCTTATTCTACATCGAAGGTGGTCTTGCATGGCGTCAAGTCTCCCCACCAGTTCCAAGCTCTGCATGCGTTGTACCAAGAGCCGAAAATGCAGCAATGCGTGGGGAGGTCTCATGATGACGGTGCTAGCACTTCCGTGGCTGATTTGCCGTCGAGCAAGGATGAGACGGAAAATGAAATAGCAAAAGAGGTGCATCGTTTCAGCGAAGCGCAGCAACCGCCCATCCGGAACATCGAGGGCTATGTGCACACTCCGCACGGGCAAAAGCACGCCAACAAGCTCTTGTCACGCGCGCCACCCGACTTGCGATCTTTCTTAATGCTGCCCACAGCTTCTTCGTCATCACAGCACATCTCTGGCCCAGTCAAGAATGGAAGTGGTGGTAGCTATGGTGATAACACCTCGCGAAGGAGTCGAGAGCACAACAAGGACAGTAATGACGATGGGAATGAGACGTCAGAGTCGTTGTTACCAGTGCTAGGCGCATCGCCATGGGATGATTGGCCAGTTTTCGAACCCAACGACTGCAATGCCGGCAGCGAAAAAGTGGAAACTGCTTGGGACAGGCATGCAGCGAAATTGGGCCAGCCAGGTGCCTATTCCCAGACAAATCTCCCACAAGACAGCCATCTGGCCCTTTGAGCACACATGTACATCACGGCTTTGTTCATTTTTGCGCATTTGTTTTATGTATATTACCAAAATGGGCACTGAAACTTTTATTGCTAGAAATTTTGCTACAACCCAACTCTTTACTGATTTACTGAGTTATCTTTCATAGTATGACTTTTAACATCGACCTTCGGCCTTTGGCTTTTCACTTCCCACTTTCCAACAGCCCATCTCGATTTTCTGCGCTAATGCGCCAAACCCGATTCCAATTCAACGCAGGTGCTAAGTAATGAATAATAATGGGAGGTGGTTCATAGTTCATAGTTCGTAATCCATAGCTCATGTGGTGTGGTACTCAGCGTATTAAATATAGACAATATAAGAAATAGAGAGATTTTAGCGAATTCCTCTTGCGTTATCGGACTTAAATTTTAATTCAAAACCATTCCCATAGGGCCGAAGGGACATGAATAGCATAAGTTACTCGTTGGTGCCATACTTCTGGTTCAGTTTCTTGAAGAGCACGTCAAATCGCCCCTTAAACTTGGTGAGCGTGCCTTCGACTTCGCTCAACTTTTCCGGGTTGTGCTTGGTGTAAAAGCGCGTCAAGCGCTCGCGTGCGACCGCTACTTCGTCTGCACCTTCTTCTGGAGCAACAGGAGCGGGGGGAGCTGGAGGAGGAGGAGGAGCTGCTGCTGCTGCTGCTGCCGATGCTGCTGCTTCCTTGGCTTCCCTGTCAGCGAGAGCTGCTGCCGCCGCAGCTGCTGCACGTGCCTTCTCTTCCTCGGCTGCTCTGTCAGCGGCTGCTGCTTTTTCCTTTGCCGCATTGTCAGCTGCCGCCTTCTCAGCAGCTGCCCTCTCCTCTTCTGCCGCCTTCGCTGCTGTTTCTGCCGCTGCTCTTGCTGCTGCTTCTTTCTCCTGCTCTGCTGCAAGATTGGCCGCGGCTGCCGACTCTGTCTCCCTCTCTGCCGCTGCCTGTTCGGCTGCTGCTTTGTCTTCCGCAGATTTAACCTCTGCCGCCTTCGCCTTCGCTTCCGCTGCTTGCCTCTCTTTCAAAGCCTGAGCTTCCGCTGCTGCCGCAGCCGCGCGCGCTTTCTTCTCGTCTTCCTCACGCTTCTTTTGGGCGGCTGCGCGCGCCTGTCTTTCTGCTTCTTGTTTCTTCTTTTCCGCCGCTTCGGCGGCTGCAGCCGCGGCAGCTGCCTCGGCTGCCGCTGCTGCCTGCGCCCGAGCCCGAGCTTCCGCAGGCGGCGGCGGTGGCGGGGTGGGCGACGGCGCTGCTTCCAAGTCAGCTGACGCTACGGCCTGCTCGATAACAGTCAAGAGGCCGTGCAGCTCCGTCGCCACGGGGGCATCGAACAGCAGCAACCCCAGAAGCGCGCGGGTATCTGCCACGGCGACCGCCACCTTGCGCTGCACGGGCTTGAAGAGAATGCCCCGGGTAACCGGCGAGTCCAAAAATAAAGCCATTTTGTCGAGCGCGCACAGGAGCACCGAGCCTACTTCTTCTTCGTCGTTATTACCACCGCCGCCGCTGCTGCTGCTGCTGCCGCCACCGTCGTCGCCGTTTGTTGCCTTCACCTGACCACCGCCGCAGCGCTCAACCGTGTCTTGCAGCGCTGCGCGCACTCGGTCGGCGGACGCAAATGCTTGCGCGCGGAGCTGGTTGCTGTTGCCACCACCGCTACCACCACCACCGCTGCTGCTGCTGCTGTCGTTGTCGTCCCCAGTGAACGCTTGGCTCTTGGCGAGTAAAGCCGTGAGCGGCTCGACCAGCTCGGTGGTCGTGTGGGCAATGAACCGGGTGCACGCGCGCTTGAGGGCGTCTTCCAGGTCGTGTTTGGCGTCCACCATGTGCTCATCCACCGAGGGGAGGCCCACGCGCGCGAGCTCGAGCAGCGCGTTGTTGCGGCTCAAGCTGAAGATGGAAGCCCCCGGAGCACCGCGCCAAAACTTCGCCAACGCTTGGCGCGTGGTGGAAAAATCGAGCTTGCGCCGAAGCTGCGAAAAGTTGATGTCGAACGGGGTCAACTGCTCCCGGAGGATGAGTAGGTGCTTCACCAGGAACAAGTTGCCATCCGAAGGGTCGCCCCGCCCTTGGGCCGTGACCTGCTGAGCCGCCGCCTTCAGGGCATCGGTGCACAGCCCCACGGCTTCCCCGGCCAAGTCTTCAAAGACCCCCACGTCCACCGCGCGGTAAATTTTGGACAGCACCACCAGGGTCGACCGCAGCGGCGCATACCATGACGCGTACAGGGACTGGTGGCCCGACACCACCGTGACCACGTCGCTGCCGTCTTCGAGGGCATCTGAAGAAGACGAAGAAGACGAAGAAGAGGACGAGGATGGGTCTTCCTCTGCTTGCAGCGCGCGGCGCAGTTTGCCGGGGTAGTCCAAGTCGCTGGGCGTGGGCACGAAGCGCTCGATTTCGTCGCGCATGACCAGGAGGGCCACGTAAATGAGCCGCTCCTGCGCGTCGGCCACCAGCCGCGCCAGGGTCGTCTCCACCGCCCGCCCCGCGCCGTCGCCCGCGCCCCGCTGGGCGCCCGCTTCTTCGTGGAGGGCCGCCACGGTTTGGCACAGCGCATCGAGCTCGTTTTGCTGGATCAAGAAGGGGCGCATGGCCCCGTACAGGGCGCCGCACAAGTCTTCGAGCGTGGCCTGCAGCCCCGCGTTCAAGGAGGCTTCGCTTTCCAGGGACGCGTGGCCCACGGCTCCACCGCTGCTGCTGTTCGCGCTAGCGCTAGAGGCAGCAAGTGTAGTGGTTGACGATTCACCGGAGGCACTTCCACCTGTCGGAGCCGCGGTGACTGTAGTAGGCCGGAAGAACGTCGCAAAGAGTTGCGCTTCGAGGCGGCACAAGCGCGCCAAGTAAGCGCTGCCGAGCCGGGCTAAACCGAGCAAGCCCTGCGCCTGTGCAATGCGCGCAAGGTGCGAGGTTACAGCAGGGCGCAGCAGGTCGAGCCGCGTCGAGAAGTACGCTTGGAAGCAGTCTTCTAACAACATGCCGGCGTGCTCCGCGCCACCGTGCGCAGCCGCGGCCACAGCTTCCGCCCGCGCGGCGGCAGCAGCTGCGTCCTGCTTCGCCTCAGCAGAGCTTGCGGTAACTGAAGACCCGCCGTGCTTTTTAGAAGCTACCGCACCGCCACTGCTCTTGTGGTTGTTGCTGCTTCCTGTCTTCGTTTTGCTGCCAGCAGCGGCTAAAGCGTGAGGGTTGGCTGGTGGCAAGGGCGCTGGGACCTGGGCACGTGTCTGCAAGACAGCCGTCAGAGCGGCAACCCGGTCTTGCACAGCGCGGTACTTGCTGTAAACCGGGCCCGTCTCAAAGCCCCCTAAGGCGCCGAGTTGGCCGTCGGCCTCGCCTCCAATTACGAGCGCATTCATGTCCATAGGCCTTCCTGCCGCAGCAGCCTCTCGACCTTCAGATGAAGAAGAAGAAGCGGCGTCAAAACCACCCCCATTTTGCGCAGCGCTAGCCGCGCGAGCCATCTTGTGCGCCTGGGAGATCAGATCTACCGCAGCAGCTTTCACCATGACCAGCGCTCTCGCGTGCAGTTGCTGCGTCTTGCGGCGGTAAAGGGGCGCTTCTTTGAAGCTCATGTGAGCGTCCATATAAGCCAAGGTGAATTCAATGCGGTGCAGCACGTCCGCAAACTGCGTAGAGCCGGGGTGCACCTTGATGGCTGCAGGCGCTAGGAGAGGCGCTGAGGTAACGTCGAATTGTGCCACAGTATCAGCAGTAAGAGGCACGCCGAGCAATGGCCCAAGTTGCTCGAGCTCACTGAAGTGCGACAGGGGCACTTTCATGGCATCGACTGTGCCTCGGAGCGCCTGCTGTTCTGCAAGTAGCCGCTCGCACGTGTTGTTTAAGCTCGAGGTTTTGGTCCACACTTGCACGTGCTGGTGGCCGATGGTGTCGAGGAGCCGCAGGACGTGGTTTACTTCGGCCAAAAAGGCGGCGCACCGGTCCTCGTATCGGCGCATGTCGCGGACCCGGGCTACGGTGCGGGTGACGAGGGGTGACTCAATTGCGGGATCGTTGGCGCATTCAATGTACCACTCGCGCAAGCTGGCATTTACTTTAGCGACGCTGCGGCTGGAGGCGTCCGGCGTGGCTCGTGCAGGCGGCGTCTCAGCAGACCCATTGTCCGAGGATGCTTTGACGTCATCATCTTTCTCAGCAATAGACGCAGCCGAAGCTTCCTGTGCTGCAGCAGATGCAGCAGCGAGAATAGGGCAGGCACACAACTGCTCAAGCTCGCCAAGCTCCTCCTCAAAGCCTACGTCTATAGCCGCCCATGGCTGTGCCATTTTTGTTGGATTACGAAAAATAGAAAGACTGCGTAGGTTTATGATACAGACGCGAAGAAGACGACTTTACGTACTGAATAGGGTTCGTAAAAATAAGTAACAGTTTTGACCCAAATAAGTAAATAATTAAGTAAATACGGTATTAAAAAAACCGTATATTAGGGCGAGAAAGTACCATTTTCAGGAAAAGTCGAAAAATCTGTTACTTATTTACCTGTAAAATTACTTGTTTGGCCACAAAAATTTGCATATATAAGTAATACTTATTTTTATCAACCCTAGCTAGTACTGAAGAAGACCAAACAAAGGAAGGCACAGAAAAGGCCAACTTAATGAATTCGGCACGAAGTATACAATAGATCCAGGCGCCTGGTTTACGAACCCACCTCTGGAGGGTGCACTTCATGAAGTATACGTCTTCTGTATTTACTTTCCGCTTGTTTGGCTTTCAATTTCGGTTCCGGTTCCTGGGGGCCTGTGTCAAAGAACACTTAAAAGAGTAAGAGCCGATTCTCGCTCCTCGATGCCCGAGCTTCTATCGGGAACTCCTTTAAAATTTGAATTGCATGGGGAGTTAAGAAATTCCCTTGAAAAGACTGTTCGCCTTTGAAGGACTGCCCCCTTCTCTGATACTCGAACTCGAACTCGAACTAATACAAACCCAAATGACACAGAAGCCAATGCTGCGGGCAGAAGTGTACGCGCGTGCGTTGCGCGCAAGTCAAAATCGTAAAGAGGATAGTTTGTAGAGGGCAG
>Ga0307931_1002705_pt1 | contig 11216 bp, 8 predicted proteins | sample OrgLakmetageno47_FD_201816 | JGI IMG/M metagenome (GOLD analysis project Ga0307931, IMG submission 201816) | Saline water microbial communities from Organic Lake, Antarctica - #47 | ecosystem: Environmental > Aquatic > Non-marine Saline and Alkaline > Saline | place: Antarctica: Organic Lake... | reverse complement strand
GCTGCGTCAAGAATTGACGCCTCGAACGTGATGAAGAGGTGAAAATTGCACGACGGGTCGTAAACGACCGGCGATACTCTAAACACCTTACCTCACTAAGTTTGAGATCCCGGTTGCACTCGAAGCCTTTATAGCCACCCCGCCTTGCTAACACCTTAGTCTGACCACGTGGCCTCGGTAACGCCTTAGTATGGCCACCTTGCCTCGGTAACGCCTTAGTATGACCACGTGGCCTTGCTAACACCTTAGTCGGACCACCTTGCCTCGGTAACACCTTAGTATGACCACCTTGCCTTAGTAACACCTTAGTATGACCACCTTGCCTTAGTAACACCTTAGTATGACCACGTGGCCTTGCTAACATCTAAGTCTGACCTTGGCGTCTTTTTATTGCTGTATGATATGAGTTATTAGACTACGTGGGCTCGCTAACAGATCTGTATCTGCAAGTACAACCTTACTTTCATGTCGGTGACGAACGTAGATGGGATGCTGCTTGCAGCTGGCTCGTTAGAATTGCCTGATAACGTCAACTTCGCTTATGTTGCTCACCCCGATCATCCCTCTGGAGTTCCCCTGGTAGCGAAATGGTACAAGTACCGTGTTGTAGACCTCCCTGCCAAAGGCGGCCACCCGCTGAGAAAGGCTACCCCTAATGGGCCCAGATTAGTCGACAAGAAATGGCTGCATGTAAAGGTGGTCCGACTAAGGTGTTAGCAAGGCCACGTGGCCATACTAAGGCGTTACCGAGGTAAGGTGGCCATACTAAGGCGTTACCGAGGCCACGTGGTCAGACTAAGGTGTTAGCAAGGCCACGTGGCCATACTAAGGTGTTACCGAGGCAGGGTGGCCATACTAAGGTGTTACCGAGGCAGAGTGGTCAGACAAAAACGTTACCGAGGCAGAGTGGCCACCCTAAAATTGATCCCTGACGGGGGGGATTTCGGGGGCGCCGCTCGACGACCCGACGACTTCACGTCTTCTCGTTCGTAGCTACAGGGGGTATTCAACTTGGCAATCGCAGAAACGCAACAACAACAACCCAGAACAACCCACGAAGCCACGACCACGGCAATCACGTTGCACTTCGTACGCACGAACTTGGCGAAGTCACGACTTATTTGGAGTACATGTATATGTATCGCCCCTCACTTGGTTGGGCACTGAACCCTCTAAACAAGATCCAAACTTGCGGTTAGCAATTCCTTTTTTTGAGTCGAAATGCACTGCGACGCTGCGACTTGCGACTTGACTCTGACTCGGCAGCCAGCCGATTGAAAGAGATCTCCTTTCTACTATTTTCTCTAAGCCAACTGAATTTCCTCTCAGGGAATAGCACCCGACCCCTGAAGCTCTAAGCTCTGCTTCTGTAAGTATGATGTTGATACATATGATTAAGATTATTTCAAATTTTAATATCAAATTTCGCTAGCGTTAAGAAATTACTGCCGATTCCCAATATCTATGAATCGAGGTGCTCATCAATGACGAGGTCAAAGATTCCTTCTGGTTTTGGCTAACAGCAAGGGTTTTCGTCCATCCATGATTTCTCTGCCGGCGGAGCGCCCAAGGAGAAGCCTCCAGCGCCTGGAGGAGCGTCGTGAATTACTGTGCTTTGTTTTCTGTGCACGTGCTCTACGATGGTTTGAAATGCTGGACCAACATTGTGTCCAGACTTCGCTGAAGTCTCCATGTACTGCATACCGTACTTTGCCGCAAATGCTTTCCCGTCTTCTGTGGTCACCTAGCACATGGCGCACCGGCTGAAGGGAAGGTGAAAAGTATTGGTACTAACGTATATAGCAGAGAAAGCACGAACAGTAGCAACCTTTATGCCCTCCGTAAGATCTCGTGCAGAAGTAGGTACCTCGCGTGCAGTGCTCTCCATGTCGCACTTGTTGCCCACCAACAGCACCATGGTGCCCTCCTCGCCGAGCTCTTGAATCTGCTGCAACCACCCGGCAGCGTCTACGAAGCTCTGCTTGTCGCTCACGCTGAAGAGCAGCAGCGCGCCTTTGGCTTTTCGGTAATAAGTGCCCATCATGCTCGAAAATCGCTCCTGGCCTGCCGTGTCCCAAATTTGTGCCTTAATTTCCTCGCCGTCAACTGTCATGGTTTTAGTAACAAATTCGATACCAACCTGTAGAAAAGTGGTCAATAGCAGGAAGTTGCTGGATCAAGAAGGCCAATAATAGTAGATAATCACTGTTCATACATAATAAATGCAACAAGAATCTGAGAGTAGCGCAATTAAAGCACGCACCGTGTTCGAGTTGTCTTCAGAGAAGGCGTCTTTGTTTAAGCGCATAAGCAAGTTGGACTTCCCAACGTGTGGGTTGCCGAGAAGAACGACTGAGCAAGCATGAACGAGTAAGGGCAGGATTAGCACACCACTACTTAATGAAATGATTTCAAGTACTTATCCTTTGAAAAGATTGTGCATTTTACATCATCAGCTTACGTACTTTTGTACATCTGTTTCTTGGCAGCCATTGCCTTAGCTGTGGCAGAGCCCGCTAGGCTCGAAAATTACAGTCTAGAAGTCAATTTGGTGGTCGGAGACCGACTAATGCTAGGAAAGATGCCAGATAATAAGCTTGTGACTGTCTTGCCGCTTCTAAGTCGGCTATGAACTTCTCAGTGTATGCGTGCGGTGAACACCAGGGCCTCAGGCAGGCAGGCTGGCTAGCTTTTAGCTTGTACTTTTCAACATCTGATTGGTCTACAGGTAGAGTTTCGGGTAATAATACCCTTGCGCTCTTTAGTATGAAGGAATTCGTTTTCTTACAGGAGAAGTCAAGGGAGAAGTACAAAATTTCGAGCCTTAGTCTCTTAATGCGCAACATCTTAGCCTCTTAGCATCCGAAACTACCTGCAGATCAAGGGCACAGGGCAACAGCCGGGGCATATTGTAACACACCTGTATCTCCATATGCATCTGCCATCTGTAGTTCTCTAGCGAGTAGACAGTAGACCAACAAGCAGCACAAAACACGGTTTTCCCGTGCTTATGTTCCTATCTAAGATCTAAGGTTCACGGGGTGCTTCTGGGAGTTCTTCATATGTAAATCAAAATGCGACACTCCAAATGGGGCACTGTCCATAAAACTGCCCTTGTAAACTATCCACATGCAAATCCAGTAGCTGAAACAGGGGGAGCACAGGCGACGATTCACTCAACCTGCTTGCTAGCTGCGGCCCATACGCATTCGGTAGCTCGAGTGATGAAGCCACTAAGAGACAAAGCATCGACGGGGGCCGAGGCTAGGTGACTTTCCTCACTTCCAGGTACTCTAGGGTATCGCCCTCCTCGACGCGCTTCCTTTAAATCCCTGGACTTGGTGGTGGGACTGGCTTTGCATTGTCGAGAAGGCGGCAAGGTCGTGGTGTCACGAAGGGCTGAGGCGAGGCGTCCGAGGGCGTCAAGACACGCACTGAAGCTCATGCTGCCTTCATGGGGTAAAGCAGCAGGCGCTGAGGAAGGCGGTGAAGTGCGCCGGCCTGGGCTTGTTCCTTGCCCCTGCATGAGAGTGCCTCGCTTGGTCGACGCCGAAGCACGGCGACTTCCTCCTGCAGTGAACGCTGCTCCGCCCACTGGCAGAGGCAATTCTCGCCTGGCACGGCTGCCACCACCACCACCACGCGTGGCATCATCGTAAAGGGCCTCGAGGGAGCGTGTGGTCAGGGCGCTGAGCCATGGATTGCTCTTAGAGTTGGCGCTGTGGGTTCCTCGGTTTGCTCTGGGCGATGACACAGGTGAAACACAGCTGCTTGAGTCGGGGTCGCGCAATACCGGGAGACAGGCCTTAGCAAGGTCCACAAACTGCGCTTTGTTGAGTCGAAATACGGGTTCGTTGCAAGGCGCGTGCACATGGGAGGTGACGAGGTCCAAGTAAGACGGCACCGCGGCCGAAGGAGGCTTGGCCTTGAGGCTCTTGCCTGAGCTACTGCTTGAGCTACAGCTTGGCCTTGGGAGCTTACTTCTCTTGGAGGTCTCAGGAGTTGGTGTCAGAGCACTCATGCTTGCTTTCGCTGCGCAGTGTGCGTGCCCAGGGCTGTGTGCTGACCCTGCGCCTTTCGCAGTGGCTGGCGTCCAAAACGCACTCGTAGCTTTCGCTCGTCGCCGCTGGCTATCCCTCTCTTGGTGCTGCGACGTTTTAATACCGTCAACGACAGACTCTTGCACGGCGGTTGGCGCTTCTGCAAACGCTTCAAAGAGGCGCCGGGCTTCATCGAGCATGTCACCGCATCGCATCACAGCTGCGTCATCTGACAGTGCTGACGTGTAGGAACCTGCTGTGTCTTTTTTCTCCTCTCTTGCATCTCCCGTTGCATTTGCTGCTTCTCCGTCTGCTTTAGCTGGCTCTTCAACCATTCGGTTATCGCCGACACTGCCTTCATTATTGCTACACTTCTGCGACGGTGGCTGCTGTTCCTGCTGCTGCTTCTGTTGGGGACCGCACCATCGTCCCGCTGTCGCGACCCGCATGTAGCCCACTAATTCGTCGTCCTCTCTGCTGTTTACGTCATCAAAAACCACCGGCACAGAACCATGCTTCCACCACTGCACCGGAGGCACTCTAGCGCGCCTTTCGTCCCAGTTTTTCACGCATTGCAGCGCTCCACGTAGAGCGAGCCCTTTGACAGCGACGTCTACTGCGGAGGGCGCTGCCTCGGGACCGGCCGTTGTACTCATGGCAGGATTGGCGTTCACCTCGAGGAGTGAAGCTTTGACACGACGCTTGTGCTTTGATTTCAAGCAATTGTTTTCAAGGCAGGCGTAAGTACGGCTAGCTTTCTCAGCAGCAACCTCCTCGTCACTATCTCCCGAGGCTTCGTCCTCCTCGTCGTCATTGTAGTCGTCATGGGTAAGCATAACATCGAGCCCAAAGATTTGGAAGCAGTTCGGTAGTTGATTCTGGGCTTCCAGCTGCTCGGCAGCGAAGGCACGGCGGCTATTGACTAAGCTTGGCGTAATGGCCATGAGTGTGTGTGCTGCTAAGCGACTTAACTCGTTCCACACCTCAGTCTCATCGATAGCGTGAGTGTCGACGAGCTCAGAGAGAACCGAAGAGAGTGGGCGCTTGTGCCTCTCAAGATGAAACTTGGAGGAATCTTTATTCAGGCTGTAATTTGTAAGGTGCATGTAGGACTGAGATAGATTATTCACCGAAGGTGGCCTGTATGGTATTGTCGCAAAGCGTGCTAGTCCTTCGCGGCAGAGCCAAGCATCCGGTTCGTTCATGTTACTCGAGGCCACCACCAGGAGATAGAGCCGGAGGTCGAACTGGTGAAAAGCATGAGATGACAGCGTCATGATGAAGAAGAAAGCGAATGAAACCTTGAGTACCTACATAGTTTCTAATGGTTTGCGTATGCAATTTACCTTGAGGCCACCAAGGGTCACTGGTCGCGAAAGGTATTCCTGGCATATCAAGAAGTCCTCTTCGGACGCAGTCTCTTTCATCTCGGACGCAGCTGCTTTCGCGTGATGACGAACTGCGCCAGGATCTTGGATTATTCGAATTCCTTTTCCTTGAGAGCCTTTAGAAGGCTTCACAATGAGTGTTCGCAGCGTCGATCGTTTTGATTCGTGGTTATCAGTAAGCATTGCCATGTTTGGCTTCAAGAATGATACTGCCGCTGCTTCATCGGCAGGGAGTAGGAAACTACGAGGGTAGAAATCCATCGAGTCTGCCAGTGGTTGAGCCTCCAATAAGATAGAGCGAAGGCGGTTGAGTTCTTTGCTTAAAGTGGCTTTATGCACCTCCTGGGAAGCTCCTGGGAAATGATTGAGCCACACGTGCTTCGTTATGTTCGCATTCCCCTGATGCATATGAGATTCTTGTGCACGGAGGCATTTGTAGAGGTGGCTAAATACATAGCCATCTGCGAGCCAACTTACACAAATATGCTGCTCCTGATCGTTTGCCTGTACCTTGTCAGAGATCGCATTGAATGCGACCTGCACTTCCTCGTCCTCACTCCCACTAGAGACATCATCGTCTTTACCGTCAACTGTCGACTCTTCTACTGCTGCTACGGCTGATTGAAACGGTAGCTCAACCCATTCAACTTGAGCCGCACAAGCCAACAAAGATGCTCTCGCTCCTCCTGCATATCGAGCATCTATGAAGCACTTTTTAAGTCCATCGCTCGGACTCAACGATAAATTGTGGCGGCTTTCTCTAATTTTATGGTCTCCACATATCTTAACATAGCGTAAGCATGTCGCCGATGATGGTGTAACAGAGGTATACTTTGGAGGTGGACAACATTCTATAGAACCCATTGTCGATGATGGCGATAACGAATTGGTAGGAGCCACCACGACTGGATAAGCTTCATTCGAGCCAATCTTTTCAATCATAGGTTTGGATCTACGTTCAGGTGATGGTTCTGTACTCCTTGTTTTATTGGCTTCGACCAAATCATTCCTAAGAGCTGTGGTCTCTAGCGTTGGCTGAATCCCATCGAATGAAATAGCTACAGCAGTACTTGATATGAATAATGGAGCAATGTTGTGCTGCTCTTGGTGTGATGGGTTCGCAATGGAGTTATCAGGGTCTTCAAACGCCGTCACTGGAGCTAGTGTTGGTATCGATGATGGCTCATGAGAGCGATTCGAAGGCGAGGTGCTCGACTCGTGGCGAGCATCATTCCATCCATTGGTCTCTTCAGCTGATTTAGATATGACAGTGGCTTGCTTGAGCGCCACCTCGCAAGTAGCTGCGACAATTTGCTTATCATCGTAGTGCTCCTGTTCTGCTTCGGAAATGGCAACGGTTGACGCCTCTCCTACTAGTACCTCAGTTGCAATTTTCGACACCTCGGCGTCCGGTGGGCCAATTGTATCGGTAAATACATCGTCTTCCAAACCATCTATAGAAACTTGGCTGCCATGTGATGAGTCATCACTGTAGAATTCTTCGGAGCTGTCTCTCTCATGGAAAGCTGTCTCATGAACATCTAATAAATGGTCATGTAACAGAGCTGCGGTATCGAACCCAACCGAGCAGAACGTACAGGGGTTCGCGCAAATGTCATTGTAATGATGGTTGCTAAGATTGGTGCTTGCCAAGACTTCTTCTACGGCATCAAATGAATCGTCGGAGCCTTCTCCGATAATATCAGCTTCCTCAAACTCGGCGACTAACGGCTCGCAGTTTGGTTCAAAGGTATCAGCGACACGACATCGAAGCGGGACTATCGTGGAACTTGTAAGGCTGGACGTCATAATACTAAACTGAGTATCTTCGGGTGGGCCATTGCTCCTTAAAGCCCAGTGTCTAGCTAGCGGTTAAAAGCTAGCAGTTCAAGCTCGTCGACAAACCTGTACGTACAGTCGTCTTCTGAAAACACGCAATGTTTTTGACGTGAATATGCATTACAGTGCGTGAATACGATTGGATTTTTGGATTAAATTCCGTCCGAATGAACTCTTCGTAGGAGTTGACCCGGGTAGAAAGTAAATGATGGGATGGTAATGGGCAAAAAACGTGTAAGAAACGAGGGGCGCCTCGTCATTTCGTTTTTGCTGCCTGTTCACTTTAAACAGACCGCGTCTGGAGTGCGATCTTATTGTTGCGCTCCTTGAGCACTCACCTGGGCGAGGGCAACGGGAGAGCGGGGAACAAAGCCACGTGAATGCTTTGTGCCGACTCGCCACTCACCCTTCGTTTTGATTGGCCGAGGAGAAAACGGGATGTCCACTTTCACCGGACAACGACACATATACTTACTGTACGCCTGTACTTAACGTATACTACAGAGAGACCGATGCAGTTTTCCTTGTTCTGCACAGTTATTCGAAGTTGTTTAATCCGTGGAAAAGGAAGCCCTTTCAAATACACACTGATTACTGAAGTCGCTTATTTGCAAAATAACTTGGGGTAAATGCGCCATACGTTTTTGATTGAAGACCGCAGGCCCCGCAGGGCCAGATTAGGAAGCCACGTAGCACAAGGGAATCCAACAATAACATGAACATGCATTAAGCGCCCCTGAGAAGACACCTTCCATTGCAAAAAGGCGAGTTCTTGCTTTTGGCTTCTGGCTTCTAGCCTTCTGGCCTTCTGGACTTCGGCTTCTTGCCTCTGGCTTCTGGCCTCTGGACTCCGAGAGAAACAAGAGAAAGCCGTGCTGTCGACTCGTTTATTCAGAACGATGCACGGTACACTGTTATCAGACGCCACAAGCACAATAAGCATGAAACTTCTCTGTCCCAGGCATCTTTATGGAGTAGCATGTAAAGCGAAGAACTTGAAGCCTATATAGAATTGAGGAAATGAAGACGTCACAGAGGCCTATGCCGCGGACGGAAGTGAAAGTGCAAGCGCCTCCTGCGATAGCTCGGCTTCAGTTTTTAGCCCTGTACCTCAGAGAGTTTTGGCTGGGGCGCGCCAATCGAATGACATGAGCCCTTCGATATTCGATGATAGGTGCTGGGCGCCTCGCCATTGAATACCTGGGCTCGAAAGGAATCCCAAGAACTCGGAGTTGTAGTGATGTAATATACACATATACTCCCATGTATTACAGTCGCCAGTACTGCCAGGTGACACATGCGTGTACGTGATGGCTCTCTCAGGTATCGCTGTATTTTTTTCTGCTGAGCCCTTCGTAGCAAAGAACAAAGAAAGAGAAGGGGGCTGCGGTATAACTTCCAGAGCAAAAAGAGGCGCAGAGAAAACACACACACACATACATACACGCACACGAGCTGCAGCAGGATGCAACTGGGTGCGTTCAGAGAGCCTCATCTAGCGTATATAAATCAAAAAGCTGAATGTCGGTTTCTGTTCATTTTGACAGAGAAGCAGCAGCTCGATTGGCGTTATCGTCGACTCTTGACTCTCGTATCACTGATCGAAACTTCATAATTCCCCAGGCGCTGTGGGCTCTTCAATTCCCATATCGTCACCAGCTTCAAGATTGAAAACGCGTATTACACGTTCTCTTGAGTGAACGCCGTAGTCGTGGTACTCGCGCGTGGGTGCCATGAGTCGCCTCTTCTTGGCTCGATTGCTTCTTCGGCTCTCTTGCACTGTTTGAGCCCAGCCCGCGCCTACGTTATCGCTGCCAGCAGCTGCAGTAGCATTTTCGAGACCGTTTGCGACCGGAAGCTCAGAAGCAGCAGCAGCAGTGACTGGGGTGCCGGGTGCCTGTGATCTGGAAGCAAGCGGGGCTTTGATTTCCATGCTTTGATCCACACAGCACGGCATCGTAACAACGATAGTGTGCGGGTAATCAAGCTTGTGTCTCAGAGCAGGGACGTAAGCATCCAATTTCACGTGGGAGTGCACTGCCACCACGACAAGGGTGGCGTCGGCATCCTGTGCACCAAACGTGCCACTTGAGCTTACGCCACCTTCATTCTTACTGCCAGTGGGGCTGATAGCGTCAGCACCGAAAGTGTTTTCGATCCAATCTTCCACTCGCAAACGGTGGCACTGAAGCCGGCAAGCGTATTCTGGCAGGATGAGTAAAGTTGGAAGGTGCTCCGGTGCTGATAATGTCTCCTCGTCGGCGCTCAACAGCCACTCCCGCCGCATCTCGGGGTCGATCGAATGAATCTTGGGAGCGTCAGTGCCCACAGCAAACAGGGCGGCCGTGCGAGGCGTGCCGCCGTCAGCCACCACTACTACGGAGGCGCTTCCGAAATTGCGGCCCACCATTGCGTCAAGAGCTGCCCTGTATGCTGCCACAGACTCGGAAATCTCTTTGGTGTCTGCAAATACTTCGGTGCCGAGCATTCGAAACTGAGGGCGGTCCCAAAAGTACTGAAAATGCTCGAGCGTGGGCATCCGAATAGTGTGCTCTACAAGATAATGCGCTCCTTCTGGCGTGGCAATGGTCGTCAGATCCGTTTGAACCTGCCGGTCGGGCAAGGTTTGGCCGGGCGGCGGTTCGCTTGGGCAGTACGTCCGCACCTTCAACAAGCGCCCTTGCTTCGCTGGTTCTACCGTTGTGTGACAACGGCGAAGCCGCGCCAACGCTCGCATCTTCTTCGTGACTGCTTCTTTGTCAGGTGAGGGCTCCATCTAGCTTGCTATGCACAAGCACACGCGTCGACTTGCAAGGCAGCGGCAGTGCTGTAGCACGTATGCAAGATTAGCCGAATTATCAAATGCGGATATTTGCAGGCTGCGCGAGTCTTGCGGTATTGAGACGATTCCTGACGTCTCCGATTATAAGATTGTGAGCTTCTTCGCTCTACTGAAATTGTCGATGGCTACTAGTGTAGTGGTGGATAACGACAAACTAAGTTGATGCGCTATTATTATTAAGTATTGGCTCTTCTACAAGCCTCACTGCAGAGCTGCATAAGATAAACACAGGCTACCGTACATGTATCTCGACAGTAGCTTCTTATCAACCTACTTAGTTTGTACTAGAGCACATATTAGTTTGTTTCAAATTACACTATTGTCAACTAGACTTAAATTGTGATGGCTACTTACTTTTAAAATTGGGTGCTATCAAGCTCGGCAGCTCCCATTGTAGGAGAAGGTGCAGCTCTCTGTAGTGACAATCTAAGCTATCTCTCTGCTGTAAGTATAAGCTTAGACGCCAGGACTGACAAGAATACTGAGACACCGGCGCCCCCGAAATCCCCCCCGTCAGGGATCAATTTTAGGGAGGCCACTCTGCCTCGGTAACGTTTTAGTCTGACCACCCCACCTTGCTAACACCTTAGTATGGTGACCCTGCCTCGGTAACACCTTAGTATGGCGACCCTGCCTCGGTAACACCTTAGTATGGCGACCCTGCCTCGGTAACACCTTAGTATGGCCACGTGGCCTTGCTAACACCTTAGTCGGACCACCTTGCCTTGCTAACACCTTAGTCGGACCACCTTGCCTCGGTAACACCTTAGTCGGACCACCTTGCCTCGGTAACACCTTAGTCGGACCACCTTGCCTTAGTAATGCCTTAGTATGACCACCTTGAGAAGACCGTGACAGCGGAGCTCGGGTGCCTGGCAATGGCCGAAGCCACTGCCGCGTCGCTGAAACTACAAACCTTGAAGCAGCAGACGTAGCTCGACCGACAGATGTTCAGAAGCGGCGTGCAGTGGCCAATAAGACAGTAAATCATCGAATGAATCGCCCCGGGTTGCCTAGCTCGCCCCCGTTTTCGCCTGCAGAGTCCGCTGCTGTTGGGGCCGCGACTGGAAGCAAGGAGGAATACATAAACACCGAACTGCCGGCAAA
>Ga0307931_1002704_pt1 | contig 11220 bp, 17 predicted proteins | sample OrgLakmetageno47_FD_201816 | JGI IMG/M metagenome (GOLD analysis project Ga0307931, IMG submission 201816) | Saline water microbial communities from Organic Lake, Antarctica - #47 | ecosystem: Environmental > Aquatic > Non-marine Saline and Alkaline > Saline | place: Antarctica: Organic Lake... | reverse complement strand
TATACCTCCCCTGTATGGGAATTCCGAGGAATTCCCAGAAAACGCCATTTTAGAAAAGGGAATTCCCGAGGAATTCCCATCGATTCCCGACCTCGGGAATTCCCGGTTTGGGAATTCCCCCCCACTATGTGGTATGCAGAACAGAACACATATTTTCTCGTTGTCCAAAATGGCAGAGACAGGATTGTTTTTGTGAGTTGACGAATTGACCGTTTTCACAAACGAGGACAGGACACGTTCTACCTTCCTTCGAGAGGTTGTCGAAGAGGTGTCCGGCCCTACGAGACAACGCGAAGCATGGATTATAATGGTAATGCTGGCTTTTTTTCCGGGCCAGCACCCACGAAAGAGAATCTGCGACCGCCTCTGCAACCATGGGCTCCTGGCATGAAACACACACAACCGTCAGCAGCTCCGCCAACCGCCGCTCCTTTCACGTTTGCACCTGTGCCCGGGCGCCACGCCAGCGCTACAAGTGTACCGCCACCTGTTCCTCCACCAGTTCCAACTGCTATAAGCGGTGGAGGCCTCTCCGAGGCGTTTGCCAAGCTGGCGATGGAGAACGGCTGGGGAGCGGACGAAATCGACGAGGCGATTCGTGGGCTGCAAAAAGTTAAGGTGACTGCGCCTGCTCCTTCTGAGGCAGCTGTTCCAGCTGCAGCGGCTCTAAAAGCGTCTGCTGGAGCTGCACCTGTTCCTGCTACTACCACTGCGGCTGGTGCTCCAGCGAATCCGTTTGAGCGCACGCGCACGCTTCCATCCACTCTTGTACGAACGTCCTCCGGAGATTCGAACGGCAGTGGCCAAACTGTTCCAGCTGACACCTACAAAGGCTTTGCTGCTACGGAAGCTACGGCTGCGTCTACCAACGGTTTCTCCAGTCATTCCGGAGCTTTTGCGCCGTCGTCAGCACATGTGGCAGCTCCTCCTCCGCCGTCTTCTTCTTCTGGGCACCCCAACGTTGAGCGTGAAAAGCACACGGCTATGGGCTTGCAGGCGATTTTCGCAGCCGCCAACGCCATTCACGCAGCAGGTGGGCCGCCGCCCGCGCCTGCTTTTGGTAGCGCGCTTCCTGCAGGCGCACTGGAAGGCGCGAAAAGCTATGATGAGGCCGTGGACTACGCTCACCAATACGGCCATAGCCACGTGGAAGCTGATCCGTCTTCGACCTCCTCTGGCGGGTTTCAAAGCCCGGGTTTTCATTTCGAAACGCCTGCCAAAGTCACTTTCTTCGGCCAAGCCCCTCCGTCCACTTCTCAAGCTCAGGATCCCGTTTCGATGCCGTCCCCCAGGGGTGGCAACAACAACAGCGGGAGCCCGGCTGGTGTGTTGCGCTCGCGAGCAGAAGCAGCCGTAGCGCGAGCGTCTGCAGCAGCAACGTTAGCAGCCAACGCACCTCCGCTCGAGTCTCCATCACCGCGACGCCAGCAGCAGCCGCAGTCTCAGCAAGGTGGCGGCGGTTTTGCCGTCGGCATTGGCAGCGGCAGCCGCCATCACGGCCACTCATCCTCCTCCTCTTCAACCCCAGGCCGAGCACGCGACAAGCCACACAAAGGGAGCCACTCCTCGAGCAGCAGTGGCAGCTCCTCTTCATCTCGCGGCACCCCTGTACGATCGCGCGCCAAGTCCCCTGGTATGCCTACGCCGCCGCCACCAGGAGCAACTGCAGCTGGAGGGCCTCCTCCTTTCCTTGGCGGAGCAACAGGAGCTCCTTTTGAACCCTCAATGCACGGCTCTGGCCCCACGGGCTCCTTCTTTTCCACGTCACCGGTGAAGTCTCCACCAGAGCCCGACCGCCCTCATGATCATGACGACAAGTCAGACCTCTTTGCCTCACCTCCGCCACTACCTCCTGGTGCTGCTCCTGTTGTAACTCCGGACTACGCTGGTCGCCGCAGCGGCGACTTTTTGAACCCTCGCAGCAGCAGCGCTGGCCGCCCACCGCACAGTGGCGGCAGTGGTGGTTATGGTGGCGGTCCTTACAGCGCCAACAGCAGCGTTGGGCGAGGCGGAAGCATGGGCCGCGCGAGCAGTGGCATCAGCAGTGGGTTCAGCGTCAATGGCGCTACCTCGACCCACCGTAGCCCCGCCTCCATGAGCGAAACTGGGCACAGCTTCTTGAGCAGCAGCGGGCTCGGGATGGGTGGCGGCGGCGGTTTAGGAGCCTACGAACGGGCGAGCCCTTGGTCGCTGAACGAGAAGTCCACCGATGCCATGTCCACGGACGCTTCACTGAGTTTCAACGAAGCAGACACTTCTGGCACCTTTGCTTTCGGCGCCGGGGACCGAGGCAGCAGCAGCCGCCCCACGTCTCGTGGCCTCTTTGCGTCGCCGATCAGCGGTGGCAGCGCGGGTAGCAGCCATTCGAGTAGGGGGCGGAGCAGCAGCCGGAGCCCGCCTGACCACCACCATAACAACCCCTTTTTAGCTTCGCACGCTCCACCGCCAGCGCCACCGCCGCCTTCTGTAGCGCCCGTAGCCTTTGATTCCATCTTTGGCGCTTCCAACAGCAGCAGCAGCAGCAGTAGCGGCGGCAGTGAGGTATCGGCAGCAGCAATGCCACCTCCAGCACCACCGCCAGCACCTCCGCCTGCACCTTCCTCTGGCGTAGGCGCTGCTACCACTGGCATTGCTTCCTTCACTATTGGAGATGCTACCCCGCCTAAAGGGCCTCGGCCGACGGGAAAGAGCGGAGGGCGGGCCGCGGGCAACTCGAGGGGCGTGCGCCGGTCCCCACTGCCCTCGTCGGCGGCGGCCGCAGCGGCTCTAGCAGCAGCAGGAGCAGGAGGAGGAGCCGGCACAGCATCAACTAGAGGGGCAGGTGGAGTGCAGTCAGCTGCTTCAACAGCAACGACAGCGGCGCCTTTTGCGTTTTCAGCTGCTCCCACTTCCTCTTCCACTGGCAGCGGCCCCGCACCCATGTTCGTGAGCCCAGCTGGAGGTGCCAATACCTTCACGGCAGCTCCTTCGCCAGCAACAGCTGCTGCTGCGCCTCTGTCTTCTCCTTCTCGCCCAAATCCCACTCAGAATGCGTATGCTTCTGAGCCAATGTCTGCTTCTTCTTCGGCGAGCGTAGACGCTGTCAACTATCAGTTTGGCGGGTTTGCGATTGGGTCCACTGACACTCATCGCAGCGGGAAAAAGTCGCCGCCGTCCAAGAAGGGAAGTAAAAACCGCGGCAGCGGTAAAGGCGGATCGGCGCAGGGGCGCTCGTCTGGCTCGCCGCGGGCTTCTTCTGCTGCTGCGTCCATGCCTTCGGCGGAAGCGATGCTCGAGCAGCTCGGCAGCCCGTCGGAGCGGCAAGAGCGGCTGGAAAAGATCAAGGCCAACGAGCGAGCCCAAGTGGCGCAGCGGGCAGAAACGGTCGCAACTGCGGCTGCGGCGGCAAACAGTGGCTCACAGGGGAGTGCCTCCTCCTCGCCGTCCAAGTCCTCGTCGTCAACTCCGGCCTCGTCGGTGTTTTCAGCGGCCTCCTCCGCCAATCAGGCAAAAGCGCCGCCGCCGCCGTCTTTCTCGTTCGACTTCGACTCGCCGGCCCCTCCGACGTCTCCTCAAGCGCCTTTCCTTGTGCCCAATCGCCACGAACAAGGCATGCAGGATGGCGGCGACGACGACGACGACGAAGACGACGTTGAAGTCGTTGAAGTCATTGAAGTTGACGACGAGAGCAGCGAAGACATCGAAAGCGCCGAGTCGTCGTCCTCGGAGAGCGAATTCGAAGACGCCACCGCCACCATTCAAGCCGCGGCGGCTGCAGTCTCGGGCCAGACCACCGCTGCTGGCGCTCAACACCAAGAGCAACAGCAGGCATTTGCCGATGCCGAAACAGCGGCGGCCAAGGCGGCCAGCATGCGTGCGGCAAATGAGGCCAAAGCACGCGCCGCCGCAGAAGCTGCGGAAGCTGCTGTAGCTGCCGCCGTAGCTACAGCCGAGAGCGAAGTTGAGAAAGCCCGAGTGCTCTACGCGAACGGGCGTTACGCCGCCGCTGTAGGGGCCTATTCTCGAGCCCTCGCGGCTGCACCCGTGCATACGGCGAGCACCACCACGAGCAGCAGCGGCGGTGGGGTGTGGGCAGCGGGGCGTGTCAAAGCACTGGGCAACCGAGCGGCGTGCTACTTGATGCTGGGGCGAGCGCATCCCGCGGCGGAAGACTGCAGGGCGGTATTAGCGGTGGCGCCCGACGCGCTCAAAATTCGCAACCGATTGGGCGCCGCGCTCCTCAAGGTACAGGGATAGGGATGCTTGATTGCAAATACTCAAGGATGTGCATGTGTAAACGTGCTCATGAGGCATCCGTATGCGTAGGTTTTAGACGATCTCATGTCAATACACTTTCTTCCATACATGGGGTGTCTCAACTTCATCTTGCTTTTTCATTTGGTTACCCCCTTGTTACGTAGGTGGGCTCGCTGACTCAGTCCAACGAAGCGTACGAGTGGGTTAAAGGCCGCGCCCCTGTACTGAAAGCCGAAGCCCACCAATCCGCTGCCCGACCGGGGTTGAGCGCGAGTGACGTAGCCCAGTTTAGAGCGGCCGCGCAGGACGCCACGAAAGCAGAAGTTGATGCGACCGAAGGGGTGGCCTCGGTGTTTGCTTTGAAAGATGCCATGGAACGAGCGTGAGTGCTTGTTTCTTGAATGCAGGGCATGAAGTTACACCCAACTCTTCTTCGTGCTTTTTTTTCCCGTTTTTAAAGGGGAGGGGGGGGGGGTCTTTTCTGTACGCCCTGTTATGTTCTGTCTCTCTTTCTTCACTCGCCCCCTTCTTTCTCTCATTCTCCTCTGCACACCTATAAGAACCGAACTCAATTCAGTGCTAACCTATCATTTATCATTCAACAGGTACGCGGCTCAGCGCAAGTCCCGTCACGACGAAGCCGCTTCCGCCGCCGCCAACGCCATCACCATCGCGCCCCACGACCACAAAATGTACGCGGTGCGCGCCACCGCCGCCTACAAGCGCCGCGATTGGTCGGCGGTGGTGGTGGAAGCGTCTGCGTGTGCCAAGGGTTTGGCCGCGGCGCAGCCCAGCTTGCTGCTGAAGCTGGCCAAAGGGCACGGCCCGTCCGGGGTCCTGCGCGCTAAGGTGAATGATGAACACGAGAAACGCACACTAATTCACCTTCTCTTCAGGGTTAATCTCTTTTTCTTCTTTTTCTTCACATGAAACTTGTTTTATAAATGTCAAACCGCCATAAGTCCATACTTGGGAAAGTGTTCGCGTAGGCATATTTCACACGTGTGGGCGCACTTTTCTTCTTGTTTTTATGAGTGCTAACGGAGACGTATTTTTACATTCTGTGCTTTTTTTTGTCTGTCTATGCAACAATTACTACCACAGCTCGACGACGCGCCTCTGTTAGAAGCTCTCAGGTCGGACATGGCACCGGCCTTAGCCGACCTTGATGCCGAAGCGGGTTTCCAAACTTCTTCCAGCAGCAATGGTGGCGGTGGTTTTGGCCCTCTGACTGCGGGGAGGCTGCTGCCCTTGAAGCTCTTGCAACTCCTAGTGCCCGCGCTGCGGTATTCCGAGCGCTGTGGCGACGCCGAAGCGTTGTTGAAAGCGATCGCGGCCGAGAACAAGGACGCAGCAGTGTTTTGCGCGTCGGAAACCGCAAAGATGGACGCCTTGCGACAGGGCAAGGACAGCGGTGATGCAGCTTTCAAGAGGGGCAAGGTGCGATGTTTGGTGTCACTTCCTTCGACTCGCAGCTGCCTTCTTCTTCGTGCTTCTTGCTTTTTTTATTTCTTTGGCCGTGTGTTTTCCCAGCGGCACTTTCCTGTCTTTTACTACTATGTTTGCAACACATGTATTTATGCTTGTCTAAGCTTTTGCCCGCAATTCCCTTTCTTCCCCCTTATTCAGTACCATGCTGCCGTCGCGCTTTACACCGAAGCTCTGGGCATTGACGCTCTCGCAGATGCTGTCAACTCAGTGCTTTACTGCAACCGAGCTGCGAGTCACATGGCCCTCGGCAAGCATGACGCCGCGGTGAGAGTTCGATTGACGAAGAGACGAACGGGCTACTCGAAGGACTTATGAAAGGATTTTACCAAGAGTCTTTTCGTGAAACACTATCACACTATTCGCGCTCTGTATTCTTTTGACAGACACTTTTCTTCATCCACCACGCTTAACTTTTTTTTGTGTACTCATTTGCACAGGTCACGGACTGCACCGACGCGCTCAAGTTGCGCTCCAAGTACCCCAAAGCGAGGCTGCGGCGAGCGCGGGCCCTGGTCCACCAGCACAAGTACAGCGAAGCATCGGTAGACTTCACGGCCTTCTTGGCGGAAAGTGGCCCGGGCCTAGACAGCGAAACACGGGCAGCAGTCATGGCGGAGGCGAACCAAGCCCGGCAGTCGCAGCAGCGCGCCGCGGAACGGCAACAGCAGCGGCACAAAGAAGCAGCAGCGGCCGCAGCAGGAGGATCTAGCAGCAGTGGCAGCAGCAGCCAGCACAAGGCAGGATTCGATGGGTTTGGTTTTGGGTTTGGCACTGGCAACACTGCACCTTTTGGCGCTGGAGGCTTTCCTTCCGGTAGCAGTGGCAACAGCAATAATGGTCGGTCAGCGAGCAGCGGCCGCCCGAGCGACAGTAGCAGTGCCACACCCCCGTTTCGTCGTGCGTCGTCGTCCACTGATGCAGAGAGCCGCGGCAGTGCAAGCAGCAACAGCAGCAGTGGCGGGTCCTCGATGCCGCGACGAGCGTCTACTTCCTCGGCGCCGGGCACCTCGAACAGCTCGTCGTTTCCTTTCGGTGCCGATTCGACGAATAACCCGTTTACCCAGAAGCGGCCTTCAACCACCAGTGGGAGCTCAGGTTCCTCCAGCAGCAACAGTGGTAGTGCCAAGCCTTCGTCTTCGTCTAGTAGCGCCAACAACGCCAAAAGCAAAAGTTCGAACGGTAATGTGCGGTCGCCTGTTCAAGCGGTGTCCGAGTCCGCGACGCATTACACGGTGCTGGGCGTTGCTTCCACCGCCACCAGTGCCGAAATGAAGAAGGCCTACCTGAAATTAGCGCTCAAGTTTCACCCAGACAAGAACAAGGAGCCCGGGGCTGAAGAGCGCTTCAAACGGATTGTCGAGGCCAAAGAAGTGCTTACTGACTCCGCTGCTCGCCGCACCTACGACGCAGAACTTCGGGTGAAAGCTTATTCCGCGGGCGTTGGCTCTTCCACCGGGATGCCTGGCGGCAGCAGCCGCGGCGGGTTTAGCGGCGGGCGATCTGGAATGGGAGGCTACGGCAGTGGGTACGGCGGTGCCTATGGCGCTGGTGCCAACTTTGGGGGGTTTGGCCGACGAAATTGGTAGAGTTTGATGCGCCCTTTCGAGAGAAATACACAAGGTACTCATAGAGATGAGCCACTTGAGAAAGACATAACCGCATCTCGCGGTGTAAAGTCGTTGTAGCTGCAGCTTAACTCGTGGCTCGATGTGATAAATTTAGTGCTCTATCGAATGTCACCCGCCAAAACCCAGAATCTAATATCTAGTATTCCCCGGTTGAAGAAAATTTCCCGCCTTGTGACTTTTGAACTCGCGGCGTCGTTCCGCAATTGAAATGGATTCTGTGCAAATAAGACGCCATTTCAGTTGATGTCCGTATACGCATTCCACTCACACTATACAGCTATACACTATAACTTTCATTGTAGTAACGAGCAACGAGAAAATCACCTCGGATCTCAATAGCCCCAGCAATGCCCCAATCCCCAATCCCAATGCCCAATGGCCAACAGCACCCGACGTGCGACGAGAACGTTATCATCAGGACCTCGTTGTGCCTGTATTCTCCCACTACCTAATCATTTTTCTATTACTTCTCGTAAGATTTCTTTTATGCACTACTAGTCAGCTCTCTTTGAGGTTTGAGGCCCCTGTCCCCTTGTTGGTGTTGGCGCGAGGCGCGAGTGCGTGCTGTGCGGTCTTGTTGGCCGCTCAGTGTGTGGTCTACACTAATAGATTAAATAAACTTCGCAGTGTACTTACCCACCCACTGTCTATATAGTTGGTCTCGTCAGAAGAAGCGTTCTTGCCCTGTCACTGGCCGCTTTAGGCTTGTTCTGATGGTAACATTTTTGGGACTGGCCCCGAAGGGCCGGAATTAGAAGACTAACAGGTAGAGAAGAAAAGCAAAGCAGCTCAAACTAAACCTAAGAAGCTAATCAGGCGCACATGCCGAGACATTTTTCTATCGCTATATGTCACAGTGGTGTTTCTTTGTATTTGGAGTGAACTAGACTAGACTAGACTAGAGGAGCTTTGGGATGTTTCCATTGACCTTGGTCTCATCTTGGATTCTGAACAACGGAAGAACACGAGAAAAGTGCAGTCAGTTCCGGGTAATAAGAGCGGGGGGGGGCTTGCTCTTCGCCCTTGCTCTCTTCGCGAATTTCCAGTAAAGTAGTACAAGAAGGAATTGGTTTCTAACAGGCAAGTGAACCGTATGTTGACCCTCACTTTCTTAAAATTATAACCTCATGCTCAAAACACTCGAACATGAGATGTGCTCCTGATTAGCTTCTTTGGTCTAGTTTGCACTGCTTTGCTTTTTATCTCTACCTGTTAGCCTTCTACAGTAATTCCGGCCCTTTGGGGCCTGTCTCAAAGCACTCGGCACAGATCTTTTTGTATATTTGAGACAGGCCCCGAAGGGCCTGAATAAGAAGGCTAACAGGTAGAGAAGAAAAGCAAAGCAGCACAAACTAAACCTAGGGAGCTAATCAGGCGCACATGCCCGAGTGGCCATGGAAGTGATGGCAGCATGGCAGCGGTCCAAATATTTGGGCTCACACTGAAAACAAGGAGGGTTGCAGGTCTGTATGCAACGCAATATGCAACGGTCATATTTTGGAGGCGTGGGGTCGAGTGGGCGCTCTGGAGAAAATGAGGCCGGAGCTCAACGCTCCTCTCGTTGGGGCTTCTACGCCACCCGAGGTATGAATATATATTTGGCTATCGTTTTCCGCTGCATTACTACTGCTTATTGACGACGAATGCCTGTCTCCCCCCTTCATCACCGGGAGGCTGCCACTCTTCCATTTTGCGCTTCACATTACATGGGACCTATTTTTTTGCCTGTGCAGGCGAAGTCCTCAGGGGCTGGAAACCGGCGCATTCTGTCGACCGCGGGCATAGTGCTGGCTGCAGTGGTACTGGTGGCCGTTTCGTCTCGGGTAGCTACCAATGACGTTATGACCTCGTTAGCAGCGACGGGAACATTCGAAGCCACGGTACATGTGCCAGCAACCTCTTTCTGTTTTTGAAGCAGAGGCCTTGCACCAACACTACCTCTAGTGCGCCCCTTTAGCCTATCTGATAATCGGGGCGCAGTCTCTTGTGCTTTAGCGCACCTGCATAGTTGTTGTACTTCAGAAAGTCTTAACCTTGGGCGCACTGCTGGCTGGAAACAGCCGTCGTGGAGACTTGTCGCACCTGTGCTGCACCCTGAGACATCGCCAGCTTTTGTTCACTGCTTGTGCTTTCTCTCGATAGAGAAAGGCTGACATTCAAAAGGGAAAGAATGCGAGAGGCAGCTATATCTAGCGAATTCGCGGCCTCCTTAGACCCACGCCTGCGCGCGCTCTAGCACATTACTTACCTGTCCTCCCCTGGCTCTTTCTTTCTCGTATGCCTTGCGCCTTCTACACGCCACCTACTCTTCATCAGATTGCTTCGTCGAACGAGTACGGCAATCAGCAGGCTGGCAAGAACTATCCTTGGCTCGCTCAAAAGGTGAGGCCCTGGGTTAGACCAGAATGGCACGAAGTAAAGCTTCAGTGATTGAAACAGGGTCGTGAGCAGCTTTTTTCTTATCCTTTGGCGAATTGTGTTAAACTTCACAATATTTACATCCACTATAAAGGAGCTTATCCCTCTTCTTCTTCTTTTTCTTCCCAAGTCTTTACACGTTTCATTTCTTTGTGCCATCGCTCTCCTTTAGATTTTGGTGGAACCTTACAAGTACACTACTTTAACTGTTAATTACGACAAGAAGACACTGGGAGAATGCACGTTCGGCTGGAAAATCACACGTAAGTGCCCATCGTTTTGTGATTAGCATGCTTTGTTTGCGCTTCCCTTCCTCGCAATCACGTGCCAACGATGCTCATTTTCCACCCTCTGCTTTATGATATCCTCTTTCTGCATTTTTTCTCGCTAAAATTGACATCGCAATCTTGATATCGCGCCCCTTCTTCTTCTTCTTCTTTTTCTTTCTCCTTCTCCTTCTTCTTACACCTCACTTCACTTCAACCCATCTCATCCAGCACCTGGCTCGTCGGAGTCCGTGGCCCTTACCGGCACTGACGTCAGCAACATGTTTACATCCCTCGGCTCCCATGACCTGGTGCTCGACGCGTTCGACAAGGACGGCAATTACTTGGGAAGGTAGGAGCGAGCTGGTTTTGAAGGCGAGAAGGAGGCTGCACATGCATGAGTCCACGTTTGTTTTATTCCTTGTTATATTCCACCTGCGCGCGCCTTATTATTTTTGTCAACACTTCAGAATCCTCACGACTACCGCTATATCTTTTTCTTTCTCTTTTTTCCTCTCTCACTTCTTCTCTTCTTCCAATTCGAATTGCTTTTGAACGCAAAACTTCAACCTACTACAGCAAAACCACCACAATTCACTCCCTGTACGTGAAGCGCGAAGTCCGCTCCTTAACCGAAGAAGACCGCGAGAACTTCTTGGACGCCCTGTACACGATGTGGAGTATCGGGACGATGAAAGGACGTGACCTGTGAGTAGCTGTCTTTCATTATGATTTTTTGTTTTTGGACAGTCACAATGTGGAAGCATTCGAACTGGAGTGACTAAAGGAAGCGAATATGCATTTCGAGTGTTTCCAATTAGTAATACTTTTCGAACTGACACATATTTTGCTCTTCTGTTTGTGTTTGTCTTCGACTCACCTATTCCCCTTCCTTATCTGACGCCAAAATCAACTCCTCCTACTTTTTCGCGCGTCTATGTGTTTGCGACCGTAAATCAACACCCCCCCCCCCAAAAAAAAAGCTACGGTTCGGATTACACGGGCATGGACCGGTTCGTGTCGGTGCACGCGGATCAGGCCACAGGGGACATTAAGTGCGACCACTGGCACGAGGGCAGCGGGTTCTTGGTGCACCATTTAGCCCTGTCGGCGTCATTGGAGATTAGCTTGCGAGCGGTGAGGATGTGTATGTTGTGACTTATAATTGAAGATCATACGAT
>Ga0307931_1002703_pt1 | contig 11221 bp, 13 predicted proteins | sample OrgLakmetageno47_FD_201816 | JGI IMG/M metagenome (GOLD analysis project Ga0307931, IMG submission 201816) | Saline water microbial communities from Organic Lake, Antarctica - #47 | ecosystem: Environmental > Aquatic > Non-marine Saline and Alkaline > Saline | place: Antarctica: Organic Lake... | reverse complement strand
TTGTAGCTATATGTATTCCTGTGTTCTCAACAATTGGGCGGTTCACCTACATTTTCTTATTTGAACGAAACGTGGGAAAGTGCCACCCCCTTACGAGGGGATTTTTGAGCAGAAAACGTCTCGTCAGACATCTATCTCGCTCCAGGTGGATTCAACGCAAAACGACAAAACGACGACACGTCGTCTGTCGGTCTGTCGGCAAGAACGCTTGAACGCTTCGCTTGAACGCATGAACGAACGTATCATACAAAATTCCCGTGCCCACGTTGTTGCCCTCCAAGCTAGCTGAGTCGTCGACTGGTACTGAGAAGCTCGCAGTCCAATTGCTAATGTCACGAGTATGTAAAGGCTTTTTGCTTTATTCCTGTGGACTGTAATCCTTGTGAAGAACAGCAGGTTATCTCAAATTTGCACCTATCATACAAGCAATGCAAAGTTGGAGCATTCACCACAAATAAACTATGGTATGAACAGCTCATACTTCGGAGCTGTAACTATCAACTATTTTAGCTTTCGATACCTTGACTGAAGGAATCCGGATCACCAATAACATAGCTAGCGTAGGATTGAGGCTATGGATAAGACAAAGAAAAAGAAAAAGAAGGCCTCGGTAGCACCAGATGATGCAGTCATAGACGATCGCTCGGCTGAAGAGAAGGCACAGGACAAAATAGACGAACAGGTTGGACGATTGATTACTTTTCCTTTAGTATGGTGCGTATACTGTACAATTTTTCGTTTTTTATCGGGGTGACTTCCTACTCTGCCGCAATGGTAACAGAAACGGATTGCTGAGAAGTACATGGACGACTCGATGAAGAAGAAAATGATTAAGCCATACAAGGTCTACTCCTTTACCTCCTAATGCTTTTATTCTTTTGGCAACTTCTTTCCCTTCTTGCTGAAAATTTGCACTCAGTTACTACTTCTAGTAGAAGTTCCCCTTTTTTTTGCGCACAATCATTGAAGGGAGGGCAAGACCCCCGTAAATAAAAAACCTAGCCTTTCAAACTTCTCTTTACTAACCATTACCTTTTATTGTGATTTGTGTTTGTGCCATGCAGATTGCTACTGGGTTATTTCCAGAATTCATTTCGGAAGCTCTGCCTCGCCCGATTCGTTTGTCGTCGTCGTTCCTGTTTGGCACTTCGGGAAATTCCGACATCAAAGGCCTGCCTTCAGCGGCGATTCGAATGCTGGAGCTAACGCACCACCAGGCAAGAAATGGGATGATAATGATGGCGATACTTGCACATATTTAGTACTAGTGCTTGTAGTGCTTGTAGTGCTTGAATGCTTTGAGAAATATGTGGTGATTCATATGTATTTCTCATGCCGGCTTGTTTCTGCACTTTTGGACGCCCTGAAAATCGCCCTTTAGATCAAAATGATCAAGATTGTGTTTGACAAAATGGATGCAAACAATTCTGGCAGTATGGATGTTGCCGAGTTCATTCAATTCCTCGAGTTTGAGGTAACACAACAGAAGAGACTTGTACCCACTAAAAAGAAATTATTGCCACTTTCTAGTACGCATATTTGGAACGAGTGCTCTTCCTTGTCTCGTTCACAATCAAAAGAGAAGTATATGTTTTCAATGTGATATGCAGCATCCCTTATCTTATTTACTCCTTTTTTCTTTCTTTCACAGGACACCAAATTTATCCGAGCTTTAGTGGAATGTTGTTTGTTTGGTACTGCCGATTTAAACGGCGACGGAGTCTTAGATTTCGGCGAATTTGTGCTGGCCGTGGCGCTCATCGCCACTTACTCCAAAGATCAGGTTCATTGTGACCCCTCACTTAAGACTTCAATAGTTTGGCAGGGGCTTTGAAAGGATGGGAGAGTAATAATTACAAAGAAATGCTTTATTTCCCTTGCAAGATCGGGATGTGCGTCAATGCGCACTTCAATTCAGCTTTGATGAACTCGAAAAAAAGTGTAACGAGTACCAACGTTTGTTCCATCCTTTTTGTGTTCTTGCTGTCTTTCTATACTTTAGATCATGTACCGCGTGTTCATGACCTTTGACCTCGACAAGTCGGGCTACTTGGAGCAGAATGAATTGGTGGACCTTACCGAAGCGGTATTGGTGTGCGCTAGTCTCAAACATCACATTAGAGAATATGAAGAATGGCATCTTTGATTCGTTCGTCTTTTTTAATTTCCTTTTTTTTTCGTTATTCAGGGTGCATTGTGTTTTGCTATTTATTTCCAATTCGCCCTTTTTATAACTTTCTTCTAATACGAATCCTTCGCCCTTTTGTACTGCAGGTGCAAGCTATGTCGGGAAAAGACGGCTTTGGGGCGCAAAATGTCGGCAAATTCATCCGAAATTTAGACCGAGACGGCAACGGGCTGGTAAATTGAACAGATAAACCATTTGCGATGATTTTAATTACGATCAATAGCACGCTTTTGTTTGTCACTTTTCAACGGCAATTCATGCACATGAAGTACAAGTTGGGAGAGCTTCTTTTATCAAAGAAGTGATAAGCAGCAAGTCATTCATTCATAGCTCACTTCCTTGTGTATGCTTTCCCCTCTTATATGAGCGTATCTACAGGTGGATTTCGACGAATTCGTCACGTTAAACGTGCACTTTCCGATGGTGCTCTTTCAAATTGCAGGTATGATTGCACACATTACTTTCTGTAATATTTCTTGTTTTAGTCTGAGCATCTTTTTACTTCTCCTTTGTTTTCTTCCTCTGAAATGGCATATGCATCCTTTACACTTTTCGTGTTTCACTTTTTTTATATACTTATTGCTGTTGGATCTTAGGACCAGTTACGAAAGTTGACCTTAGGAGCCGATAGATGGCAAACTAAAATCGGCAAATGGGAAAAGCAAGAAAAGGTGCGCCATCCAGATTCTAAAGTTGTTTTAAGCATGCCTTAAGCACATTATGCACGAAACGTCGCCAGTCAATCTCCTATTCATGGCACACATTCCCCATTTTGTTGTTTCTATTCTTTAATGTAATAGGAGCGAGCTACCCTGCTGGAGAAAGACCCAATGTCCTTTGCGGACCAGATTGAAGACCTTGGCCAGTGGATTGTAAGTAGTGTTATAGTATCATGTAATCGATCACCCTGATGATTAGGTTTGGTGTTGTATTGACGTCTCCATCAACTACGATCGTTGTAAATGCCATTCTTTTCACGTAAATGAACACCCTTCGCTCTTTCCATTCACTCTTCATTCATTTTCGCACCATGTATGTACCCCCTCTTCTTACGTGCACGCACACTCGTATGTTACATGTATTAGACCCGCCGAAGAGCCGAAGCGAAAGAAGCTGCGCGATTGGCAGAAAGAGAAAAGTTGGGCGGGACGGCTTTTCGGCTCCGCAAGAAAAATGCCGAAATGAAAGTACGGGGGGAATATCCTTTGAAGTAGCCATTTCATAAGTTGTGTAAAGGCCGCCATTCGGTTCGAGATGAGTGCTCATTTGTCCGATTTCTTTGCCTGTTTGTGCTTATTTGAAGCTCTTGCCCCTGTAGGTACTCAAGGTAAAGCCCAAACCACCGAAGAAAGACTCGTAAAAAAGAGAGCGCATGCAGGCGAGTCAAGTTCCGCGGTCCTTTCGCCCCTGTGGCACTATGAGCTATGAGTTATGAGCTACAAACAAGGAATTGATTGAGACCAACCGGTGTACTAGCAATGGACCTGGGACGTGACACACGAACGAGCACTTAGTCCCATCGACTTGTTCAGAGGAAAGGCGCCAGTTGGAGCCTTAATTGGCCTTCTGCAGCGAATTTGCCAGCGCACATTGTTGCAGAAAAAAAAACAAAAACGCTTACCCGCGCAATACCAACAAATCTCCATATATTTCCAATAGAGATGCCGCTGATAAATTTAGGGATGTTCTGAAACAAACATTCATACATGCAGCTCAAGTGTATTCCTTATGTGCCTCTGTGACTGTTGTGTACTTGCCTTTCTTTATTTTTGGGGAAGCACCAACTAGACTAGATTTCGGCCCTCGCCCTTATTCTTTTTCAGAAATAAAGATATATGGGGCATATTTCCCCCACCCCGCGCTCCCCATAATTTCGGCGTCTGAGTATGAGTATCCGCCTTAAGCTCTAAATTCGCCTATTCGCGGGTCCTGGCTCTCTGCTGGCCATTGGAAATCTTTTAATTAGAAAAGCTGAATCGCCTAATTAAATCGTGCCATCTGCCATTGTATAATTATTTAGCATTTAGCAGCTACAGTGCAGTTGTATTCCCCCTGTTAAGTGTTGTTTGGTGCGATGTGTCTACAGTTCAGTTGTATTCGCTGTTATGTGTTGTTTGGTGTGATGTGTGGGTTTTGGAAAGGCCACGAGAACTACAAATAGAGAACAAAAAAGTACCCCCGGAGTCGCAATGGGCATGAATTTAAAAGCTCCATATTCCGCATTTCAGAAGCTTCCTCGCTTTCCGCTGCCTTGATTGAAAGAACTATTTGGCCAAATATTATTGAAGAACGTGGGAGCTGAAGCTCCGCTTGCAAACACGTTTAAATAATTTAAATGGTGAGAAATTCTCGCACGCGCTGCCGGAAATTGGCGAGCCTCTGAGCGAAGCGATCGCGAATGGTCACCTGGCAAACAAAGAGAGCAATTGGTCCGAGATGAGCGCAAACACGGACAGTGCAAAGAAGCTTGCATGTCAGAAAGCATGTGCAAAAAGCCATTACAGACGCTATTCAAAAAATAGGTATTAAAATATCCAGTTTGCTACGGGATGAAGGGAAGTCTGAATGGCAAAAAATAAGCGATGACTCTTTTGATATTATCCTCATTTACCTCAAGGGACTTTTCAATGTCCGCGGTCAACTTCTCGAACGCTTCGTGAAGAAGGCCTTGATTTTCCGGTGCCTGCGTGCTAATCAAGTGCGCTCGATAGGCGTTGAAACTGCCTTCGTCAGCTAACATGAGAGGCAACAGCGGCCGCGTGACCTGAGAGAAGGAAGCGAGAAAGAAAGCAAGATGTAAATAATTCGTAGGAGCTGTACGTAAAGGTAGGCACACAATATACCCACTAATCTAGTCTAGTCGAATTTATTTTTTCAACTCACCATCCAGTGCGACGAGTAAGGCCCAAACAAGAGCTGCTCAAACAGTTTCGCGATCAGGTCGGGAAACAGCCGCGGGTTGGCGGCGCAATGGTCCCTCAACAGGAGCATCGCGTCGCTCTCCACGCTGCCCGGCTTGGCGTCCCGGTGTAGAAACAAGTAGGAAGCCAGGTGGTCCATGGCGTAGCTGCAGTGCGTCGACATGGGCGCTTCTAAGCCCTGTAAGCCGGAGTATAGGACCTACAAAAAGGAGTGCATATGGCGTAAACATATCGTTCAAAAAAGAACAATTTGTGGTTGTGAATACTTCAATCGATTGGACCTGAAATAAACGTTAGCCAAGTAATGTTTTTCGCACATTCACAAATCAAAATCAACATGGGTACGCAGAAGAATGACGAGGCGCGAAAATAAAGGCGCATCACAACACACGCAAACATATATATTTGGCCTTTGCTTTACCTCGAGGAGTTTAGAGAAAGTGGCTCGATCTTTTGCAGCTAAAAACGGCAAATGCGACGCGAACAGCGCTTCCAAAACCGCAAAATAGGGCTTCGCTAGTTTGGGGTACGCTAACACATGCTCGGTGGAGATGGACAAGAGTAAACCAAGGCAAGTGTCTAGCATCACGCTCAAGCAAGGGTCCCCGTAGAGCTGAAGCACCCCAAAGTTCACGTAGCCTCCAGTGAGCACCTCCCGCACGCAGGCCAGGCAGGCGGCGCGCGGCTTGAAGGTGTTGCGGTACAGGTCACTTCCCCCCTCATTGGGGGTGGCAGAAGAAAGGGAGGTTGCAGACTCGACGCCTACCGAGGAGGCACTCGAGGAGCCTGCGGCAGACAAGGATGGCGAAGACGAGGATAACGACGAAGGTGCTCCAACCACTGCATTTCCGAAGGCCCCTACAGCAGACGACACCGCTCGAAACAGCAAGTAGCCGTTGGCCGAGGAGTTCCCAAACACGGCGCGCTGAGACCGGTTGCTTCCGATTTCCGTCAAGCACTTGAACAACAAACTGCACATGTCACCGTCCCTCGTCGGCGCGTAGGCCTCGGCTGCTCTGGCAAACAGGAGCAAGGGGTCGGGGTGCAGGGTCTCGAACAGCAACAAGTAAGTCTTGCGGAGGGTGGCGGCCTCAGCGATGCCTCGCACGTCGCGCAGCACCCCTTGAAGAGCGTCGCGGCACCGCGCATCCGCACTCAGTTGCGCAGTGGGCACGGAGGCCAAATCGTTCAACACGCTGGAGACGGGCGTCATGAAAGTTGTAAAAGCAACCTCCACGGAATCCGGCGGCTGTTGAAACACCAGCCTTGCGAGGGCCGCGTGAAATTTGGTGCGAAGGCGACGGTTGGCCGGTCGCGCCAAGAAAGGAAAATGGTGAGGAGTGTGGTGGGTCAAGAGGCTGTGGCAAGCAGGCAAAGTCGCCAAATGCGCTGACGCGGTGATGCCCTGGGAGTGGATATAGGTACAGGTAACATAGTAGAGGCATACAGTAGCACGTAAAAAAAGAAGAAAAAGCACGAAGTTAGGAATGTATGCGACAAAGAAATATATATGCGACCTCTAGAACAAAATGAGGCAGATTTCATTGTATGCCACTCTACATCACTGGTATAATCCTCAGAAAGAAATAATGAACTCACCCCGGACATTTCCAGAAACAAGGTTATGGTGGCCTCCAGGACTTGTTCCGAGTCGGCCCGAAAGCGCAAACCCGTAAAAATATGGTTCATGATCGCCGACAGGCAGGCCCCCGCGTCCGCCTAGACGGTTAAACACGCACACACACACATAAAAGTCATGAATACAAAGAGTGCGGAACAAAAAACACATGATGGCGTAAATTTCTTTCTTTGTGTGTTCTTTCTTTTTATGCAAATCGAAAAAGACAACAAACATCATTCAAATACCTGCTCCATCGCTGCGAGCATGCTTCTCACAGCTCTTTGCTTCACTGTCATCGGTCCAGTGGTGCCGTCTTCATGCTCGGCGTCCCATGCCAGAGCACTCAAAGGTGTGCCCAGAGCTTGCAGAGTCTGAGACGCTGAATAAGCCGCGGCCATGGCACCGCTCGTAGAGGAGGACGAAGCCCCACCAGCAGAAGCAGCAGCAGTGGGCAGGGAAGCAGCCGCCGCATCCGCCAGATAAACGCGCCGGAAATGGCTCAGGAAATTCAACAAGGCCAATTCCAGGCGCTCGGTGCAGCATTGGCTCCCCTGCGACTGTTCGGCTTTGAAATTGACCATTTGAGCGCACGCGAAGCATCTCTTGGCAAGCTGACCGTCCAGTGCTTCATGCCCTACCACTAAGCTCGAAGACCACGATAGACCGCCGACCACAGCGCCGCACACTCCAACTAACCAGGCTAGCTCATTTTCTAACAATTCAACAGCTTCCGATGGGCTACCTCCAGCTCCACCGGCTACTCCACTCGTGGCAGCAGCAGTCGCCACCGCCACCGCTGCTGCCTCGTTTCCCTGTACGACTTGTTGATAGGAAGCTAACAGAGGGTCCATTCTCGACACAAGGAAAGCAGCTGAAGGCTCGTATCTATACCGAAAAATGGAAGGCAACCTCTGCAGCTGCTCGTCGACCTGTTCGGTGTCCTCGAGGGGGTCGTCAAGAGTATCATCGGCCGCACATGTGCGCACCGCTGACAGCAAGCCTTCCACGTAAGCTGCCACCACACGCTCGATGCACGCTTCCAACTGACGCACCGCTAGTGTCGTAGCGCTCTCAGGCGCAGCCCCCCCTCCTCCTGCACCTGCGCCGCCGCTGCTAGCACTACTACTCGCGCCCCGGTCGCTAATGGCGCTCCCAATTACATGTGGCGTCCCACCGGGCGGGTAACTACTGCGGTACGACGCATAACTGCCGCTGCCGCCACCACCACTGCTGCTGGAGTGCGAATCGTCAGTAGAGACATAGGGCACTGCGGCCACTAGCCTCACCCAGAGAGCGAGCAGATACTGCAGCGAATTCGCCGCCACCTGCCATTGCCGGCATGACTGTTCCGTGAAAGTGGTCACCAACTCTAACCATTCGCTGAAGCCCGAGGAGTTCATGAGCTCCGACAACTGGTAGTTGGCCTTGAGGCGCCCTAGCAAACGGCAAAACTCGTGGTAGTTTTCCGAGTGGCCTAAACCGGTACCTCCACGCAGCACGTCGCCAATCGCGGTCATGATGCGGTTCAAGTGCTGGCCGCGCTCGCCTTCGGTCCGGAACAGAGAGCGCCGCACCGACGACAAGAGCACCACGCACTCCATCGCGTGCGCGCTCAAGGGGGGCTCTGCGGACGAATAGAGCTGCAACAAAAGCTCCATGGTAGTGGGTGCGGCCACCGCCTCTCGCCATGAGGAGGGCAGCTGAATCGTGCCGACGTCATCGCCGCTTTCGTCGGGGTTGGTGCCAATGAAGTCGTAACTCAGGCATTTGATCAACAACAGCAACGCTTGGTCGCCTAGCAGAGACCGCTGTGGGGGAGTGCAACCGGACAACTGATCACTCGCGAGCTGCTGCAGCATTCCAATGCCGAGCTCAAAGCACTCGAACAGGCCCGCGTCCCGGAAGGACACCGCAGTTTTACGGTGATGGGTCAAAGTGCGCCCCGACACGGGCACGTTGAACTCTTCGACCAGGCAATTGAGGGCGCGCAGGCCCACGCCGCAGTGGTCGATGCTGGCAGTCAGAAACTTGGTGACTTCGCTCACGATGTCCCGATGCTTGGGGTCGTCGAACCACCCGAGCTTGGTGAGCCTCGCTAGCAAGCTCAAGAGGGCCGTGAGCACAAACACGGGCAGGGTAGGGCCTTTCTCGGCGAGGTACTTGAGCAAATAGTCACGAATGGTCACGTGCTGCGTTACGCTGAAGTTGTTCCAATGGCTAGTCACCAGTGATTTTAGCACCGTCGACGCGAGGAGGAGCGCGTACGGGCTCTGTGGTAGTGGTAAAAGCAGGTCGATAGATGAAAGAGGGAGGGAGAAAGAATGAATGAGTGACTGAATGAAGGCAAAGATGAAATGAATTTATTACAGAGCGAACATTCGGCTGGAAAGATCAAAACGTGAAAACATAGTGAGCGTGGCAGAGAACAGCTCCTTTGCTAAGAAGTTGGCTTCCACACTGCAAGATTTGATAGTCATGGGGCGCTGCTATTGTCCTTATGGCAGCGACATAATCACCGAATTTGAAGTCATGGACTAGTAAATAAGACGAGATGAAACGAGCCACGCCATAGCACGATTCTAGGGACCTAGATGCATAGTCCGTACTTTCAGCGTTTTATCGACAATAATGCTAGCTCTCACCTGGGAGTGGTCGAGAAGCTGTTGGCAGGTGGTGATGTGCTCAGCGGAGGTGCTCAAAGCATCTACATGAGCCTTGGCTGCTGTCCAGTCGGGGCTCCCTGGCTGTGTGTAAAACACGTTGCATATAGCCTCCATCTATTGTGTAACGCATACAAGTCCAGTCCGCATCAGATTCAAAAGAAAGTACTCAGAGAATCCTCCTTGTGTATTGATAGCCAATTTATTACATCACAATGGTATAGAGAGCAAGAGCCTCAGCTCACATTGTGCCACCAACTATAGAACCGAAACACTGCACTTTGAGCAATAGTACTAGTTCTACTCGCTGAATATCGCGCTTACCCGGGACAACTCAGCTGGATCCATAATCAGGCAGTCCTGGGTAGTAGCACAGCGGCGCAGACGATAAAAATTACTCCGTTTTCGAAGTACGTCTCAAACTGTGTCTCAACGTGAGACGACGTAGATGAGAAGGCTTAAAGGGAGCTTACACGCCAAACGCTCCAGGTAGGATTGAAAATGAAACCAATTGCACAATTTCCGCGGTGCTTAATGCTCTTGTGTGTCACTACTTGTTTGTTTTTCGTTCGAAGGGACTGATAACTGAAGTGATTGAAGCACGTCGTAAAATTGTTGAGGACGACGCGGAGAAGAGTACGAGGAACGAGGAACGAGGACAAGAAGAAAAACACAACAGCCACTACTTGTTGACGCGTTGACGCCACGACGACACGAGGAGCGTTCAGGGTCTGCAAATCTGCAATCACGAATGAGATATCGGTGTAATTGAATGTAGATTTCACCAATCAATTGATGTGTTCAGCGTAAGCCCGACCCTTCTAACGTCAGTCAGTGGTCAGTGAAAGGAAACGAGAAAGCATTGCATTATTGCATTATTGCATTATTAGATTGATATTCTTAGCAAAAATGGGTAGGTTCCACGTGTTGTTAACAGCCCTACTCGCTGCAGTGGTTCATGGCCTCGCACCATCCCCGCAGAAGTTTACTGTGCATAGTGTAAATATTCATCGCGCACGCGCTCCGCGCCTGCACCACAAACATGTTCTGAGTGCTGAACCTGAGGGCAAACCGGTGAGCTCAGTCGAGGAGGCCGTGGCCGCTGCGGAGGCGCTCAAGGGAGGCAACGAACAACTGGTACGACATCGAATGCTTATGCAGTCTATGCTAATTATACAGTAGTCTGCGTTCGTCGGAGCCAAATGCCTAGTCTTAAGTCATTTGTAGCATTGTGGCCTGCGTGAAGAGAATCTGCTAGTAGAACACGCGCTTAAGCTAAAAGCTTGTACTTCTTACGTTCTCTTTGCAGTACGAATCTGACAGCGATGCGGTGATTAAAAAGCGAGCTGATTCAGTGGTCAGCAATAGCATGAAGGTGAGCTAGTGTACTTGAGATGGTACTCGATAATCTTTACATCCATGTAGTCTTCTCCTTCTGTCGCCTGACTGTGCAACACCTGCATATACGAAAAGGCTATTTAAGACTATCGCTCATCGCAGTACTGTTGCCTGGCTGCTTGTTTTCATCACAGAACAAATTGAAAGCAGAGCTGAAGTCACAGGGTGGCGATCCTAACACGGCGTTCAACCCTTTCCCGGTCATTTTTGTGGGGGTGGGCATCCTCGTGTTGGCAGCAGGACAGGGCATCTTTTACTGAGAAGCCATATGTTCATAGCGCCGTCTCTGAGCCACGGCGCACTTGAAATAAAGATCCAATACAAAAACCTTTTGCTTAAGGGAATTGCCGCTGAGATCGCTGTTTTTTCGTGGGTGATCTTTTTACTATTATGCAATACTAAAATTTGAAACGAGTTCAAACATAAAAGTAGA
>Ga0307931_1002702_pt1 | contig 11226 bp, 16 predicted proteins | sample OrgLakmetageno47_FD_201816 | JGI IMG/M metagenome (GOLD analysis project Ga0307931, IMG submission 201816) | Saline water microbial communities from Organic Lake, Antarctica - #47 | ecosystem: Environmental > Aquatic > Non-marine Saline and Alkaline > Saline | place: Antarctica: Organic Lake... | reverse complement strand
TTCGCGACCGATCTGCATTCTAACCTACATTATTCATCACCCCCCTATGTACTGCTATCAATGCTACCAACCAACCAACCAACCAACCAACCAACCAACCAACCAACCAACCAACCAACCAACCAACCAACCAACCAACTTGATCAGGATCCTGGGCGAGTAGCGGGCTCGGGCAGTAACGCAAGCGAGGTCGCCACAGGAGAGTCGAGTGCATCTTCCACTTCACCTTTGAAGTTCCTGACAGGCGGAAACAACAACAACAACAGCAGCAACAGCAACAACACGAACAGCAGCGGAACATCTTCTCTTTCTTCATCTTCACCTCAAGCTACCAAGGTCGGCGACACGAGGCAAGAATATTTGGCAGCCAAAGCAGAAGCACGAGCTGCAGCACTCGCGCTTTACGAGAAAAACAAGGTAAGGACACCAACTGTAAAATTGACCACAAGCGTTCCTATTGCCCTCTGCCCTGGGTCATTTTTCTCGCTACTTTATTGATTGCACATTTTATTCATATTTGGCTTGGTTTTGAGAATTGCATTTTATGTGTTTGTTGTCGTATGATGTTGTGTTAAACTAGTGTAGCAAATTCCTATTCGAGTTTCTTTTAGCACTTTTAGCTGAGCAATGGAGTTGTACCGTAGCTAACCTTGATTCTGCGCACTTTCTATGATTTTTTCGTACCCGTGACAAATGAAATGACCGACGCCACTACAGGCAGCCCAGCAGCTGAGAGTGGCCCAAAGGAATGAAGCAAAAGCAGAGGCAAAAGCGATTCGACTTGAAAAGCAAAAGTTGAAAGCGGCCAATCGGGCCAAACAGCAAAAAGTAAGCGTTTGTCTGTTCTTGAGCGCCTGTTTTTGTTGTGTCTACGTTTGCGCGTGCGTGACTTTTGGGCGTATTTTGCGAGCGTGCGAGTTGTGTGCATGTTGGTGTTCTCGATGGGTGCGTGAGTGTGTGTCAAGTTGTGTGTTGTGTGCGAGCATGGATGGCCTCAATTTCACATTTTCCAAACTCATCTTCTGTTTCTTCCCACTTTCTGAAAGGAACGGGCAGCAGCAAAAGCGGCCAAAATAGCTGCGCGCAATTCATCTAATAGTAGCAGCGGCACGAGCGGCGACAGCACATCCTTTTTTGCCTCCTCCTCATCTTCATCTTCTTCTGCTGCTGCTCCGACTGTCGCGACGGAGAGCGGTGGCATTAGTGGCAATAATGGAACAGTAGAAGACCGGCGATCGTCAACCGCAAAAGCGCTCGCGTCGGCCGAAGCGGCATTAGCGGCCGACCAATTGGCGGCCGAGCACGGTAATTATACCGGTGCTTATTCCGGTAACCATACTAATCCCGGCGGGCGGGCGAACGGGTGGGGGCATGCTTTGAAAAGCTACTGGCTTCAAGACGACGCCTGGGGCAAAGACCTGGCCTCTTCGTCGTCGTCTTCTTCGTCGGTTAATTACGGCTCCGAAGGAAGAAGCAATGGAAGCGGAGGTTTGTTGAGTCGCTGGGGCTGGGGCCAACCTCTGCACGCGAATGACACTAGCCACAACCATCACAGTGCAGCAGCAGCATCACCTGCGGTGGCCGCAGCAGCCGAAGCAGCACTGCGGCAATCGAGAGATCCGTTGTATTTGCTGCAGCAGCACGGGCCGCCACTAGGGGGGAGCAAGAATGGTGGCATGGCGGCGATGCGGGTGGTGAGTGACTAGAAGGCACAAACGAGAGATGAACAAAGAGGAAAAGAAAAAAAGAGAAACAACGAAGAAAAAGCTTTGAAGAAGGAGGAAATTGGATGAAGAATGATGGATTAAAGGGGCACAGAATGTGTGAGGCACACTGATGTCCACATATCGGGGACACAAATTGATGAATGATTGATTGATGAAAAGAAGAGAAATGAGAAAGCACAAGAATCCGCGTTGTATGACGTTTCTCTCCTGCTCTTTCTTCTCTCTCTTTGCCCATTCGTTCATTCTCTCAAGGTGCCGCCACTGCCAGCGCAAGGATGTCCTTCTGGCAGTGGCAACGCGCCAATTAGCGAGGCATTTCGGTTTGCGTGCCAGCGAAAGAACAGCGCAACTGCGAATGCTCTTCGTTATGACGATGGGATCGCTCAAGAGGTATGTGTGCGTGATGGATGTCAAGTTGCTTATGTGCACGCGTGTGCATCTCTATCTCCACCAAAATTCATCACAAACTCTACCGACATTCCCAATCGAATACCGCAGCAGACTCTTTGAGGATGATGGTTCTTTTCATCGTGCTTTCAATTTATGATTTTTACTGCTCTATGTTTCATTCACAGGAGAAACGAGCGTGCCTGGCTCCTTACGAACGTCTCAGCATGAAGGTAAGAACAAGACATACTAAAATAAAAAAATGTGTGCAAATTTATTACTAATTACTTATATTATCTATCTTCTTCTTTTACTCTTTTACGATTAAATCTTCCAATACACCTTTATTAACTCCCTGTTTAAGCGTGCACACTCTTCTTTTTTGTCAGGTTGGCGCTGTGAAATTGTCTACTCGCGATTTGAAAGGAGCTTTTGACTCCTCTAGCGCTGGTATGAGATAAGAAGATGAAGAAAGGAGAACGTATCTATTTCATTCATGTGTGCATAGGTATATGCATACTTGTATTGTTTTTTTTACCTCCCGCATTCTCTGGCTTTTCTTTTAACACGCTTGTGTCACATGCTTGCCATTCCCATCTTACCTTCATGTTCTCTACTCCATGTACTACATATACTATACTAGGGGTGGGGCCTCGGGGCTTAGCCGCGGTGGTGCGGCAGCGACTCGCACACCACCGCTACCCGCGCCTGCTGGCCCTACATGTAGTTGGGCCGAGCCGCCTGCCCGCGATTGGGCATACCCCGGTAGGCGTGTGTGCGTGTGCGCACATGTATAGGAATGGCTTTACTGTAAAACGCTTCTTTGCTTCTACTTAGTAGTAGTGTATTTTTTTGTCAGCTATCGCTGCTACAGTAGTGCAAAAGGAAGGACTAAGCTTGTATATGCTCATTTTCTATTTCCTAGTCACAAGGCTTCTTCCTTCGTACGGGTGTTAATTTGTAGCCCATTTTGATGACGACCCATGCATGCACTACATAGCATTTGAATTACATAGCACTTGAATTACGAGCTTTGGATGAATGAACCGACTATTCATAATGCTGGCGTATATATCATCCCATCTCTCCTGCCTCATCAGGTCGATTTGTCGCATGCGTTCGTCGAGTTTGTGAATTTGGCCACCGGACAAAGCGTCCGAACGCCGCTGCTCAAAGATTTCGCAGCAAATCCTCCTCGTACCTTGACTGCTGCTGGTGGTAGCTGTGGTGGTGGTGGCGACAGCCACAATGTTCACCATGATACTGTCGACAAACCTTCGAAGAATATTACATTAGGGATCGAGCTGTCGTCACCGCGCGACGTGGTACTGCTCAACACAATTTTTTGATTTATGTATTAGTTTTTTTGTGGCTGTCGGTATCGTTCGTCTTTTCGTATCTTCAATCTCCCGCTGACATCGCCGTATCGAAATCCTCTATTGCTTACATGCCCATTTTTTTTGCTTACATTCTTTTAGCATCTCTCTTTGACCCTTTATCTAACTCTCTGACCTCTCACTCTCTCCTTCTCAACCCCTGCTCTTCCCCATTTTTCCCTCTAGGTTGCCGCTAGGCTCTTGCTGTTAGATGCTTGCAACGGGGAGCAGTGGCTTGCCGCAGTGAGTGTGTTAGGCCGTGACCAAGGCAACAACAACAACAACAACACAATTACGATCAGCAGCAGTAGTAGCAGCAGTAGTAGCCGCAACAATAACAGCACGCCGCAACTGCCATCGTCAGCAACAAGAGGCAATTCTTCTCTTCCGCCAACTCCTGCTGCTGCTGCTGCTGCTGCTGCAACTGCCACGTCGTCATCATCCGTCGGTCCGCCGGGATCCATCCCGCCGGCAGCGACCGCTGTCGTGATGCCAGCACCGCCGCTCGAATCCACTTTAACTTCCTCATCTGGTGCAGGCGAAAGAAGAGAAGAAGGAGGTAAAGGAGAAGGAGGTGAAGGAGATCGAGATCGAAGAGAAAGAGGAGAAGTCGAAGAAAGAGATGCAGCGCCAGTGCTGTCTCTGTCGCCGCGGCCACCATCCAGTATCGGAGGAAAGAACGTTACTTCTGCTGAGGAGGGTGAGGGTAAGGCGAGGAGAAGAAGAAATGATGGTGAAAATGACGACAATGACAACGAGAACGATGAGATCGAAGAAGCGGAGGATGATGACGATGACGACGAGACAGTTGCATCAGCCGCTCTAGCCTCGGCAGAGGAGGAAGCAGCAGCAGCAGCAGCGCCAGCGTCAAGTTTAGACGAGCGAGAGAGGAGGAAGGTCGCATCAGCAGCAACTGATAAGAAGAACAACAATAACAATAACAAGGCGCTCGTCAGCACGCACGCTTTATTAGGCAAAGATACCGGAAGCGTCACGGAGCTTACTCTGGTTTGTGTACACTCAACCATGAACACGTTCCCTCAATCGTCTGTTTTGTTCGCCCCGAGGTTTTAAGAAACATTGAATTTGAAAATTCGAGTGGTTTCATTTTTGTAAAAACGGACGACAACCACATGCGTAGATCTTGACATTTTCGTCGTCCTTGTCGCTGTGTATTACTCTATATTAGGGCATTGCCGACGTCGACTGCGCACATCCATTCGCAGCGCCAACCTCTGCAACCATCTTTGGAGTGATGAATCCTTCTTCATCATCGCCTTCAAGCACTGCAGCTGCAGGAAGAGCAAGCGACGAACCCTCATTATCAACACCATCAACATCATCATCGGTAGATCCAGCTACTGATTCTGTTGCCTCATTTGGAGAAGGGTGCCAGATCGGCGTGACTGCCACATGGGCAGAAGACGAGCCAGAATTGGTGCAAGCACTAGCACCGTCATTTCCTCGGGTAAGGGGGGGGGGGTATTTTTGAAATGAAAAAGGTTGTGCAATGTGCGTGCATATTAATTCAGAAATGCAAATAGCTTTGATTTTCTTTTTGCAACTTTCATATCTAGGGTTTAACTTATTTATATGCCTATACGTAATACCCTCGTGTCCTCCTCCTATTTCTTTCTTTGCTCAGGTGCTTCACTTGACTTTAGTCAGTGCAGTGCAATTGGCCACTGCCTTCACGCAGCGCACGGCGCGGCAGCGGGATGCGATCAGTGCGTTCATGAGCCTAGAAGAAGAAGGTGCATTAGACATACACACACACAAAAGAAAGAATGAGAGAGAGAGTGAATGGCCAATGAGTAATGAAGGGCTCGATAACGCGCCTACTCGCTCATGAACGCTCATGCAATGCACGCCTCTTTGCAAAAAGCTGCATACTTGCCTACCTTACCAAATTTCGATCTTACAGTGCTTCCAAGCAGTTCGTCATGAGAGCCCTGGCCGTTTCCCACTTAGCGTCATCTTTCTTTTTCTCATTTCTTTGGAATGCATATTCATTTTACATAAATGCACAGGCGTGGAATGTGGCGACGACATTGATGCCTTTGAGTCGGACGCTTCCGTGGTGGCCTTCGCAGAGGTTCGTGCGTGTTTGTGTGTGCGTTTACATGTGCACATGTACTTATGTACATGTGTGTGTGTATTTAAGTGCACGTTGATGGGTGTGTATGTACATGTGCGCACACACACGTGCGCTCGCCTGCTTCTGCTTCTCCGCCTTCTCCTTATACTACTTCCTCCTCTTGGCCTGTCCTCGTTGTTTTCATACGCCACTCCCCCTTTCTTTTCGTCTTAAATCTTCCAACTTTCAACTTTCTTCTTCCAACTTTCGTCTCCCTTCTTCCATCTCCCTTCTCTCAAAAGGTCTACAACGTCTCTACCCAGCAGCGCTTTCGCACGTCCGAAGTTTGTGGCCACACGCACTTTTTAGAGTTCAACGAAACCGTAGCGTTTCGCGTGGACTCGCCTTATGACACGGTGCATGAATGAAACAAAGGGTGGTAGTGTGCGTGGCATTTGTAGTCATTTTGCCTTCTTTTATGAAATGCCATTATCTTTCTTGACTTCTCGCTCCATTTTTTCTATAATCATGTTGTCACCTGCCGTGCCTTAATCAAGCATTTCTTACGTTTTCATTTTGCCTTTTACTGTTCGTCGCATGATAATCATCCCTCTTCCCCCGGGTGAACTTGTTCGAAAATGCTCAGATTTTAATTACGGTTCACCACAAGCTTTACCGTAAACCGACCAAGGGCGAAAACGACGATGACGTCACTGCTTCAACTACCATTCCTGCCTCACTTCACATTGGCTCCACTCTAGGAGGACGATCAGGGAGTAGCGACAGCAGCAGCAGCAGCAGTAGCAACAATCACGGCCTGAGTAAGCCTATTACTGATCCTTTGCCTGATTGGTCCATCGGAAGCAGTAGCAGGAGCAGCAGTAGCGGTAGTGGCGGTGGTGGTAGTGGGGTAGGTGCCGCTGCCTTTGTAGCCTTGCCATTAGACGATCGCTTCCTGAGAGGCCGCGGCTGTGCGTTACCGCTCAAGTCTGGCAGTGGTCCAGTGGGATTTCACACGGCTACGATGGGAGCAGCTGCTGCAGGTGCCGTAGCAGGCAAAGGAACAGGATCTGGAACAGGATCAGCGGCGGGAAGAGCAGGGACAGCAGGAAAAGGAGGAACTGGAGCTGGAGGAGGAACGGCAGTAAGCAGTCCTACGCAAGGGACAAAAGCACTAGGAACGAGCCATCGAAGACCTACGTCATCCCCCGAAAAGAAGCAGCAACAGCATGGGTTGTTGGAGTTGGAAGCAAAATGGGGCGATACTTTACCGGGCTTGAGTGGGGGCTACGCTTGAGGCAATGTAGCACTGTGTGTGTTAGTGGGGTTGTCTCTGGAGAGCATCTTGTTCTACTTATGTAAATAGAACCAAATTTTGGGTCTCTCAGGCGGTGGCTCTCTCGTTATATTGTTCCGAACTCGCTTTCTTTGCGCAACGCACGCGAATTCTCACTTCCATCCGCAGCACTAAAAGGGAAAGCTCCAGCTCTAGGCTAGGCCGTCTAGGCTAGGGGCTACTAGGGCAAAGGACGACCCTCGACCCTACTTCTAGCATCTAGGGAATGCTACTCCCCTTCCTCGAATATCGTAGCTCCGAAAGGGCCGGAATTATTGAACTACCAGGCAGAAATACAAAGCAAAGCGGCTTATGCGAAGTGTGTTTCCAAGACTTGAAGAGGAGCTAAACACAGGCACTCACCCTCACCCGGGTTTTGGCGAGTACCTTTCAACGAGAGATCCGGAGATTTTGCTAGGCTGCCTTAGTGTCCGCTCCGTTCACTAGTCACTAAAGGGATATGAAGGGGCAGTTTCCGCTGCGATTTGGCGCCGCTGCAGCTTTTGTGCCGCAGCGTTAACTGTCCTTCTGTGAATAGAATTTGGGAATTCGAGTAATTACCGGACGGAGGAGAAACACTTTCTCGGTTGAACGAGGTTGCGGAACTCGCATTCGACCAACCAGAATCTAAGATATTGACTCGGCAGTACTACTACGTTCAGTGCCGGGATTTCTGGTACACTGTCGCGTCGCGAGCGTTATCGTGTTCCATCTAAAAATTTTCTCAAGCTTCGCTCCTCGTGTCCTCGCCTCATTCCAAAGAAAGAGTTCGCAAGGCTCATGCTCGAGTAAGCCGCAATCATATAATGGATTTGATTACCTTCAGTATGGCGATTTCGCTCTTGGTCAGCGCTCCTGGTACATGTGCTGCCCTCGAAATCCAAGAACCGGCTAAAGCCTCGGTCAATAATAGCCGGCGCACAACGACTACAGCAACAACCATCTCAGACGGAACTGCGAAAGATGTCCACAAGATATCTAAGGAAAGCGGCAATTTCTTTACGTTTTATAACCTGGACAATGACGACCATTTCGGCTGCTCAGTGGCGGCAATGGGCGACATAGATGGCAACGGCGTCGCGGCATGGTAGACTTGGTTGTCGGAGCTCCACTTGACGATGATGGGGTTCATAGAGCTGGTGCAGTGTATGTGGTCATCCTTGAGACTAACGGAATCGTTAAAAACGCTCAAAAGATATCCATGCTGCACGCTAACTTCAACGCATTTTATAGCCTCGGTGACACCAATTTCTTCGGCATGCCAGTCGCGATGCTGGACGATCTTGATGCTAATGCGGTCGTGGATTTGGCTGTGGGCGCAATTGATGACCACGCCGGAGGCAAATGGGTGGGCGCTGTTTTCATTCTTTTCCTCGATCAAAATGCAACCAGCGTCAAAAATGCCCAAAAGATTTCCATGCTATACGGCAACTTCAACTTGTTTTACTCACTGAGTTCAACAGACAACAGTAATCTCGGTAGCGCTGTCCGAGTGCTGGGCGATATAAGTGGTGACGGCGTGGAAGACCTCGCTGTGGGTGCCTACACTGCTGATGATGGCGCCTTCAGTGCTGGCGAGGTGTTTATACTATTCCTCTAAATCGATGGTCTTGTCAAGGGTGCTCAAAAGATATCTTTGCTATATGGAAACTTCGGCACATTCTATAACCTCGGCGCGCAGGCTACATTTGGTTGTGCAATCGCCGCTGTGGGTGACATGGACGGCGATGATATTGGAGATATTGTCGTTGGTGCCCTGGACATCTCGGATAATGGTGCCCACACAGGTGCTGTGTTTCTGATCAACTTAGCGCCCCTTGACGACAGTAGCGGCTGGTGTTATCACCACACATCTACGGTTACTCGTCTTTCAAGCGATGGTGAAGGCACTGCGCAAGTCCCTTTGAAAGATCTGGAAGAGGGCGACCGCATCCTGGCTCTTGATGACCATGGCAAGCGCATTTTCCCCATGGTCGAGTCGCTCCCGCATGGGCCAGCCGCCAGCCGAAGAGCCTTTCGTGCACATTGTGATGGCGGACAGCGCGAAACATGAGCTGAAAGCTACGATGCACCACACCTTTGACGTTTGCATCAGCAAGCAGACGGCCTCGAAGCACGCAGCAGTGTACAATCCAGCGCCAATTTCATTGAAGCCAAGGACATCAGAGCGGGTGATTGCCTTCACACCGCAGACGGCGAGGCAGTCGTTCACAGTGCGAAGCACATCGACTACAAGGACGAAGACGAGGTGTATTCGATCAAATTAGCAGGCAGCATTGGTACGGTGGCGATTGGTGGTGTGTTTACCCACGCAATTGGCCACATTCAACTGCGAGGCGCCCATAATGTTGGGGCAAGAACTGAATTCAAACACAAGGATACTTCAAAGACCAATTAGTACCTTCCGTTGTAAGAGCGCCCGGAGAGCCAGAAAGGTACCATCCAAAGATAAATGTCACACGGACTTCACTTCCCCACGTCTTTCTTTATTACTTTTCTTCCTCGTTGCACGCGCACCTTAGACCTTGGATCTATGTCAAAATAGTGTGTCTTCTTGGGCTTGAGATTTAGTACTTACCTAGTTCTTAATGCTTAGTGCTCCTTTAAGGAATCAAATTAGTACTTTGAGATGACTGAGACTGAGACTGTTACCGGGAATTGGCAATCCCGCGTTCAAAGGAATTCAGTCTTATTGGGAATCGGAAATGAGAAGTGTGCATCTCCCACCTCCCACGTGGGTCCTACCGAGGGCAAACGTCTAAACGCTAAACAGATTTCATGAATCCATATTTGGCATACAAGAGATTTATCCCTGAGATGGCTTAGATCTAACACGTCAACAGCCAACAACGAGTTAGACGTAGATGTGACGTGCTGACTCCGCAATTCCTCAGTGGCAAAGAACTCTCACCATTTGTAAGTTTACAAGCAGCACAAACATACTTATCTACTTCAATGGACAGCACTTCTGGCAGGTGTAAGTTTACCAATTCAAGTGCGCATCACATTACCGCAGCGGCCATCCTTACAACAGAATTACTCGTCGTCGTCTGGCCACACATAAGCGTAGTCAGGATCTTCAGCCCAGGTCGCATCACCACCTTTACTGTTGATGCATTGACCTTCGTCAATTTCATTGGGATTTTTTTGAGTACCCTCAGAGCACCGCAACCGAGCGAAAGCGTTGTGTACGGCAGCAGTCGCAGCTGCCGCTACAGCAGCATCTTGTGCTGGAGCTCTTTCTGCTGCTGCTGCTTCAGCTCCAGCTGCCTGAAGTGCTTCCTTTACAGCACGATCAATGGCATCGCCTATTGCTTTGAAACCGTGACGACGAGCCAAGTCAGCGGCCGAGTCACCCTGTACATCCCGACAATTCGGAGTCCCGTGCTCAAGACCTCGACACCAGCGCGCACTCCGTAGAGCATGGGAAGCGATCGGAATGGAGGCATGCGAAGCCAACTCAACGCTTTGTGAAGTAAGAGGACTCTTTTTGATGCCCATCATTTCGGTGCCAGTGATGCCTCGAAGGTTGGGTTTCTTTTCCCCATCGACCTCTTGATTTACAGCTCCAGCTTCTGCTGTCGTTGTTGCAGCCTCTACCTCAACCCTTGCATTAGAATCATTCATTAAAAATTTGAGACTGGCAATTGAAGAAGACGAAGGAGCAGCAGCAGTCTTACTGTTAACCATTGAAAGATGTTTTGTTGCTAGGAGAGCGCCCTGGGGGCTTTGGGCCCAGTAATATAGCAGCATTGCACAGACCTAAAGGACGCAGACAAATAAGCATAAAAGCAAGAAGCAAGAAGCGAAAGTTGAATGAATTAAAATTGCTAAAAACTGCGGTTGTGAATCAATCTGGGTTTCTTCGAATTGAGGGCACTAGCACGTCAAGTAAGGATGGAAGGAACCAACAAACAGGACGTAAAAATGGATCCGTTTACATTGTTTTTTAATTTCCTCACCTCAACTTCGCCAGCTTCTGCCGCATAATGCAGCGCCGTGCGGCCCGAGTGAGCGCTGCGAGAACTAGCAGGAATTCCCATGATTGATCCCTTCGAGTGAGGTGCTGTCTGTGCTCTTTCCCCACCTCTTTCCTGTCGCAAGAGTGGTATCGATGAGGTCGAAGGCCACGTCATAAGTGAAGCACTCCTTCCTCCTTCGCTCCCAGCTTCTCCTTCATGAGCAACCTTTAAACCTGCTTGCTTGCTTGTCACTCGGTCCAGTTCTTGCTGAAAAATGTCTGGCCACACGTGAAGGCCTTCGACTAGAAGCCTTACTACATGTAGATGCCCCCCTGAGCACGCGCAGCTCAAGGCGTCTTCT
>Ga0307931_1002699_pt1 | contig 11233 bp, 10 predicted proteins | sample OrgLakmetageno47_FD_201816 | JGI IMG/M metagenome (GOLD analysis project Ga0307931, IMG submission 201816) | Saline water microbial communities from Organic Lake, Antarctica - #47 | ecosystem: Environmental > Aquatic > Non-marine Saline and Alkaline > Saline | place: Antarctica: Organic Lake... | reverse complement strand
TGTTTCGTTTCTCGAAACCAGAAACGCCCAGGGCGGCGCTTTTTGTGTTTCTTAGAAACGAAACACACGCAAAATCCGGGTTTGTTTCATATGTTTCCATTTCCCTGTGTTTCGACTTCGACCCTACGTACAGTACAGTAGCCAGCAAAACAGCAAAACAAGAGAAAACCACGGGCACAACTGATGACACATAATGTTCGCGTTCGCATGAATGTTCGAGAATGCCCAGCCAAAAGTCAAAAGTCCCGAATTCCAAAATAACTGCAGCGGCGCGGGTGCGCCGCGCCACGATCAACGAAGGGTTTTTTATGTCGATACCGTTCTCGATTCTCGATACCTTGAAATGGATGTCGTGAGGGAGCGTGAAGGAAGTTTGAATGAAAGTGAAGTAGAAGGTGGCGCGAAGAAGGTCTAAATGCGCAATGGCATGTGCCGGAAGTCCTTCGAAGTGGGGCTGCATTGGAGGCGATGAGGCGATCGTTAGAAGGGGAAGTGCAAGAAGTGTCAGAAGGTGTAAAGTTTGAGATGGTGTCGAAGTGTAGACACTTCGTTTCTCGCGTGAGTACTTCTTGAGTATCGTCACCAATGTTGCTCTGTATGTCTTACTTCGCGATGATTTTCTGTGCCCTTGTTCAATGTCTTTGTTACTCGTCCGTGTTGTTCGTTGATGAATAAGAGAGAAGTAGACGTCATCGTGTAACACTCGTTATGCTCTACCTTGCCGACGTCTTGTTCCAAGTAACTGACGCGCTAAATGTTACTGTACACTTCGCACGACCTCGCGGTATCCTCGTCGTCGCTCAACCTTCAAACCATCAAGGTCTCCAGCGCACATCATGGTTGATCTCACGTACTGCTGCACAGCGCTACAGAACTATCTATAGGAGTACGTACGAACGCTATCGTCATGATGTCAAAAGTCACACATAAGTCACACATCGTGCTAGCATATGACAACGTGTCAGAACAAGCACGCAAGGGTTTTTGTGTCTGTGATGTAACAGAGTGATTGAGTGACGGACACACAGCACTTTTGGGATGCCGGTACAAAACATCAACTATGTACGTTGTCACACTGCTTGCGCTCTATCTTATCGACCTCTTCTATGAACGCTGTGGTGATATTACACTTGTGAGACGTTAGTGTAAGCACGCAGCCTACCATGGAGATGTTATTTGAAAGCTAACAGGAGCTGACCTGTGAAACTACAGTGCAGAACATGAATAATACGTATGCAACGTTATGTATGTTAGTGAACCTATGTTATTAAGCACGTGCTAGCGTATGACAACGTGTCAGAACAAGCACGCAAGGGTTTTTTGTGTCTGTGATGTGACGGAAGGACAAAAATCCTTGGTAGGCACTTTCTGGTCGTGGTCGCATAAAACATCAACTCTTCGTTGATCTATTATTATTTGATCATCATCTGTGATCTGAGTTGTTCGTATCTGAGACTTGAGATTCTCGCAAATCGAGAACCTTGCCGTGCCTGGTTGACTTAAGCCCTCCTGCTAACATCCTTTTGTTTTATAAATTCAGCTTTGATTTTAAATTCAATTTGAAGTTCACGACCTATATTACTTTAACATGTTGAAATTATTGGTAGGCATGGCTTTCGGCTATTAGCCGTCGTGAAGTCCCTGTGTGTAGATAATGAATCTTTTGTTTCCTTGATTTCTCGATTTATTTTGCTCTTTGATTGCGCAGGCCCAACATAAAAGCTCCTACGAGGCAGCTGTCTTCATTCATATTTCAAGCAGAAGAAGATGACTTGGTCAACACTCTTCTCTGTGGTTCTGCTGATGATCATGGCCAAGGCCCGAGGGGAAGATCCTGTTGGCCCAACGCTGCCCTGGGGCATTCACCTTGCGTATGGTGCAGATCCAGCTACGACAATGACTGTTGGATGGTCTACGCGGGAGCCTGTCCCAAATACTGTGGTGCTGTATGGTCTCGACTCAGGGGGAGATGCGCAGCTCGACCAGGTTGCGACTGGCAACGCGACCACGTTTCAGCCTCCAGGCACAGCGCTCCCACAAGATCTTCACCTTGTTCACCTCACTGAGCTTGAACCTGGCACCAAGTACGCGTATGTAGTGTGCAGCGATGAATCAGGAACAAATGCCAGCGATGTCTTTCACTTCACCACGGCTTTTGAAGGTTCGTCGTCGTCTACAGAATGGACGCCCACACTCGCGATCTTCGGAGACATGGGAATCAGCTCCAACGCACAAGACACTCTAGTTTGGCTCCTGAAAGACCTCAATGAGGGCACCATCGACTTCATTGCGCACATTGGAGACCATGGGTAAATCCTCAATCTCCGCTTCTTGCTTGCTTTTTAACTTTCGATAGAAGAATTCCCCTGCATTGTTTATAAACACCGAGCTCCATAACACGAATTGCATCAATCTCCTACAACTAAGGTACGACTTACACGATGATAACGGAGCCCGTGGAGATTCTTTCATGGTCCAGCAAACGCCTTTAGCTGCCAACCTGCCATATCACGCTGGGCCTGGCAATCATGAGGATTTCCTGGACTTCATTCATTACCGTAAACGCATTGGTGCTGCCATGCCCCTCGCTGAGGGCGCACCTTCACAAGGCGGCTCGGGCATCTTTCACAGTGTGAGTGTTGGCCTCATTCACTTCGCCTTTGTCAATTCGGAGTCGTACTTTACTCCGCAGCCCCATGGCTTAGGCCTGTTGCGGGAGCAACGTGCTTGGCTTGAAGCCGATCTCGCTGCAGTTGATCGTTCAGTAACGCCATGGGTTGTCATTGGTCTCCACCAGCCTTTCTACTGCAGCCCTAACGATGACGCAGATGCCTGCCACAAACCAGTGCATTTCAATCCTCCCCGAGACGGTTATCCCGGCGTGGGTGGTGGCCTGGAAGACTTGGCGTACGAGTACGGAGTTGATCTCGTGTTCGGTGCACACGGTGCGTGAGTTGTTGCGCTTTAGTGGAGTAAGTTTCTGAGGCACTCACCATTTCTCGCTCTGCATGTAATGGTAACATGCTCAGCAGTTTGACTTCAATCATGAACGATTGTATTTACACATCACACTCAGTTTAAGCATTCTTTGCGATTTATTCCTGAAGTTTTCCTTGCAAACTACTTTTGCACATGAATTTTCATTGATGTCTTCATATCAGAGCACGCCTACGAACGGTTTTACCCTATCTACCAAAACGAGTGGAACGCGTCAAGTAGTACAGGACCCGAAGCTTACGTGGAATACGATGCCCCCGTGAACATTTTGACTGGCGCAGCAGGCTGCCCTGAGGTTTGATTTTCTCGTGTGTTTTCAAGCATCCGTGTGGTGTTAGGGATGCGCCCTGTTCTGGCTCATGCGTCTCTCTCTCATGTTCTCAAGCCCTTAAAAAACGTTCATTCTGCTTATCTTAAAACACTCCAAAGGACTTTGACGTGTGGCAAAATACGTCTGTGCCTTTTTCGGCAATTCGCTTCAACGAATATGGTTACTCGCGAATGAAAGCCTTCAATACCAGCCACGCGCGGTTGCAGTACGTAGAAAACCAAGATGGCGGCCTTCTAGATGAAGTTTGGCTTGTGCGCTCACAGCACGGCCCATACGGGCAGACTCCATAAGGAGATTACAAACACTCCGATCTGCGTGGTGCAGCTAAGGCACGATTTGTCTTCGAGCATTCGCATGAATTAATTTGATGTACAGCACACTCAGTTTACGATTTATCTTCAGCCATTCACATCAATTCACAATTTAAATGCCCTATACACGAGGCCCTGCTTGTCCTCTCACTCACACATAACATTTAGCGCTAAACATGGGATTTAGATTTTCTTGCATTCAACTTGTTGGTTGCGCTAACCTTAAGCGCCAAGTGCGAGCTGCTAACTTGCTATATATATCATGCATTTCGGATACATACCGACGCCAGTTGCGCACGACATTAATTCGAAACATGAAACATTGAGCTCAATGCACTATTTATTAACCCGGGGTGACCGGTATCTTTGAACTGGTGTCTTGTAAATTTTGAACTAAAAACTAGTGGCTTAGAATCTCGCCATTAGAACGTATCATTTGTATTGAGGCGTGTGGGCAATTGGTTGGCTGTGAAGTCAACTTCGTTTGTCACAAGGGCGGTGGAACTGACTCAAATTGCCCCTAGGGCTACGAATGCCTACATGTCCTCATTAACTTTTTCTGCTTTGTTTTTCATTGCATTGACGAACGGACTCGAGTGTAGCCCCAACCTCTAAGTACGACGCCGACAATTTTCGTATACTCAGACTAGCTAGATTCAATCTTCGCAATGTGCTCACGGGTCATAGCCACCACTGCCTCGACTTCGGCAACGGTGTGCCACTCGAGCATGAACTTGTTGGTGCGCGGACAGCCACACATAAAGTCGCAGCACCTTGGGCAAGACACAGCCTGCTCACTGCAATTGCAGCATACTGCGGACAAGAAGCATGTATGCTGGCAGGTGTGACACATGCGCTGGTCATCATAATTTGCAAGCTCCTCTGGAATTTCCGAAGCCATTCGGCCTTCATTAGGCAGCTGCGCGACTTTGGAGACGTCCTGCACACCTGTGCTGTAGAGCAACTTGCGGAAGTAGTCTTCGTCTGCTTGTAGCACTTCCAACTCCCGCAAGAGCATCTTGCAACTTTCAAGAGATAGCTCGGGGAGATGGTAAGTAAGCGTAAAGAGAAGGCGGTCGAACGAAAACACTTCGCGCTTGCCTTTCAGCCGATAGTCTACCACCGAGACACTTCCGTGCTGAATCCAGTCAGCCGTAGCGAAGTTGACCGCTTCAGCGCAGTTAAACCCATAGCTGAACCCTGCATGATAAGCTTGAGGGAAGGTAACGATGAATTGGCCGGCTTCTTGCCGTGTCTTGTATACGGGAACGTTGTTGCTCAGAAGCGTCGATGGTGAAATTTGAGTTGTGATGTGATGCTCTGAAATGTAGCAGTAAGCAATTGAAAGGAAAGTTAAGTCTGAAGTCAGGATAGAAAGGCTAACATCCACATTAAGCTACAATATCTGATGCAGGTTGATGCATGCTCTGACCTAAATCGGGGCATTCTTTAAGCCGCAGCTTCATGATCTTTTCCATGACCGACTTGAACGCCTTCGCCTTCGCACCAGGGATGCCATACCACTGTTTGCCATCGCCCGAATGCATGTAGTTGATGGACGCGAGATAAATATCTTCGCGGTGCCAGCAAAACGACGAGTACATCATGCCCAAGTATAGCCAAGGCTTGTTGATGCCGTCGATCGAGTGAGAGACACAGCGAATGGCCGAACCAGGCCAAGTCGAGATGTTGTTGAGGTTCCAGCCACACGTGCGGTAGTACTCTGGTGATCCAAAAGGCGCGCTAGTATCGCCCAAAGGTGGGTCCGATGGCTATATAGGATGTAATGCGAAGAATCAGACTGAGCAGAAGACCTACTTACTTCAAATACGCTAGATAAATGTGCTTACCAGCCGTCGGGGAAACCCTGACCAATATTCAGACGTCGACAGGTCGTTGCCGTACTCAACCTGCAGAAAATTTACAAACAAGCCAACAAGTTAGAACAAAGTAATCTGGTCAACGACGCTCGACAATATGATTTCTGTGTAATACCTGCACTGCTTCACCAGAAACTCCCTTGATCAGTTTCCAGTAGTCATTCTCCAAGTCTCGGTAAGTCACTTTAGACGGGTCTTCGTGATGTTCTTCGATCCACTTCGCTCGAAATTCATCGGCCATCTTCTCGTACTGACGCACATTATAAAATTGCCCATCCCCCATCGCCCGCCCTTCCTGCATCAAGCTCATTCGTTGAAGCTTCGTCGCAAACTTTTTCTTCGAGTCAAAATCAACTTGAGTGGGGTTCTCCCAGCCCTCTGGAGGCACGATGCGGCAGATACCAAACCGTATTGCCCTTGGCATGATGCTCGAGATGTACTTGATTGGGCATGCAAATTCTTCGATGGTAGGGTAGAAGACCGGGCACTCTTCGATTTGCACATCCACGTTCACGTTCTCGGTGCGCGAATTGTCGATAGCTTGGTGCAGAATCTTCATGTCCTCAGCATCTAGGTCATGATCTTTTGGAGGTTGCCGCCGCCGACGTTTTGATCGCCCTATATCTTCAGAGCTTCCCGTCGGACTGCCATTCTTCTTCTCAGCGCCTTGGCTGTGTGCCATGTTAGGAGTCGGCGAAGGGGGGTCCTGCAGAATGGACTGTTGGAGCCCTTTCGGCAACGGATCGCTGCTGGTTAAAACATCGGCCATGGGTTCGTCTGTGAAAAAAACATCGAGACATCATTTTGCAGTATATGTTGTGGCATTATTCAAGGGCATCTAATTCCTGGGCCAAATGCAGGTGTGTGATCTCACGAATCGGCGACAACGTTGTGCCGCCGGGAAGCTGAGTAAATACCCACAACCCCACAGCGCTGACAAAGAATAATGCCAACAAACAGCTCTCGTAAAATACTTATATAAAAGCGCGTTTGAATAATCGCAATGAAATAAAAAACAGAGGGTGACTGCCACATTAACTCAGGCGTATTCTGGCCGCGCCACTGGAATTATGCCGACACACCGAAAAAGTTGAGGGGTGGGAAAATTGTGGGGGTGTCGCTATGGGATTGAATATCGGGTGCAACCTCAAAGCAATGCATGCACGAGCACGAGGGTGCACCCGGGGAAAGAGAGGTTAAAGCGCGACGTGACGCACGCACCAGGAGTTTGTCTGCTGCCAATATGCTGACAAACCACTCAATCACAGTCTCACAGGTCGAATTTTCGATCCCTACTACAGAAGTACAATTTTTCCGCACACACTACTGTAATGCAAGAAGTTGAAACCCACCTTGGACCTTGGATAGCTGGCAGGGTTCACGTGGCACACACTTTCTGATCTGTTACTCGCACTCAGTGAAATCAAGAGGATAATTACCTCGATCGCAATGTAAGGATGACCAAGCTGGCGACGGCGACGTTCCGGGACACTTGCCTTTTAAGTGGTGGAGATGCCGAATTTTGACCCAAAAATTGTGCATCCAGAAGAACAAGAGTTCTGGCTTCAACCGATCTGTAAGTAAGAGATAGGTGAGTAACCCCCTTCTTTGCACCATCCTTTCATGCGAGCAATGCTCCCTCGCTCTGTAATAACTCAACTCACGTTGGAGAGCAGGATTAGGAATGACGAGTCAGGCTCATCGTGTAATATCAATTATTCTTTAGGCCTTTTTAGAAGAAGCAGCCAAGCATACTGAATATTGATTTAACAAACTTCTGAACAGTGAACGCCCGGATAGTTAGAGTAACCACCGACTATACGAGCAGACCTTTATTTATAGGTCTAGAGTATGCTTTGCGAGGACTAATGTGGAACATGATTTATCATCAGCCTTCCCAGCCAGCAGCAATCTTGCTGAAGAGTGATCGGCTGCTGCGTGCACGCGTGCACTGCTGGCGGCACATATGATGATGCCCCAAACGAAAGACGTTGTGGTTAAGACTTCACAATATTATGACCATTTGCCCACCTTTCCGACAACAAGAGGGTGAGGGATTGTAACAAGCGTTAATGGTGCAAACGCATTTTTTACGCAAGTGAACCACTCTTCTTAGAAAGATATACCTGGATCAAATGACATCATTGGCACACGATTTAATGCTAAATTGCGCCTTACTTCTCGCCCTTCAATTATCCCAGGAGGCAAGTGCAGCATTTCGGGGAATCCTAATGACCCAGAACTCGTCGTGCATCATCAGTAAGCGCACTTCTCTTCTTCTTGGTGGAGAGGTACGTGTTCTTGATCTGGCGTCGTCGTCAAGAATGTCTATACTGTAATTCTAAAGCATAACTGGTCTATTGGCCAATTGCAATTGCATGATGGCCTTGTTTGTCGAGGACAAATTCGAAGGTAGAAAAACAAAGAGGGCCCTCGTCCCTCTATTTCTCGTCCTCAGTCCTCAGTCCTCTCTCATTTATGAATAGCGCACCGCATATCTAGCTTTCAAGCCCAACCCCATCCAAAAGCCCACTCGAAGATCGTTCAGGTTAAGTAGGGCGCTGACAAAGCCGCTGTCTTGTGTGAATTTGGCATTATAACTGGCATCTCAGATAGGGCCCTCGTCCCTCGTTTCTCGTCCTTAGTCCTTAGTTTCTCCCGACTCCCGACGACTCACTGATTTATGAATAGCGCACCGCCTAGCTGGCATGCTAGCACTACCAAATCTAAAAATTCACACGAAGATCTTCGAGGGTAACGGGTAAGGAGGGCGCTGATAAAGCCGCTGCCTTGTGTGAATTTTAACTGGCGTCTTAGATCACCAAGGATTCTGTGGATTGTATTGCAATCGCGAATTGGGAAGGACAAGGACAGGCCGCCAAAGTGGAGAAAGCAGGAACCAGAATCACCCTGCAACTCACACCGATTAAAACCGACTCAAAGCCCCATAGAATAAAATTGCGAAAAAAACATATGTATAGTAAAATTTCCTGAAACCAGCAGCAAACTCTCTGTGGGCATATAGCATATAGCTTATCCCATTATATTGCTAGTGTGCCTTATGGTAGTTTCCTTTGATATTGATATTGCTACCATTTCCAACGCACACAAGGCTATACCTGTTTTGTGTGTTAGGGCTTTTTTTTTTCTTTTCTGAAATCACAAAACTCCATCAAGGCAAGCATCAGCTGGAGATGCCGGCGCACATCCCGCCACATTCACCGTGTCCGGTGTGATCCCTACTCCATGAATATCGCGGCCGGTGGGCGAAAGGTACTTCGCCTTAGTGACCGCAATGCCGCTGCCGTCGGAAAGCTGCTGCACGTTTTGAATGCGGCCTTTCCCAAAGGTCTTGGCGCTTCCTCCGACAAGAGTAGCGCGGTGGTTGTCCTGGAGCGCGACCGCCATGATTTCCGACGCGCTGGCCGTGCGGCTGTCGACCAGCAAGTACAGGGGGAGCTGCGTTTCTGCGCCCACGCCTTCGGCCAGGAACACTTGCGCGGCACTTTCGTCCCGCGATATTTCCGAAATCACTTTCGACCCACTCGGCAAAAAGAGCTTGGCCGCGTCTACACCGGCCGGCATGTAGCCGCCTGCGTTGCCGCGCAAGTCAATCGCCAAAGCGTCGCTCCCCGGTTTTACGGTCCGCAGCGCTTCCACCAGCTGCCCCACGGTTTCTTGGCTGAAGGACGGCACGGTAATCACGCCCACTTTCACGTCCCCGCCGTCTTTCCCGCCGCTTTTCGAGCTCTTGAGGGTGATTTGCCTGGCTTCCACGGGAGACACTTTCACGGCCGCTCTCTTGAGCGTCATGCGCGCGGTGGCGCCCTTGCTGGCTTTGCCATTGGCATCCACTTTCCCCAAATGTCGCACCAGCACGTTCACGTCAGTGCCCGCGTCGCCGCGCATGAACCGCGCCACCAATTCGGCGGGCTGGCCGGCCATGGCCTGAAACAAAGAGGTACAGGAGTAGTGGCAGGAAGAGATGCGAAGAAGAGGACGAGAGATTGAATTCTGAGGTAATCAAATCGCGACTTGAAGAATTCCTATCCATTTCTCTTAAAAAGAAAACAAAAAAACAAAGGGCTGTCTATAACAACTATTGGCTGTCGAAACTCCAAGTTCTCGTCTGACTGTGACTCTCTGCCAGTACCCTTGAGGCGTGTATTTCCGTGGTTTAATACCTGCCCGTCGACTTCCAGCACAGCGTCGCCAGGGAGCACGCCCCCGATCTGCGCGGGGCCGTTGGCCACGGTTGACATCACCACGCACTCGCCAATGTTGGGGTCCACCTGCGCAAAAAGCAATTGAAACAGCAGCGAGGGCAGAGGATTGAGGAGAGGGAGCAGTTGAAAATCAATAAAGGACAATTGTTTGCGTACGTGTGTGCGCGAAAGAGAGGGGCGATGGAAAGACATGCATTTCGTTCACTGTGCAAAAACGTAGTAGGCTAAACAAACATATACAAGCCAATCAATTTTGCTGTTTCTTACCTGGAGTTGCACGCCAATTCCAGCGGACCCGCCTCGTGCCACCGACGCTAGCGTATCGTATTGGTCGGGCGTTAAAAAGCGCGTGTAGGGGTCCTTCAGAGACGACAGCATCGTGCGAATCACCTGTGCGTAAAATCAAGACGAGGGACTTGGTGAAAAGAAGAGGGAAACCAAAAGAAATTACAAAGGTTGAGTTTGTACAACTCACGCGATTCTAAAGCCCTACCTTGTACGTCTTTTCCATGTCACCCATGTCGCCGGACGTCAGCTGCTTCACCGCCGCTTTTTGTTGGTCTTTCCAGCCATCTTTGCCCAGGCCCGCGAAGTCGCCGTCGACGAACTGCCGGTTCACTTCGCGCCATACATCCACCTTCCGAAATCGTAGTTTTTGAGAGGATCAGAAAGATGATAGAGTGAACTATGGAAATTTTGCAATATTGTAGATAGTGTAGATATTAAGTTACGCAGAGCTGTCGATAGCTAGCATTTAGAAACAAGTTTGGCATTAGTGCGCTCGAATGAGATGAGGCCTAGCCCTAGCTTGTGACAATACCTAGCCAAGTACTCACCACCAAAACCTGCTCATCCGTGAGGGCCTGGGCTGACGGTCGATCAATGGATACGAAAGCACCGTTGTGGAGAGCCAAAGAAAGCGGGGATGCGATAACCGCGGCTGAGAGGCAGGCGGCACCAACCCGACGCTTTAACTCTTCGAAACCTCTGCTGTCCCACGCCGCCAGAGACGACTTATCTCTTCTAGTATGTGGCGATTTTGGCAGCGATTTTCTCGGCAGTTGCTTAAGAGCAAGAAATGCTGAGCATTGGACGGCGCTAGAAACCAGAAGGTAAAAAAGCGCCAAACGAGGCTTTCTTGTCTTCATTTTTTTCCACTGCCCTGCTGCGCTGCGTACGCGGAAATCGGAAATCTTCAACTTTCTCTTTGCTCTAATATAATGGAACGACAAGTACACCCCGGCCTGTGTTCCTACTAGGGGGGGGGAATTCCCGACTCCAGGAGATGGCCTTGGGAATTCCCGAGATTCCCGGGAATTCCCATAGATTCCAATAGATTCCCGTAGATTCCCATAGATTCACGGGAACTTTATGGCTCATTATCAACCCGATTTGCTCTTGACAACACATTGATACCAAATAAGAAACAAGAAGCTCTGGCATTGACGCAGGCTCGCGTCATATCCACATCTATAGCGTTCAAGACTC
>Ga0307931_1002697_pt1 | contig 11236 bp, 17 predicted proteins | sample OrgLakmetageno47_FD_201816 | JGI IMG/M metagenome (GOLD analysis project Ga0307931, IMG submission 201816) | Saline water microbial communities from Organic Lake, Antarctica - #47 | ecosystem: Environmental > Aquatic > Non-marine Saline and Alkaline > Saline | place: Antarctica: Organic Lake... | reverse complement strand
GAAGAAGAAGAAGAAGAGTCGCTCATCCAATTCCCAGAAGGAGCCCCACCAAGAGCACCACTTTCCATGTTCAGGCCAGAGGCAGCTGCTGCCGCAGCCCACGCTTGGAGCTGAGCTGGCGCGTCAGGTTGGTTCGCAGAATGCGCCGCGAAAGCACGCTCCCCGAGGAAAGCGTTCGAAGGCTCGCCAGGGCTTACAGGGGCAGAAGAAGTAGGAGTTCTCACTTGCTCCTGGTGCAAGTGACTTGAGGCCAGATCAGCGAGGCGGGTGACGCACCTGTGCAAATATAATATGATATAATAGGAGTTGTGAAAGAGAGGCGACGAGAGAGAATCATAAGAAGGCAAGAGAGTGTGACATATACTATTCGAGAACGAGAGAGAATGAGTAACGGCCTGATTTGCACACAATCTCATCTTACTCGCTGGCACCTCTCCAAAGCATCAGCACACACAAGTAACGCAGCTTTACAAACTCACCCTTGCGGCATTGGCGTGATCTGGTAAGGCACACTTGTGGCACCGCCGCCGCTCGCTGCGGGAGGGTTAGGCGCCGCAGCCGCAGGAGCCGCTGTGGTCATGAGCGCAGAAGAGTCGCCTACGCTAGCCGTTAAGAGGCGGGCGCCTGAGGAAAATAACAGGAGGAAGCAGCGGAGAGAAGAAAGAACCAGGTGAAAGACAGATAAGCACCAACAATTGAGTAGCACTAGTAAAAGCAGCCAGCACTTCGAAAAAGTCGCAAAGAAACGCAGGGAGCAAGAACACGCATTGCTCTTAAAACATAAGACGCATATAGAAGAGGCTACTATTCGTAGTAGATACACAAACAAACGAAGAACAATAAAAAAGAGACTACGTGTGGCACCGCAGCCCCCCTCCCCCCCCCCTCTCTTCCCCCCCCTCTCCCACACACAAACCCACACAATCACACCGAACCACCAATGCTCTCATCTCTCTTACCGTCCAACAGGACCAGCACGGAGCAAGCAGTGCCTCCGTGCAAGCACACCCAAGGGTGGCTCGCCTGCCGTTTGCGCACCAGATACCCCCCTGCGTCTTCCTCCACCAACCAATTGTTGCTCTCCAGCTCTTTGCGAAACGCCTGTTATTGAGTGCAGTGGAAGGAAAGGGAAGATGCAACGAAAATTCACGTTTAGATGGACGTGCCCAGCGTTAAACAAATCGCTGCATACACGAAGATGCCCACGATCAAGGGTTGGGTGGGCAAATACAATGTTTAAGACACACGTAGCAACAGCCACACCCATGCCCACCCACATGCATACCAGTTTGATGGCCAAGTGCGCATGGGCAAACATTTGCCCTAGCGCCAAGACCGGGTTGGCCCGAAGTTCCTGCAGTGCATTTGGCCGCTCAAGCCAGGTCATCAAAGCATCCCGAGCCGCAAATGCCGCCAGCCGACCCACCTGTAAAATAGATGAGTCATTTAGACGAGCCGAGAGTGTCTGAGACCAACATGCGGTTCAAAAGTCTAGCCCCCTTCCTAGAGAGCCCGCCTCGGTACTTCCATTTCCGTCCCATTTTTTTTCTCTGTGGATAATTCGCCATTTCCGCTAGAAACAGCGGGCCATTCCTATTCATTTCTTGACTTCAATTTCGTCCTCATCAGCATATACCTCGCGGCCGTGGCCATCGAGGACTCCGAACACTGTGGTGCCGCTGCCGCTGGGGTCGGTCCAGGCAAACCACGAGTCCTGGTTCTCCCGCCCTCCACCGATGTCTGTCTGCCCGCCTATCCGAATCTAATTTAAAAGCAGGGGAGCAATAAGAAGTAATTCCAATGACCACAATTCCAACGTTGATGAGTGCCAGCAAGTTGCATGCCGTGGCAAGGTGTAGTAGAGTAGCAATGAGAGACTCCAAGTATTCAAATTCAAATATAAGTATAGTCTCAATAATGAAAGATAAGAGTGAGTTCATGCGTAATTCCACAAGGCGCATACGCTAGGTTTATTCTAGGCAAAAGCGACCATTGTTAGAAATTTACTCTGAGGATGGTGTCATGTCAGCGTCAGGTATTAGATGCACTATTCTTGTACACGACTCCCAAACGAGACATGCCAACCCTACACAACGGCGGAAACTATACCTTGAACGGAGCGGCGCTGCCATTCTGTGCCATCAAACCGTGTTGCGCACTGCTTATCATCAAGATCAGAGAAGCATGCATGGAAGCATCAGAATATGTTCGAGGGTAAGTGAGTGTTTTCTAGATAGCCAATACCAACGGTGTTGAGCATGCCGGCTTCTTTTTCTCGTTGCATTGGAATGAATGTTCAACTTCGATGATATATTCAGGGCCTCCAACAAGTCTTAAAGCGAACAGGACATGTGCACAGCAAGAAGAACTTACGTGGACTAGGTTTCGCCTTTCTCACCGTTCTTGCTGGCTACAGCAGTAGTTGTCACGCACTCAGAATTGCGCTGCGTTCACCGCTACTTCCTTCACCACTCACTTTTTCTCGGCACCCGCAACACCGAGAACCGAGAAATAATGCCATGAACCGGACAGGTTCTTCTTCATTCTTCTTCTTCTGAATTCCAAGTGGAGATTCAGCAGAAGAATAATGCGTAATTATTTACTCAATGAAGGTACCTCTCGATTTTTGACATCCTCCCGGTCCCTCTCGGTATCAACCTACTATCAACGACTGGATTGGCCCAAAATGGCGCTCCGCTCGGCAATCAGCCGTTTGCCTCGCAGGCAACTGTATGGTCAGGCGACTATAGATTAAGGGCGTAAACTTGCCAAAAAATCATTGCGCTAACTTAACGGGTCATTTCTAGTTCGCTTCACGACATAATTTCATAGTCTTTCCATCATTCACCTCGTGTGACCGCAATCTTTCTCTTCCCAAAAACAGGGCTGCAGCTTGCGCCTCAAGACAAGGTCTACACTGTTCCATCAGCAGGGTTCGTAAATAGCACACAACTTCATCGATTTTTATACCTCAAAGTGTCTAGGTTTCCATGAGATTCACGCTTATATTCATTTTTACTCCCATGCTGATTGCATTCCTTGCCTGCAGCTTTCACGGCACTCCCTCACACCTTCATTTCTACGGTCTCTCCCTCAAACTCCTCAACTCCCATTCGTCTACATGTAAAAAATAGGTTTCGAAGTACTCCACACGCCCGTTCTGATGAAGACGAAGTGAAAATTAACAAGGTGGAATTCAAAAAGCCAACGATTGAAATGGCTAAGGTAATGAGTGCTTTTCCATCTTCGTTCAGAATACCATGCTTGTTCTAGAAAACCTTTAGATGGGCCCACGCTTATGTGCGGGAAAACGAATGCCCCCCTATCCTATTTCTCTTCCTCTCTGAATTCTTCTTCTTTTTGTTTTCTTTTGTTAGGAAATGCCCCGGGAGTACCATGAGTTTACGAACTCCGTGCTGGTGCCCCTCGCGCTCCACGGCGATTACGAAGCGATCCGAGAGCGGCTCGTTCGAGAGGTTCGTAGTTTTGAAATGAGGCTGTATTCTAACCTCTCTTTTTAACTAGGAATTGCGATTCAGTGTTCCATTGCTATCGCTTCCCAAGCGCAATCATGGCCGTAGTTTTTTAAAACCAAAGCATTTCAGCATTGCTCGCTCATCTATCTGCATTTTATCGCGGCCCTTGTGAATGCTCTCTGTTCCTCCGCTGTTTCTTTCAGTTCTATTCATCTTCTCTTGTCGAATATAGGTGATGGTGGTGGAAAAGTTGGATCATCGAGCAGCTTCGGAGGAAGTCGCGAAGATCGCAGAAGTTAACCGCAGCGGCAACGCCCTGTATAAAGCGCCTTATTATTTAGGTGCGATCTATGCTATTTTGGGTGGTTGTCGTCATGTTTGCGGAAGAGTATTGTACCGAGAAGAAATACGGGAAATAGTACGTAGATGCATTATTTCGATGATCGGCTAGATGTCTATCCGTAGAGTACAGTACTGTGTTCCATCATTTGCGGGTCTGGTTTGGCACTCGCTCTTGCAAACTTGTCTCCTATCCTTGCTGTCTTCATCGTCATGGTCCTTGAGCTACTATCTGAGCGTACAACAGCTTTTGTGATGCGCTTCTCTCGACTTCTTCTTTTTCTCCTCTATTCTTTGTTTTCTTTTTACCCCGTTTGTCACACTGCGTCTTTCTTTTTACGTGCTGCTTCCAGGCATTGGCGTCGCACTTGGGGCAGGGCTAGCATCATTTCCCCTGTGCTTCGACATCAACGCAACTTTGTGGTTCAACGATTTGTACGTCACGACCGACGTCGCCGATTCGAAGGACCTGGAAACGCCTCTGGAGGTAACCAAAAATCCATTTGAGCACGACTCCCTTGCTGTGGCTGCTCGCGTGTATGTGTTGATTCGATATTGAACGATAGAAGAATGGGTTCTCAAGGAGTGTCTTTTCTTTCTCTTTTATATTTCCGGCCATCACCCTTCCGTTCATTCAATTCTGCTACCTCGAGGTTTACACCTATTATATTTCATACTCCCGTTTTCTTTTCCTTTATTTTTTTTTTAATTTCTTTCTTCTCCTCTTCCTAGGTGGGGTCCTGGGCTTGGGGATGGATGGAGCCGCCCCTGGGCCAAATCTCGTTCTTCTTGCTCTGCCTGCAGTGGGCCCGCGGCCACATGGTCAACATCCAAGTGCGCCCCTACACTGACCGCATGCTCGAGTCCCGGGCCTGCGCCCTCGCTGCCAAGTACCCCCTGTACAATGAAGGCATCCTCAAAGATTTCAGCAAAGTAGACGTGTTTAAATAGTCGCACCGCGAGATGACTAAAGTAGTGTCCACCGCATCATGTATACCTGATAGCTGGCAGACCGCAGAAGAGTTCCAATGCAACAAATAAACCATTCAGAAAACAGGGGACGCGGGGAAGTCGGAAGTGGCACTCCAATGGCTTCTGGTAAATGGTAACCTGGCAATTGTAATTATCAAACACCTGTTATTCCCATGCCTCACAATGCCTCTAGGGTAAGTAGGTAGTAGTACTAGGCACTAAGTTCGGATTTCCGCGGAAATCACGCAGAAAGTTCACGTGAAACATAAAACCAATCAGGCGAGATTATCAGAAGTCCACTCAGCGCCCAGACTTGAGACGTGACGAGTGACGTCACCACGAGAGAAAACCCCAGTCGCGCTTGTATTCAAATTTAAGCACCTATTTTAAGCCACATGTAGTCGAATTTAGAGAAAAATAAACACCAACCCGACGTAAACTTAAATCAGTTCAACTGGGATGTGGCATGATCACCACATTGGATCGACTTGCTTCCCGCCACTTGGGTCTATCGGTCCCAATAGCGGACCGAATTCTCAGTAACCAGTGAGCTGCTTTCACTTAAAGCTTTAAGGCCCCCATGTAGGATACAGGCAGAGATAAGAGAGTCCCAAGGCCCTCTTCAAAGTTTGAAACAAGCCAAATCCATTATGAAGTATTCCTCTAAAGTAGCGCAACTGCGAAGGCAGGAGGCCATGAGTAAAGAGCAACGAGGGAGAAGAGGGAAGGGTTATGCGCGTACTGCACCCCACGCGCAACTTCATACAACTCAAGATATTTCAGTAAAACACCACCAAAGAGCAGCAAAACCCCGTAAACCCCGTACATTTACGGCCTATACCTAATTTATACTGCACGTGAATCACGCATAAGTACCTACGTGAAAATTCTGCATTAAGTGAATTTATAGACCTCGCACGTGAATCACGCGTCCACGTGAAACGCAACCTTTTGTTAGTATTCTAGTCTGGTCCATTCTTGTTGGTGCTCTATTTGAGTGCGCTTTACGGACACAGACGGCATGCTAATTCATAATTCAGAAACAGACGCAGAAACGACTTAAGTCTGGTTTCAAAATTATTTCATGGTGGCCGGTTTCCACTTGAGAGGGGGCTGGAAGTACTGCGCTTCCTGCTCTCTACACACTAATCTCCTTAAGATTTTGACTTGCGCGCAGCTCATGCGCATGAACTTCTGCCCGCAGCATCGGAGCACCGGCTTCAGTGCCATTTTGGTTTGTATTAGTCCGAGTTCGAGTACAGATATGGCCCAACCAAAACGCGAGATCATCAAAAATCCCCGTATCTTCCGTTATTATGGTCCGAAAACCTGAGTGCGGTCCGGAAAGCACGGTCCGTACCGTAAATTTGCTTCTCCGAAAGTACTTCGGTCCATCTGTAAACGTTTTTGCGTTTTGCGATCCGCAATTCGCACCCAAGCCCATATCCAAAACAAAGAAAGGCAAGTGCACAGTACACAGCAAAACTCAAACTCGGCCTGAATTAAACTGAGGAAATGGCACATCTGCTGGCAGAAGTTCACGCGCGTGCGGACCTCCACTCTCCTCTAGAGTTCGAAATAACTCATCACTGTAATATTTCTTTGTTTCAGTTGCCACGGCCGCGCGGCTGTGCATCAGGTACTGGTGGGAACATGCCTCCGCTTGCGACCGCCCTAGTTGCTGACCCACCCCCACCTCCCATGTCCGGATTCCTCCCTCCTGCACTGGGCGAGTAACCGCCACCACCACCACTACCTTGGTAGTAGAAACCGTCGTCGTCGCTGTTGCTGCTTCCAGGGCCCACGCCATCCCCGCCATAAGCGGCTGGGTCGTCTTCGCGCACGTCGCACGTGTCGGCCACGCCAAAACGAGCGCCTAAGCCCTTGTGTCGACGGGCGACTCCACCTAAAAAAAGAAAAAGCGAAAGAAACAGAAAAGGGAGAACATGAAGAACAGATCATCAACCACTTGAAGCAAGAACGATAGAGCCATTTACAGACTCTTGAAACACACCACACCCACGCCTATACCTGACTCCTGTGCATCGAGCATAACGTCGAACAGTCCGTTGGGCAGCACTGTAGACATGTTGCCTCCCACTGCTGTGTAAAAATGCACCGGCGGAGCTTTGTCGAGAGAAGTGCGGCCCTGGTAAAGCGGTTGATAACGGTAGATATATTGGATACGAAAAGGAAGAACAGAGGAAGGAGAAAAAAAGAAAGCACGAGCAAGTTGAAGAGGACGGTGAGGTAGTAAACAAAAGTTATACATGTGCTTGGGGGAGGGGCGGAAGAGGTACAAAAATAAGAAATGCACTCATGTGCATGCTGCCTGCACCATCATGTACGCTACATGTGCATACGTGTGCACTAGCATCTTATCTAGTCCTGCAGGAGCTACCTGGCTCAGTTCGGCGTCCCCACCCGCGGGGACTCCCCTCTGTAAATACGGGTTGCGCCACGGGTCGCAGTGCGGGGTGCCCTCGTTCAGCCCCCGGCGATACGGCAGGTCGTGCACTTTGTACCCCGCTTTGAAAGGCCCAGCGCGCACTTGGGCCTTGGAGAGCTTCACATCGATTTTGGCCTAGGCGACACGATACAAGGAAATAAAACCCCACATTACACACGAAGAGGATCATCATGCAAATGAAGAATAAAGTCAGAGAATAAGGCAAAAAAAGTAGTTCAAAAATGCTTTGTTTCTCACTTTTCTCGCCTTCTCTAAGATATTTCTCTCTCTTTCGCCCGCGCACACAATAATGTACAGTGCAAATTCGCGTAAGTTTTTGCTCGTCTACTTGAGCTTGAAACTTGGCTCTTTGCTCAGCTTCGCGCACCCCTTTTTGCACACCCTTTCTATACCTGCTGTTCGACCGCATCGTACGGTGACGCCGCCTGCACCGAGAGCCGCGTGGCCGGCGGTTTTACGGGAATCTTACGGCTTCCGTTGGCATCCACCACCAGGCCTTTCTTGGCGATGCCTTTCTCGCGCAAGTGAGACCGCACGCCTGCGTGGGCATTGTGACAATCATGTGAAGGAGTAGACAAGGAACGTACATTCAAAGAAATATTTCAAAAAGAAATGGGCGCTTGATAGTGCATGTGTCGGCGCGCGCGCACTCTCTTCTCTCAATTCTTTCCTTCCCTTGCCGTCAATTAAAGAGAGTGCACGTATGAATGATTCGTCCCTTCATATTTACCGCTGTTGATGTGGTCTTCCACAGGGATTCCATTTACGGTCACGGGCCCTTCGAAACTGTACGGTGAATTATAAATGCCGGCATTGACACGCGTAGACACCAAATGGTGCAAGTTTTGAGTGACGGCGTTGAATTCCCGCTGCGCTTTTTCTTCCGCTTCAGCCTCCATCGCCACCATCTATCATACACAGAATAGAAAAAGAAGGAGTGGACGCAAAGGCAAACTGAGAATTGCAAAAAGAGAAAATGACGGCATCTCTGCAAACACGATCGAAAAATGTGCTATACCTCACACTTTCCCAACACGCCCACATTCTGCGGGTTCTCGGGGAAAGGCTATTTCACAACGACTAGCCTCACACAAAAGCACCGCACTGATTTCCTCTCCATCAAACTCACTTGACTGGCATGATGTTTCGCCAGCTGTTCGCGCAACAAGTCGCCTTTAACTTTGATTGAGTCAATGTATTTTTTCCTAGCAGAGTAGTCGTGGTAATGCTTTCGGCTGTAAAAACCTCGGAAGGCGCGCTGTATGATAGACGAGTGGTAATAAAACACCGCCAGTCCTTCTTCTTCCACACGCTCGCGTGCTTTGGCTCGAAAGTCTGACCGGGCGCGATGGCCCCGGAACACTCGCGTGATGCTGATGCACGCGTCCCGCTTGGCGCTGATGTCGCTGCGCACAAAGGCGCCGCGAAAGAGCCGTTGCACGCGAATGGTGGACTCCCGTTCAAGCGGCGCCGCTGCTGCTGCCTCAGCTAAGCGTCTTCGCAACTCATCCGTCACTGAGCTCTGCCCTTTCCAGAGCTCGTAAAAGTCTGCCATGTCGTTTCGTCGAATCCCTATCGGTGTACTATACGAGATCGAGCTATGGAGTATGGAACCTAGTAGAGGACCTCCTCAAGCACGTCTGTCCAATGGATGCTCGACTACAGTTGCCAACAAAATCAATATGCTTTGCTTGGTGCAGTGCTGCGCGCTGCACGTGCCTGACAGCCTGATAAAGTAGGCAGAGATGGGAGATTCGCAGGCGTTCGTTAGGTAGAAGTCCAAAAATGGGAAAGTAGGGGAAAAGTTGGAAGAATAAGCAGGAATTCCAAAAAAAAAGGACAAGAAAACGCAAAAAAATGAAAACAACTGTGTGTTCATCTTTCGGGCTAAAAAATAACTGGCGAGCTCCTGAGTCCATTGTGGCTAGCTAAAAAGCAAAAGCATCAAAACGATGACCAAAGAGGTGGAAAGATATCAAGACAAGCATGATTTTCCGGATGCGAAGGGCGTACGAGCTTCTGGAGCCGACCGACCAAGTAGCGCCGAAACTCTTCCTTCATTAGGATCATCATTTTGGGAAAGCAAGCATCCAATCCTCGAATGGGACTTGCAAGTATCTAGGAGTTTTTTCAACTGGTGCCAAAGATCGAAGCTAAGAAAAATCCTCGCCGAGGTATGGTTTTGTTCGCTTGAGGTCTATACTTACTGTGTGGCGTGTGTGGTGGTTGGTTTATGTATCCGTATGCACCTCCTACTGCCCAACAACTAGCTTCACTGCGAAGTAATGGATAACCATTTCAGTGGTCGCATTTTGAATTCAAACATGAGGTACACTTAATCTAAGCAGCGTCAACATGTAGCATTGGCGCTGTTGAGTTTTGAGGTATTGTTTGTGTGTGATATCTCATTGTTAGATCAATCTATGTCCGTGTATCAAAATCGTCGCGTCCGTATGTTTAGTATGCCTGCGCTTTGTGTTTCGTCGGTGTTACATGCTACATGTAGATAGTCACGCTCAGCGGCGACGAAGCTCTGGTGTACCCCGTAGTGGGCGCTTTAGGCTTCGCACTATTGAAGTGGCGCGCCAATGATGCGATGGAAGAGCTCGCAGCGCGCCGTTTGTTGCGCATCTTTGGAGACTTTGGGGCGGTGTGCGTGGTGGAAGCATTCATCAAAATTATGGTATGATCCATGATTTCAAAACCGTGCAATTCAAAAAGAAAGAAAAATCAGGTTCATATCAATCTGAAAGGCAGGAGATAAATATTTCAAAAATGGTGACATAAGATTGTTGGTACATGTGCTACTAGCTTTTGTATCGCATAACCTTGCTTTGATGTATTCGTGGGGACGTCTACTCATCACACCTTCTCTTTTTTCATCTTTGTCGGTGACACAGCTGCAGCGACCGCGGCCTCCCTACAAAGCTCCTTCCAAAGTAGTGTGCATGCTCGGCGAGCGGTATTCCTGCCCCTCAGGCCATTCCCTACGTGCTGCTTATGCTGCCATCATTTTCAGCGGGCAGCACGGCCCCGATTTCAACCTCTGGTCGAAAGGTGCATTCGCAAACAATATTAGACTAATGAAGAGAAGTGCGAGTGAAACATAGGAAAATGAACGAATGCTCTATCTAGTGACCTCTCCCCGGCACCTAATTTATCGGTAATTTCATTTCTCATGTGCTGATTTGCGCACTACTTACTTCTCGGTGTGTTTCTGTTGTGCGCATGCTTCTTATTGCTCGTGGTTCGTTTGTGGTACTGCATTACCAGCGTGGGGTTTAGGACCAGAGCTTTTCGGGTTACGCGGTCTCCTCTTACTGTGGGCTTTCACAGTAGGCATGAGCCGCATTGGCCTCGGAAAACACTACGTCTCCGACGTTCTTGGTGGATGGGCTTGCGGAATTGCAATTGCCCAGTCTTCTTACCCCCTAGTGTCTCCGCAAGGATGGTTAAGGACTGCGCTGGCAAGCGTGTTTACTTTGGAAGTGCTGTACATTGCTGCATCTGCTCAGCGGCGCTCGGAGATTTTAGGGTGGCCTTTTCTGGCGTTGATTGTGGTCCTCTTCTGGATTACTTTTCCATTCGCTGCGTGATGGTCAAAGTAGGTTTAATGCTAACTCCTTGCTCCCCCGTTGCGATTGATATAGGCAGTGCTATATGGCCAGTCTTTTCTCTTTGAATTTATACCCGGGGTCTGCTTAACTCCTGTTGTTGTGTTCCATTTAAGAAGGAGCTCTATTTCAATAGTGCCCTGTGCCTTATGGCACCACTTCGCACATGGCGCAAATTTCCTCCGAGCACCGAGAATCCCCATTAATACTTGTACTCCTGTACTTGTACTTTGGTACTTCGGACTCGAACTCGAACTCGAACTAATACAAACCCAAATGGCACAGAAGCCAATGCTGCGGGCAGAAGTGGGAATGCGCGTGCGTTGCGCAAACAAAGCAAGTGCGGAATGATTCAGGAGGGAGAG
>Ga0307931_1002695_pt1 | contig 11243 bp, 10 predicted proteins | sample OrgLakmetageno47_FD_201816 | JGI IMG/M metagenome (GOLD analysis project Ga0307931, IMG submission 201816) | Saline water microbial communities from Organic Lake, Antarctica - #47 | ecosystem: Environmental > Aquatic > Non-marine Saline and Alkaline > Saline | place: Antarctica: Organic Lake... | reverse complement strand
TAACTTCCCGCCCATCAGACCTAGGGCCTTCATTGTGTAGCAAAAGTTTTCAGCTTTCATTTGCACTATCTTATGCTAAGAAAGTCGCTAATATACGCAAGTTAGACGAGTTTATAGTTGAAATATTATTTAATTATGACTCTGAAGGTAGGCATAACTTTTTAGACTACTTTCAAATTGAATGAATTCTATACATTATTATATTTTAAGAATTGTAAAATCTAAACGTATATATAAATGTTAAAATGTATTGAAGAAATCAACGAGAAGAACAAACGATTTTTAGCATATTTTATAGATGGAACAACAACGAAGTTCGGGCAATCTAACCCTTAACAAGGAACATTTATAGATCATAAAGACAAGACCTTAAAGCGGAACTATTTAAAGAGGCACTTAAAGGATTTAGAAACAAATGACTACACAAGAGCGGGGTATGTATCAATGTTTTTACTTTGGAACAAGGAAACCTTAAAAGAATCCATGAGAGATTACAATGGAAGAATAAAAAATAATAACTGGAAAATTAAAATATAGGCCATATACTTTAAATGAAAGGAGGTAGTCTAAAACCACAAGAAGTAAAGGATTTTCTACAAGCAAGTTATGAAAAAGACGCACCGATGAATATTGATGGTCATGTTTTAGATGAAAATTATCTAATCTATACGGTAAAGTGTACGTCAATCATGAATCTGACAAAGTTGTCCTCGCATATAGGGGAACTGGAATGGAAAATTTAGGCACGGACTGGATAAATAACTTAGTTTTTATAGTATCCGACCCAGGATATAAACTAAATCCAAGATACAGGACCGCCGTCAAAATGTATCAAAATGCAATGAATAAATATCAAGGGTATAAATTTGAATTATTGGGACATTCGCAATCAGGAATAATCGTAAATGATCTCTGTTCTGATAAGGTAAGAAATTGTATCTCTTTAAATCCAGCATACAAGAACGCAAGCTTAAAGAACAACGAATATATAATTAGGTCAAAAGGCGATGTAGTAAGTAAATTAACAGAACCTAAAAAACTCATCAATTCTGTATTATATCCTAAATGGAGTAAAAATCATATGATTACTATTGATGATAAAAAAGGAAATCCTATCACAGAGCATAAAGTAGATATATTGGATAGACTCAATCCTAATATGGTAATAGGTAGAGGTATGGGAAATCAATTAATGATTATTAATACAAAATATAAAATATAAAAGGATATATTAATATCTCAATACTATACTATAATAAAATGGTGAATCAGTGGGTTCAATTCGTCAAGGAATACGCAAGAGAGAATAATATTAGTTATGGTTGTGCTATAAGTGAAGCAGGTCCAGCATACTGAAATATGAAACAAGGCGGAAACTCTAAACGAGAAAGGGTAGAAATGGAAAATATGGCGATGGAAGACTTTGACGTTCCTATGAAACAAGTAGGTAACAAATCTAAAAATCCGTGGATTGAATTCGTAAAAGATTATAGTCAAAAGATAATTTTAAAAGCGAAAGATGCTATGAAAGAAATTAAACGATTGAAATTATATAATCCGACGTCAATAAATGGAAAAGGATTTGGTGATTTACCTGATGAGTTACAAGAAAAAATCGGTAACAACATGGATAATAACTCATTGGATAATATTTTATTTTCTAATAAAAATACTAATAGGAACATACGTATGAGAGGTGAACTACAACGACGAAGCAATAAAGTTCAGTCAGATTTTCAAAATTTAATGATACAGCAGAACTTGGTAGATTGTATCAGAATGTAATGCTGAACCTGATAAATTTGAATAAAGTTGATAGATTCAAGGATTATTATGATAGAGTAGTGAATGTCTTACATCTTCTAGCAAAACTGAATAACGACCAACTTTTAAGCGAACAACAACGAATAACCGCTAGACAAGAAGTATAGTCGCTACAAAGAACAATCAAACTAATGGATAGAATGATTCGTCACAGAAAACTATATTCATTGTATAAATAAGGTTCTATTGAATTATTTTTATGAATACTGGTTTCATTGTACTCATAAATATAATTGGTTACATGATTATATTTCAAGTGTGTTCTGTATGGCATATTGTTCTATATGATAAAGGATCATAGGGAACAACTTTTAATAATTCTTTGTTTTTATATAGATTGTTTGAGGGTTCCCGATAACATGTGTATCCTTTGAACCGATGCGAGATTATGCGGGATTTGGTTATGCCTCGTTGATTCGGTTATGTATCCTATGAACCTGTGCGAGATTATGCGGGATTTTGTTATGTCTCGTTGTTGTTTTGGTTATGTTTCGTTGGATTTGGTTATGTTTCGATTGTCTTGGTTGTTTCGGTTATGTTCTTATAGTTAATTATGTATTGTGCATTATATCAATGATACTATATTATATAAAGGATATTAGTTATGATTTGATTTAGTTCTATTAATTGACACCCCCTGTCACCGCCCAGGTATGCTATATATACAAAGAAAAGTTCTGTATAACTACTTAAAGAATTTTCTTTGTATATATAGCATACCTGGACGGTGACAGAGGGAATCATCGCCGAGGTTACCCTATGGGCTTTTATATTATAAGATAATTCCAGAAGGAACCATAGAGAAACCTATAGCCATACATGTATATGTGATGAATTTATTTCTGTTCTTATGTGTTTATACTTACTTATTACTATACTTTTCTTAGTTTCCAACAAGAAGAATAATAATAATTGTAATACTAAAGAATAATACCAAATAAAAGAGAATGGGCTAATCTCGCCCTCAAATAATGCTAGTAAAAAAGATGAATGGGCGAAATGGGCTAATCTCGCCCCTTAAAATGGGTCGCCGTGGAAAAATACTCACTATAGGAGGCTTGACCTAAAAACAGGGGCGAAATTCGCCCATTTTGCCCGTTTCCGATTCTCACTACCAAGTGAATTCAGCAGAACACTGGCCATTTATTTTCCTGAAATAGCGTATTTCAGAAGATTGTCCTCGTGGACCTAGACATCGACACCAGGTAAAGTATCGTCGAAATTTTCAAGATGACTTTCGTTGACTTCCTCATTCAATGAATTGGTTGGTGTCAGCTCTAGGTCTAAGCTCTCGCCAGGAATTAACGTGTCATTCAATGACACAGGCGGCTCTTGCGATATTACTTGGTTGGCAATGAGTGAATTTCCAGATGCCTCACTTCCAACCAAAGATAAGGATCGCCTGGCCTCATTAGTTCTCTGGCCGGATGTCGAAACAGTCGTCGCAGCTTCCCATCTGACCTCGGCTTTTTCGCGCTTTCCTTTCGTCGCTGATTTAACCAACGTAGTCTCCTCGTGGGCTAAACGAACCGCGTATGAAGTCAAGCTTCCAGGCGTTTTAGTTCTAGTAGTAGGTTGCTCACTCGCGGAGGTGGCAGATGACGTTACATTTGTGTCTACCCGGTGACTCTCAGTAGTCTTTGCCTGGGAGCAAAAGTACTCGCTGAGTCTAGCGTAGACTACTGAAAGTAGTTTTCGGACAGGGAGGTCATCACGGTGGCTGATGTTCAATTGAAGAGTGAAGCCAAGTGTCGACATGTAGTACACTGATCCTCGACTCACCGAGCATAAATGCCCACGCGACCAAAGAACAAGCATAACAATGTACAGCACAGAAGTAAATAAGTGAAGCACAGAGCCCACAGCCGTGCGAACGACAACTTCTCGCAACGCATCGAATCCAGGCAGATTGAGGCCTTCAGCAACACCAAAATTTGCTCCCAGCGGGCGAGCGAATAGCCAAGTCATGATAAGTAAAATCAAAAGCTGGAGAAAAAAAATACCGGCAAAGAATAAAACACCCAGATTGTATTCTGAATTGACACTGAACATCTGCAACCCAGCCACCATGACAATGAATGTTATTCCTATAAGTACACCGACAATCCAAATTAAATACTTTGGCGTGACGAAATAAGCGCACTGGAGAGCACGGTCCCGCAAAATGAGCCATAAATCGTACAGCAAAAAATATGCAAACTCTGAGATGAAAAATAAGTAGTAGACTGCATTTCGTTTGTTGAGATCAAGCCACCATTCAACTAAGAGTGCTGCCAACGCCGCAAGCAACGTTGCTGTCGCGCTAGTCATTTGCAATGCCTGCACAACGACTCGAGCTTTTGGCATGAAATACAGGGCAACCGTAGCCAGCACAATTCTTACCAAAGCTGATAACACAATGATGATTGTCAGCACAAGAGATGATGCCGTCCAAAACGCAAACATAGGGCCGGGTGGCGTAAACGCTCCACACGCTTCACTTGCAGTCGCATTCATATCTTAAGATTTACTTTTGCGCCCAGGCGAGGCTGATTTTTGAAAATGAATGTGTATGAAAAGTAATTATTAATTCAAAGAAGCAGAGCTAGTCCCAAAAACCATGCTCGCAACTGCGTAATCAGAGTCAACTGTATTATGTATTATGGGAATCTGTCAACTGCGTTGTTGCGCAGATTTTTGTTTATATTGCGCACGCAGATAGGTAGGGTTCGTAAAAATAAGTAACAGTTTTGACCCAAATAAGTAAATAATTAAGTACATACTGTATATACGGTGGTATATACCGTATATTAGGGCGAGAAAGTACCATTTTTAGACCTCCCATTTTTCAAAGTCCCATTTTTCAGGAAAAGTCGAAGAATCTGTTACTTATTTTATTTACCTATAAAATTACTTATTTGGCCACAAAAATTCGCATATATAAGTAATACTTATTTTTATCAACCCTACAGATAGGGTTTGTAAAAATAAGTAACGGTTTTAGCCCAAATAAGTAAATGATTACGTAAGTAAAAGACGGTAAATACGGTGGTAAATACCATATATTAGCGCGAGAAGAGTTAACAGAAAAGCGATGGGACCAGAAGGCCTAAAAGTTGGTAAGATTCTTATTGGCTTAGAAGGTCGGTGTTAATATAGCACTACCACATTAGTGTACTGCATCAGAACAGGTACTGCTTTGAAAACAAAAGCAAAAGCCTAGGTTGCCCCGCGGCAACCAAGCTTAGGTTACCCCGCGGTAAGGCAAGTACCCTTCTCCTTAGTTCGCTGTTTCGCTTGACTGACCGAAGTTTCCGCCCCTCTCATTTAAGCACACATTTTATGGTTTTCGTAATTTCACATCTTTCTTCACGTCGTGTCGACCTGGATTGAGATTGTTTTTCTTGCAGCCTCTTCAATGGTTGTGTTGTTTAGGTCTGTCTGGTCGTTCTTTCGGTGCTGCACGGTCTGTTTGTGGTTTGATCGGTCCAGTCACTTCAGTTAAGAAGGTGAATAGGCCCTGTAATTATCAATCTTCCTTATCGTTGACCTCTTCATAGCAAAGGTGTCTTCTGAATGCCACGACAAAACGCTATGTGAATCACTTCCTTTGGGTTGGCACGAACTCTCACTCGGAGTGACTGTCCGTTTTGTTCGATCTCAATGCGGTGGGCATTCCACACGGACCTCCTTCAAGGCAGTGGAATGCGAAGTTGTATAATATGCGAAGTGGCCCATATGCATAGATATTACCCCCCCTGTAGACAATGGCAAGCCGTTGAAATAGCTACGTACCATAGCAGGCATCTTGCAATCAACCGGCGCGTTCCCACACTCTTCGGGGTACACTGCTAAAGACAAGCTTTTGATTAAGCTCGAGCAGGGGATAGAGTCCGCTGGAAAAACGATTGTGTGTAGCGAGCGCAACGTTTGATTCAAGATGAGAGGACAGCTCTATGACCGTATGAGTCGCTCGGCCTCCCGACTCACTGGTCAAAACGTAAGAGGACTTACGTCTCTGAAGTTGGCGAAGGTGTGCCAGTTCATGAAGGATAGAGATATCCAAGTTGCTTGCCTTGCGAAAACATTGGGAGTGACACCAAATGGTGTTGAATTTGAGGTCACCGAAGACGGGTGCCTCGTTATTCATCACGGTGAAACGGAGAAATCTTGCGCTTGAGGAAGGAAGGGCGTAGCTATCACACTTTCACCAAAAGTGCGCAAGGCTTGGGAGCTCGGTGGCTCCAGGTTCTGCAGTGGCAATAGCGGGCGTACATTGTCGATTAAAAGTCCCTCTCGCTGGCCAACGGACATGGGTGGTAGGCTGTGGATATGCGCCGATCAGTTCTGAATCATCCGCGATTCGACAAGCCTTCTACGACGAAGTGTCATCTAGCATTGGTTGCGCTAACTCGCAGACCGTGGTTAATTTCTTTCTCGACGCCAATGCCTCACCGGGGGTAGGTGTTAAACGTAAGTACCGACCGCACGGGGCTCCACGGTCCTTTGGGCCCTACGGTTTGCGGCATGTGAACGGGGCTGGACAGGAATTTCGCGAGTTTTTGCAGTTGCGGAAGCTAGCTTCGGCGGCTTCCTTCTTCCGAGCTCGTAGCAACTCGTATGCGACGTGGACTCATCCGCGGGATGGGGAGGGCTATCAGTTGGACCACTGGCTCGTAAAACAATCGCACATCGGCAGGGTACGAAATGCCTGTACACGGTCATCGCTAGCGGTGGATAGTGACCATTTTCCAGTCTATCTCGAAATCGCAATTGGGACAATGTTGCGGCGTCAACAGCCTGCGCGGCTGAAAAAAGCGAACATTGAGGCTCTACTGGAGGACGATGTGCGGCAAGCATTCGCTGATGAGGTTGGCAAGAGGATAGCGGCTCACTGCGCAGCGCACCCTAATGCTACTTTCGAGGAGCGAGCAGAGGCTTGGCGGAACATTTTGCCTGCTGTAGCCCTAGAGACGTGCGGAGTGTGTGAGAGAAGGCATCAGAGTTGGTTTGCAGCGTTTCAGGAACAGCTGATGGTGCTGGTAGTTGGGCGCAATTTGGCACGGGCCGTCTTTAAGCGTAACTCGCGCGATTTGGGTTTGAAAGCGGCGGCGAAGGCAGCGATGAAAACCTTGAAGCAGGCTGTTCGGGCTGCAAAGGCAAAATACCGTGCGGATAAATTGGCGATGGCAGGACACGGCGTGGGCGCCTACTGGGGCTTGGTGCGCGACTTAAATCAAGGCGGAATGCCAGGAGTGACGGCGGTGCCCATTCATAATTTCCGTGATGAAGATGGAAACCTTGGTTCGACGCCTGCGGAGAATGTGGCAGCGGCTCAAGCTCATTACACTCATCTGTCAGCAATGGCCATGGGCGTTCTCCTGGTTCGGGTGCAGCCATCGCAGCTGTTTCTCAGCGATTCGTACGCAAGGAGCTCGACGATCCCATTGAGTTGGTGGAGCCGACGGCGGCTTTGCAAAAGGCCAAGTCGGGCAAAGCTACACTCAATCAGGTGCCAGTGGAGCTGCTGGCAGCGTGTGCGGACAACGAGGTGACCTTGGGCCTGCTTCACCGCCTGGTGGCCGACATTTTCGAGGATGGTCGCCCTGACCCTGCGCCACCACCAGAGCCACCGCCTGACCTACCCCCTCCAGAACCGCCACCGAACAGTGCTGTTGCAGTACTGCTCAACAGGGACCTTGTTGCTGGGGCGAAGATGCACGGGTGGCGATGCTAATGGCAACGCGAAAATCCCAAGCGGCACGGCTCGGCCTCGGAGGCTCGATATTCAGCTTATTGCTCGGCTGTGACGCATGCAGAAGCCATCGCACTCGGTGCCTGGCCAGGAGATTTGGCCTATGATCTAGAAAAGGGCTATCTTCAGATCTTTCCGGACTCATTGCGTGTTGATTCCAGTGTTGCCACAACTGACCCACTAACCCCAGTGACGGCACTTCTGCAAGAGTTTGCTCGAATGCGATTGAAGATGCTCCCGAAGAAGGGTGACTTGCGGGATTTGAACAATTGGCGTGGGATTATGCTTCTGGATGCAGCTTCCAAAATTTTGTCGATGATCATCAATAGTCGGTTGCAACGGCTGCTGAAGGAAATTGGCATTGAGGAACAGAATGGCTTCTCGAGTGGACGGGGCTGTGCAGAAGTGCAGATGGGAGCTTCTGCATTCGCCAAGCGCTGAAGAAGCGGCGGGAACACGGTCAAGAGTCGTGGGTGTTATTTGTAGACCTGGTCAAGGCGTTTGACTCAGTGCCGCGGGACGTGCTTTGGGCAGTGCTAGCCAAGATGGGTGTACCAGGTCACCTCATTCACGTCATCAAGCGCATGAACGTGGACCTGAAGGTGACCTTCGACCTGAACGGCGAGCCCGTCCGTGGAAGTACCCTGTTCTGTTGGCGTGAAGCAAGGGTGTCCTTTGAGCCCGACGCTCTTCCTTTTTGTCATGCAAGCTTGTCTGGAGTCCCTGGAGAAGGCCATGCCAGCGGATGTGAAGTTAAAGTATCGAACCAACACGAAGACAGAGGGTAGAAATGGTGGGCATGTATCGGGCACAGATTGGACGAACAAGGGCGAATTCGAATTCAGTTTTTGGGCGTCGCTATACGCTGACGATGCAGCTTTACCTCTCTCCTCTCGTGAAGGTCTACTTGCCGCTACCAATGCCATATACGAGCACTTGCGCCTATTCGGCCTCCTTATGCATGTTGGATCACCGGGCAAAAAGAGCAAGACGGAGGCCATGTACTGCCCGGCGCGGAATGACGAGTACGAGGCTGGCGACACTTCAGACCTCGTTTTGGATTGTGGGGGCACGGTCAGCTTCACTCAGTCCTTCGTCTACCTAGGGTCACTTCTTCACCGCGACCTATCTGATCACCACGATGTGGATGCTCGAATCAAGAAAGCCTCCAAGGCCTTTGGTGCGCTACGCGATCGTATCTTTAGCACTCGTGATGTCTCTGAGCGGCTCAAAGGGAAGATTTACACTGGTGGTGTTCTGGCGGTGCTGCTGTATGGGTGCGAATCGTGTTGCCTCACGGTCGAGTCTATCTCTCGCTTGCGCAACTGGCACAACAAGCGCATACGCGAGATGTGCAGGGTGACGATGTGTCAATCGTTCGTCCATCAAATATCTTCGGTGAGCTTGCAAAAACGCACGGGTGTATTCTCGATTGAGTACTACCTAGCAAGCCGCACTTTACTCTGGGCTGGTCACGTCGCATGCATGCCCAAGAGCCGGCTACCCAAAAGGCTCATACTTTCGTGGGTTCACGAACCGAGGATAGAAGGTGGTCAAGAGATGACGTATGGCAGATCTCTCGAGCGGCATCTGAAGCACTTCGGCCTCGTGGACGACGGCGGAAAAGCGACCACCTTTTCGGAATGGGCAACCCTGGCGCAGGACCGCGCTGGCTGGCTGAAGCTCGTCACGAAAGTGCCTTTTGACATTGGCAAACCGCAGCTAAGGCCACCTCGGTGCGACACTAGGGTTGCGCCTGAGGAGAAGCGGAGGTTTTTGGCTCGGCGCGCCCAAGAGACGGAGCAACTGCGCGCCCTCTTCAACGCAGAAGCAGACGCAGAAGGGACTTAAGGCTGGCCCCAAAATTATTTCATGAACAGTTTCAACTTTAGAGAGGGGGGGGTTCAAACTTCCTCGCCTCTACACACTTCCTATTTACGATTTTGACTTGCGCGCAACGCACGCGCGTACACTTCTGCCCGCAGCATTGGCTTCTGTGTCATTTGGGTTTGTATTAGTTCGAGTAGTTCGAGTTTGCATAGATATTCCAAGGCCTATACAAAGCGCGTTGTGAATCACTATTTTTAGGTTGGAATTAACTCAAAATCCTAGTCCAGTGAGTGTCCGTTTTGTCCGTTTTGTCCGGTTTGTCCGGTTTGTCCGTTTTGCAGGACCACCGACAGGGCCACCACCCGGTTTTCGACGCCCACCCGCCCGGCCCGAGCAAAAAAACGAAATAGACGCCCACCCGCCCATTGGGTGAGTGTCTAAGCAACACGCCCACCCACCCGGCCCATAGGAAAAAGACCAAATTTGGTGTGGGCGCCCGGTCCCCGCTGAAGAGACACCCGGTCGCCCTGTCGCCTGTGGGGCTCGAAGCCGGGGTTCCAAGTTCGGGGGCGAACTAGAACTCGAACTAATACAAACCCAAATGGCACAGAAGCCAGTGCTGCGGGCAGAAGTGGGAATGCGCGTGCGTTGCGCAAACAAAGCAGGTGCAGAATGATTCAGGAGGGAGAGGGGCATTGGCCAAATTCCTCGGAAAATTTGCAAAAAGCGAGGAATTTGTGGTTGTTGCGCACTCCGCAGAACAATAAAGAGGAAAACGCGCGAGCAAAGAAGTTCGTGACATGTGGAACACGAGGTCGGCAGAGGTCAAAGTGTGCATTTCAGCGCGCAAGGCGCCTATTGTTCTGCCCCTGAGCCATAAAAGGCTTTGACGGGACAGGAACTCCTTCCTCGTCCGCGGAGTGGCAGTGAATAGAGAAGCCCCCCCTCAAAAAATACAAACAACAACATTCAAGCGGGCCGCTTGTGGCCTAGCGGTCCCTCCCTATCAAAGAGCTAAACCCATATATCTCCCATCAAACGCCACGGACGCTAGTCGTGGTCGTCCTCCAGCGTTTTTCGAAACTCTCGCAAGGCCCTTTACCTTGAGAGCAAGTCGACTGTGTATACCCCGGCGAGTTCAGGTTCCGCGCTAGTGATCGGCAAGATCGTGCTGACAATGCTTGTAGCTGCTGCCAAAATAAATCAATCCTCCATTGTGCCTGCCTTTGATCAAACGAGAGTCCCACGGATAATTCAAGTACAAAGCGGTGCTACAAATTCATTACGGAAGGGTTCATCATCTTTCGGTGGCCCGAAGTTCCTAGGAATCCGTTCCCTCCCCTGATGCCCACCGTGCATGGCTGTGTCTCACAGACGGACCGTGGGATATTGTCGCCACTTTTGAAGTCCAACAATGCGATTCTGGATTCACAGCCATGAGCTCCGGTGTCATAGTTCCGTCGGAGTGTGTAGTCCATACTGCCGTGTGGTGTCCACTACGCCATTACTTCATGATACCCGGAGACCCGGAGCGTTTTTTGTGTATTCATGCACGTATTACAGATCGAACTGTCCTCATTGAAATCGACTAAATATACAAAACACAAAACAACCAACTTTTAAGGCACATATTTCACTAATGTGGTATATTTTACTCTCACGAAGTGATACAGACCTAGTACTGTACAGTGTATAACTTACAGACAGACGACGACAGCATGATACAATTAGTGGGGGGGAATTCCCAAACCGGGAATTCCCGAGGTCGGGAATCGATGGGAATTCCTCGGGAATTCCCTTTTCTAAAATGGCGTTTTCTGGGAATTCCTCGGAATTCCCATACAGGGGAGGTATA
>Ga0307931_1002692_pt1 | contig 11250 bp, 11 predicted proteins | sample OrgLakmetageno47_FD_201816 | JGI IMG/M metagenome (GOLD analysis project Ga0307931, IMG submission 201816) | Saline water microbial communities from Organic Lake, Antarctica - #47 | ecosystem: Environmental > Aquatic > Non-marine Saline and Alkaline > Saline | place: Antarctica: Organic Lake... | reverse complement strand
AAAGCGCGCGAAGCGTGAATGAACTTATTAGCTAGCTTCGTTTCAGACACAGTTTTAGCTAGCTGAGTTTATTGTTTTGTCTTGTAAATATTAGAGCAAGAATGTCATAGGCGAAACGACCGTGAGCGGCGCAGCACGTGAAAATGAAGTACTCAAGCTAAGGCAAAGGCTAAGGCTTCTCCTGTTAATGCTAGAACGCTAGAACTAAAGACCAGCTCGGCCTTTCCAATTCTTCGTACTTGAGCAGATATAAGCACATACAAGTGTTCCAGACTAGCATCGCGATTTACAGCTGCACTTGAGAGATGTCTTTTGAACGCAACTTTGAGCCCAGGCGTTCTCCGAGGAGTTCACGGTCGGCGTCAACGACAGCTGTTGATGAGGCTAGGCAAAACAAGCGCACGTCGAAGGAAACACATTTGAAGTCTTTGTCGCGCTTATATCCTCAAAAGCGGGCTAAATTGGAGCCACGCCGATCGACGCCTCGAAAAGGGGCCTTGGGGTCCAAGGTGATGGGCTACCTCGAGGCTCCCAAGATTGGGCAACGGATTCTCGTTCTCTCGCAATACAGCACTCAAGAACTGCCAGCCACGGTAACAAAAGTGGCAGGTGCAGCTGTTGAAGTTCGCTGCGAAGTTGGCGGCTGGCAAGAGAGTATTCCGCACGTTCAGTGGTTCGAGCGTACGACTCCCATTGAAGTTGTGACAGATGGCTCGTCGGCGAACGATGATCATTTGGTAGAACCCGCTACTACAAAACCACGCTCAAGAAAAGGCCGCACCCAGCTCACCGTTTCAGTTAGTACTGACGCAGCTAACGCTGTAGTTCCTGACCGGTTGAAGAATGGCGCGCCAGATAAGAAGGCCGTTCATCAAGTGGTTCCTATTCCTACGGTGCCGGCCACACCCAAGTGGACGTCGCGACCACATCTCATAGTCCTTCTTGCTCTCACATTGAGCTGGTGTGCCTACGAGCTTTTGCATGCCTCGCTAGGCTTCGAGAACGCAACGCTCGCTCTTGTCGGTACCTCTGCTGTTCTACCCACCGCAGCGCTTCTGGCTTTTCGAGCCGCCGCCGCGCTACTTGTGCTATCGGTGCTCTACTCTACGTTATCAGACTCGACCTACCTCGAAGTAGAAAGTCAATACATGAAGGGTTCAGCGCTACGTTCGCGGTTGATTCGACTTCGTGGCATGCGTCGAATCTCAACGTTCACAGTATGGTGCTGGTGCCTGGTTGGCGTTTATTTCACGAGCGCGACGATCGCTACTTTCGCTGCTTACCGCCTGGAGCACGCAGCGAACACACTGTCTATGGTTGAGGCTGGTGGTGCATGGAGAGCATGGGCGCTAAAGGTATTGTCCCTGTTGATTTCACAGTGCTTCTTCGTTCGATATTAAGATGTGAAACATTCCGTGCAGGAACAGGATCAAGGGAAAGTTCTGTTTCACAATCTGTGGAGACGCACATGAACACGCTGCTTCGTGAATTATTAGTTTGCGTTTGTACACTGAAACAACTGCTTTATTCATCTCTACCTTGCTAATACTTTCTGCAGGCAACATGGGCTTGTTTTGAGGTGGCCTTTAGCACAGCTGTTCTGGTGACGGTGATCGTCACCTTCGTCCTACTCCCTCTCGCGCTGAGGGGCCCTCCTGGTAGGTGATAAATTCCCTCAATTTTGTAATACAGTATCCCGTCAGTTCTCGATGAAATTGTTCATGCGAGTATCGCTTACTACACATCATATGTCCCTGTCTCTTTGAATTCATTGACTGTTACAGGCAAACACGACTTCATGCTCAATTGGCGACCCGTGCTGATGCACAATGCCAACGTGGCCTTGATGGTTGCTGATCTGTTGCTGGGACGCCTCCCCGTGTGCGCCAGTCATTTACCCCTTCCTTTGATGTGGGGTGCTGCTTACGTGCTCTTTGCGTGGGGATGGCATGCTCGCACAGGCGTCTATTACTACCCTTTCTTAGACCACACGCTCCCTTGGTATAAAGCAGTGCCAATGCATGTAGCGCTCCTCGCAGCTTTGTCCGCGTTTCATTTCCTTGGCGCATTCGTTTCTAATCTAGCCGCCAACGGCGAAGATGGCATCGCAGCCGTTTCCTTTGAATTTCGGGCTGCGAGTGCTGCAGTACTGGTGGCAATGATAACGAAAGTCAGGCGATAAAAGGGGTCATCAATGGAATACTGCTAATATTTGACACATATGTTTGATACCCTACCTCAATTTCTTTGCCCAAAACCCAAGGCACGCAGATTTAGAAGTATAGGGCTTTGTTTTCTTTCTTTAGCATTTCCAATGCCATATACATGGAGATCTCATGATATTGATAAAGAGGTTAAGCGTTAAGATGGCCGTAACCTCCGATGGACTAAGTACGGATATGAAATTTCGTGTTCATGTTGGTCTGGGTCAATCGGCACTGCAGATTAGACCAGGTTAAGTGGATTAGATCATATTCCTCAATTACATAGATACATCAACAAATAGCAAAAAAAGTGCGTATTGATAAACCCTACAGAACAAGTCTGACTTGGCTGAGTGCCCTTTTGCGTAATGCAATGGTGATCTTTACTCCCATGGACCCTTTAGGATCAAGCCTATTCCATTGTGCTAGGTGGCATGCATCTTTCGAGATTCGCACGCCACTGAGTTCCATCACTATGAATTTCTTTGAATTGTCTTATCCAACACTTCCCACACAAGTGCTTCCTGCGGGATTTTGCTGCCCTGGTCGATCAGAAGGATCATTCGTGAGCATAACAGAGTCTCAGCTAAGCTTTACTGCTTTTACTCTAACTATTTACTTGTAATCCGAGCCCCCCCCCCCCCCCTTTCCTTTTGTTTTAATACATTTCTGAGACGCATATGAGTGCTCAATTATGGAGGCGTCGAGGTAAGTTTCTATATCAACAAGGTTGTCTGATAGTCGTCTGCAAAGCGTGAATGCAGAAGGCATTATGCACGTTTCCGATACCTTGCGAACTTATTACGTACTACTATCTTTAATCATGCTGGAATCTGTTTGATCACAAAGATGACGTGAATCGAACACAAACCATGATATTATGATGCGGTTAAAAGTTTTAGTACCCAAGATATAGTCTATATCAAATGCATGATACATTTTCGTTTCAATTTTTTGTCATTTGCTTTATTCACGGTGCAAAGTACCAGCAGAAACAAGTCTTAAGCACGAAACTTTAAAGATGATTTGTACAGAAGCTTCGCCTAATTGATATGGTGCTTGACTTTTAGAGTGATGACAAGTGGTCGGCGTGTAATATTTAGTTTGAGCGAATATTCTTTTTAGTTCATGAGAGTATGGTGGTTCCAAACTTTTCTCACACTTGCTCTATATTCATTGCAGTCACAACAATTCGTGCTCGATTGAGATGAAGGTGCCAACATCACAAACTTCTTTTTTTAATATCACGTGCCAACAAACGAGTTGTAGACGACGCTACGGTAAACGGCTTTTTGGAACTCGACATTTGCCATGGAGGAGTCCATGCAGGAGACCATTGCTTCATTTAGAGCTGCAGTTGCGGCGCGCAAGGGTATGTCGTTAAGGCTCTTTCGTCACGTGGAGGATAATGTCGGTTGTACTGACGGAAACGATTCACCTGGAAACATCTCATATAATTCATGTTGCATCGATCCGGCTACATCAATTTCATGCCGTTTCATAAATCCAGTATGCAACGAAGGCTCGCACAAAACATGCTGTCAAATGGTAGATGATACAGAGAAAGTGGCAAAATCAAAAACTACAGAAGGTGATGATGATTCGCAATGTATTAAAGCTCGGGAAATGAGAAAACAGCGGTTCTCCGTTCTTCTTCTCAGAGAAGTTTTCTGCCGTAAAGGGCTGTTGGCTCCTCGAGAGGTAAAGCTCTTTCTACGGCCCAGCGCGTTGGAAAAGAAGACACTTGGAGCAATCTTGACCCCGTCAAATCCGAAGGATGAAGGAGCGCATGTGATCATCGCACGATGGGCGAAGCCAATAAGAGGTATCGGAGGAGGGCCTCTTGAACGCGCATGTGCGGATTATAGAAACCACAACAAAAACTGTGACATCAGTGTATCGTCGCGCCAAGAAGGTTTCATCAGAACTTCTGGTGTCGGGCGCTCACATGATACCAAGATACCACAACAAACTCCATGGAATCCAGGTCTCGGTGATCAGGTGAGATAATTTTGAATTTAATCATTTCTTAACTTTCTTCTCCTAATCCACTAAACGTAGTTTTTGTTATATACTTTCATTGTTGCAGATACTTGCGATTAATGGTGTTAGTCTCCAAGGTTTGCTTACCATTGAAGCACTCGACACTATAGACTTGATTGCAGCCTCACCTTCGGGCATTCAAAACGTTACCCTTCGCGAAACAAAAGCAGCTCTAACACCTATTCAGAAGCGTGTTGCTAAACTACATGCTGCCCACGCAGCTATTTCAGCCCGCGCAGCTATTTCAGCCCTACGATGTGATATTTGCGCCAAAGGTAAAGACGAATACAGCCCAGGATTCTATAACACGGAAAGGCACTTTGATAATGGCCTTGGAATGAACAATTCCGGTCAGCAGCTTCGACGAGAATCCTCTGGGAGGCTTCTACGTACCTACAAGTCTCGCCACAGTCAATCACAGCCAGACAAAAAGAAAAGCGTTATGCACTTATAAAAAGTTCTACTTAAATAATTGCCCTTTAATGGTACTTTGACATTCAGAACCATCGTGGCGGCCCTCTAACCTCTAGGGAGTCTACTTGTGATTTTCAAAACTTTTCACATGCAATCACAATCATTTGAGACAGGCCCCGAAGGGCCGGATTTATAAGGCTAACAGGTAGAGAAGAAAAGTAAAGCAGCACAAACATAACCTAGGAAGCTAATCAGGCGCACATGCCAATAATTTCATCATGTGTTTCTTTCGAGGCCATTTGATTTAACTTTTGAAGTGCCAATAAATATACGGCTTTTTGCTGTTTGTTTAATCTCTTTACACAAGAGGAGAGTAACTTGATTTTTTTCCAATCTAACCCTATCCAAATGCGCTGCTTTACTTTTCTTCTCTACCTGTTAGCCTTCTAATTCCGGCCCTTCGGGGCCTGTCTCAATCCAACCGAATCGAATCGAATCGGATCGGATCGCGTCTGGTCCAATCTGACCTTATATAATCTAACCTGATATATAGGCCCCTTTCCTCATATGAACTACTTTCTTTAGTTTATGCTTGTTAACCTTCTAATTCGGGTCCCTCGGGGCCGGTGTCAAAAAGGTAGGCAACGGCCAACGGTCCTAGCTTGAGCCCGTCTGAGTAGTCTGACGGTTACATAACTTACATAACCTAAAATAACTACGGTAAGAAAAGAGCCAGGTTGCCAGGTTTACAAAGTGCCCCCTGTAACATCAAATCGACTGAACAGCTCGCTCCTCTCTCTCTCTCCTCCCTCCCTCTACTCTCCAACCCCAACATTTTCAACGGGGACCGCTCCCGCCACACCATCCTTGTCAACTTGCGGAGAGCTGCACAGGCAAATGTCGCTTAAAGAGCGCATGCAAGCTTTCGAAGGCGGCGGCCCGTCGCTCGCCCCCGCTCTAGGACCAGATTCCATGACGAAGCCTAAGGTAAGAAATACTCACGGTTGATCGGTTGATTCAGTTGTGATTGAGCTCGATCTAACCTTCTGTAAATGGCCGTTAATATCGATAGCCGCGCGCTGGAGCCAAGCTCAAGGCGGCAGCGATGTTCATGAAAAATGCATCAAAGGTGAGTGTTCCAACTTCTGCTCAGTTTCTTGGCTAGCGTTCATCATCCATGATGTCGAATTCATGCTACACTTTGTAGCAGGGGGCTGACGCCGAGGGCGATGCCAAGCCAGCACCTAAATGGGGCCAGGCAAAGAAGACAGCCCCAGTAGACTCAGAGCCTGAACAAGCAGAGCCCAAGCCGCCGAGTGCTCGCCCCACGGACTCTGAGACCAAGGCCGCCAAACTGGGGGTGGCTCCAGGAGCTGCTGGCGGCAGTGACAAATCGGCCGTGTTCTCTCCATGGGCAACGGCTGCTGTCAAGGGCAAAGGTGTAGCCAAGTTTTTGCTCAAGGCCAAGCAGGCACAGTCGAATCTCGAATCCAAGCAACAGGCCGCTGCTGCTGCTGCTGTTACCCCAGGAGCTCCAAGCAACAGCAGCAACGGTGGAGAGTCCACTGTGCCAGCTTGGAAGCGCGACCTGGCCAAGAAAACCAAGCAGACCAGCAAAGACAGCGTGAGTGGAAGCGGTGCAGTGGACAGCAGTGGCGGTGCGAGTGCCCCGTATCCTGCGTCGCCAGAGCAACCGCCTGAGCCGCTGGATGCGTCCTACGCTGACTACGATGCCAACGAAGGTACTGTGCAATTCGAAAGAAAGAGAAGCGCACTCGTAATACTTTATCTTGAAACGTAGCTTTATTTTTACTTCCTCGGTCATCTACACCCAAAGTTGCTCACTTGAGAGCGCTCTGACGCCCTCTCCGCCGTGTGCTTTTACCCTGTCTCCCTCTTACTGCAGGCTCAGGCCATGCGGATGCCATTGAAGCCATTGCTCTGGCGCGCAGTGCTCTGCGCCTAGCTCCCGGCGGCCCAGAAGAAAAAGGCAGCGCTGATCGCGACGAAGCATCGTCGTCGTTGGAGCCGCCGGCTTCTGCGGTGTTCTCCCCACCTCCGAAACGGAACGGGTCGCGAAGCAACAGCGCCCACAACACAGCTGGTGTTGACGGCAACAATGGCTTGGACGATGACATTGGCGCTGGCCTCAGCACTAGTTATGGCGAAGCGACTTATGAAGAGGTGCAACTTTACTTCTTAGTAGATAAAGGGTGATATTTTTTTTGCCTCTTAAAAGGTTTACATGTACTTGTGGGAGGCCCCGTTTTGGAAGACTGTAATAACACTTTTTCGATCGTTTTCACTTTCAATTTCCATCATAATGCCTTTTAAGATTCCCCTGTATACCCTATCACTTACCCAGGGTGCTGCTGGTGCTGGTTGCACAAACTTCGCCTCTTCACCTGCTGCTGACGCATTCGAGCAATTCCCTGCGCACGATGAGCACGAGGGAGCACGCCAAGCATCATCAGTGCCACAAGCGCATTTCGCTAGCCCGAGGTTTTCCTCGGCTTCTTCGTCTTCTTCGCCGCCGCTGTCGCCCATCGGAGGCATGAGCGGCCCCACGGCAACGCCGTTGTCTCCGAGCAAGCAGGCGGGCGCGGCCGCGCTGCGTGACGTGGAGCGGAGCCAATGGCTGGCTCGCAAATGGGAGGCCGACCACCAGGTGCAGCGCGCGGCCGTCGCGCAAGCTCAGATGGACGCGCGGGCCAAGACGGGCACCATGACCAGCGCGCTGGACAAACTGAAACTGGCGATCAATCCTTTTGGGGTAGACAAACCGCGCAGCAACGGTGATAACAGCGGCGACGGCTCTTCCTCCAATTACATCACTCAAGCAGAAGCTGCAGCAGCGGCGAACGATCGACTTGAGCGCATCAAGTTGCAACTTCAAGAAGCGGCGGTATGATGACTATGCCACGCAATGCTTTTCTGAATATTTTTCTGCACCTACTTTTCTGCTTTCCATTATTTTTCTTTCGTTCCAAAGCAGAGTCTTTGACTTGATTCTGTCTGTTTCTTTCCATTATGTGTACATACATATACTGGTATATATATTTTTCTTACTGGCCTCTTTTATTGCCCAAATGATGCATGCATCAGGCGGGCTCTTACCAAGACGAAGGCGCCACCGACGAGTTCGGACAGTTCAACTACCGCCAACAGGACAACGAGCGCTTTGGGATGGCGCGGGATGCCCCGGGCCACCACGAGCACGCAGGGCGCGGCAAAGCACTCATTTTGCGCGTAGCTCGAGGGGAGAGGCCCCGGGCCTCCGCTGATCGTGTGGACGATGGCGGCTGGCACAACAACGCCAACGAAGAATTCGACCCGTATTCTGGCCTGAGCCCTGGAAGCGACTTCAAGGGAGGAGGTAGGGGGAGCCAGGGAGGGCGGCGTCACGGTGGAGGCATTGGTATCGACGACGACGACGACGACGAGGATGCTCGGAGCGAAGTGAGCAGCCCCGAGAGCAGCGGCCGCAGCGACGGAGGCGACAGCGTAGACTTGAATATCTTCGGCGGTCGGCGCCCGCCCTCGTCCCGCTCGGGGAGAGCACCAGCGTCGTCACCAGTGCCGCCGCAAGCGCCGCGCGCGTCGCCTCTGCACCCCGATGAGATGAATGTTGGTGGCGCCAGTGGCCAAGACGAGGAAAAGAGTGAGCAAAGTATGGGAGCAACGGCGCGGCGAGCCCGCTCAAAAGATCAGGTAGCCGCTAGTAATGGTGGCAAGCATGGAGACGAAGTGAGCGATGGTGCAGCGGCGCGCACGGCTGCGGCCATGGCAGATGCGCTGGCTGCTCATCCCGTGCCGACTCCCATCATCTTCCGTGGGCCCATGACGGTATGTTTTGAAGCTTGCATGCGCGTTTCCCTCATGGAGGCTGCTGGCACTCCTCCACACATAATGCTACGTAGACCTCCTTGCATTTGCCCACCAGATTTACATTTTTGGCTTCCTTGCTTCTTCATTTATGCTAACAGGTGGAGCGCTTGGCTGAAGACGCGGAGGAAATGGCGACTGCTCGAGCCGTGGCGGGCCAGGCGCCAACCTTGGACGGTCTCTGCAGTGTGCTGATGGGAACTAACGGGCGCAGCGGCAATGCGCCCGCAGCGCGAAACTGGGAAGAAAAGTTTTTGAGTTTGACGGATGCTCAGGTGAATGTTGCGGTGGTGGTGATTCGCGGGTGCTTGATTTTATGCCTTCAGCTATCAAACTGCAATTCCATATTTCTCTTTTCTTTTTCAAATGGTTACTTTCGGTTACGAATAGGTGTGGTCGGCAGCGTACTTTTCCGTAGCCGGTGGGGCCATCTCCGTAGGGGCTGCGGGCGCTGGCCGCTTTACATGTGTGGCAGACCTGCGAGCAGACCACATGCACGTGTGCTTCGAGTCTTGCGCAGCGTCTCCTACTGGCTTTTGCCTCGCACTGGGTGCCACCAGCGATACGGTATTTGACGATTATACGCAAGGACGATTAAAAGGTGTATAGCTTAAACGTGCAGACATGAGGGACGATTTGTACTCTTGCTTATCCGCACAAGTAGTGTATTGAAAGTTTGCGCCCTAATGTACACTGGTGTGCGTCATCTCACTTTGCATTCCGGTGTCTTTCTATCTTTGTCTACCACGAAAAAAGTGCCTGCGGATTGCACCCAAGCGCTATCAGGCCTTGCTGGAATGGGGTGCTGTTTTGGTGCAAACGCTGAACGAATTGCCAAGCCCCGTGACGGCCCCTTTCCAAAAAGCACCGCCTTCATGGTTATCTGGAGCCAGGCCTTCATTGTTTCCGCAGCAGCAGCAGCAGCAGCAGGAGGAGGCCCATTACCCTTCGACAACTAGCCAGATGCAAACAAATTCGCTCCCAAGTTGGGCGCGTGACGATGACGACGATCAAGATGGAACCAAATTTCGCGACGAAAACCAACCACCTCCGCAGAGTCGAACTGGAGGCTTCAACATCGGCGGCGGCGGTGGTAACGCAAGCAACGGCAGCAACCATGCTACCGGCGTCGGAGACCACAAAAAGGAAGTTTCTGCGGAAAGTTGGGCCGAAATGTACCGCAAGCAGCGGGCGAACCGGCGCAAAGGGGGCGCGAAATGAGAAGGAGGCCCTTTTGGCGCACGTGCACCGAGGGGCCGGAGTTACAAGAGAAACAGGAAAGAAGGGCATGGAGCGCACCCGGTAGTTTTGTACTCCTTAATACTTCACTCTCCTAGGTTCTATGTTTTTAAGTATTTTAGATTTTAGTATTCAAAATTAATAATTCATTAATTCCGAGAGGATTATAGGTGGGACTGGATTATTACCCCCAACCGCAAAGAAACACAGACAAATAGCAAAAAGCTAAACATAGATGAAAAGTCTCTTGTGTACCTGGCTGGGCTGAGTGTCCTTTTGCTTATTGCTCAGTAAGTTACACAATTTTTCTCATCCATGAACCGCCGCAGGGCCAATGGCCAATCCCCAATCCCAGTCCTCAGGAGGAGCCAGGAGTCCAGGAGGACACACAGGATCCCATATGTACCCTAACTCGAGGCGGCTATTGTCACGAATCCGGCTTATTATGGCCAAATCGGGGGTGTGCGCTTGTGCCCTGAGGGAATTTAAAGAAAAGCAGAACCAGACTAGGAAGGAGTCTTGCCATGCTGCTTTCTTTGGAATGCTGAGCTTCCAGTCGCTTGCTACTTGATGCTTGATGCTCCCCTTTCCTCCGTAATTCTGGATTGTTATGGCCATTGCGATGACTTGGTGGTGCACTCTCGGACTTCGTGTTCCCACTGAAGTCTGTGAAAAGGGTTAGGACTTTGCTTAGCTAGGCAAAAAGCTTTCAAGCTCGGTATTTTAATCTTCAATCATCACAACCAAAATAACCTTCGCAATTGGTGTACGCCCCCTCTTCGCCGCTCTCAAGGTTTTTTATTATGCGCAGCGAACCCGGATGCGCAACGAAACCTCGTCGTCGGTCGTTGTGTGGTTGATGACATTGATGACCCGCTGGGGGGATTCGAACACAGGACCCTTGGATTGTTATGTACACCCAACCAACTGAACTTAGTATTGAGCTAAGTGCGCACTTGGCTTAGTTGGTTGGGTGTTGGGTTATTGAACCCCCCCCCCAAAAAAAAAAGCACCAGTAGATGAGCCTATAAATTTATTTTTCAAGAGCACAAAAACCGAAGCCTCATCTTGGACCTCCCGTCGCTCGGAAAATGGCTCGCAAACACACGGCATCCTACATCACTGGCTTTTCGGAAGCCAAATTCTCGTTCAAACAGAAGCTTGCACGCAAATGGGGTAACGCAATTGCTTGGGGATGGGCGACTCTTCTTCTGGATCGCCTGAGGGACTTCGTTGTAGTCCCCTTGTTGCTGAGTGCGCCAGATTGTACTATGCGAGCAAGCAAGCCCCACGTGGGGAAAAAGCCGACCGGCGCGGAGCGCCTTCCCCCATCCCCCATCTGATTGGCGAGTCCAAGATTCTTAGCTCTGCAATCCGCAGGCCAACTTCGACCTCGGCGTTATCAGCGAATCACATCCCTTGAATTAAGCAGCCGTCAACCGGCGAGCAGCTGCCGAGCAGCTGC
>Ga0307931_1002689_pt1 | contig 11271 bp, 8 predicted proteins | sample OrgLakmetageno47_FD_201816 | JGI IMG/M metagenome (GOLD analysis project Ga0307931, IMG submission 201816) | Saline water microbial communities from Organic Lake, Antarctica - #47 | ecosystem: Environmental > Aquatic > Non-marine Saline and Alkaline > Saline | place: Antarctica: Organic Lake... | reverse complement strand
GGCGGTTATGCCACACAGGTACTATCTTATAGCCGTTAGACCCTTCCGGTGCAAGCTCTTATATGTATTTCGCAATTTTCCCTTTGCATCCACTGTTTCGCTATTGACTCTAATTTTTTTCATGCAGCCTAAAAATCTACCTTAAGACTACCGTGCCCCCCGCTACCACACCAGGCAAACGACGGCACGAGCTGCGGTCTGGAAGACGATGAGGAAGAAGAGGAATTAGCGTTGAACTGGTCGCAGCCAAGGGCTCCCACTGTCGTGCGCCGCGCCGGTGGAGCGCTGGGAAGTGTAGCCGGATCCTCAGGCGGTTCGCAAACCGGTTCATTTAGCAGCTCCGGACCACGGAGCAAACACGAATGACCGAATTATTTTAAGAAGTTGCTCTAAAGTTCAAATCCCCCCCCTAAGACCCCTTATCACTTATTATCCATTGTGAGCAAGAAAGCATAAATCTCAATCCTCAATCGATTTCGGGTTGGTGCCATCTTTGCTCTGCAAGGCTGCTGGTTGCAATATACGTCTTCTGGGGGGATGCGGTATGTGGTGAGGTAAATAATTACGTACTGATCGTTAAGGAATTAATGGTTTAATGACAGTAAATTGTAGCCACAATCCAAATCCAATGGGCAATAATAATAGTGGCTTTGCTCAGTCTGGCTCAGGCTCAGTCATATTTTTATTTTTGATAGCCTCGTGACCAAAATCCTTAAAATGTGGATCAAATCGAGAGCGACTATAAGAGGACTCAATGGATAGTACTTGAAGCTTCATCTGTTCTTTGACCGACCTTTTTTGCCAGCTTTTACTTTTTCTGGTGGACTCGCGGCCGTGCTGCTTCGTTGCTTAGCAGTTTCTTTCGCAAGGTTGTGAAGAAAGGTTGCCACGTTCACTTTCACCGATCTTCGGCTGCCCAAGTAAGAGAGGAAAACTGTCAACCCAAGGACTGGTAACCCTCCAAGGCCGAAACAAAGGCCGACGAACATTGCTAACACTGCGCTCACCATGATAATACCCTTTATTGAGAGGACTTTAACCTTCTCCGTCTCTGCCATATCCTTCACCTTAAGAAGTGTGTAGATGAAAGCAAAGTTGTATGAGTTTGAATGTCGCTTGGAACAACAGATTTATGACTTCCGTATAATTATAAAGGGCTATTGCATACTGCTCAAACTAAACATGATGTTGTCTACGACTAACTGCACAGAAACACTAGACAGCCTGGAAGTGTATTGACACGTCCACTGGAAATTTACTACGCGGTGAAGGAGTTGGCAGTGATTGAGCGATTATTATGCAGGCAATAGCGCACGGTGAGCTGAGCTAAGCAGCTGAGCGGCTAGCGGCTAGCAGCTAACGGTGAGACGGACGCGACGAACGGTTGGATGGGTGTTGAGTGTTGAGTGTTGAGTGTTGAGTGAGTGTTGAGTGGTTGAGTGACGCGATCGATGAGTCCAAAATGGTGTTCATTCCCTCTCCAGAAGACGACTCTCGGTCCTCTCGTCCTCTCAGTGTTTGACGAGAGTCAGGATAAAAATGGCCACGGTTCCTTTTCTGAGCATGGCTCATAAATGATACATTCACCGATTCAAGACTACTCAGATGCACGACTAGATAGTATCTATAAACCCGTACGCCGCAGGCATTTGCTAGCTTGCTAGCTTTTGGAGTGTGTGTTGATAGTGAAATTATCGCAGCGAAATTTTCTGGCATTGGGGTCATCATAATGTCGACCGCAAAACGAGGACGCAGCGGCGGGAACGCTGGCTTTTTAAAGACATTTGGCGTTCTAATAATTGGTTTTGGTCTCGGGTTTCAGGTGTGTGTCGATTTGCATGCACGTGCTCTCGTGTAATATTGATTCCTTGGACGTTTATGAATGTTCCAACTAATATGTTTGACCCCGTAGGTGTCCCAATTCTACCACGCCACCGCACACAGCTCGGCTATAGCTGACGGTCGTAAAGACTTTGAAGCCCCTGCTGACAAAACGCAGGCTCTTCGCCGTACGGCAGATCTACAGGCCACCCTCGAAGCTGTGACCGAAGGCAGCTACAGTGGGGGTCGCGTGCCTATTCCAAAGAAGCACGTGTTGGGGCCTCCACCACCACGTTCGGCCACGCACTCTACTTTGAAGTCATCCACTAGCCCTAAAGATAACTCTGCAGCAGGTTCATCTGCTCCGTTATCCACGGGAAAGTCTGCCGGTAAACTTTCCGATTCATCGCTGAGCGCCGTGGCCTCAGGAAAAGTGCGCTCAGACGCTCCTTGTGACCGAGGTGTAGAATGCTTCATGTATGACTCATTAACAGAGGATGCGCTTGGCACGGGAGCTGGCTTGATATCTGACGTGGACCATTTGTTTCCGCCGCCTCCCTATGTTGGGCCATTGGACTTCGACGCGAAGGCCTTCAAGGGTCTCTTTCGCTGCGACGTCGGTACTGGCTGTCCGACTTACAGCGCCGCATTTCTTGCCACTCGTTCTCAGCTTCTGTCCCGTGCCGTCGGGCCAGCTCAGACGAACAACAAGCAGACCAACATGGAGTCAGCCAGCTACCACTTATTTGGTGGCAAAGGTGAGTCAGCGGTTTGGACATCAGTGGACGCTTTTGACTTTTCCGTCGAACACATCAGCATGTATGAACGTGTGCTGCAGTCGACTTCGCTGCCACCAAGTCCGCTTCGAAACGCTCTGCTGGCTGCATATGGCCAGAGGCTGAGCTTAATCGAGCGCGACTATCGCTTGAAGTGCTCTGAGGGTTCACACGCTGCGAAGTGGCACGCAGCTCGCAAGGGAAGTTCAGCACAGGTGCTTGGAGCCCGCACCGTTGCCGTCATGCCATTTTACGCCGTGGGTGCAGGCAGCGGTCACTCAATCCGCGACACTAAGCTCAAGTACTTGAACATTACAGTGCACTCGATCCTGTGTCACTTTGATGCAGTAGTGGCAGCGGTGAGCCACCCACTTGACAAAGAGTACGTTCTTCATGAGTCGGGTTTACCCATCTACGACGTGATTGAGCACAATGACTTGCCTCGACCGTCGTCAGCTGGCATGTTTACACTGATGCGAATTCAGGACAGGCTGCGCAATGACCCTAGATGGAAGCACTTTGAATATGTCTTCTACACTGAAGCAGACCAAATCCTGCACTTGAGGACCACGCAAGTGTTTGCACCGCTGCTTGCTTCAAACGCGAAAGACCGCGCGCAGCATCGGAGCCCCATGAAACCACAGCCCCTGCGCTCTATTCTCATACCACATCGCTTCCATTCAGTACCCTCAGTTCAAGACTTTGCTCACGTAGACTCAAAGTTCAATGATTCGACCGTATACACAGCCCTTGTTACTTCAGCCTCTCCTGAGCGCACTATGACCAATCTGTTGAAGGCTTCATCAACGCCCTCAGGACAACATCAAACCGTCGCCTCTACCTCATTGCCAGCCGCTGTTGACCCAAACTTTTACCAGTGGTTTTATCCAGGAGAGCAGCGCACGACTATTCGCCGCGAATTGGACTTATACGAAGCAAGACCAACCACACGATTTCCTGCAGTACAAGCCTCAGACTCTTGCTGCTTCCTGCGTACCGCTGACGACGCCCGCGGTCCTGGTGCCCCGTACCGCCCAGGCAATAACTCGCAGGCCTGGTTGGCGGCAGCCGAAGGCGTTGGTGGTCTTGGTGGCCACGGCAGCTTCGCGACCCCGCTCTATTATCCTGAGCGCGAAGCTGCAAAGCGGCCCAAAATTACGGACCCCAGCACGGCCATGTTTGCTGTAGGCAATGGCTTCGGGATGGTCGCAGGCGACTGCTGCTTCATTTGTACCTTCAAAAATCGCTACTGCCACAACACTTGCCAGCCGCGTGTTGGCGTCAGCGGCAGGCACTCCGATGGTGGAAATGGTGAAGGGGATGCGTGCGGCCGGGGTTCCTTCGCTGGGGACTACCAGCCAGCCTTTATTTAAAGGATGGGCATGTGGTGATCATTTGCTGGTTCGCTAATTAACTAGACTAAACTAGTGTAATTATTAATGGCGCTAAAGGCACCTATGCCGGCAGTGTATGAATTGGTTTGATGATGGTGCGTATGTAGACACCTATGTCTATATATAATCCAACGCCAGAACGGCAGTCGGTACTTTGGACTTTAGGCTTGAGGCATAAGGATTATTCTTGCTTATTTCTTATCTCCCTCGTTAGCCAATTGAACAAAACTAGCACCCGCTACATGCCTCCAGATAAACCTGAATGCCCCCATTGGTCCGGATAACTATCGCGGCCCCAAATGCCAAAAAGGATATTGTCGCTATTTCTCAAGGAGCCTTAACTCAGGACCATAAAACATGCTCAGTGAAGCTCTAAAAATGCATGAAGTAACTGTGGGCAGACTACTGATAGTAGCAACAACATGGCACTAGCACCGATGTGCTGCAGTTGGTACTTGAGATAGCAATGTTATTGAGGTAATAACGATGCATTGCGGCAGTATTAAGGCGCACTCTTAATTTCACGACCATTCTTCCGTGGCCAGTGGTTAATCGAAAGCTACATAACTATCTGTAAGTACTTAGTAGGTACAGTACAGAGACTACAGAAAGACTGTATCATCTGTACTGACTGTACTACTGCAGACTCTCACGTCTCACAGTACAACATGTTGTTACATCTTACAAAACGTAGTATTCGATTTCATCTTGTTTGAGTTTCAACTTCTATTTTGAAATCAAACTGAGGTTGTCGGATACCATCTTTTACACCACCATTCATGCTAAGTCAGGCAATTGATATTTGTAATGCGTATGAAAGCGAAAAGTATCGTGCATATATGACGCTATAATTTTATAATAAATCATATGAAACAGACGCTCGGTGCAATGAGCTATAGAGAGCAGTTTGAATTGAAGATGTGGTATGGCCAAAGCTTTAAATGGGGCGAAAATATTCGCAATAATCTTCGATGTTGAGAGACAGAATAAGATCAGCGAGGATTAAGAAAGCGGTGTTGGTGGGACAGGGAAGCTGACGTACGTTTCAAAACATTCAAGATTCCAAACCCCTGGACGAATAAACCTCTAGCGTGAGTGTTCCGTGCAGCAAATAGCGGCACGAGTGCAATGATATTTTCGAAGCGCGGGCCTAACATGCGAGAGATGTCGTCGAGATCGTCACGCAAAACTTGCGAGCGGGGTCTTTATGATCAGATTCTCTCTCAAGTCTCATTCATGATCAGCAGTGCCAGCAGCAGAGTCTTAGTTGTGTGACATAAGGGCGTGGCTGTCTTTCAACAAAAAGTTTTCAATCAGTCAAATTCTTTCACTATCATGACCCGTAAGTTCAAAACAGTTCAGGCGACCACGCATGTTTAGAACTTATGCAAGCTTTTGGAGAGTGCGGTAGTAAAATAATTGCGTCAGTAAGGTCATCTTATGTCGACCGCAATACGAGGCCGTTTCATCGGGAACGCAGGAATATTAAGAATAATCAGTGCGCTAATCATCGGATTTGGACTTGGGTTCCAGGTGGGATGCAAAAAAGACACATAATATATTAAATTTCGTGGCGTTTGCTACAGTATTACTACATAGCACGATTTTTGTATCGTAGGTGTCCCAATTCTACCACGCCTCAACGCAGAACACGAAAATATTTGACAGTCGTAAAGACTTTGAAGCCCCTGCTGACAAAACGCAGGCTCTTCGCCGTACGGCAGATCTACAGGCAGCCCTCGAAGCCGCTGTGATCGAAGGCAGCTACAGCGGGGGGCGCGTGCCTATTCCAAAGAAGCACGTGTTGGGGCCTCCACAACCACGTTCGTCGGTCGTACTAAGTTCAACTGGTAAATCAGACACACAAGCTTCCTCAAATGGTTCTTCTATAACAAACTCACATGCAGTACCCGATTCATCGCTGAGCGCCGTGGCCTCAGGAAAAGTGCGCTCAGACGCTCCTTGTGACCGAGGTGTAGAATGCTTCATGTATGACTCATTAACAGAGGATGCGCTTGGCATGGGAGCTGGCTTGATATCTGACGTGGACCATTTGTTTCCGCCGCCTCCCTATGTTGGGCCATTGGACTTCGACGCGAAGGCCTTCAAGGGTCTCTTTCGCTGCGACGTCGGAACTGGCTGTCCGACTTACAGCGCTGCGTATCTTGCCACCCGTTCCCAGCTTCTGTCCCGTGCCGTCGGGCCAGCTCAGACGAACAACAAGCAGACCAACATGGAGTCAGCCAGCTTCCACATGTTCGGTGGCAAAGGTGAGTCAGCGGTTTGGACATCAGTGGACGCTTTTGACTTTTCCGTCGAACACATCAGCATGTATGAACGTGTGCTGCAGTCGACGTCGCTGCCACCAAGTCCGCTTCGAAACGCTCTGCTGGCTGCATATGGCCAGAGGCTGAGCTTAATCGAGCGCGACTATCGCTTGAAGTGCTCTGAGGGTTCACACGCTGCGAAGTGGCACGCAGCACGCAAGGGAAGTTCAGCACAGGTGCTTGGAGCCCGCACCGTTGCCGTCATGCCATTTTACGCCGTGGGTGCAGGCAGCGGTCACTCAATCCGCGACACTAAGCTCAAGTACTTGAACATTACAGTGCACTCGATCCTGTGTCACTTTGATGCAGTAGTGGCAGCGGTGAGCCACCCACTTGACAAAGAGTACGTTCTTCATGAGTCGGGTTTACCCATCTACGACGTGATTGAGCACAATGACTTGCCTCGACCGTCGTCAGCTGGCATGTTTACACTGATGCGAATTCAGGACAGGCTGCGCAATGACCCTAGATGGAAGCACTTTGAATATGTCTTCTACACTGAAGCAGACCAAATCCTGCACTTGAGGACCACGCAAGTGTTTGCACCGCTGCTTGCTTCAAACGCGAAAGACCGCGCGCAGCATCGGAGCCCCATGAAACCACAGCCCCTGCGCTCTATTCTCATACCACATCGCTTCCATTCAGTACCCTCAGTTCAAGACTTTGCTCACGTAGACTCAAAGTTCAATGATTCGACCGTATACACAGCCCTTGTTACTTCAGCCTCTCCTGAGCGCACTATGACCAATCTGTTGAAGGCTTCATCAACGCCCTCAGGACAACATCAAACCGTCGCCTCTACCTCATTGCCAGCCGCTGTTGACCCAAACTTTTACCAGTGGTTTTATCCAGGAGAGCAGCGCACGACTATTCGCCGCGAATTGGACTTATACGAAGCAAGACCAACCACACGATTTCCTGCAGTACAAGCCTCAGACTCTTGCTGCTTCCTGCGTACCGCTGACGACGCCCGCGGTCCTGGTGCCCCGTACCGCCCAGGCAATAACTCGCAGGCCTGGTTGGCGGCAGCCGAAGGCGTTGGTGGTCTTGGTGGCCACGGCAGCTTCGCGACCCCGCTCTATTATCCTGAGCGCGAAGCTGCAAAGCGGCCCAAAATTACGGACCCCAGCACGGCCATGTTTGCTGTAGGCAATGGCTTCGGGATGGTCGCAGGCGACTGCTGCTTCATTTGTACCTTCAAAAATCGCTACTGCCACAACACTTGCCAGCCGCGTGTTGGCGTCAGCGGCAGGCACTCCGATGGTGGAAATGGTGAAGGGGATGCAGATTCTTGCTGCTTCCTGCGGGCCGCTGACGACGCCCGCGGTCCTGGTGCCCCGTACCGCCCAGGCAACAAGACGCAGGCGTGGGCAGCAGCAGCCGAAGGGGTTGGTGGTCTTGGTTGCCATGGCAGCTTCGCGACCCCGCTCTATTACAATACCGAGCAAATGCGGCCAAAAATTACGGACCCCATCACGGCCATGTTTGCTGTTGGCAATGGCTTCGGGATGGTCGCAGGCGACTGCTGCTTCATTTGCGCTTTCGAAAAGCGCTACTGCCACAACACTTGCCAGCCGCGTGTTGGCGACAGCAGCATGCATATCGATGATTCGAGTAGTGGCGGGGATGCGTGCGGCTGGGGATCCTTCGCAGGTGAACTTTGAGATGGCGGATATGGTAAATGATACCACATATAATACCATATCCTAGTACCATAGAATTATTGGGGTTTTGATGGGAATTAGGTAGTGGTGTAGTAGGTTTCAGCCAGCGCTAAGTGCTTAGAGCTCTGCGACTTTACATGCGCTCAGTGACGGCTGAACAGTTTTTTAGCTGGTCTATAAATCTGGTGAGTGAGTAGTGTACTTGTTTACTCTAAATTCCATAAAGACAAGTCAAATCTCACGAAATATCCAGCGGCAATAAAGGGCCACCTGTGCGGGTCGAAGTCCTTACTAATTATATGGAAATCTATAGTTATCCCGCCTAAGCTATAGATATGAGTAGGAATCAAAGAAGGCGATTACGGGAATAGTACTATACTTCCTTTCCTATGTTGGCCTTCTTGGTTCCTGTTTCTTGGACATTTGGTTTAGCTCATCGGGTCCTTGACATTCACTTTGACTTTGACCTGTCCAGCAAAGAGTTATTTATAATACTTATAGATATTGTGTTTGTGTGGAATTAAGAAGTTGGCGGCATTGACTTAACCTTGGCATTGACTTAACCAGTAGGGTGCACCCCTATTTTCCTCTGGCGGCAACCGTTTTGACCAAAAGGAATAAACCTCGGCTCTAAATCTATGAGCTTTCACAAGATCAATCACTCCGCGTTAACGACGCCTCATCTCCGCTTGAACCTCTAAAGTTGCCATCGATAAGATCACTGTGCGCATCATCCGAAAGAAGACTCACCGTTGGTTCTGCTTTCGTAATTCCATCAGCACTATTTCTCAATCCAGGCGCTTTGTCAGTACGGTCAGTGAACAAAACGTAGTGCTGTAACATAAACAGCGCGTCAAAGGCAACGGAGACAAACCCTAATGCAAATTTAATAGGATCTCCAATGAGGCCACTCCAACCGAGAGTAGCGCCATCCAATAAAAGCTGTGCCACCGAAAGGAATCCTCCAGTAAAATCCAGAAGCACATTGTGAATAGACCAGCCCACTGTGCTCTTAGATTTACAGTTCATTACTGCTTGTGGAACATACTTGCAGAGTGTCACACCTAGCTTCACAAGAGAAAGCCAATAAATCCAGCAAAGCCATGACATCAAACTCAAATCGTTATACAGTTGGATGCTTACTCCGTTTGTGGACAGGACCAGAATTAGAAAGGCATACACAGCCGAGATGATGACCGCCAAAGAGACCAAGAAAATAGTTATTTTCGCAAAAGTCTGGCCGCCACGGTCGAATATTGAGCATTGAAAAAGGGTGATAAGCGTAAGCATCAGACCGTGAAGTGCAAAGAAGAAATCGTTAATGCTGACTAAGTTCGGACCAAAGTTTTTGTCGTATTCTTTTCGTATAGAATCATTGAATAGAAGCGATCCTGTGTAAATACTATAGCAAGAATAACCAAGGATATTGAAGAGTTGATAGTCCAGCGACATGCCAGCAATACTTTTACGCTGATAGTTCAGGATGACTTGCGGATAAAAAGAAAGGCTCCAACATAGGAAATATGACCATCCCAAAATTGCTGACAGGGTTTCAGCAGCCGCACTTCGCGTAGAATCTTCTGGTTCTGCAGTTGGTGCAGGAGAAGGCTGCGAGTTGACAGAAGTGGATAATAAAATGATACAAGTAGTTGCAAAATTTCTGCCCAGTCGAGAATGCATCATGGCGCAAAAAAGAAGAAGTACGACTACAGGAGAGCTGACTAAAGGATTTTAACTGTACATAGATGAGGAGGGGCGAGTGAAGTTTTAGACTGGGATAAGCGCGTGATATCAATTAAAATTAAGCTTCAGCTGAAGATCTTCTTCTGTCCTACGCCTGAGCCTTTTAAGGTTAAATCCTGGCACAAAAACTTGTTGACTTTATGACTTTATGGAATCAGCAGTAGCTCTATTTAGAGTAGCTGCTTGTAGAGTCTAGCTTCTACCGCTGCTACTGTATAGATACTAAGTTACTACAGTAGACAGACTACTGGACTACTCAACTTTTTCTATGGCACACATTATGGCAACTGACGACGACAACACGACAACAACTCATCACAACACCACAACACAACGACTTTTCCGACGATGTACGCTACTACAGTACACTGTACACTGAACCTACACCTAAACCTTATTACTGACTTTGCTTTCTGAAAGCTTACTTATTAGAGCCGGGTGGAATGTGAACATAGCCTCTCTCTAACTTCTATTGCACTGTTGCTTATTTATTCTGCAATTAAGAAAAAAAGGTACTACTTAAATGTCAAATAGTTTATAAGCCCTAGTAGTATGGATCCAACAAACTTCGATGTCGTAGACGTTCCTTTAGATGTGACGCATCCTACTGGTGATGTACCAATTCAGGAGAAATTCCCATCGCATGCTTTCTTGGAAGGTATGTTTTGAAGGCATTATTTAAAAATCGTCGCTTTGTAATCGTTGCGATTGAATGTGAAGCCAACGACGCAACTCATCAGCAAAATCTTGTGTATACTTGTGATCAGAGCTGCATCAGCTGGTGAACGCATTTCCGCTTCCTCCTGAGGTAATGTTCTTGTCATGGAAATATATTCCTATTCCAGATCGTGTCTTGATGCAAACTTTATTTCTCCAGGTAGCAACGGCTATCGATAAGACGCATGGAGATAAGGTAGACGAAAATGATTTCTTTGAAGGACGATCAACAGATCAAGTTGATTCAGGAGAGTCAGTCGAATTTTAGAATGGTGCTCGCGAGTGCTCAGTCAAGGCCTTCTTTAGCAGCTTTCAGTACTGTGTAGTTCAACGAGTACCGCTTATATTTGGAAGGAATTCCTTGGATTCCAAGTCCAAGTGACAGGCTCGAATATATTTTGCTCTCATCTCTAACCTCCAATATTGGGCTCGCACACAATAAATAAGATATCCAACAAACGTGTCCTCATTGTTTATCTACTTGTAATTTTCGCAAGAGCTAGAAGTGTGGACTTTTTTCATGACTATGAACCGACAACGACAACATACCGATACAGATTTACAGGATAATGATGATGTTAGATCGTTAGATGGAGATGGGGAGATATATGCGAATCTAGTGCTAAAAATACGAAGGAACGGTAGAGATGCCTCCTTCTAATTCAGATTAGATTAGATTAGATTATACTCCCCAATTGCAAAAAAACAACAACAAATAGCATAAAGCTGCGTTTTGATGAATCCTCCAGAACAAGTCTGACTGGGCTGAGTGTCCTTTTGCGCAATGCAATATTCATCTTTACTCTCATGAACCCCGTAGGATCAATTC
>Ga0307931_1002688_pt1 | contig 11279 bp, 10 predicted proteins | sample OrgLakmetageno47_FD_201816 | JGI IMG/M metagenome (GOLD analysis project Ga0307931, IMG submission 201816) | Saline water microbial communities from Organic Lake, Antarctica - #47 | ecosystem: Environmental > Aquatic > Non-marine Saline and Alkaline > Saline | place: Antarctica: Organic Lake... | reverse complement strand
AACAAAATAGCTTATGCTAAAAACGATACACCTGTAGAGTATATCATCATCATATCATTGCACTTCCTCAATTAATGCTTCGGCCCCGAAATCGTGCATGGCACGGGCACCTGAACTTGTCCTTTATCTTAAATGGAATTTGGTGGTTCGTTGGTGGTCGTCGTTTTTTAATGTACCTACAGACGTACCTACAGTACTACAGTGCAGTTCTGTTGTACATGTGCAGTAAACAAGAACACAAGGCGGACCACGGGCACAAGAAGGGACACGCACCACGGGCACAAGAAGGGCGCTCATTCACGGGCATCTCAAGGCCGCGCACTGAGGTGCTAAGAACACGCGCCTACGTTTCCGCAGCAAACACATTGCTCAGAAGCCGCGCATCGCGCGGGCACCTGAACTTGTATTATTATATCCAAATTAGGATCGAATGAATTTAGTCTCGAGATGGAGGACGACCACGACTACAGGGGCCAGTTTTTTCTTTCCATCGGTTCCAAAAAATGTCCAAAATTGGTTACTTCAGAGCTCGAATTAGTCTTGAGGAACGCTGCGTTAGTGCCATTCGCGGTCATGGAAGAGAGATCGTATACAACTCATAAGACATACGAAGTTTGAGCCAAATCCACTCGGATAGTCGTGAGTTCCATCGATGTAAATTTTGAGACAGGCCCCGAAGGACCGGAATTAGAAGGCTAACAGGTAGAGAAGAAAAGCTAAGAAGCGCAAACTAAACTTACGGAGGTATACAGGCGCACATGCCCGAGTGGCCATGGAGGTGATGGTAGCGGTCCAAAGTGGCACGCTCCTCCGTGCTCTGAGAGTGCAGATCAAAAGAAGAGTTTCCGCCCGCAGAGGAGGGGACTACAACAAAGTCCCTCAGGTGATCCAGAAGAAGAGTCGCCCATCCCCGAGCAATTGCGTGACCCCATCACCCCATCTGCGTGCAAGCTTCTGTCTGAACAAGGCTTTGGCTTCCGAAAAGCCAATGTTGTAGAATGCCGTGTGTTTGCGTGCCATTTCCCGAGCGACGAGGTCCAAAATGAAGCTGAGGTCAGAGGAAGCACCCCCGTATCGGCCAATGACTGGGGCAAGAACACGACCGCTTGGCCGTACTCATGAAGTTCGCTCAATTTTAATCATGAAATCTACTTCAAAATTGGTGGTTTGGGACACCTAAGGATATAATTTTGGAGATGAAGACCACTAAAAAGTTAAAGGGGTGTCAAAAGGGTCTTAAAAGCTTTCTAATCTACCCTTTTGGGACTCTGAAGGTGCTATTTGGCAAACGTGTTGGTAATTTACGTAATGACGACAGGTTTTTACAAGACAGAAAAAAAAAAACATTTCCGAGTACATTTTCGCACTCAAGTGCCCGTGATGTACATGAAGACCGCCAAGTTTGGTGCCATATGACAAGTCTAAAGTTTCAGACAAATGCACCCGTGTCTTCGCGAGTTATAGCCCATACCCCTAGCCGATAGGAAGTAAAAACTGGCCCCTGTAGCGTCCGTGGCGTTTGATGGAAGCTATATGGGTTTAGCTCTATGATAGGGAGGGTCCGCTAGGCCACAAGCGGCCCGCTTGCATGTTGTTGTTTGCATTTTTGAGGGGGGGCTTTTCTATTCACTGCGATTCTGCGAACGAGGAAGGAATTCCTGCCCCGTTAAAACCTCTTATGGCTCAGGGGCAGAACAATAAGCGCCTTGCGCGCTGAAAGGCACACTTTGGCCTCTGCCGAGTGGACCTCGTGTTCCGCATGTCAGGAGCTTCCTTGCTCGCGCGCCTTCCTCTTTATTGTTCTGCGGAGTGCGCAACACCCACAAATTCCTCGCTTTTTGCAAATTTTCCGAGGAATTTGGCCAATGCCCCTCTCCCTCCTGATTCATTCCGCACTTGCTTTGTTTTCGCAACGCACGCACATTCCCACTTCTGCCCGCAGAAATCAGAAATGGCTTCTGTGCCATTTGGGTTTGTATTAGTTCGAGTTCGAGATGCGAGATGACATTTATATATATTAGATATTAGCCATTGGGAATCAGGTATAGACTTACACTTGGGCCTTTTATATTTCCCTGCACAAGAGCAAAGAAGTATGGATGTAAAAAATTTATTCCCTTTGTGCGTATGTATTATCGCACATGGATATATGCGCCCTTTGAGAAATACCTCAAGTATTCGAGTATCCAGAGCTCCGATGCTAGGTGCAGTTCCGAGCCATCTGCATTTCCAGAAGCATTAGCATTATTCCGCGCTTTTAGCGGCAGCTTCAGTTAAAATATCAAGGAGCACGCCCTTGAGCAGCTGCACAAAGTCGAACACCTCAACGTAAGAGTTATACAGTGGAGTGGGAGCCACGCGCATCACCACAGGTTTCCGCACGTCGCAAATCACGCCCGCGGCTTCGAGTTTCTGAAACACGGGCGCGACCCCACCGGGCACCGAATCGAAGCTCAGCGACAGCTGGCAGCCGCGCTGTTCCGGGTCGCGCGGCGTGAAAATAGTGATGGCGCCCGCGAGGCGAGGCTCGTCTTTGGGCAGCTGGTCCAAGAGGGCTTCGAGCAGCGCCGTGAGCTTGAGGGCTTTCCCTCGCAGCGCTTGCACTCCGCCGGCTTCGTCGAAGACTTCTAAAGAAGCGCGCAAGGCAGCGCAGCAGAGCACGGGGGGGTTGGAGCACATGAAGCCTTGCGCGCCAGGGGACGGCACGAAGGCGTGGTCCATGACGAACCGGTCCGACGAGCGGTGGCCCCACCTTTCAAGCAACATGGGGGGGGGTTGAAGCGTAAGGAAGGATATGGGGCAGGGAAGGTGACGCTTGGAGCACTCGTGCGCAGAACAGTTCTTTTTGTGTCGACAACCTAATTCCATGCTGGCAATTAGAGACACCAATGGCTTCGCCACCAAGCCAAAATTGGATACACGAGGGGCATTTCTATGCTAATTCCACTCACCACCCAGCCAATCGGTTGAAGCTTTCAAGAGAGGTGTGGCCGCCGTGCCTTTCGTGCACAAAACAGCCCGCAATGTTCCCGGGCCCACTGTTTAAGTACTTGTACGTGCACCAGCACGCAAAGTCGCACCCATCTTCGTGCAGGTTCAGCGGCACGTTCCCCACCGCATGTGCGAGGTCCCAACCCACGACAATTCCTAAGGCCCGTGCTGCCGCTGTGATGGGAGCCATCTGCCATCAAATGTGATAGGAGTAAATGCACAAAACAGAGGTTAGAAGAGGCGTGAGTAAAGTAGGAAAATTTTGAGCAGAATTTGAGCTCAAAGTTGCAGTATAAGTTAGAGGAAGCATGTTGGAGCGCTATTCCTTTTTCACCTCGAAGAACTGCCCCGTGTAATACTGCACGCCGCTGATGAGCACCAGCGCGAGCTCGTCCTTGTGTGCGTCAATCGCGCTCAAAATGTCCTCCGTGCGCAAGTTTGTTTCTCCGGCGCGCGGCTCGAGCGCCACGAGAGTCGATTCCGGGTCCAAATTGTGCCACCGGAGTTGCGACTGCAACATGTGCATGTCCGACGGAAATGCTTTGCCTTCCACCATAATCTTCACTTTGCCGGTGCTCACGTTCGGCTTGTAGAAAGCGGCCATCATCAGGTGCAAATTGATCGTCAGGCTGTTCATGATCGCCACTTCGCTCACTTCTGCACCTACGAGCCGTGCGGACGAAGCCTGCACTGACTCATCGATGGACACCCACGGGTGAGGCTCTTCGAAATGCCCGTCAACGCCAAACTTCGCCCACTTGTCAAGCTCTGCGTTTACGTAGTCCCTAGCCTTGCGAGGCATAGCGCCAAGGCTGTTTCCACAGAGGTAAATGGATTCGTCGCGGTCTGATCCAGCTTTGGGTTTGGGAATGTGGAATCGCTCCCGAAGGTGCGCGAATTCATCTTGGCGATCGAGCGATTCAAAAAATGACCTGTCGTTTAAGCTCAAGCCGAGGTCACGAGCTTTGCTCTCAAGCGCTTCCAGTGCCGCCATGCTATTTGAGGTAAGTGGAAGCTTCACCTAGGAAAAGAATGGCGCATACAATTGGCAATAAAAAGGCATGCAGAGATACAAGATACGTGCCGAAAGAAATGGAAGATGTCAGATACTTCGAAGCTTGCAAAATAATCTATCTAGTGTGCTGCATCTCTAAATAATTCCTATTGTGGCTATGCATGTTCGGCGTGCAAAAGAATATCCTTTCATTACAAAGTCTGGTCGCTCAAGTCCGTTCCCGCTTCCCACCTCCGGTAGAGCACAACAAGATTATGAAATGCCTGTGATGTCAAATGAAAAAAGATGTCAAGCGAGCAAACGAGCAAACCACACAAGCGACGACAGAGAGAAGTGGTGGCATTTTCGCGGAACATGCTCTAATATAATTATAGTTGCTCCCCGTCTGTAGTCCTTGGTCCTTGGTCTTGGTCTTCGTCCTTAGGCAAAGGCTTAGGGGGTTTGGGTTAGGAGTCCTAGTCCTTCAGAGGTTTGATAGGTATAATCGATCACCTAGCTGCTACGGGTTCCAATGACATCCCAATTGAAACCGCGCTAGAAATTTTATACACATGTCTTCATAGTATGGTTCATAGAGAATCCAATTCAGAATTTTCAACGTATTTTTGTGATAAGTAGTCCTTGGTCCTTGGTCTTAGTCCCTAGGCTTAGTCTTAGGGGGTTGAGGTTAGGAGTCCTAGTCCTTCAGAGGTTTGGTAGGTATAATCGATCACCCAGCTGCTACGGTCTGTCTGTACTAAGCCAGCTCGCGCTCGCGGGATCATATATCTTTTATCTAGATCCGCAATCCGCAACTCGCTCTTCGTTTCCGGGGATTCCAGATTAATGCGAAGAAGGAACCCTCCTCCTTACGCACTTCCCTAGAAGCGCCTACTGCTCCTTGGCTAGAAACCTTCAACCTTTACCTCCATCCTCGATCATCCCCATCATTCTCCTTCTGTTCGAATCGAAGTTTCACCTATTTTCAGGAATATAGGCCTAACACGTGTTTAACACCGAAGTCATTCCTACTATCACCCTTTGAGAATTTATTGCACGAGCGGCGGCATGGAGGCACCAGCACTGAGTGCCTTCCTTGACCTGTTGTCAACAGGGAAAGAAAACTTAACTCCCCTTAACATCCTTTCAAGACGCATGTCCACCGCGCCGCATTCGAATGAAGAAAGTTTGACCCGGTCGTACGTTCGGCGGCACTCGCGCATGGACCGTGCCCACGGTGGTCGTGATTTTGAGCAGCGCGTTAGGCCGGCTCCCCTGGGGCACGTTGATCGCCAGCACGAAGTCGTCTTCGGCTTCGGCTTCCGCCCCCTGCTCTAGCCGCCGCCGCTGCAACTCCGAAAGCGGGGCCGGGGGCGGCGGCGGTGCTTCTGGCGGTGGCGGTGGGACCGGCGCTGGCGGCGCCTGCTGGTCGTCCGGGTGGTAGTCGTCGCTGAGGTGGGCGCCCGAGTCCAGGAGCAAGTGCACAGCCCCATCCAATGATCCGTTGGCCGCTTCGAGCACGGCGAAGAGGACTTCGTGGGGTAAGCCTGGAAATACCGAAGCCAAAGCCTGCAGGTGGGTCCGTGGCTTGTCGGGCCGCATCATTTGCTCTTCCCAACCCGGGTCCACTTTTGGGGCCGCGTAGTCCGAAAGCTTGCCCGAAATGTACTTCAGCGCGAAGTCTTGCGCGTCCTTGGGCGGGTGCTTCAGGGCTTTTCGGGGCGACTCGCCGAGCTCTTTGAATATGCTCTTTAAGTCGCCGTCGTGGTCGTAGTACAGCGCAATCAACGGCGCAGTTTCTTCGTCCTTGGCGCCCACGCCACTCGAGCTCCACATCAGGTTCGTGCCGGCGAGGGCCGGCCGGCTCGACCGCCGCTGCAGGGTGAGCCGCCCCGCCTGCAGGGCGCCAACGCCCACGCCCCGAAAGTCGTTGGAGCTCCCGTCGCTGCCGTCGCCCATGTTTTCGTGCTGCTTGGCGAACGCCTCTAGCTTGGCGAGCTCTTCGGCTTCCACCAGCTCCTCGGGCGTAAGCTCCTTTTTCACGGCAGGTGGTTTTGAGCCCTCTCCACCTGGGACGCCTGCGGCTGGCCGCGTCGCCCGCTGCGGCGTGCCCGGTCGACTGCCTTTCTTCGGGCTACTCTTCTTTGGCTTCGACGGTTCCGGCCGCCCGGTCGTTGACGAAGACGATGCCGACGAGGCTGAAGACCCACTGCTTTGACGGCTAACGGGCAAAGGGGTGTTGGCTGCAGCATCCTGTTCAGCAGGCGTAATTTCAAACGACGACTGCGAATGCTTCGTGCGCACGACCCCTGCAAAAGTGGGGGGCTCGTCGTAGATGTGGCTAAGCTCGCGGCTCGGCGGGCTGGGAGGCCGCCGAAACTCCAAACCCGCTTTCGCCATGGACTGCTCGAGGTCAATGTAGGTGTAGTACCCCAAGATATACTGCGCACAAAAGAAGCAGCGAGATGAGTACGAAAAGACAGGTCTATTTTCTTAACATTAGCGCTGGTATATATCAAGCTTGGATCGTCACTGGCAATGCAAGCAGTACTCGACACGATGCCTGTAGAGATTCAATCATGTTTTCAGTGTTACGGGTCGCTAATTACTGCCCGTACCTTCTTGGCGAACTCGTCTCGGTCAGCGGGAGGGTACTTCTGCGCCTTGCTCGGGTTATCCCCCAACTCTGCAAATATCTTTTCGAGGTCTCCCTCGTGTTTATCGTACAGTGTTCTCAGGGTGTCGTGTTCCGCGCTTTCTCCTTCGGGCGGCAATACCTTATATAAGCCGAACTCGTCTACCGATGGCAGCCTCCTCCCTGCCAATGGAGACTTGTGGCGTTGGTGAGCTGCCCGAGATCGCTCGAGAGACATCGCCTTAAATTGGAGAATAGACTCGCTTGGGACGAAGGCATCGCCTTCCCAGTCCATCTCGAACTATTTCCGATTGATAAAAACTTGCGGCGAATTATAAAAACTTGCTGCTTATATGGCAAGCTCGATACACAGCAAGTTGGCAGACTGTCGCTACGTGGTATCTTTTTGGAAATTAGCCAGGTTTATAACTAAGGCGAACGTGTGCACAATACGCCTGCTCCTGCTTGCTTCACTGGCGTGCCCACATCGAGGACATCGCTTTATAATTCCTGAATGTTCCCATCCATGCCTTGTTGGCCAAATGACCAAATCGCATAAAAATAATCACCGACCTCGGTTAAAAGGCGTAAACTCACGTCATTGCTTACAGGATGAAGGTTTGATCCAATCAACTCGCTCAGCAGGGCCGCAAAGCCGCCCGGGCTACCGCCCAGCCGAGAGTCTCGGGGTTGATAAGGCTTGGGGCTGGCGGCTTTTGCACTTGGGTGTCATTGTAAGCGAAATTATAGGCAATTCGCCTGTATCTACAGCTGCGAACTGCTTTAGAATTCTCCACAGTCCACATCTACATTCATATTATTGGTGCGAAAAATGGCATGCTATAGCAGCCTAGCAGAGGTGCGAAAAAGAAAGAAATAATCAACAAGAGGATAGGTCTAGCATTCTCCAGAGTCCACATCTACATACACATTATTGGTGCGAAGGAATGGCGTGCCATAGCAGAGGATAGGTAGGAGTGGAGATCGCGGACGTACACGAAGCCTATGCCTCCTTCCGAGAATTGATTCTAGACGGTTCTTGGAAGTAAAGGACGGACATTTCATTACGCCAAAAGACATTCAGCCCAATCAAACTTGTTCTGGGGAATTCACCAACACGCAGGTAACCTCTATTGCTATTTGTTGATATTTCTTTGCAATTGGGCATTGGGGAATATAATATAATTTACTCTAAAATGTCGACGATCGACGATGTCGATGTTCGTTTTTAGTTGATGCCCACGACCATACTCATAACTGTTGCTTTTTGCTTCATTAGCTAATGCAAGATATGAAATGCGCTTTTGGGGCGGATAAACCAAGTAATGTACTGCCTTTTGGGCCTTCCAAGTGGACTCCCCTTTCTATTCTATCTAGCCCAAGGGCTCCAAAGATGTAGTTACTTTTCGTTGTTGTAGAGTTCCTCGAGCAAAGGGAGGCAAATCTCGAGGAGGGGCTGGCAAAGACGAGGCGAGTAATTGGGGCGAGGTCGGCTTGGCGACGGCGTGCACTCTTCGTGAATCGCACCTCCAAAGTCTTTCCGGTTGCGCGGGTCTACAGAAAGCGCGCTGATGGACACGGTGGGGGTTGAAAGCGTTTGCGTCGCATGCCACCAGCCGCCCGGGTAAAATACCATTTCTCCAGCGCTCACCACGTCGTCGAAGCAGTCGGCGTCCAGGAACAGGGGACTGTGGTCGTAGTCGGGGTTAAACACGTCGACGCCAGCGCGGCCGTACATGTACGGGGTTTGGTCGGGCCCACACATGTGCCACCGCTTTTGGCCGCGCACTTGGACCTGCCACGCGGACGTCATGTGCCGGTCGAAGTGGTTGAACATGCCCCCACCGGACTCCCCCACGTACACGATGAACCACCGCATGAGGCCCACGAAGTTTGCTAAGGACGCGCGCCACGCGCCTGGCGGCGGCGGTGGGGTGGGTGGTGCAGTAGCACTCCGGTTGAATTCAGTGTTATCTCTACTACTAACAGAATCATCGGCAACGGTGTTTCCATTTTCCGTTGCCGGTGCTGCTACCCGATCGCTCGATCGCTGCGTAAGGGTGGCATCATGGTCGCGGAAGCAGGTCTTCATCCACTCCAGCTGCCCGCCGAATTGCGCTGGCAAAAGTAACTCTTCCACTGCCGCTGCGGCCGCTTCAGGTGAATTCGCTTCTTGCACTACTGGAGCTTCTGCTAAGGCTGCTGCTCCGGCTGCTCCGGCTGCTGCTGCTGCTGCATGAGCAGCAATTTCTTTAGGTTTGGCGAAGGCTGCAAGCACACCAGCCCAATCCTTGGAGCTCACGCCCCAGTGCACGTACGCTCCACGGCCTTGGGCTACATCAACCGTGGTAGGCTGGTAGCCGTGAGCGCCGCCCAAGAGATGGCGCATGGCCTCTCGGAGCGAAGGCCGGTGCGGCGCAGGGTTGAAAGGGCCCATGCTGCCGATGCCTTCGGGGAACCACTCCACGGCATCGCGCTGAGCACCCCAACCAGCGGCCAGGCGCGCCAACAGCCCGTTGTCTTTGTTGCCCCAGTGTCCGTTCTTGTCGATCCTGTCACTGCGATTGCCGTCGCCATCGTTGATGTTGGTGGCTTCAACCTCCCAGTCCCAGGCATCCATAGCGCCCGTGAGCACAAAGGGCATTTCACCGCGAAGTGCTGCTGCTTCGAGCGACGATAGAGTGCTAGTATCATCATTAGCGCCGGTGGGAGGCGGCCTTCCTTCAGTACGAGCGCGCAGTTGCGTAGCCGTGAGACGGGGCAGAGGACGCCTCTTGTGACGAAGACCACCTTTCTCGTCCTTCGGCTTTGCTGCGCTAGGAAAGCCCGGGTCGGTGGGCCGACGGCCAGCGCGCCACCACTGCCGCAGCGCGGCTGCTTCAACACGCTCTCGCTTGCGAGAGGCGACAGCAGCATCTACCGCTGCTGGGGCAGAAAGTGTAGCAGGGGCATTAGCGTTGGTGGTGTCAGCGGTCACATCTGACGAGGCAGTAGGTAACCCTTGGTAGGTGACAAACTCTTCGGAGAAGCCGCGCACGTAATGCTTGAGCGACCACGTGTCGTCTAGATCCGAGGCATTAGTACCTTTCAATATAGCCTCTGTCTCCAATGCATCTTTCGCGTCTTCAGCGAGGACAAGTGCTTCCAGGAACCGCTGTTGGGCCTTATCCATAAAGCCGGCAGCGAGCTCGGCTAGCCCTAGTAATTCAAGACTTGAGGCCAGCGAGCGAGCGTGCAATCGGGCAACACTTGCTTCGGATGCTGTCGCAATGCTGCTTGATCCCTCCGAGGAAGAAGTATTCCTTTCATGTGCATCTGTTGCGGCATCTAGAGCAGCGTCAGTTGCAGCATCCAAAGCTTTCGTAAGTTCTCGTACACGCAAGCGCAGCACAGCCACCGAGCCGTGCGCTTGCTCTAGCACTGATGCAGGTTCTGCATCATCGCCCGCACTTTTGAGCGGCAAGAGTTTCTTTGATACGAAGAGGTCTTCAATGCGAGCGCGGTGTACGTCTTCCAAAGCGGCCCACAGCCAAGCGCGCACGTTGGTCACGCACGTGGTCCACTGAGGAGTGCCCTCAGCGAGCTGCTCATGTGCCGTGGCACACCACCGCCGAGCTGCCATACCCGGATCTTCACCCTCATAGGGCCAGACAGTGTAGGGTGTCGACGTAGAATCGGGTTGGCCTAATTGCACGAAAGCCGATGCGTTGCCATACGCGTTTGACATTCGCCGGGCTAGCTCAGCGCCGAGCCCTGCCGTGCAAGTATCGACTTGAGCTGCACCGTAGACGTTGTCTTTACAAAATTGAGCGGCAGCCTCCTCGGGCGACTTTCCAGCAATGGTCGACGCCACAAGAGATCTCACGGTGCCATCGGTGTCAGCAACCTCAATATCGACCGATATTGGTACACTAGGGCAAAGAACGAAACAAACACATAGCACCGCTCGCTGCAGTGGCCGATGCAATTTCATAGGATATTATGTTGTCAATACTGCTGACAAGTCGTGTTGTATCCTGAAGCTACTCGTGGACACTCTCCGTAGGATTTGAAAACAACATAGCCATCAATTCCAAAGATTTATAACAGCATAAGTCGCTCCGACCCTCGCAAAAGCGTCAAATCTGCATCTTAGCTCAACTATAACTTACTATAACACCACCAGTGGATAGGGCCAGAGTTGAAACAGGAAAATCGTGGAGAAACGAAACACCTACTTCTTGGGGCTGTTTCGCATGGCACTCAAAAGTAGAAACGAAACAGGAAACTAGCTTCGAATTTACGTTTCGTTTCTCGTGAAACGCACGCAGAGGGTGCTGGGAATGTTTCTGTTTCCATTCTTGAAACGAAACAACGAAATGCGCAACCCTCTTTCCAAATTTCCCCCGATTTCACCCCCGAACGCAGGCAAATATCGACATTTCCGCCCACGACTCCATAGGGCCGTTTTCTATTTTGCCAATTACGCGGTTTCTAAGTGGGTATTTCGTGAATTCCGACTATTTTTTGTTGCTTCGGAAGGTTTATGGTTTTATATACTCGAACTCGAACTCGAACTAATACAAACCCAAATGGCACAGAAGCCAATGCTGCGGGCAGAAGTGGGAATGCGCGTGCGTTGCGCAAACAAAGCAAGTGCGGAATGATTCAGGAGGGAGA
>Ga0307931_1002684_pt1 | contig 11282 bp, 12 predicted proteins | sample OrgLakmetageno47_FD_201816 | JGI IMG/M metagenome (GOLD analysis project Ga0307931, IMG submission 201816) | Saline water microbial communities from Organic Lake, Antarctica - #47 | ecosystem: Environmental > Aquatic > Non-marine Saline and Alkaline > Saline | place: Antarctica: Organic Lake... | reverse complement strand
ATCGCCATTGCCAAGGACAGGTCGAAGTGGAGACAGCTGACTCACTCCATTCCCAAACCTCCTGATGCCTGACGGCTGAAGGACACCTTGAGAGAAAATGATTACAATTGCATTACGCAAAAGGACATTCAGCCCAGTCAGACTTGTTCTGAAGGTTACATTTTTCTGTTGCTATTTGCCACAGTGGAGTTTCTTTGTAATTCGGGGAGTATTAACTAGACTAGACAGCGAAATAGAAAAGGAGCCAGGGCTCAACTAAACTGTAAACAGGGCAGGGCACAGGGCAAGCACTTTTCGGGCGAAAGGAACTCAGGAGATCCTCGCCGAATACGCAGATAAACAGTTAAGGGAGCGCCATTTCCTTTTCTGGTTTCCTAATTTCTTTCTTATGCCCACCGGTCGCGTAGCGTGTAGGACCCAGTTGCAATAACCCTTGCCCTCGGATTAACATTCGCTAGACCAGCGCAACAGGGACTCCTAGAATCGCAGTTCGGCCGAAGCAACAAATGACTCAGCACCACATTTGCCATGCGGTTTCCACATGGCGCTATGGATTACTTCTGACGACCAGCCTTCGCTGTTGCCGCTACTGCTGCTGTTTTCATCACGCCCATCGTCAACTTCGTCGTCACCCGAGCCACCGTCTGATAGGGTCCCGTCGCTTGACGAGCCCTCGGTCAAAGTTCCATCTGACGGCGCGTACTCCACTGCCCTACCCTCTGCACGATGACCAGACGCTGCGCCTGGACAAGCAACAGGTGCCGCTCGCGTTGCAGTTTTCACTGAAGCTACTGCTGGTGTTGAGGGCCGTAATTTGGAGTCTTCCAAACTTACAACGGCATTTGGCTGTGAAGGTGGCGAAAAAAATCTTTCTGCGGCATTGGGGAACGGCGATGGTGTGGGCGAGGCTCCTAGAGAGGCACATGAGGGGAAGCCGCCAGCAGAAACAGCCGTGATAACCGCAGGTGATGCATCGTGATTGGCTGTGTTAGCTGCACCACTTGCAACACCAGAGACGTCAACAGCAGCAGTAGCAGTAGCAGCAGCAGCAGCCACCGTGACGGACTTTTTTGCTTCTTCCATTAAGACTTGTTGCCAGAGCTGATGAGCTTTCAAAAGCTTGCAAGGAGCAAGTTCCTTGAGGAAAGGTCGTGTGGCGGCAAAAGCGTGCAGGCCTAGCCTGTCGTGAAAGTAGGGCGCCACTAACTGTGTGCGATAACAGCCACAACCAGGCATGAGATGCAAGGGGGTGCAATGACAGGAAGCACGCTAGGAGTGTAAAACAAGACAAGATGAACATTCAATGATTGCGAGAACACATACGGCTGAATGAAAACGTAAACGTAGCACGCACACTCGACATGATCGAGTGGAAGTTGAAAATAGGCACCGCCTTCCTTACTTGTTTGTTGCCGGACGACTCAAAACGTGCTAAGTTGCTCAGAGCGTACGGCAACGGCAGCGCTATCCATTCTGCTAAATCATGGGTATCATCGTTGTCTCCGACTCTTTGCGATGCTCCTGTGCATTCGAGTGCTTCACCTGGCACTGTAGTTTTGTTGAGGAGCTGGGATGGCGATGAAGAAGAAGGCGTATGTCGTCGTCGCAATGGAGGCGGTCCATGCACGTCTTCAGGTTGACGAGCAGCGAAATAGCGGCGACCTCGAGTGGACCGAAACAATACACCAACTTCAAAGTTGCGGCACCGGTACCTGTGTTAAGCAGAAAGTAAGCAAAATCAAGTGAGGAGCTGAGGAACAACTTTGAGCTGCAGACTGTACTGCTGTACTGCTACAATAAACCATGCTGGTCACGGAGTTCTGCGGATTTTAATCTTACCATACGCGCGGTTCGTCTTCTTGAGGTGCCACCGTGGGAGCGGAAGCAGAAGGATGAGAGCAAGATTTAGGCGAAGTCAAAGGAGGTGCTGATTTCGACCTCTTCAAACGCTTTCTTGAGATATCAGCACCATCGCCGTTACCAACACCGGCATCATCACCACCATGATCATCGTTGTCGTCGTTATCTTCAGAGTCTTCAACTAAGCCATAGCCGTCGAAAGCACCAGACCAAGAACCAGCCAGCCCATGTGTTGCACACGGCTTCCTCTTTGCACTGCCAGCTGCTGCGCCAATCAAATCTTCTGGCTCATGGAATTCATTATAGGAGTTGTTGCCAATGTCATCGCTATCATAATGCACTCTGGTGCCATCTTCATATTTGTCGGCAACACCTCTATCGCATGCAGTTCCACTATTGCCATAAAAACCATTACTGCTTGGCTGATTAGTGCCACAACAGGAATGCTGAGGTCTTGCGGCTGTTCCTCTGTCCAAGAACTTGTGCTGCGAGGATAACGATGATGGTGGTCGTGGAGGAGCCACAATTTCTAGACCCTGTGCCCCTTCTGATAAGCAAGCAGATGTCAGCCACAACCATTCCAACTGCTCTGAAGGTCCTTTGTGGGCGGCTTCATCTCCCCTTCTTTCTGCGCCATCACCCTTGTTGCTGTCATCATCGTCATCGTCATCATTATCGCTGCTCATGAACGAATTCCTTTGACCTGCTCTGCAGTTTTTCTGAGAAGGTGGATCACCTCGGGAGCGATGGTAGCGGCGACGCACGACCCTTGCATAGGTCTTCATGTGTGGTTGTTTTGAGGTAAACAGCGGCCAATGCCGGTGCTGGTACTGGTGTAAGCAGGCACGCCCTTCCATACCAAGATCATGGTAACCCTAGTATAAATGGTGTCACGCACACAGCACAGCGCACGAGTGCCGCAGAAGTAAAAAGAAGGAATACAAATGACCAGGACAAGATTTACGAGATTGAACAAGTGAATAATGAGGCAATACGGGAACGAGAGAAGTAAGTGAACCTTTGGGAGGATCATTCTTCTGATGATCTGGAGTGACGGACTTACTTTCGGTGTAAAGAATGAAGCAGATCCACTTGGTGATGCTGCACATGTAGATGCGGACGACCAAAGCAACTTCACGCGCTGCAAAAAGCTCCGACGTCTCTCGGTGTTGTTGGCAATGGTGGCATCAGTAGATGCAGGAGTAGTGCCAGCAGCAGAAGCAGTAGCGTCTTGGTTGAGGACATTGCTGCTCCCGCTGCTGCTGCTGCTCTTTCTTGTATTGCAATGACTATCACGGAGGAGGCGGCCAGCGAAGGAGGTGATAAACGACGGTGTGATGCGAGCACCAATAGATGTCTGCTGGATAATGAGGTTATCCCAGCTGTAGCCATTGCAGAATTATGACAAGGTAGAGAGTATAAATAAATAAATACATAAGTAGGCTAAGTGGTAAAGATGCTTATGTGCATTATATTGTGCTAATAAACAAACAACCTACCAATCATTGTCGTGCTCGCAGGTGCCTGAGACATCGTGGGATCCTAGACCACTCGATAAAGAGGATGTCCGCGCATCCATGCTTCTAACATCCGTCACGCGTAACGGTTGTTGGCCATGAGGAAAGTCACGCGAGCTACTACTACTACTACTGCTGCTGCTGCTGCTACTACTACCATTACTGCAGCTGCGCATACTGCTGATGTTATAGGGCAGTGGCCGCTCAAGCAACTGCGCGACACGAAACTGCCCATACTGCAACGGCATCCAGGGCTTTGACTGCTGTTCAATGCTTGGCCCTAACTCACTGCTTGCATTGGACCCAGGACAATCCAAGGAACCGCAAGGACATTTGCAACGCACGTGTGCATCAGCAACAGCACTGCTGAAGTGTCGGTGCGATGATACGGAAGAATTATACGACACGAATTCACCTGGCACCGTGGTCACCTGCACAGAGAGAATATAAAAAATTGGAACATAATTAAGATAGCGTCAACGTAAGATACATAAGGCTCGTCAACTCATAACGCACCAGATCAACGCATGCAACTTGGAAGTCGAAGGTGGCTAACCATCGCTGCAGCAAACAACGATGGGTTCTCACTGTTCGACTCTGCAATTGAGTTATTTCAGCCGACTTGCTATCCTCACAGCAGTCGTCATCGTCGTGTAATCTACCTTTCTCCAATAGCCACTCTACAGGCCCTCCCATCTTTCGCAAGAACACCGCTCTCGCTTCTCTAGCTCCATCATCGTTATATGCTGAGAAACGGCTTGTGTATTCTCTTCCCTGCCGCCGCAGCAAATCAAACAGGACAACTCCAAAGTCGGAATGCTCGACAATTTCCTCAACGTTCTGATTTGATTCTTCTTCAGTACTGCTAGATTCTGCATGCTGCTGAGGCACTGTACTCGAGCTCAACGGATGTCTCAATGAAGGCGCAGCATTCAGTGGGAAACGGGGAAAAGCTTGCACCCAGGACCCCTCTGTAAAATGGTGGCCCGGCGGACCTGCGCTAATGTTGGCAGTGGACACCACCACAATCAAGTGGGTGGTGGTGCAGAGCAGCAATAGCTTCGGATGGTGCACACCCATGGCAGCTACCCACTCTGTATGCCCACCACCACTGCTGCTGCTGCCACTACGGTGATTGTACCTGTTGTTGCCCCATGTTTTCTTCTCCTCCTTTTTCCAGATCGTTGGCCGCACTTCCGTCAAAACTACGGTACTCGGGAGGGCTACTTCCTCGTCGTCATTTTGCCTTCTTCTCTTCTTCCCTCGCTTGCTTTTTCGAGACTGCTCCGCTATAGAATGGCTGCTTGCTTGTGGTTCACATTCATCTGCATGTATTTCTTCTTCATCTTCTGATGAGCCTGTTCCACTGTCCGCTGGGGTTGCAACAATGCGTCGATAGCGGCGGCGATGGGTTCTTTTGTCCTTGGCATCCCGAGGCTGAGCCTTATCGTGTTCACAGTGAAAATGAAAACCAATAAAAAGGCATTAGAGGAACACTTTTTGATAAGTGATTTTAAATATAGAAAGAGAGAAGAGAATGTAGAAAGTACTTGAAAATCAAAGCAGAAGATATGAGTGAATGTTTTACCTGAATAGATGCGTCTTGATCTCCATGCAACACGAGCACCGGTGTCTAAAAAACAGCACCCAAACGACATTCGACATACACGGATACGACATTCGACATATTACACTTTTCATTGACACTACAGAGCAACATGCGAGAACATATTTTTGTTTGTGAAACCCGACCTGTCTTGCTGGTTCCACGAATCGAAATAACGCTGCAAATTCTTTGGCTAAGCCAGCAATGCTCAAACAGTACCTATAAAGCGACGCACAAAATCCATGCGTGATTGTTCACAAACTGGGACGTTAATCAAAAGTATGAAGGATAAGGTTACCAAAACAATTTTACACTTGTTTTAATGTGCATGTTACTAACGTTTGTAGGATGGCTGCCTGTAGGGTTCCAGAAGCTACAACCGCCTCAACAAGTGCTGCACGACTGAAGTAAGGAGAAGGCACACACTTGCTGTCGCAGCTGCTGTCGTCAAACTCTAAGTCGTTTCGAAGACTCCTGCTCTTATCAGTACTGTCGTTACTGCCACCACCATTGCTATTGATATTGCTGCTAATACTGCTATTGCTATTGCTATTGCTACTACTACTACTGCTATCGTTGCTACTGCAACCAATGCTACCAGCTGCCCGCTTTGCGCTATCCTTGTAGCATTTCATTGAGCTACATCTGTTTGCGTCAATGCTGCCGTGGCTACAGCTACTGTTATTGCTACTGCTACAATACTCTGAGCTGCTACTGCTACTAAAACTGCTATTAGTTTCAGGAACCAGCTTAGAGCTATCTTTGACACCAAGGGAAGTGCTAATGATGTCCACAGTAGAGCAGTTTTGACCCGGTTCATTCAGATAGAAGCGATCAGGCAGCCATTCGTAGCGCACTCCACTGCACGCAACCATGATCCCGGCTGGTGTCTCCATTAGTTTAAGTAACCAGCACACATCCCATGCTTTTGGCAAGAGAGGAAAGGCTAGAAACCACCGCTAGCGGTTTACTGTCTACCTAGAGCGCATAAAATTTACAAGCAGATCCGTAGAGGTGTGGGTTTAGCCAAGTATACTGAAGTGGAGGGTTAGGCTTGACAGTAATCTGTGCTTGAATCCAGTCCACCATTTTTCAAAACACATCGGCCGCCACAGAAAGAAGTGGAACAAGTGGATGCCAAGCGCCAAGCACTAGTTTCAGGATCTGGTGAGAAGATCTGGCGCCGTTTCTAAAGAAAAGGAGTTCCCTGTATCCCGCCGCCCGCATCTCCTGCAGATCTAGCTAGCTGCGTTCAGCATTTCAGCATTTTCAACACAAGACATCAGTGCATCAGTGCAACTAAGCTCCTCAACACTGCTAGTAGAAGCTATACCCTAGAAGCATGTTCTCTAAGATCATCGCATGTACCGTATACCTGCTGCTCGCCTCGTCGGCGGCAGCATTCTCACCCTCGTCCTTTGCGGTGTGTGCAATCTTCAATGCATGATAATTAGTCTCTACGTAGCGTCTACCTGCCTTTCTTTCACCAAGCTCTAATCGTTTAGTAAGATTGTGCCATTCGCATGAGCCTCAATATTTAAATTTGGTCCAACCACAGTCTCGGGCGGTGAGCAGCTCCCAGGATCGCTCCTCGGTCTTGCGGCGAATGTCTAGCCAGCCACCAAGCATGACCCCAGAAGCTGCTCGGGCGCGCATCAAGGAAATGGTCACTGAGAACAAGGTAAGGCTTGGAAATATGTGCATTGCAGCTTTGTGTTCAATTATAGGTCAACTCTAAGTTTGTCCTCTGGCTAGCTCTGTTCCGGCCCCGAGTATTGGCGCATTCATTTTAACCTCTCAATATCGATGTTTTGCCTTCGTGCATTACTGCTTGCTGCGTACCTAGGTGCTCTTGTTTATGAAGGGCAACAAGATGTTTCCTCAATGCGGTTTCTCCAACACCGCAGTACAAGTGATGCAAGCAATGGAGGTGTGTGCAATGATATTGGTGATGACAGTGGTTAGCTTCGTCTGTAGAATCACGCAATGAGGAAGGCGTGGTTTATACTCACAAGAGAGAACTCTGGCTGCCTTTTATGTTGCTCGAGGCTCCTCTTCATGTCGTTGAATAATCCCTTTTCACCCTGGATGTATATTCGCACTTCATTTGATTCTTGCGTGCTGCATTATCTCCTGGTCGTTATTCTCCCTTTTATGGGCGCCCGTCTCTCAGTGCGACTTCGAAGTGTTCGACATTTTCTCCGACGAAACGATTCGCTCCGAAGTGAAAGTCTTCAGCGATTGGCCCACCATTCCTCAGGTACAGGGTGTTGGTGCGTCAAGTCTCTCAGTGTTGTGTTTCTATTCCTCGCAATGTTACAATGGCAGCTACTGTTCTTTCTTTCACTTATCTCTTTTCGTTGTTGTTGTCGCCGACTTCTTTCTTTGCGCGAAAGTTGTGAGGCCCAGCATTAGGTTTGTCTCTTCACACGTGCCTTTCGGATTTAACTCTTGATAATCCGTGCACTAATATCATTTTGCCATTTGTGCGCCGATTGTGACTTCAGTTGTACGTGGGCGGGGAATTCATCGGTGGCACTGACATCATGATTGAGATGTACAAAGATGGGTCCTTGAAGAAGACCCTCGAAGATGCTGGCGCGGAGTTCCATTAAAACCTGCGTTTACACGCCGCGTTTACACGCACATGATAAGGGATCTAAGCGGCTTGATTGATATTGTTCAGCTGTAGTAATCCCTCGGTAGCATAACTAATGAACTTTAGAAAGAAGCCGCTGTGGGTTGTGAGCTGCGAACTATGAACTATGTATCTATGATCTATGATAACAGCGACATTACCATCACGAACATTAGGTGTCAAAGTTGCTGATTTCGGTTATAATTTAGTGGTTCCAGGTTGCGCTTAGCTGGCCTCCGTTCGAGAAAAGAGTCAGGATGTGGTCCAAGGTGGGGCGAAAAAAAAGCTCGTCAATATGTCCGTTATCGTTTATCGTTTACTCTCAAAATCTGCGTCGTGGTATGAACCATGATAAGGAGGAGAAACTAATTCAGTCCGAGAACTGATCCTTCAGGATTCATGGAAGTAAAGATGGCCATTGTATTTCGTAAAAGGATTCTCAGCCAAGTCAGACTTGTTCTGGAGGATTCATAAAAACGCAGCTTTATGCTATTTGTTGTTGTTTTTTTGCATTGAGGAGTATAATCTAATCTAATCTAACATCAGGTGGCTACCGATATCAAATATCTGAAACAATCAATTGACAACAAAGCAAGAAGAAAGGAAAACGAGGGAACGAACGGCATTCATTGAAATTCTAGCCCGTTTAAATTACAACTGGACCTAACACTAACACCTAACGCCCAACTAATTGAGCTGCTGACAAAAACCACAAAAACACATAACTTGGAGCTAAAAGCTACAAAAGGTTTCCATTATACCCCATGACTCCATTGCCCCTGTGACCCTGTGAGCTGCAAAGAAACAACTCCAATACTTAAAGGACGCCAATCAAGTACTTTAGTAAGTGCGTTGAGTAATTCTCGCATTTAAATGTTAAATAGCCCTTCAATGGCATAATGCCCCATCATTCGCTAGATCGGGAAGTTGAGGGCCCCCGAAGAAAAATAAAATTTTTCAAGTAAACTGACTGTCAAATAAGTGATAACTCAAGCCATGGCTGAATATTAAGGCCATTGCCTATCAAACGAGCCAGAGAACAGCTCAATAGGCCCGCTCGGCCCTGACTGAGTTAGGGCTCGTCAAAATCAGCTTTTGGTTTTCGGTTGGAACGAGTCAGCCCTGTAGCTCGGCAACTGACATACCTCCTGTGGATGAGATATACAGTACCCTTGATCCTTGATTGTGTGGAAGTAAGTTCAAGCAACTCGCCGCCTACTACTATCGCAACGCCTATCTGCGTAGCGCTAGTCATCAATATGGCCTCTGTAGTATGTTTTCTTCCCGTTATGTAGCAGACGGAATAGTGCCGATTTCATACTCCGGTGAGTTAATTGAAGATGCGAAGGAGCGTTAAAAGGGAAAGTTGGACGCCCCCTTTCGTAAAGTTTACAGCACCGCGTTGGCGCCAGCGCGAGATTGTCTTCTTATCCTTCGGCACCCAAAATGCTGCAGGAACCCCATGTATCAATTATTGTTTCGTTCGTTCGTACGTGGTTCGTTCATGTCCGCTTTTTTTTTGTACTGCACTACAGTGCACTTCTGTTGTACCATACTACTTTAGCGCTCCACGGGCACAGGAAGGAACACGCACCACGGGCACTACGTGGGCCACTCATCCATGGGCACCTCGGGGCTGCGAACAAAGGGATACGGTGCTCCGCACCAAACTAACTACGCCTGAACCGCGCATCGCGCGGGCACCTGAACTTGTTACTCTTTGAAAAGATGTTGAGCAACTTGAGCTCAGATTCTTTGGATTTGGACATCCCCTTCGAGCATATGCCTAAAACGTTAGTGTTAATGCTATCGCCGATAACTGGGCAGTGGCAGGGAAATATAAGGTCGAATGGAAACGCGTGGCGGATTGAGCAAGGACACGGATGTCTTGAAATGAGTTTTCGTAATCACTATTATGAATATCTAGAGGGTGGTCTGGCATCTGCCTTGCTTTGGTTTTGTAGTTTACTTACATAAGGTGGACTGGGGAAAACCATCCACCAACACAAGACCGCCATGGTCGATGTGCTTTACTTCACGAAATAAGAGGTAGATGAAGTTGTGTCATCATTTGTTGGAGCGAACGGAATGAGCAGACAGAACGACCGAACGCGCACGTGCCTACACAGAGAGAATGATGACTACCTTAATAGCGCTGAAGTATCCGCCCAATAGGCGGATCTTCCTGTACGTTTGTCCCCCGTACAAGGCACGGTTGACCTTGCATCTTGCTATTCCCATGAGGAAGCGTCTGTCCTTGTTATGGGCCTTGCTGTAATATCGCGTTCACGGAAGCGAGTTCTCCTCACGTTATTTCGATAACAAACCAGGAAGAAGCACACGCGCTATTAATTGCGTTATACTGGAGTTATCTCTATAAAGTACTAAGTAGGACCTTTACGGGGCAAGTAGTTGAGCCGGTGCTGCACTTGGAATGAATTTTCATTAAACACTAAATCAGGCAAGTATGGGTATTCGGGGGGAAAGTATGCATGTTGGAAGCTCGCTCCCCGCCTTGAGACCCAAGGCCGGGCGCGTGCACACCGTCCCGAAGGGAACAAAAGAAAAATGGAGGGAGATGGGCCGTGATAAGCAGAGCAGCAAGCACGCGTTTCGGGCTTGGAGCGATCCAAACAAGCTCATGTGGATGGCTGGATGGCCTCACACCGCTCGGTTATTCTGGTCTGGATGATTCCTCCTTAGCGGGGAATGGGAATAGTACAGAAGACGACTGTAAGCAAGGGTATCTAAGTACCCTTGCTGTAAGTGTAACTGTTCTTCGCCGCGACGCGACAGTTGCTTACTACTGGTTGGGTAGCACACTCAAGGCCGATGCCCTGAGATGACATGCGGTCAGGCATTAACGAAGACCCTTAAGTGCAAAGGGCTACCGGTCAACTTCAAGGAATGGCGTGCAATAGCAGAGGATTATGGAGTATAATCCAATCTAATCTAATCTGCTTGGACATAGGAGTTGAAAAATCAAGTACATATATGCTCTCCAAGTTGACCTTATGTATAAGGTCGCATACTAGGTCAAGTTTTAGATTAGCTACTAGGCCGAGTATTAGGCCGGTATTGCGTAGTAATTGAGTACAGTATCTGTACAGTATATTGTACAGTTGAGACCAAAGTTCGCGCTCACATTCGTCTTCTCTTGGTTAAATCATATTGAACGACGTGCACGGTGTGCTCGCCAAATTGAGCAGTGCACCCCATGTCTAAACGTGCGGCGGCGCCTCAGCCACCAGGATATCGTGAATCAGGGAAGAAACCAAGCTTGCCAACTATTCAGTGGCAGTCCCACCAAACCGCTAGAGCTATCTTTCTTAAGGAGGCCTTGGAGGCCGACGGAAAGATGGTAACGTCCACAGCTCTCTTAGACCTCGACAGCATGTTGCCCGGTTCATGTTTGCAAGAATTCGTTAAATACAAAAATAAAGTCGCGGATAAATTATCTAACATTGGACGAAGCCAAGCTACGCAAGCAAAACGACAACAAAAAAGTGAGGCATTAATGAAACTGGCATTAAAAAAAACAGTTCGGAGCAATCAAATACCGGCAACAGCACCAGCACTGTTCCTAGCAGCAGTAGCAGCAGCAGCAGTAGCGGCAGCGGCGGCAGCACTGGCACATACATTGGGAATGCGGCAGCTTGTG
>Ga0307931_1002658_pt1 | contig 11324 bp, 7 predicted proteins | sample OrgLakmetageno47_FD_201816 | JGI IMG/M metagenome (GOLD analysis project Ga0307931, IMG submission 201816) | Saline water microbial communities from Organic Lake, Antarctica - #47 | ecosystem: Environmental > Aquatic > Non-marine Saline and Alkaline > Saline | place: Antarctica: Organic Lake... | reverse complement strand
GCTTATGGAAGCTACGGAGTCGGTTGAATAAGTCTTCTCGTAAGCACCCAACCTCACACCCATAAAGCAAAGTAGACAGAACGAGAGCTTTGTAAACTTCTCCTTTGAGGTGATTAGAAACGTGTTTATTTCGAAGCACATTGCTCAAAGCGCCAAAGGCTGCCGAGGCTTTGGATTGGCGGAAGAAAAGAACTCATTGAATGGTGCTTTTCTTAGGCGGCCCTGAAATAAGAACCATATTTACAGCAAGCACGGCGTAAGTGTAGGCAAAATTATGAATGATAAATTGCGGTATATAACTCCCTAATTCCATGGGCATGGGGCATTATCCGACTCCGATATCGCAGCCGGATTCGCAGACACCGCCACTTCGAAAAATACACAAGGCCGCGATAGCCACATACCACACAGGATATTTCTTATTCTACGCCAGCGGCCAGCGTAGAACTTATATTTGTACTTTCACTTCGCACTTCGCACTATCCTGACGATAACGAAGAGGGCTGTTGGCTGGAGTTGCCGCCTTTGAGGGAAATATTAAATCATCTCCCCTAGGCACTCTAGGCACGTAGAATCATGAGGACTCTACAAGAATGATTAGAATAGAATAGGACACTACGAGGCCTATAGGAATAGAATAAGTTTATCAAAGAAGGCCCGTTTTAGAGTACTGTAAGCCGATCTGAAGGAGGCCTCGCGAGTTAATTGTCATATTTGCAATAAAAATCACTTGGGATGGGGATGGGCAGCGACTTTCGTAAAGACCAAGCACCAGTGCCCCTCGGCGTAAAAGTCTTCTTCTACCCGTAACCAAGGCTCCTCTGCACCACGCCCGGCATTCAACGCATCCACGAGGGCTGCGAGCTCACCTTGTTCAAATACATGGCAATATCGCCGCAAATGTGCACTTCTTGTACTTGAATCGTCGCTGTCATTAACCTCTTCTTCATGACCCTCTGTTGTCTGAGGAACACTTCGCTTTCCTCGCTCGTCTCGTACTTGGCCTTGTACCTCGCGTTCAACGTGGCTACTTTTTGACTCATACTCTAGACTGCTCAAAGAATCAGATTTTATTGAAGCTGCACCTTCGACTGTCTTATCGAGTTTAGTTGGAAAAGCCGAACCAGCAGGAGAAGAAGCAGATGCAGAAGCTGGATCGGCAGCCTCAGACGATATGGAAGGCTTCAAAGAATGCTTCAAAGTATGCGCTGGGCGACCACCGCCCATCCAGGGCACCATCAAATCGGCAGCGCCAAACACGTTGTTGTGCTCGCCCCCCACGCCGCCCTCGGCGGTGCCCCACTGCTCGCGGGCCCACGCGCACACCAAGGCCCGCCCACCTACGCAAAGCACGCGTGCGCATTCGTGCAACAGCAACTGGCGCCGGGCCAATGAACTGATGTGGTGTAAGACGGCAATGGACAAGCAAGCCCCGAAGCTATCGTCTCGAAACGGCAAGCACAATGCGTCAGCGCCCATGGCCTCGTAGCCTTGAGCAGTGCTGAGGCTAGCGAGCGCCAGGGAATTGTCTGAGCCAATGATCAAGCCACTCCCCGAGCAGCCCATCGCTTCGTCTCTTTTAGGGTATACACCACCTTCATTGCATACGCCAACCTCCTCTTCTACGTCAACTACGCTACGTCGGCCGCACGGCTCGTTCGTGGGGCCGCTCCCGCAGACAGGGCCAAGCGACAAGTTTTTGCCGTCGCCGCAGCCTGCGTCGCACACTAGAGTGTGCTTGGGAAGTGCTGCCACAAAACGACGCACGCAAGGCCACGCTGCCAGCCGACTACCTTTCCATTGGGAAGCTACGGCATCGTAGAATTGCTGCACGAATTCCTTTTCGAGTTCGGGGAGCCGCCGCAATGTCGAAGCCTCGGTCGATTCAGAGACTTCTGGTGCCATCTCTGGTGGTAGCGGAGTGGCTCCTCCTCGCCAACCCCACCATTTCCCATCGTTTGTAGGCGGCTTGCTACCTACTAGTAGTAAGTCCATCATAAATCATTCATGAATGGTCTCTTCGACTCATGGTGAGCAGCTTAGCATCATGATGGATAGGCGAGCTTATTTTACCTAACTTAAAAGCTACAGTACAGTAGCTAGCTAGAGCGCTTATGTACGTACAGATACTTGTACTACAGAAGTAGTACTCTAGCTACTAGTAGCTTCTAGCTAGCTACTGTACTGTACAGATACTTGTACATCTGTACTATTGTACGCGGCTGGAGCACAAGCATAAGTACTGTAAGCATCAACTGTAGGGTGATTACGTGATTAGATCTTATTACCCTTGCAAGCATCGCCACCCTTCCTTCTGATCAGAGAAAAGGAAAACGAACACGTTCGAAATGTCGTCATGTGTCGTTTTCGCTAGCGTTACCTCCAGTTTGCCCGGTGGACTCCAACTGGGAAGGTAAGTTATATCAATCAGAACAATGGCGAAGAAAAGAACGATGAAATTCGGCTCAGAACGAGATCAAGCTGCGTCTCCACAAAGCCTCGTGTAATATATCAAAACTATTTGCGACCACCAGTTATCATGTCGTCTACACTACAGTAATGGCTACATCGGTAATTTTGTGGATGTGCTATGAATTCACACAAAAAGTTCTAGGGTTTTCGATTTCCACACATAAAACCTAGTTCCATAACACGTCCCTGGTGCTCCCAGAGATCCCCCGGAGAACAGGAGTGTCGCAGTAAGATACAGTGAAGGTATAGGGAAAATATTGCTGAGGTAAGTAAAGGTACTTGGAATTGAAAGTCTTTGCGTGGTACTTTTAATAGCTGAACCTGAACGCACAGAGTTTCAGTTTAGAAGTAGAAGGGGATTAAGCTCGTAGTGCTAAACCTATATCTTATTTAGGGACGTATTATACGTCATTAGATAAGAACACAAATAATCAAAACGAACTATCTACCATTTCCCTATTTAAGTGACTGTCCAATGAATAATACAGATATTTCGTTAATTTCGTTTCTTGTATCAATCCATTTTCATTCATTCGTTTGCTACAAGGAGGTTATTTAGATGGGTAGTTGTAAGAAGTTTAAGATAGAGAAGAAAGGATTGCGTTCATTTTTAATTCATTTCCTATATCAAATGTAATCGAAGGAATTATATTTAGGACTTATTTAGATCGTTCATTCGCCATTACCGAAAGATTTAGATCAGAATGTAGTGTATGCAGCTGATAGGCACATGAATCAAGGTAACCAAATATGAAATTTTCATCTACATAAAACACTACAAGCACAAAGTAGCCAAAGGCTTAGCTTGCGTTGTCGCTGACACACTTTAATGATGCCAGATAGTAAGCACGAGGCCAAGTCAACGACGGATCATCATCTTTCAATGAAGCAGCGAAGCTCCCAAGAAAAGCCCAACTCAACCTTAGTGAGCGCACATAGCCCAGAATAGCAATTGCTCCAAAGCAACCACCGTGCATGGCACCGCACACAGAGGGGAGAAAGGCATCTGATCCAGCCAAGAAAAGGCCTGGGATTTCGGTGCGAGGTGTGGTGGTCCATTTGCGGTTGGTTTCGTTGAACATGGCGCAATTAACTTTTGTGCCGTAGCTTCCTCCTTTAAAAGAAGCAAAGTAGCCTGATTCAGTGAGAGGAGTTCCAAGCATTTGAAACTCTACCTTGCCCTTGACTTGAGGAACCACTTCGTACAAGACGTCCACCAAGTTTTCTGATAGTTTTTTCTTGAAGTTGTCATAGGCTTCGCTTCGATGGTGAATCGGCTCTTTCTCCCATTCTTCGAACCATTCATAACGCGCGCTCGAAATGAGGATGCAATTGCTAACACCCGGAAAACGCTTATTCCAGGTAGGGTCTTTCGTGCATGGAAAGCCGATGTACACATTCTGTGGTTTCTCTGATTTAGGATTCGCAAAGTATTTGTCGAAAGCGTCATCCACATCGTAGCCATTAAACCACCAAAGGTTATGCGAAGGCAAGCCTAACTCACTTGCATCACCCTGGATCTTACAGAACAAATAATTGTGTCCGTCGCTAGGTTCACAAGTCCTCTTCCTTGGGTTGTGAAAGTCCTTGACTTGTGGTAGACTTTGCGGCAGTGCCTTCTTGTAAAGATTGAATATACCGGAGGCCCAGACAACATTTCGACAACGGATTTCCGTCAATGCAGTGCTCGATTCCATCAAATTCTCTGACGTGGATGCATGTGTGTTCAGGTTCGACGTATTTGACACGTGCACCCCAACAGCGCGGCCATCCTCAATGATGATGTCATGCACATACGCATCTGTCAAAACATCACCACCGAATTCACGAACCATGTACAATGTTCGAAGTGAAATCTTTTGTGTAGGTCCGACCGTATAGGCAGCACCACGGCTATAATGTGCTGTCGCGCCACCGTGAGCCACAAATGATGCTTCTTTTGGCTCAACGGCATAATCACCGATGGGATGGGTGAATATCGCCTTAAGGCGACGAATTATTGGGTCAACTTCTGGCTCATCCGGAGCTTTTGGGCACGTGCGAAGTAGCTCATCTGCGTCGTAACCTAGATTAAAGATTGCGTATTGAACATCGCGGACATTCATTGCAGCAAGTTTGTACAAGCGCTCGATCTTCTTGCTTACTAGAGAGAGCAAAAATGGCGGCAATATTCGAGAGATCCCAAGCGCGGTGAACCCAGAATTAACCTCAAGGCAAAGATCCATGTAAATTAGTGTCCGTTTCCTTAACTCATCATTCGTTGGATCAATACTAGCAAGGATCTCGTCAACAGTATTATGAGCGCCTGAGACAAAAGAGTAAGACCGATTGTTCGGAAGACCCTCTTTAACTTGATTGTCAGCTGGAAAATGCAACTCATCGTATGGATCTTCGAGATTTGACCACTCTTGCATCCCACTAGTTATAAAGTTCATTATTGCTCCGGATCGCGTTGTCTTAGTGGCCATGTCTTTGCTTGTGTAATGCAGGCCAGAGTCCCATTCACAACCATTTTCCTTGAATGAATGTGTACAACCTCCAGTACAGTAATTTTGTTCAAGAACGAGCACTCTCTGACCAGACTGTGCGAGTAGATTTGCGCATGTCAATCCGCCGATTCCAGATCCAACGACAATGGTATCAATACGTTTAGGAACGTTTTCAGGCCGAAAAGAACATGCGCGCATCTCCTTGACACGCACATTCTTCGCTGGCCACGTCAGAAACCACGCCAGAAATCCTCCAACGAGGCACACGAGAGTAATTGCGGTCACTGATACTCCATGATACGTCAACTTGAGGTTGGAAGCGACCAGAAGAAGGCCGGTAAAAATGATCGTGAATATCATGGTAGAGTTCGTCATTTTCGAATTACTTATTCAATGGATTTGTTCGTTTTCTCCTGAACTGAAAAGATGCGACCTTTTTACACATTGTCGAACATCGAACATCTACTATGTTTTGATTCTTCAAAGCGTTGTTGATCCTTACCCTTCTTGTTGTTTAATCTCCAGATCTTAGAATTATAAACAAATGATAGCTCATATATGCGGACTATTCTCAGTCCACGGACCGTGCTTGACAGCAGACAACGCCGGTTTTCATAGACTTTTCCCACGATCTGGATTGACAGGACATGTACTACCGCAACCCCAGACCTGGATTTTTATACGATTACTCGGTAACTGGGAGGTGTGCTCCTCACGTCTAAGGCCCAGTGTCGTCTCTATGACCTAACGGCTGGTCGTCGATAAATACTGACATCCGATAGTATTCAGCAGCAGCCTTACTTAAAGCCAGAGTTGCATAAGTCTTTGGCTGACGACGAACCGAATGGGGCTTAGGGGTTCTGCCTTTGGTAGTTGGTTCTAGTAGCTAGTGGGGTTATGGCTTCGTGCACCTGGGTTTACAAATGGGCGATGTGCAGAGCTCATCATAAATATTGGCCGCATCCGTATCCAAGAAGGAGTGCCCAAGTGGGACCTTTCAAGTGCCATATCCACATCTTTCAATAATGACTCGGGTTTTACACGGCGGTTGGCGTCAGTGAAGTCGCTCTCCGATAATCCTTCCCTTGGACCAATCTGTAGAAAGGCAGAGCCTCATTGGGGCGGATACCTCTCCTTCAGCCACGCGTACATGGCGCGCATCCCCTGAGCTTCCCCGCCCACTGGCCGCCCGGGCCGCGCACCACGGTTGAACCCCATCATGTCGACGTGAACCCATGGAGTCTGCACAGGCGGAGTGGTTACCTCGTCTTTGTCGTTACAACTACTAGTAGGATCCGCATTGGAAAAAGAGCTGGTTCTGCCCGGGGCGTTTCGTAAGAAACTTTGCAGGTATAATGCAGCTGTTATGTGCCCGCCAGGTCCACCTATAAATTGAATAAACGCGATGAGAAAAAGAGAGAGCTAAATGCATGAAACCAAAGACGGTCAATCAAACTCCAACATGTCGTATAATACGATGCACTCCAGGTGTTCTGATGATATTGTTGAGGATTACTTACCCGCGCCAATGTTCCTCAAGTCCGCAATTGGCGACGCAAGCTCGGAGCGGTAGCATTGGGCCAAAGGCTGCGCCCACAGGGGATCGCGCACGTGCGGAAGCTCGCTCGTGTCCTGCAGGGCGCGCGCTAACTTTGGGTCGTTCGAAAATACCTGCATTGCGCATAGGCATGGGCATGGGCACGTATGCGCATATTCATAAGTACCCAAATAGAAACAAACAACAAAAAACAAAGCCATTAAGGGCCTTGTGGAGAGTTTCTGATTCACTGGATAGTTGTTCGAGCAAATTTTGTTTACCGCGCCGATGTCCGTGCCAGTAGCCACTCGTGCTGCGCCCGTCAACGTCGCAAAATCAATGATCAAGTGGTCGTTGCCCTTGGTGTCATCGCCGTCGCTGTCGTCGCCATCGATGCTGTCCGCTTCCACTAAAGCGTCACCCAGCAACAGCCGCCCTTCTGCATCGGTGTTGCCCACCTCAGTAGTTAAACCATTGCGACCGGTGAGTACGTCACCTGGGCGAAAACTGCCTCCACTCACGCAATTTTCTGCCACTGGCAGCAAAACCCGCAGTCGCACCTGTTTTGGGGGGTTTGGCACGACCACCATATCCCATTAGAATCAAGTTTACCCCAAAATTAGAGCCAAACTTGGCACAAACGAATCGAGTCACAAGCGCAAACATTAGCTACTATAACAACCCACTGATAGTGTCAGATAGCAGGCTCGCGGCCATTCTAGTTCTCGCACCGGTAATTTGGCGTCCACCACGAGGCAAGCGAGCCCCAACACCGTTGCTGCCCCGCCCATGTCTTTCTTCATGGTCAGCATCGAGTCACCAGGCTTGAGGTTCAAGCCACCTGTGTCAAAAGTAACGCCTTTGCCAATGAGCGTGAGCCGAGGAAGCAAATTATTGCTGTTGCTGCTGCTGCTGCTGTCTTTGCTGCCGCTATCACTGCTATCGCTGCTGCTGCTGCTGTTACTGCTGTTACTGCTGTTGCTGCTGTTGCTGTCACTGCTCGGATTCGACACTGAGCCATTCCAGGTTAAGTCAATGAGGCGCGGTTCTCGCCCGGGAGCTGCTGCACGCCCTACAGCATGGATCATGCGGTAGCCTTGGCCTTCGAGCAACTCGTTGCCAACCAACACTTTGGCCTTCATAAACATAAGGAAAGAGAGATTAGTAGAATCAACATTAATAATCCTTAGATAACCACACAGCATTTTTATTTCCTGACTAAATCCAGATTGATACTTCTTAAAAATATAAATCTAATCGTTTACCGAGATAGCATTCAAGGCAGTCGCCATCTCCATTGCAGCTTTCTCGACGTCGGCAGGCCCGCAGTCTTCCGCAGGGGTGTTGATCAAGTCACGCACTAAAAACGTGGCGCGAGCTATTGCTGCAGCTTCGCTGGACAAAGGTGCCTCATGCACCAGCACTGGCGCTTTGAGGGCAGGTGCGCTGTGTGTATTGACACTGCCGTTTCCATCGTCCCCGTGACCACTCTCAGGCAGTTTAGATTGCTTCTTCTGCTGCTGCTTGTAGCGGCGATATTGGTAGCTTCCTAGGGCCCAAGATAGCGTAGGGTCGACGCCGCTTGGCAGCGAGGTCATTGGGTCGAAAGCATAGCGGCCCGGTGGCAAGGCCGCAGGAAGGCTCGAAAAAGCAAATGGCGAGAGAAGCCCCCCGTCGTCACCTCCCGTAGTGTCTGCAGTGTCATTTGCTACAAATACGACACGAGGTCGAGGCGCCTTGCTAGTTCCTGCAGTTCCGGTAGCCGCTGGGAGGAAGGCAAAAGAATGTGCTTTTGGGTTGGACGAGAAACCTGTGGCTTGAAGCCATTGGGTTACTTGTCGAGGCTGAGTCAGAAGCCACTTTGAAAACTGAGCTCGAGGAACTACTTCAATTAGTGTTACTTCCTCACTGTGACTAGTAGGCAACACTCGGTGTTCACCTTCGCCTGGCACTATGAAGGCATCACGCCAACGGTTAGCGTCGGCCATCCACGAGGTTGATGCCCATCGCACACAATGAAGCCGGCAGCCTATTCTATGCTGCATAACTCGAGATAAACGATTCAAAGAGTTTGCCATCGCTCCTACTCAATCAACTTGTGGAGCCTATGGAGTTCTGGGACACAATTTGGGAATTTTCTTTAAAAAAAAGAAGAAAAAAGAGCACCGGCAGGTTGTCGAAAGTCCGTCCTTCTTCCGACCCGACCTAACCAATACTTGGGAATAGCGATTTCCTTAAACCGCCGATTCCCACACTACGCGCTTTGACTCTCAATCCTTCTCGCCAGGTAATCTTGACCTCGAGATTGCTTGAGCGCCGAAGCCCGCGTAGCCCACGTTGATTGCGCCCCGCCAGAGAGTATGAATGATGAAGACAAGGGCCTTAACGCCATCAGCTTTTTGCGCGGTGACGATTATTCCGTGTAGTATGTTGGTGTATACGCACTGCGCGCTTACTTACAGCAACTTACGAATGCGCTCCGAAAAGCGAGATGACTTGAAATCTCCACACCTTACGCAGGTACGGTTCAAACACCCGGATGTGGTCCGAAACACAGGGACCATGTAAAATTTTGGGCACTCTTATGGTCAAATAATCTCAATTTTTGCTCGAATACAGCTAAATTCGAGTGCTATTCGACGAAGCTACAAAGCTACTTATGCTAGGCCGTAATGTCGTCCCGAGCCTATAGAACTAGGCCACTTAAATTCGCATGGCCCCGAAACACACGGTCCATACCGCGCCTTCACTTCTCCGAAAAGTACTGCGTTGTATTGTGTAGATATTTTTTTGACACAACCCCGATGGGCCGGAATTCGAAGGCTAAAAATCCTATAAACAAAGCAAAGCAGCTTGCACTAGACACTGGGAACTAGGAAAAGAGACGGACCGCACTTTACACTTCGAATCCAATCCAAATTCCAAATCCTAGCTGCATAATGGGTTCAGCAAATACTTCTTTTCCTTTTCCTATGCCCCCTCCTGTGTTCAAAAGAGCAAAGAAGGGGTATTGTGTTCCTATTGAAAGGGCACTTGGCTTCTTGCTACTTGTCGTCTTATGTTTCTTTGCGATTAGTGAATGGGGAGTATTTTTTTCCATCCAACCCCCTTTTGGTATATGAATTATCTTTGCCGCTATGTATCGATGGGTAGCTAGGCATTTGAGGGCAATGCATTAAACGTAGGCAAGGTCAACAGCCATGAACAACCGGTGCGTCAGCCATCACATCCAAACGTGAGCATCTGAGAGCTGACAGCAACATAATTCATAAACGATAAATCAAGAGCGAGTAGCTCCCAAAAATCCCTTTTTATGCATTCCCCACTCCAAGCGCTCTCTAAGGACAGCCGCTTGCTTACTTTCGTTTCCTGCAAAACGCTCCGATTATACGTCCATCGGTGGCGCGTCCGCGGCCCGCATAGCTCGTTCGAGGCCTTCCCGCTGCTCTTGCATCTGAACGTCCTTGGCCATGGCGTCCCAGTCGATGGTCCCATCAGCCTTCACGAACGCTGGCCGGCCTTCTTCGCCCTCCTACAATTTGATAACGCTGAGATGATATCGAGCTAGAAATAACCCAGCAACAGAAAGTGCCCCCCGTATAAATAAGTTATCGAGTTACTACGGAGTTAAGTGAATCTTGCTCCGATTGTTCTGAGACCTGACGCCAAGATTAGAGAGCGGCCTAGCAGGTGCATATTTTACCTGCGGGTGAACGTTTTCAGGAGAATTCCAGCCTTTCTTTCCCAAGTCTCCCATGCTAATGCCCAGGTCCGAAACGTCTACGGTGGTGCGTCCGCTCTCTGGGTCGACGAACGAATCGGTGGCGTATTTCTTGTCTTCTGGCAGCAGCTCGCCCCAGCCTTGGAGTCCTTTGGAAAAACCTGAAGTCAATGCCAATTCGAGTGAAAACAGTTTTCTATTGAGGCTGTCGATGTACATTAGCGGGCATCTGTTTGTCTGTTACCTACCGTCATTACGCCTTTCCAAGTCTTTCGGAGCATCCTCAGGACTCGATGCCAGAGGCTCTAGCCGAGAACGCGCACTGGGAATCACGAAGGCACTCAAGCTAGGAGATAATGCTGCTAGAAAGAACAAGTGAGCCACGAGGAAAGATTTGAACACCATCTTTTTAAGGGCTAACAAAAAGAGACTTAGAGCTACGAGGCTATGAGTGTACTTCTTCTTGCGTGCTATGCTAAACGCTAAACGTCTGCATGATGTGTGACGTCATGCGTGTACCAGGAACCGAAAACCGAGAACCGAGAATCTCCCGAGTACTGAGTAGTCTACTGTACTGTAGTATGCAGTATGCTCCTCCTAGCTACGTAAGGCACGACCAACGAAATCGGGCAAAAAAATCATCGGCCAAAAGTCGGGGCTGAATCAACGAAATTTCATGCGCGAATAATACCACTCGATTCAGCTCGGCGAGAGGCATCGATATATACTATTTTCATGAGCATCCGAGACATGACCTATTTTTCGGTCTTTTTGCAACTACAGGGGAGGTATTTTCTACAGGGAGGGGTAAAATCCTCCCTGTATCGCACCAGGAAGGCACGATTTTACCTCTGAATAGTAGCGGCGAAGCGAACTATTGTTTTCTCCTTGATTTTATTTGCGTTGGCCTTGTCCGATTTAAAAATCCGCTCCCGACAGTAGTTCCTATTTACCCCAATCTGCAAAATTAGACCACTGCTTCGACTGTTAAAGTTAATTTCAGGAAGCAGTTGGTGTATCCACTATTACCCGATTTCCGTGGTTAAAGCAAGCTTCCGAGTCGACACTATCGAAGTTGCGATAAGTTTTCGTATCTGTGTTTTCA
>Ga0307931_1002657_pt1 | contig 11325 bp, 11 predicted proteins | sample OrgLakmetageno47_FD_201816 | JGI IMG/M metagenome (GOLD analysis project Ga0307931, IMG submission 201816) | Saline water microbial communities from Organic Lake, Antarctica - #47 | ecosystem: Environmental > Aquatic > Non-marine Saline and Alkaline > Saline | place: Antarctica: Organic Lake... | reverse complement strand
CTTTACCGGCAGGCAGACCGAGAGAGCAGCTCCGACGAGGAAGTGGATGGCGATGACACCTAAGAGAGTTGCTAGTTTTGCTTGTGTTTTATGGCCATCTCTCTACTGTGCCTCTAGTTGTCCATGATCAAAAAGATTATACATGGCACTAGCGTAGAGGGCGCTGCCTAGTGTAAGTGCGCCGTTAGTTATTGGTTATCGGTTATTATTATTCTGTACGCACAGTCGCACATGGCATATCATCATCATATCATATCATATATAGTTATAGGTTATAGTGGCACGGGGCCGGCGCCACTGGCAGGAAAGCGGATATAATTAAGATAATGCGACCAGAAACATGGCAGCGTCTGCTTTATCGCAGTCCAACAACCCCAGCCTTGAAACTTCCCCTCTTTGTTATTGACTTGCGCGAATCGAGCGCACTTTAACTTCTGCCCGCTGATCGCGGAACTGCCCGCATAGAAAGCACACGCACGCGACACCCGCACCCGATATCCGAGGTGTAGAAGACTAAAAGAAATATAACTCTTGAATAGGGGGCATTAAAAAGTGGGGTGGCTAATGATGCCGACAGATGACAGTTGGTGAGAGCTCCTCACCAAAGCAGTAAGTACACGGAAAATGCTTACTCGGGTTAAATCAACGATAGTGAGCCTGCCCGCTTTTGCGTCGTCCGCAGAAGAGCCGCGTCGCTACCTGAAGAAATAAAATGAAACATGAAGCCAGTTAGCTACGCAATTGAAAGATAGGCCCACTAGGAAACTTCAAGCAATTTGCATCGCTCTCTCGAGAGTCGAGTCGTTGCCTCAACAGTGACTCACATGAAGTGGACAGCGCCTGGACAGCGCCTGTCGTGGGTAAAGCGCGGGGAGCTCCGCAAACAAAGCCAAAATCGATCAGCGCGAGTGAGTTGTCAATTGCGCATTACGCTGCTATTTAAAGACGCCGCGTAGACGAGCTCAATGCAGCGTAGCATCTATGGCGGAGGCCGGCGACAACGTGTATGTTGGTATCGAAGGTGAGGTTCGACGGAAGGCTGGGTCAAGCGCCTCGGAAAAAATAAAAAAGTCCTGAAGCCTTCACTAGACCTTATAAGAAGGTAGCCGAAGGCCCAGGCAGTCGTTAAATGAGATCCAGGAGGGCGTTAACGTCTCTGGAAGTTGGCGCCCGCTAGCACTATAGCTAAAAATACAGGTGGGATTTTCGGTCGGAACCTGATCTTTAGATTACTGCAAGGCCCACTCGTCCCGTGCTGCCCGCGCCCGTGCTCGCTTCTTGCTGACTTGCTGAGACAAGACGAAAAGACCCTCCCTGTAGCTGTGTAGCGAAATTCACATGCAAGCTCGGACAATAATATCAATAGCATCCTATCCATAGCTTCTTTCTTTGATCGTAGCATCCATCGAACATTCTAGTCATGAACATTGATGCCTTGAAGCGCTTCTTAAGCACTTGACAGTGTGGTGGAGATGGCACCTTTTGAGGCCTCCGCTACCATACGTCCCATGGGTGGCTGATGAGTCCGCGTTGACTCCATTTGAGGTAGATTGCAGCAATTTGAAGCCCGCTTCATGTTCGTAGGCGTCGTTGAATCTGTTTCTATTGGACTCGAGATTGAAGGTCTAATTTCAGTAGGCTAATCATGCGGTTCCCCAACCCTAGCCGAGCTCTGAGGCGTGGTGGCTTAGCCTTGGAACGAGCGCTCGGCGTTTTAATCCTTTTGGCACTCGTTGCGCGGACAGGATTAGTGTACTGGTGGCATTTAGAAGCTGGGAGTGTGGAGGGTAGCTCGAATAGCACTCATAGAGCGGAATACTTCAGCGGGCACGTGTTTAGCACGCTAGATGCGCCGTCGTTCACAACTGTGCTTGCATCGCCGTCGTCTCGAGAGCACCCAGAACAATGGCCAACTGCTGCTCACCAGCACCAGCAGCGGTTGAATGTGTTGCTAATTGTCGCCGATGACTTGCGGCCTGAGCTCTCAACCTACGGTCGGCACATGCACACGCCACATCTGACTCGCCTTGCTAAGCATGGCGTTACTTTTGACCGAGCTTATGCTCAAGTCACAGTTTGCAATCCTAGCCGGGTGTCATTCATGACAGGGCGCCGCCCAGACTCTAGCAAGGTATGTGAGTGGGTCGAAACGCCTTGGTGCAACCTTTTGAAATTGTTTTAGTCTAGCTTGGGCGAGGTCTTCTTGTATGCCTTGGACAACTGTAGGGTAAGTTAATTATCGTTTTGAAAGTGTACTCTTGACAGCGCGTGCTTCGTGTACTTCCTTTCTGTTCACCCCCTGACATCCATCTGCGTACTGCATGCTTCTATCGCTGGGCAAACACATGCGTGCATCGAAGGTGTGGCACTTTGAAGACAGCGGTCGATCCGACTGGACGTCGATTCCGCGCGTGTTTGCAGACCACGGATTCACCTCGGTAGGCGTGGGGAAACTGTGGCACATGCCCACTGGACCAGGGGGCGCAGACACTCAATTTCCTCACACCGAAGCTGTTGGGGGCCACAAGTACTTCCCAGACTCCATGGAGTTTCAACATTTGCTGAACCACGAGCGACGGTAAGCTCACGTGCTATTTAATTGTTTCAAAACATGTGTTTCGTATTCCCAACAGAGCACAATCGTGGCGTTTTTTTTCTTCTATCCACTATCTTCATTGTTGATAAACTGGTGCCTTTCTTTTAGGCTCTTTTGTTCATTTCTCTACTACATAATTATCGCTCATAGTTCCCAGAATGCCACGGTCACACCGCTGCGTCGGCTCTTCGATTATGCGCCAGGCGATGTGCCTGCTCCCGGCCAAACCTACAACGCGCGGCCCTATGCCCCCGCTGGGGAATTCATCGACGTGCAATTCGCCGACCGGGCGCTGCACCTCTTGCGCGTGCTCGCCAAGCGCGCTCCTCGTACGCCACCCCCGGACGCAGCGACTTTGGCGGCACGGCATGCGGCAGCACGGGCGGCGGGGAAACCACAGCCACACGCGGTGCCTGAGGCGCCTTCAGATGGCAACGCCCCGTGGTTCTTAGGCGTGGGGTTCCACTGCCCGCATGAGCCCTGGGTGTTTCCGAGAGAATATTGGGACTTGTACCCCCAGGACGAGGCAGAGGTAGCTGCATTGGCTGCAGCTGCTCAAACAAAGGAGAAAATAGAAACGGAGCAGCTGCAGCAGGTCGATCGAAGAGCAGAGGGTTTTGTGAAAAGTGCAAAACATTCCGATTTCAGCCCTTTCAGTGCTATGTCGGCGGCAAGAACAGAAGCACAAAGGTCGCACTGGTCCGAACCGGGTCAGTTTGAAGACACAGCCTCCAATGGTGTGCACTTTTTGCCTTACCCAACCCACGGGCAGCAGCCGTCTGGCGTGCCCCGCTACGCTGTCGGTGACGTGCAGTCTCCGTTTGTGCCCCTCTTCGACAAGGGTGGAGCCTGGGCGGACCAGTACTACTGCCGCAACGCTTCAAGCATGCGTCGCTTTGGTGGTGATGGCGGTATGAGGAATAGGCCGCCGCCCGAAGCCTTCATGGGCAGAGATGTGGGTGGCAGCGGATCCAACATCCCCGAAGTCTGCACGGTAAATATGAGGTTTACTTTGTCAAAAGGGCAAGAAAATTGTGCGTGCAATCCTTGATGCGTGCATAGCTTGTATCACAATGGCTGTACTGCATCGGTGGAACCATAACGACTGCACGTTTTTTTTCTGTTCATTTGGTCTGTGTTGCATTGTGTGCATGCTTTTTAGTTGGAGGAAGTGAAAAATGGTTTCAAGCGATTTGTGCGCAAGCGCCTACCTCGAAACGAAGGCAAAGATTACGCGTATGAAACAGAACGCCCCCCGATGCCTCATGCCGCGCAGCAAGAGCTGTTGAGAGGGTACTCCGCTGCTGTGAGCTTCATGGACTCACAGGTAATTCTTCTAAATTAAAATTAATTGTTGTTTTCTTAAGTCAGTATAATTGTCGATTAGACTCCGCACGTAACTTTTATCCTCTGTTTATACTCTTGCTGAATCAGGTAGGGCGGCTGCTCGACGCGCTCGACGACTTCAACTTACGAGAATCTACGGTACGCAATTAACTTCAGTTTTTGATTCGCAGACAGCTTTTCCGGCAGCATGCATCTTACGCAGTGTAACTATTATCCTACCACACGTGTGTATATGTTTTTGGTTTTCTGATGAAATAACAGGTGGTAGTGTTCTGCGCCGACCACGGGTTCTCGATCGGTGATTTAGGGCAATGGGGCAAGCGAAGCCTCTTTGAACAGGACGCACGGGTAAGACTGAAAGGATGCGGTAGAGATGCAGAATGGACAGATGCACTTCGCTTAGGAACTCTTCGTTCTAATTTCGAAATTTACACACATCCACTACTGATAGCATATCTTCGTTTGTTGCACATTTCTTTGAAGGTGCCCTTCATCGTGTCTGACCCAACTCGACCGTCGAGCCACGGGACAAGACACCGCGCCATCGTGGAACTTGTCGATTTGCTGCCCACGCTAGCGCACATGTCTGGATTGAATGCAATAAGAGTGGCGGGAGCGCCGCTCGCTGGCTTCAGCCTCGCTCATTTGCTCGCAACCACAAGTGGGGTGACGAATAGCAAGGGCAGCAGCAGAAGTAGCAAAAGTAGTCATAGTCGACATAGCAACTTAAAGAGCAGCCACCACCCAAGTTATTACAAATATGGTTTCAAGGAGGACGTTAAAGGAGGTCGAGTGGGTGCGGTCACACAATTTGTCCGTTGCCCCATTACGACGAAAGTTTCGAAACTCCGGCGCGAAGTTATTGACTTTCGAAGGGGCGTTACGAATGCTATCATGCACTCGTGCGTGCGTGACGTGCGTGGCTGGGAATGGTGCGTTACTTTTGTCAGTTAGCTCAGTTATTGCTTTCTGTAGAGCATTAGTCCTTTCTTCTTACCCTTCTTGTTTTCGTCTGTCCTTCTATTCTTGGTGCCTTCTTTATGATTTGCATGCTTTCGCACCCGCGCGTGTATTTTAGGTACAGCGCTCATGAACTCGTGGTAATGGGTTACAGTTTACGCACGCGCGACTGGCGTTACACGGCCTGGTTGCTGTGGGACCCCAACACTACTGCTCCTGTGTGGCGCTACCCACCTCTCCACGAAGAACTCTATGACCACCGTCATGACGACGACGACGACGACGACGACAATTATGAAGAGCCCACGCACCATGATTCCACTGATGCTGCTGCCTCGGTGGGAGGTAGTAGCAAGGGAGAAGCCCATCTTGCGGAAGAAGGTGCTTCTACCACTCAATTTGACGCCTTCGAAGGTGTGAGTTTAGGACGCTCACCGCAATGGGCACGGTTGAGGTTTGTGCTGTTCCTAGCGCTGCGCACTCTGGTCGAGAGAGATGTGGACGGTGATTTACAGGGAGGCAGGCACATTGGTCTGCGAGGGCTGGTGCAGCTCGGCCAAGAACTCTTCTTGCCACCTGATAACGACCATCATCACGTCGGCAAGAGCGGTGTCGGAAGCAGCAGCAGCAGAGGTATTGAAGACTTGCAAAATCGACCCAGGAGCAATTATTGGAGTGCGTGGAGAAGCTCGTCAAAAAGCAGCAAAAGCGGTAGGAGCAATGACGGCTGGAGCGGCAGCAACAGCGGTGGCCAAGGCCCTGCCTTAGGAAGTGCCAACAGCCAATCAGGGCCTCTGCCAGCATGGCTAGCTTCGCGCTTAGACCATTTGGACTTATTTCCACCGCCGGTGCGCAACCCCAAAGGCCTTGAACCTTCATTAGCTACTACGTCAAGTGCAAATGACGCTTCTTCTGCAAGTGGTATGCCTTTGAAGCTGGAGTATACGTTTAACAATACAACAGCAGAAATGGATGATGCCTCTTGGGTTCACAAAAAGATGCGCTATGAAGAAGCGGGCTTCGTGTGGCCTCAGCCACTGAGCGCTGAGGACATGCAAATGCTGGAGTGGGAACCATTACTGCGGCCTGGAGATGAGATTGAAGTCGCGGACACCTCCCTGTTATCCAGGGTGGGGGCAGGTGTTGTGGCCGCAAATATGCCTGAGTCTAGCAGCCACAGCGGCCACAGCGGCGACAGCAGCCACAGCAGCCACAGTAGCCTCAGCAGAGGCAGCAGTCACGGAAGTAGTAGTAGTAGTAGTAGTAGTAGTAGTTTCGAGAGCTTACACTGGTTGCCAGCGACGGTTTTAGCAGCCATCCCTCGTGTTACTTTACGAGGTGAGCTCGGAGCGGCGTTGGATTTGAAGCTAGGAGTAGGCAGCAGCGGCAGCAGTGCCATCAAAACACAAAGAGGCAAACCTGCCCCGACTAGTGACACATTTGGTGTGGACGAAGAAGATCTCAATGACAAGCTCTATGTGCACGTGCCGTCGCGCGCTTGGCCTGAGGGTGAGTCGCCGCTGAAATGGGCTTGGCGGCCAAGTGAACGTTTAATAATCCAAGTCTGGCCTAGCCGCACGCGCGGGTGATGTAAATGTGTATACAAAGTGCACTTGTCCTCCCAACAGCCGATCGCGATCGTGGGTTCATAGAGAGCAGGGTTCCTCCACTAGAGTTCAAATGCCCTGGGAGCGACCACAACCGCAAGCAAAACCAAGCAAGACGCCGGCGCCGCAAAATCTGCGCATGCTCATCTGTTGCTCTGTTTGCGTTATTCACATCGAATTTTATATGATACATCCAGTATGATATATGATATTGGTTTTCAAATAAAATTTAAAGACCCGCCTTGATACTTGGTATAATGTCCCTGATGCTTTAGTCCAGATGTCGCTATATCATAACATTTTAAGTGTAATTAAGCATAACATACGGGGGAGCAGAACGGTAGTAGCTATATTAGTTATAAATATAAGGAAGGAGCAATATTTTTAACAGAATAAAAGCACTTTCTTTTCTTTTTTAGTGGTCCGCGTTTTTGTTTTTCCCCTTGACCTTATTTTAGATAAAGAAAGGCAAGCGACATGAATACAGGAAAATTGATTTGGAATTGAGCTGCAGTAAGTTTGGCGTCTTTGGGTCCTGCTTTGCTTTCGATATAGGCATTATTTTGTTCTGCGCTGGCTACTGCCCGTGTCGGTCGCTGTTGTTCTAGGCCCCCACCATATCGTCGAACTCGCCAACGCCCTTCGGCGAAGTGGTCGTACGACGCGCGTGGCTCGGGAAGGTGTCCGAGTAAAACTTCCAAATGTGCCCAAACACTTCGCGCACTTCATCGGCGCCGTGGCCTGTGAGCGTTTCGAGCTCAGCCCGCCAGAGTGGCGCCAGCGAGAGGGCGTGGCGAGCGGCATAAACAATGGCGGCAGCTAAAAGGGAGGGCGCAAACTGAGCATAGAAATAGTCCTGCAAGCTCAAGTTGGCGAAGAAGTCGTTGTACTTTTTCACGTAACGCGGAATCTTTTCGATGAGCGCGCGCCCGTTCCAGGAGTCGCCCTCGAAGACAACGCCGCGTGCTTCAAAATAGGACAAACAGTGCACGGGAGTCACAGTGGAGAGGTGCCAGCCCAGTTGCTCGAGGACGAATACTTCCCATTCCCGAATCTAGATATCGAGGGTGCGAAGAGAGAAGTTGAGAGATGAGTATGCGAATTCAAGGATAGTCTGAACAGAGGTCCTGCTCTGCTACAACTTTGAACTTCAATTTGAACGAAGGAAATGGAAGTTTGTTACCTGAGCTGATGTAACTGCCATAGCAGCATCCCCGAGGTGCCGTGTGAACGCTTCTACAGCAGACACCCGGCGACCGTCTGCAAGCACCAGGGTGGCTGACGCATCGCCAGTCACGTCTTCTTCTCGCTCTTCAAACTTGCCTGCTAACCGAAGGCAAACCATGGCGACTAACTGCCACAAGTGCTTCGGCACAAGGCACCGGCCAGACGCGCCGTCGTGCGCTTTCAAGAGCACGCGATCCAAGTAAAAAGCTGCTACGTGCACGGTGGCGCAGTCCAACCGCAAGTCTTCGCTCGTTTCCGCAATCCAGTCAACGAGGTACCTGAGAGAAGAAGACGGAAGACAAAAACACAGCAGGTGAGCAACAGTAATTGAATCTCATCGTAGCCTGCAGCATTTTGCCAATGCAACACGCGTAAATGGCTCATTTTTCTGATTTACCTCCGATATCTGACGTATGGAGAGTCTGGTTGGTAGGCGGGGCGGTACTTGTTCTGCACCGAGCGCATCGTGTTGTAAATAGCTGAGGTGTCAGCGCCAACTTCCAAGTCCAGGGCATGGTGCTCGGGCACTGCCGCCGGCAGACGAGGAGGCGACGGCATAGCATCAGGTGCTGAATTTGATGCTGTCCAAGCCGGATCAGCGCTCGTGCCGCGATCTTCTTCCATGCTGTCAGCGTTGGCTGAGGAGCTGCCCTCAAACCCTTCCTCAAATCCCCTGGAGTCATCAGCTCGGTGGGAATCTCGGGCAGTATGCGATTGAAAAATTGAGTGATTGATCGCTACGGGCCGTTGTACAACAGTATTTCCTCCAAATGTAGAATGAGCAGCCGAAACAAACGGCGCGGGTTTCGGGTGCGCAGGATACGATGCTGCAGGTGCCATCACCCCGTTAAGGTGTGTAGCAAACGGTAACTGCATGTGGTGCGCTGAGGCACCTCCGACAGGCATAAACTGGTCGACAAATTGGCTTTGGGTGCTTTTGGCATCCATGTCGTGTGTTTTTTTACTGAGTCTTTGGAGCAAAGTCGTTTGATTTAGAGCACTTAAGGAGGAGCAGGCAAAAGACAGTTGGTGGAGTCTCAACCTGCTCAAATAGAGTCAAAAATAGGATGGTCTATGAGCAAACGACACCTCTGGATGCGACATAATTACAAATCAGCAATGGGAAGAGACATTGAGCATCAGTATCAGCGCGACTATCGTCCGCAGCGCACCTCTTCTTGTGCAGGAGGGCGGGAGAGGTCCTTACAAAACTGCTCAAAAATAGATGCCAAGTAGCGGAGACCGTTGGTATTTTTTTCTGGAAAACTACATTAGACTTACGTAAAAGTACGAAACAGTTTACTTGAGGATAAGATCCGCAGTGCAAAAAAACACCTGTAAGACCATGCTCTCCCGCTTCGTACTCGTGGCCCTCGCCATGTGCGGCGCCGTGAATGGCTTCGCTCCAAGCAGCGTCCGTATGAACCGCGGGTTACACCCAATGCAAACATCGAAAGGCGACGGCGCTATCGTGGTGGTGAATGACGACAGCGTGAAAAGCACCGTGTCTGTGGTCGGCGCGCTCGCAGGCTTTTCAGTTGGCGGGCCACTCCTCGCGGCGGTCGGCGCTGCAGGAGCGAACTACATTGCTAACAAGGTTCATCTCCCCTGAAATTTCCATTGGTCAGAACCCAGACGGGTGTTATGTCCAACTTTTTTTCCGACAGTTAGTCCCTCAGCCCCAGTGCTTGTTTTCCAGAACTTTATGTTTTTAAACTAGCGAATACGTTTCAATGGTTGTGCTCTGTACCCCTACGTTTCATAGATTCGTGACAAGTTTTGTCCATGCAAAAAGAAGCTTCCCTGTGTATAGTATTCGCCTTGAAATTATCTCAGAAGTCTTTCAATTCTTCGTAACGGTTCCATCTGTAATTGTGCTCCCCTCGGGCTCATCTCTTAAACGAAGGAAAACGACTTCGGCGAGACTACCAAGGTTGCAGGAAAGACGGTTCTTATGCTGTACAACTTGCTCCTGAGGGCAAACGCTGAGCTTGAGGTGACGGACAAGATCGGTGCTGCGATCAAGACCTCGGTTGACAACGCTAAGAGTGGCGATTCGGTGCGTATGATGACTCGTGTACCACACAACGACACCATAATGTGCTCACGGCGCGGCCAAATGACCTTTACATTTGTCTTGTGATTAAGTACAATTGAGTCCGTTATCATTTGTATGCCTAGCTTGCTAGTCCAAAGCTAGGCGTGTGCAGTCATGGGCCGAGGAGGAGCCTCTGACGTGTCATTCCTTCACTCCCCACGCAGTATTTGACCCGCGCACAACCTCACACGTGCCTGCAACTCTTCTCCGTCATCTTTGCGCCCTATGTGGTGCCACGTCTCGTGGCTGCGTTACAGGGTGAAGCGCTGGCCAAAGCGGAGGCGGCGCTCGAGGCAGCGCTGGCGAAGGCCGCGGACTTGGACGCGGAGTACGGGCTCGTGACGCAAGCCAAGGACCTGGTGGTCAAGGCCGGGGACTTGAGCATTGAAGCCATTGACAAAGCGCTCAAGTACGCCGAAGAGAACGACGTGGCTGGCCAGCTGTCGGAGAAGGCCAAGGAGCTCGCGTCCAAGGTAAACTCACTGTAGCCCACCGCGATAGTTGACGCCGCTGTTCTCTTGTGTCAAGGGCAGCGTCCCAAGTGGATTAGACGAGAATAGCGTAAAGAGACAAGGTTATTATTCATTTTCTTTTGAGGCTCTCCTTTGACTTCTACAGCTCAATATTTATATGGCCGTTCTAAACTCGCTCTTTCTCTCATGTTTCGTCCAGGCTAAGACTGCGTAAAATCCTTCCTGCGAAGTCCACTGGCTATAGCTGGCTTACTTCCACGCGGGGCCTGCTGATTACATCCCACACAAACCTTATAACTGGAAAGTTCTTAAATTGTTTTGCTCGTTTTAAGACCTGCCTTAGTTCTTAGTTCTCTTGCAGATGGATATTCAGAGAAACCATTGAAGCCAGTTTCTAGTTTTTAAAACCGTAGTCTTGGGGCATCTGCTAGGTCCGGATTCCCGCGAGGAACTCCGCGGAATTCCCGCGGAAAGGGAAAATTTTACCAACCAGACGCGACTTTCGCGACGGGAATTTAGCAGTGCCTTTATGGCCACGAGGCGGAAAACCCGCGGAAATGCCACGTGAAGCGCGAAGTGACATTTTAATCTAGCACTATAACACAACATAAAAGTACACAGATAATAGGTATGCGATTCTGTACTCGAGTTCGAGTTCACTTATAAGTGCGCCGCAATTATTAAGGCCTGGCACTACACTGCCGTTAAAATGGCGTTTTTAGTCAAAAATTGAAGTTTTAGGCCACAAGGTCGACCCAAATCACAAAAGCGACTACAGAATCGTTAGGAACACACGGCCAGGATGCGTAGAAACGCTATTCGCCTTTTAGGTTGGCGTTTATGCTCTAAAACTGTCCCATGTGCCATGCAGTAACCAAGAAAACCCAAGGGGCTGCTGGCTTGGGTGCGAATTACGGTTACGGTCCGAAACCAATAATTTCCGAAACCGAAACTTTACGGTCCGAAACATTTTATTTTCCGTAACATAATCCCGTAACAATCCGGGGTCTTGGGCTA
>Ga0307931_1002656_pt1 | contig 11326 bp, 9 predicted proteins | sample OrgLakmetageno47_FD_201816 | JGI IMG/M metagenome (GOLD analysis project Ga0307931, IMG submission 201816) | Saline water microbial communities from Organic Lake, Antarctica - #47 | ecosystem: Environmental > Aquatic > Non-marine Saline and Alkaline > Saline | place: Antarctica: Organic Lake... | reverse complement strand
AATGATGAGATCTTCCAGCTCCAGCTACGCGAACAATGATGGAGCTCCGGTCGCAGGCAGCTGGCTGTATTGAATGAGAGAACGCATGGCCGAGATGCCAAGTAGTAACTACTAAACTACTAGCGAAGCGCCGAGTAGCCCGGTATAATTCAAATTGTACCCAGTTGCCAACTGGATTTGGATTTGAATTTTGTCATATATATACATATATGTCTATGCTTTTTCGTAATTATTAGTAATTATCTGCGTAGTCTATTTCGATTTCAAACACTACCATAACCCAAGACAAAAACATGATAATCACACAGCAGCAGACGCGGCTGGGTTAGGAATTAGGAATTGCGCGTAAATTACGCAGGAAGTTGATTTCCAAGGATACCGAAGTGGTTCACGTTTCAAGTCCGCATTGAAAAAAATTGTGCTTTTCTACCTGTTAGTCATCTAATTCCGGCCCTTCGGGGCCTGTCTCAAAAATGCCCTCGACGCAAATTTGGCGCGTGAATAACGCGTAAATCGCGCTTAAATCATGCGAAAAGGAAATTTACTGCCTCCACGCGTGAATCACGCGTGGACGTGAAACGCTACCTTGAGACGCGGAGCATTGTTCAGGTGAGCACGCACCCATACCCTAGGTCGCTTAAGCATATTCATATGGGCTGCCAACCCTGAACTCGAATTCAATCAAATTTTTCTTCGCTATGCGCATTATGCGCTATGGGTGATGTGTGCTTTCCCTATCTGCTGGCTCCTTCGTTGATCTGGGCTACGTGGCTTGTATCACTGTCACCGAGGGTTTGCTGCTCTGGTGCGATACACGATCTAGCTGCACATTTCGCTTACCAACACAACAAAGCTGCTACCTAATACAGCAACTTCCTGCCAGGAAATGTATTATCTTCACCGGGCCCCGAACCCCGAACGCTACCCATTTAGTAAGTTGTTGTCGCCATCCAGACAAGGGATGATGAAATTACCGCCCCCCTATCTGGGCGGTGACAGAGGGTATGGATTAATGCCAATAACAGCCATAACCAGCCCTCATTGTTATCGTCCCCTAACTGGACGGCGACAGTTGAAACCCTCCGTCCAACGCCCAACGTCAACGTCCTCTCTCCTCATCCTCCTCCTCCGCTGTTATCCATCTCCTGCTGCCATTTGCGCCCTAGGCGATCCTCCCAATTGCTCTTTGTTCTTTGTGCTCCTGTGTATTTTTAATTTCCGCGTTGAAATGCTGCTTGGTGCACAGATCTCTCATCCAAGTACTGATGTCCTGAAATCCTTAAACACACTTTCTATAATTTTTCTTTACTATATTAGTCCCATTTCTTGAGACAGGTGTACAAACATTCAGATCCGTTGGATTACGTGGTCCTTTTTTTTGCTTTTTTGTCGTCGTGTCGTCTTGTCGACCTTCACTCCTTCACTGTCCACAGTCCACAAGGCCTCGGCGAGAATGGACGTCCTCTCGAACCCGCTCGTGGTGAGCCCGTGTTGCACGCCCGTTCTTCACTTTTGCATAGATTTGATTGTGTTCTGGGAATCGATGACGGAGTTATTTGCAGCTGAGGTGTGCTCGAGCTGCGACCAGCAATGGCTCCTGCGTGGGAGCCAGTACTGCATAAATGAAAAATGCCCACCTGTCACTCATTTCATCGTTAGGCTAAACATTCAGAGTTATTGTGAAGCATCCTTTGATTGCTCTGGTTTCAAGTGTTAAGGGTTTGTTGTCACGATGTGCGCCTCTTTGGTTCTTCTTTTATCTATGCTTGCTTGCGTTTGGCTTCCTCAAAAATCAGATCGGTGGGTGCGCCACAGCCGCGGCTGTCGGCGGCATTGCCTTCTGCATGAGCAACAACTCGAAGGTGAGCCTCAGCTTTGCTGCTACATTTAGACTTACTATGAAGGAGGCGACTGGTTAGCTCAGTGCCAAGCTTCTCGGCTCATGTATCAAATGAAGAGGCGAACCACCTTTTCGTTGTGCTTTTTCATAATGGTTGGTGGTGCTTACGTCTGCTTTGAACCATTAGGATGCCCCACGGTCTGAGTCAGCGGCGCCAGCGAAAGTCAGCGGGCAAAAGAAGAAAGCATCCAGCACCAAGAAAGAAAAGAAAGCCGCCAAGGAGGCGGCGCCTGCGCCTGAGCCCGATCCGGAGCCTACTCCTGAGCCTGCTGCCCCAAAAAAGAAAGCTAAAAAGAGCAAGGGCAACGGCGACGCAGCAGCCAAGGCAGCTAAAGAGAAGGAAAAAGTTGCTGCCTTGGAAGCAGAAGCCGCGGCCAAGGCAGAGCGAGAGGCAGCCGCCGCCGCCGCGGCAGCCGCTGAAGCTGCAGCAGCTGCAGCAGCACAAGCGGCAGCAGAGGCAGCCGCAGCCGCGGCAAAGGCAGAGGAAGAAGCAGCTGCAAAGAAGGCAGCAGGTAGCAAGAAGTCCAAGAAGAAGAAGGCCAAGGCCGCTGCAGCTCCAGCTGCGGAAGCAGCGGCGGCAGCCCCCGCGAGCACTAGCAGCAGGAGGAGTAACGCTCCCAGCAGCGACGATTCGAACACCCGGGCGCTCTGGCAGGCGATGGAGTCCTCGGCGGCGACCGGTGCTGCCGACGCGTCCCTGACCGCAGCCGCGGAGGAAGAAGAGGAGTGGTCGACGGTGAAGACGAACCGGGGCAAGAAGTCGAAAGCTGCCGCAGCACAAGCCGCGGCCGAAGCGGAGCCTGGGAGCGGTGGCGAGGGCACGGACGAGGACGGTGCTGCTGCTGCTGCGGCCAGCGGGCAACCTTCCACGGTGATTGACCTCGGGGTGTTCGTGTCCTCGGTGATTGGGAAGTCGGGGGCCACGATCAAAGCCATCACGGAGCAAAGCGGCGCGAAGATCAAAGTAGGCGACCGCAGCAAAGACGGGTCAGGCGGGTCGGTGGCAGGCAGCAGTCTATGCACCATCACTGGCGACGAGGTAGGATAGGGACATGTAGGCTTGAGTGCGCGCACACGAATCAAGCTTAGTACGACTGAGATACGTTTGAGCTAAAGGTTCTTTTAGGTGTTTTAAATTTGCTTGACCATAAGAGTAGGATGAGTAATGCTTATAGACCTTTTTCTGTACTTTGGAGACGCCTCCTTCGATCCTCGTCTTTCTCTTCTGTCACCAATTTCGCTTCTCTTTCTTATTGGCGCGCTCTCAACCCACCTATGTGCCTCGCTTCTAGATGAGTGTGGCGACTGCGGCTGCCCTCATCACTGACATTTTGGCGCGAGAGCAGGCCGCTAAAGATGCGCGTGTGGAGATTGTGCTCGAGGTATGAAAAAGCGACATTACTGAGGGGGGGCATCTCTGCCTGGGTTTCAAGATGGGATGGTCTTTGTCTCTATGCTAGCACGGTGTTTCAGTATTTCTTGCTTTACGAGAAAGAGCTGTCGTTGCTTCAACTCCCACCAATCCTTGCTTACAATTTGTCAAAACTATTTATAATTATGATCAACCGTAAACACCTTCAAGGTGGGCAACAAAATGCCGTCGGTGATGGGCAAGGCAGGGGCCACCATCAAGAAAATCATCGCCGAATCGGGCGCTTCCGTCTCCCGGGTGGCCGGCGGCACGGTGGGGGTCTCAGAAGGTTTGAGCCTCAGCGGCCTCCCGTCGCAAGTGGAAGCGGCCAAGAATTTGGTGGAGCTGTACATGGCAGGAGGGCCGCCGCCGGAGTGCCGGGAAGAGGTATATTCAATCAATAGGAAAGCTAGTTGAATCCATCATCACAACTCCTGCGGCTGCATCCCATGCCTCCCCCCTTCTTTTTATTATTGTTGCTCCTTTCTTCACCCTCTTTCCTCCGTGCCTGCGTTATGTGCCCGTTCAATCACACTGCTACCACGTGAAAGTATAATAATACTTGATGCACTTCCATGCGAGTGTGTGTGTGTGTGTGTTTTTAATCTACCATTTTTTTCCTCCCTCCTAAAAGGTGGAATTGGGGTCGGAGCGTGGTCGTTTCGTGGTGCTCGGCCCCAAGGGCGCCACCATTCGCCAGGTGCAAGAAGACAGCGGCGCGAAGGTCAACCTGGAAGCCGGCAAGACCTATGTCACGGTGGAGGGCGACACCGCGCAAGTGGCTGCAGCGGTATAAAGCTAAGATATTGAGACAAATGTGGCACTGAACGTGCTGAATAACAACAGCAGTACAATTTACAGTTGAATGAACAAACAGAATGGAATATTTGATGCGCTATGCTAAAGATAATTCTCCTTCCTCTTTTGAATGTCGTCTTTTTTGCTTTTTTGCGTGTCTTTCTGAATCAGGTCGCAACCTTGCAGGCGTTGCTTGACGCCAACTCGCAGGTGGAAAAGATTTCGGTGAAAGGTCCCGACGGGAAGTCGCACCTCGCGGCCATCATCGGCAAAAAGGGCGCGGTGATTCGGGACATTCGGGACACGAGCGGCGCCGCCGTGGACTTGTTGAGCGTCGAAGACATGGTGAAGGTGACGGGGTCGCGGGAGCAAGTGGTTAAAGCGTCGGCCATGGTGCACAAGATCTTGAAGGACGAATTCACCCCCGCCCACGCGAAGCTCGGCAAGGGCGAAGTGTGCCAAGACGTGGCGGTGCCGGTGGCCGCAGTGGGAATGATCATTGGCCGCATGGGCAGCACCATCAAGAACATCAAGGAATCCACGGGCGCGAACGTGGACGTGCCCAAGGGAATGTCGGGTCCTCAAGCCGACTCGGAAGTGCCGACCACCGTGGCCAAGGTGTTTGGTGCCAAGGAAGGAGTCAAAAAGGCCGTAGAAATGGTGCAAGAGCTGCTGAAGAAGCACGAAGAGCAGAAAGCCCGGGATGTGGCACGGGCCGCGGCGAACAAGGCCCGAGCAGCAAAAGACTCGGCAGAGGGCAAGGATAGCTCTGCTGCGGCTGAGAAAGGAGATGAAGGCAGCGGTGGTGGCGCAGACGAGAAGAAGAACGGCAACGGCAACAGCGGCGCGGTGGCGTTTTTCGGAGTGGAGGAAGACAGCGACGACAAGCACGACGGCGAAGACATAACCTTTTCGGGGGACGGCTCGGCCGGGGCGGGCTGGAATGCCGAGCCGTCGGCCGGCCCGCCGGGCCTGGCTGCCGCACCCGGATGGGGCTAAACAGAGACGGAGCGGAAAGCGGTGGAATGGCACTGGAAGCGCGTAATGTGCGCAGCAGTTCCGCTGCGGAGATGTCATTTTCTTCTTTGAGTTGGAGCAAAAATGCCCCTGCTGCCGTGTCGTTACTGAAGGGAAGTTTGTAACGACACCTACTTCAATAACGAGTTGCCTTGGACCGGCACGATCATGCGTGGTGGCTTGGTTTATTACGGATTACAGGTGGTTGGTAATTTGTAGCGTCTGCATGAGCCCTGCTTTATTCGAGGGGTGTATAGTAGTAGAGAGTGCTCGAACATTTATCAATGCGGAAGATAGCAACCCCACATCGCTTTCTTGGGTTTTTGTGTTGGTAGCTCGTAGAATGATATCAATATCAGCGGTAATGGTGAGTGCCCAGTCAGACTTGTTCTGAAAGTTATATTTTTCTGTTGCTATTTGCCACAAAGTATTAACTAGACTAGACAAGACGGTTAATCGAAGTAAGACCTAAGACTTCCTATTGCAATCTAGAACTCTAGAACCAAAAGTCACGATTAAGTGAATTTGCTTGAACACCGAAACCGAAACGGGCGCAAGGTTTCGTTTCACGGTTTCACGTACACGTACACGCGCAATTCGCGCGTGGGGGCTTTAAATTTCCTTCTGTGTGATTTAAGCGCAGTTTGCGCGTCTGCTGCGCGTGATTCACGCGCCAAATTTACGTCTAGGGTATTTCTAAGTGCGAACGCGAATCACTTCGATATCGTTGAAAATTAAATTTCCGCGTGGGGGGACGGGCAGCAAACGTGACTGCTCTTTGCTCTATAAACACCTGGCTCTCTTTGTAAAACGTATACTTCGAGGAAACTGTTTAGTGTTTTGTATTTGCCATGCTAACATCAAGGAATGGCGCATGGCGCGCTATATCGGAGGATAGGAAGGAATGGACATGGAGATCGCGGACGTACTTGTTAGGGCTGGTGTTTATATTTGCCTAAATCCGACTACATGTGGCTTAAATTAAGTACTTGATTGATTTTAAACGCGACTGGGGTGTGCTCTCGTACTTGAAGCCAATGCCCCCTTCCGAGAATCCAGAATTGGCCCTACAGGGCGCATTAGAGTAAAAAGATGAACACGAACACACGAACACTGTATTACTCTAAAGGGCACTCAGCCCAGCCAGAACCTTGTACTTTTCTGGGGGGTTAAAGAATGAGCAGCCCCTACTATTTGTTGATGTTCCTTTGCAATTATAGAGTATAATCGATACAAACAGACAAGCCAAGTAAGCGGCGCGCTGTCTCCATAGGCACGACAATGATTCTGTGTGAGCTGAATAAGTAAGGAATTGGGTTGTAGAGCTGTTCAACAGGAACGAATTAAGGACTGGGTTAATGCCCCGTATGTGCCTTGCGCTATTCGTACGAATGTAGTACACCACTGTAGGTACCCATCGTCTGCGATAATCCAAACCATTTTACTATATCTAGCCATTCTGAAAAAGTTCGCGAAAAAGATAGAGGACATGTTGCCGTTGGTACGTAAGTGCGCACTTGTGGACAACAAGGGTAACTTCCTGTTGTCAAAATTTACCGATTTGTTCCTAACTCTTCTTCCATCATAAAACTGAGCTCGCATCTCGCGTGTACAGGGCGGCTTCCTCAGAATTCAGGGCACGCAAGACGTGAAACCGTGACGCGCCGAAAATGTCATCCGATCGTGACACCACGCAGACACACAGCCGCTGCTGTGGCGACGCCACTGTACGTTCCGTAGATGGAGCGCTGGCTTCAGGGGCTGCTTCTGACGCTGATGGAGGCGTCGGCAAAGGTGGCGGCCCGCCCGCGAACGCGAGCTCAGGTGAAGGTGGTCCGCCATTGCGTGCAAGAGTCACTGTTCGCCTTTTGGCGCTGTAGCGCAAGCGAATGTGGTCGCGGCGTTGCCATGGTGCTACTGCCCACACGGGCACCTGAGTTCGAAAACCAAAAGGTGTTACGCGAGACGTCTAGAAGCCGTGGTTCCCGCGTCACTCAATTTCAAATTAGGGCAGAGCACATGGACACGTATATTTCTTTTTCAAAAGGGGCAAAACACTACTTACTTGGTCTGCGCCGTCCATCTCGCCGTCGCTCGAAAACGTGATTGCGTATTCAGGTTCCTGTGGTGGCAGCGGCGGCGCACTTCCGTTCTGCGCCGCACTTTCAGCGACCTCGTCAGCCTCCGTGCGATACGTGTCGCGGCCCTGGTCACAGACGCATAAAACGGTCATCAAAGATGGACAGGTATCAATACATACTCAAGCTAGGAAGCTAAATATACAATATTCAAAAAAGTAGTGCGTCAATTTTTGAAAAGTAATTCTAATATATATATTGGGACTCTCCTCGCGTCCTCTCAATCGGTGTCGAGTATTTCTAATACTTCCTCAAGGAGTCTAAGAGAGGCAAGCTATCAACCTACAGGACCTGGGCTAGGAAATAATCTGCGCCAACAAATTGTGCCACCATGATTTGACATCCTCCTGGCGGTGGAGTTACTTCGAGGTCTACCGTAGCTGTTTTGAACGTTTTGAAGGTTGAGAAGAAGGAATGAATGTTACTGTTTGTTAGGCATGAGAGTTGAACATAGTTCATGTCAGAAGTTGCATGCGTAGAAGTTCCTACCATCCTCGTCGATTTCAAAGGTGGGCTCCAGTAGAGCAACTCTGTGCGAGTTGGCTTGTGAGCTCACTGTCCGCCCATCGTCGCTCACTGTGAAGAAACACATGCCACATCGAGAGAGAGAGCCAATGGGTCAGTTACTACATTGTGGAGAAGCGCAAATCTTTCAAGAGCAGCCTATTCGTTAGTCGAATGAAATTCAAGCTTTCTGCAATGATTACCATCCCAATCGTTGCTGCCTTGCGTGAAGCGAAATTGTGTGTTCGATGATGCGACGTCAGGAGCATCGAGTGCTGCCATTTTTACTTAATAGAAGACAAGTTCAGGTGCCCGCGCGATGCGCGGATTCGGAGCAATGTGATTGCTGCGGAGGCGTAGGTGCGTGTTCTTAGCACCTCAGTGCACGGCCTTGAGATGCCCATGGGTGAGTGCCCTTGTATTGCCCGTGGTGCGTGTCCCTTCTTGTGCCCGTGGCCCGCCTGGTGTTTTGTTTACTGCACATCTGCACATGTACAACAAATCTGTACTACAGTACTGTAGATAGGTACATAAAAAACGACGACCACCACCACCACCACGAACCACGAACGTAATTCCATTTAATAGAAAGGATTTCAACGTAATTTTCAAAACTTCGTACGTATTGGTTTACGTCGAGCTTTGTACTATTTTTTTCGTATCTTCGTATCTCGTATCTCGTATCTCCGTATCTGCACAAATACATCTGACATCTGCCGTTTGTCGTTTGTGATTTACCCGATTGGCCAGTTACTGCGCACTGCACGTGAAGCCAACTGCTTACCGCTAAGGAATTCGCCGAAGTGGCAGATAGAGGTGAAAATGTCGTTTTTTTTTTTTTGCGGCAGGCCCCGAAGGTCCAGACTTAAACTAAAACGGCCAACAGGTAGAGAAGAGACATATTACAAATTACATGCGCAGCTCCTTTAGAAGCGGAGGCCTAGAGCACCCATGACGGGATGGCGTTTTGGTCCTGTGACTTTAACCGTGTGCAGACCCGACGAGTGCAATGCTGTTTTGCGTGCTATTGTGACGATCTGCTGTACTTTTCCGCGGCAAAACGGGCACACCTAGGTGACAAAAGCAACAAGGTTCGGCGTTGAGATGGAAAGGATGTAAGAGGTTGAGGTCAGGGCGAAGCTTCAAGAGAAACGCTGATTAGTAAGATAAAACACCAGGTCCGAGTATTGGTGCGCAACACAACATAAAAACGAGGAGAGTACAGCAAGGAAATCACTGTTTTGAAGCAAACATTTCAAAAAGGTAAAAGACGTCGGGCCGTCGGACTCGCGGTTTTTATCATGACAATGAAGGGAATGCTTGCTTCAATAAATGAAAGTTGAATGCATATTGCGCGCACCTCGCGGTGGGCCACGAACGTGTCCATGGCGCACTGGTAGCACACGCCGCCGTGGCCGCAGCCCAAAAACACCGCATCGGGCTCGCGGTCAAAGCACAGCAAGCACTGGCCAGGCACGTCGTCTTCTTGGGCCGCCAGCTTTCGTCGGAAGTTGAGCTCCAGGGCCTATACGCGTGCGGGGGCGTACGCCGAGGCAACGAACAGCACAGAAGAAATAAAAGCACCAAAAACAAGGAGTGAGCATCGGAAAAGCGTTCAAATGTAAACTTCAAGAAGGAAAGAAAAACTGAACATTAATTGACGTCTCTCCTACGCTGAGATCTTATATTTATTCGGCAGAAATACTTACTTTTTGCTGGTCCGCCTCGGAATTTTGCACTACCACCTGGTCCTGTCGTTGCTCTGGAGGCTCAGGCAACAACGAGGCGTTGTCATCGTCTTCTCTCTTCGCTCTTAAGTTTGGGTTTAAGCTCCTGCCTACATTGAGGCATGCTAACGTGGCACAGTCATACGACGCGCTGCCTCCTTCGCTGCTGCTGCTGTTGCTGTTACTGCTTCTGCTGCCTTCCGACCTTGTTCCTACTGGCGATTCAGCTCCAGCAGCTGACTTAACCTCTGCTGCTGCTAATCTCTCTTCTGCTGCTGCCTTCTCCTCTGCAGCCGCTGCTTCCTGAGAGGGCGCCGCTGCCATCGCTGCATCCGTAGCAGCCACCGCCTGGCTAGGGGACATAATCCCTGCGCCCACTAAGGCAGCCGCTGCGGCTTCAGCACGGGCGCGGCCTGAAGCTCCCTCTTCAGGGAGATGCGCTGACGATAACGGTGCCACCGCCACCTCCTTACCTGCTGCTGCCGCTGTCGCTTCTGGCGCTGCTGCAGCTGCCTGCTGTTCGGAGTTCTCTGCGCGTTCTTCTGCTAAAATGCGGGCAGCCAGGGATGATTCCCTCGGGGCAGAAGGAGCATGGCTGCTCCCAGGAGCTTCTGCAGGAGTTGACGCCGAGGGAACTCCTGTTGTTTCAGTCGTCTCCCAAGGCGGCGTCAAGTTCAGCTGCATGCAAAAAGTAGTGATGCGCTGCGACACCGACGCTGCCGTGTTTGGGTCGAAGGGAGACGGTGCTTCGCAGGCAGATGACGTGTGGCAAACAGTGCCATCCTCGAGCAGCTTAGCTTTCTTTAAACCAAGCACTCGCAATTCCTGCAAGGACACGGAGGCACGTGGTAATAATGAGAATGTTAAAAGGTGGTGGAAGTGGCGAAGGCACGAAGGAGTGGCAAAGCTTGTGCGGTGCTGTAAAACAAGAGAACTTTCGCGCCAGAGCACCGAGTGTTTCTTAAAAGCCAAATGCGATAGAGATGCCATAACAGTTTAATGATGTCTTTCTGGGTGCCGCCCCACTCCCTCCACCCCCCGGACGCCGAGATGGATACCTCTTCGGTTGGACGTGAGTACGAAGGGCTCCCGCCCTCTATACGGCGAATCACTAGAACGACAGGCTTTTCCGCTGCCTCGTGGTAAGATTGAGCAGCCCTATATAATTCACAAAAAAGGGGCTTAATTGAACAAAAAAAAAAGCAATGTGCAGAAGAACTCGCTCGAGATTATATTGTAAATATATGGGACGCGCTTTTTCTTCTACTCATCTGTACATCCCTACAGCTATTCCAGACCCAACTTACTCTCTAAGCGCCTCTGGATCGACAGCGTACGTGCCATCTTGCAACATCATCTGCACAAACAATGAGAGCGTGGTTGAGTTGAGAAGCAGGCGCTTGAGAGACCGTAGTATCATAATCAGCCACAACGAAAGTAACTGGAGATAGATGACCTCTTCATCGTCGAGATTTTCGAGGGCAATGCCGGTTGTCCCAGCTCCGATAACAGCGAGCAAGACAAGAAAGAACATCTTCGGCCCTGCAGTGCACCTACACCAACGCCCTATTTGTTTCTTGTCCGCGAGATCGAACCTTCCCCAGTAGCCATGTCTACTGACTGGGACAAAAAATGAGAAACTCCATCACGCACAAGACAAGAAACAAGAACAAGAACAAGAACCTTTTATGCCAACCACAAGATTAGAGACGTTCACGGATTTGTTACTGAAAGTTTCACTATTACTGAAACTTTCAGTAAGTTTCAGTAGCTTGGTTCTTGTGGTTCATGATCTCCACAAACCAGTTGGAGTTGTTTAGTACTGTACCTA
>Ga0307931_1002652_pt1 | contig 11340 bp, 5 predicted proteins | sample OrgLakmetageno47_FD_201816 | JGI IMG/M metagenome (GOLD analysis project Ga0307931, IMG submission 201816) | Saline water microbial communities from Organic Lake, Antarctica - #47 | ecosystem: Environmental > Aquatic > Non-marine Saline and Alkaline > Saline | place: Antarctica: Organic Lake... | reverse complement strand
GAATGCCCAAGCGACGGAAGAGACTCCCAGAAGTGATATGGTGGCGGAAGGTATGATGGAGGTTCACACTGCACATGCTACGAGCACACCTGTTATGGAAACTTCGAAGGCGCTTAAATAAATCTTCACGCAAGGACCAAGCTTCACAACCATAAAGTAAAGTAGGCAAGATAAGAGCCTTGTATACTTCACCCTTAAGTTCTTCCGAAAGACACTTGTCAGCAAAAATGTTTTTTAGGGCGCCAAAAGCAGCCGTCGCCGATGTTATTCGCTTGTCAACATCTGCATCAGAGGTAAGCGAGTAGTGGAGCATTGAGCCCAAGTACTTGAACTTCTCACAAAAGTCAATGAAACCAGTGCCATCAATGTAGAAGCAGGATGTGTCCGCAGCCTCGTACGCCATTCGAGGCGGTGGAAAGTACATTGCCTCAGTCTTGGACGCTGCATTACCGCGACCAACATGCATACAAAGCCCGAATTTCCGAAGATGAGCAAAGATGTGACTGGACCCCCTAATAAGATCGTCACGCGATAGGAAGAGAAGAACACAGTTGTCTGCGAAAAGAGAAGTCAAAAGTTCAAAAGAACAGGCATCGCGCACACGGGAGGCTCTCTCACCCGTTGCCTTCCCGTACTCACGCGTCATAAACTCCTCCAACAACCAACAGCCATAATCAGGAGTAAAGCAAGGGGCAAGGGCTAGGGTAGATGTAGATGTATGATGTAAATGGCAAAAAGACGGGAAATAAATGCAGTTCTATGGGCTTCGGGGCTTCTCGAGAAATTCTTTACCATTTCTTATGCTCTCTCTGTAATGTGTAATGAGTTGTAATTATGCCACAGAGGTGTTTCTTTGTATTTTGGGGAGTATTGATTAGACTAGACTAGAGTTGCACCTGCAACTCCGTTGTAAGGTTGTCACTTCGTACGTTCGTACGGCGAACAGCCATATCTTAACGAGCTAACGCGAATCGATTTAAACATCATGGTGGATGTGGGGAGTGATGGGCGGCGTATAGAGTGAAAGGCAAAAGGATAAACGCTAAAATTCCAATGGCGGCCTCGCGGTAATCCACAACACATGGCTTTTTGTTGAGGTTACCACCCCCCGCGCCAGCTTTACTCTTCATTGTCAAGCGCAGCAAAAACGAGAAGCACGCTGGGCACGAAGCCAAGTGCCTCCAACGTGGAGTCCAGCCCTTGCACTCGGCCCTCCACTGCTTCGGTGCTGAGGTCGGAAGGCTCAGGACTAGAAGTCGTTGGCATCTCTGCAGCGCCACTGCTGCTGCTGCTGCTGCTGCTATTTGTGATGTCTTGTCGAGCAGAAACGAGCAGCTTGGGGTTTACGGTCAGGATGAGCGTGATTGCGCGCGCAGCAGTGGCATCAGCAGGTTTTGAAGGGCTGCGAGCCAATTCCCCGAGGAGCTCAACATCGGCCAGAACGCGTCCTCCAAACACTAGCCGCTGGGCTATTACTGGAGCTTGAAAGCCACCTGAAGCATCCGTTGGCTGGGCTGCTGTAGATGCTGCTGATGCAATGGCAACCTTGGCGTCGGCCACACTGGCAGTGGCAGGCAAGTTTAGTTCGAGGTCACGAGGCTGCTGTGGCTGCTCGCTGAGGGTGCTGTTGGCGTTGCTCATGCATATCACTCGCACTCTGAGGGTTGCACCGCTTGGCGAGTTGCTGTTCTCAGTGTCATGTTCAACACCTTCGAGTTCGGCGTGAGTCGCCAACACTTTGCGTGGGTGCACGGTGCACAGCTCGTAGCAACGAGGAGGAACACCAGCGGCACTGCTGTCGTTGCTGCTGCTGCTGCTGCTACTTGTACTGTTCTTGTTGCCACTGCTATTGCTCGCCGCTTCATGCAAAGCCCACCAAGCTACCTGGCGCAGAGTGGTAACAGCCGCTGGGAAACGTCTTGCGGAACTTCGCCCCAGCGGCAACCGCACTTTCACTGCACAACATACTTGAGCTGGGGCAACAGCGGCAGCACTGCTGCTGCTGCTAGCTTCATCAGCCGTTTGAGTGGGTTTAGAGGGAGGCTCATCCGGCAAGCTGGCCACCATCTCAGCAACGCGAGCTTGCCTCGCCGCGTCTGCGCTTTCACGCGCTGCTGAGACCTCAGCGGCGCGCGCTTTCGCTGCTGCTGCTTCCAAGGCTTGGGCTTCACGCTGAGCTTGGGCACTTCGGTCGTGCTGCAGCGCTTCAGAAAATGCCTGGTTTTGCTCGGCCAACTGGCGTGCTCCCGGCAAGGCCGCCGCTCGAGCTCGAGACGCTTCTGCTGCTGCCGCGGAAGCTCGCTGGTGGGCTGCGCTCGCTTCTGCGACAGCAGTGCGCTGCTGTTCTTGGAGGCGTTTGAGAGACAAGTCCGCTCGGGCAAATGCTTCTTCGCGACCGCTGCGAGCACCACTGCTGGTCGAGTAGGATCTAGGGCTGCTTCGCTGGCCACCGCCATTTCTGGCGAATGTGGCACCATTTTTCACAATCTCGTCGCTTGAGGCGGAACTACCATGGCTGTTGCTAGTGTCACTCAGCTGTACCCGGCCAGCCGTAGTGGCGGTAGCGGCTGCCAAAGCTCGTCGACGAAGGTTCTGGCTGCTATCTTTGCCGGTACAGCTGCTGCTGTTACTACTGCTAGTGCTGTCACCACTATCGTCAACGTCATTTGCTCTCATATTCGCTTGCGGCGGTCGAACCGCGAGAGCGGCCAGTACAGAGGCGGCATCTTTGTCGGCGCGCGAACGCGCCTGCCGCACTCGCACGAAATCCCTTGCTCGGGGCCACACATGCGCCAAGGCAGCAGCGATGACAAAAGCACACAAACACTGCGTGCGGCGGTCTGGTGGAGGATCTGCCACCGGTGGTCGTTGAGGTGGCAGGTCTGGCTTACTAGGCTGTTCGACATGCGGCATGGTCCTCGGCATTTCACGAGTTTGCTCAGGAGCTGACGAGGCATAGAGACCACAAGGCATTACGTCGACGAAGGCCCCTTTTTCTTCAGTGATAGATACGACGACTTCGTGAAGTAGCTGGCCGGTAGGCCCCCTAACCCGGAACGCATGCCCTGGAAAAGACTGCAGCACGCGTCGCGAGGTCGGCCCAACTGCACCGTTTGAATGCTCATGACCTTCAAAGTCCACCCATGAAATAGATGCTTCTACACTGAGCTTGTTCGCAAAAGTAACCTGGGTCTGTTTCAGCAACATTAGATAATAAGTTGCGCTCAGGAATGCATTTTGGTTAGGAATGGAACGAGTTTGGCCAGACTTTGTTGGTAAGCAAAATGCCGAGTACGAAAAAAAAAGAAGATACAATTCGATATGCGTCGGATGGGTACCTGGTCAAGGCGCCCACTAGATTGCCGATCTGACTTCAGCCCCGCAGTCTCGCTTGGGCAGTCACTTGCTTGACTAATATGGAGGTTGCATGCCAGTGCGCACGCACCAAGCATAGCCCTTCGAAGAGCCATCTTTGAGAGGACTTAAGTACCTAAGATGATTGCCTAAGCCTTTGATGATCTAGCTTACCTGCCTAGACAACACTCATGCAAGGACTGAGTACAGCTATGCTCGTAGTCAAAATTTCTCACGTATTTATCTTAAATCAATTTCAGTACTACAGATAGCACAAGCATGTTGCTACTATATTGCAACTCCTTCTGGCTCCGGAGCAGGTGGCTGGCAGTGATGACTGATGACTGATGACGACGTGTCATGCTCTTTTGGTGTCTTCTCTCATTCTTCTCTTTCACATCACTTACAGGGTGGATATAATTCAGAAGTTAACTGTAAAATTCTTGGGTCTCACTACTGAAGTTACTTTGTCCTTCTGGCGGCAACAAAATGGCAGCTGATTTGAAAAGTACACTGTGAGCTCGCTACAGGACAGTTGCTATGAGTTTGCTGAGATTCTATTAATTTAGACATGGAAAAAGAAAACAATTTCGTTATCTCTGGAGAAGACACTGACCTACCAGTGAAGAGCCAGAAAATGAAGACACTCTCTCAACAAACGCATCCGCTGCGGCGGGCTAAACTTAGTCTTAAACGCCCAGTAGCTGGTAATGTTAGCCGTGCACACGAGTCTTCAGAAAGCACTACAACAAAAGCAGCAAATAAGCAGCGTCTGAAGTCTCCGGTCAGAGCGACTACATCGCCCTCAACCTATGGAGTGGGTTCCGCTGGGCCTACCATCTCCACGGCTACCCTACCCGAAGAGAACGATCTGGCGGCTGAGCTACTAGACCAGCATGTTCCACGTGCTCTTTCTGACTCAAGCAAACTTAATGTTTTACACAATATGCCTTTGACTCCTGCAAATGACAGCAACTTTGGCGTAATGTCTCATGCAGAATCAGAGTTACGTGAAATAGAAGGTACGCGTCCAGAAACTTATGTTTGCAGTGGTGATTCTGAGCAGACAGAGACCTGCGCAGCTGCAATGCCACCTTCAAGCCGCTTGCCAGTGACTGCAACTGACTCTGCTACTGTGTCAAAGCCTCCTCTGGATAGAAAGTTGCAAAGTAAATTATTAGATGGAGATAAGAGTGCGGAAGAATTACTTCACGAAGCCAGCGTGCTAGAAAACCAAGTGGACGAATTACACCGCTTACCTTCACAGCAATCACCTGAGCTCAATGAGAATATACTTAATGGGGGTCCTGTGGACTTGACTTTCGACCAATCTGGATCTCTAGGTGCTGATGCTGAAAATATCGACGATTTACCAAGTGCAAGTTTTGATGTGAGTAATCTTAAGCCTCCTTCAGAAAGTCAGATACAACCCGGTATGCATCAAAGCAGCACCAGCCTTCCAAACGAGTACACATTATTGTCTACCAGTGAAGTTTGCGGGACTGAAGGTTGCACATTTGCATTGCCAGAGCACACTGACTTGGCTAGTAGCAGAGTGCCTCTAACCACGGAGGTTCAAAATGGCGACAACTGCGACGACGAAGACGATGACTTTGAGGGACTTCCAATAATTCGCCACAAAGGTACTCGCAACAGAACCACAATTTTGGACTTACAGTCTAGTAAGCACAAGAGCTGCAAATTAGCTGGATTTAGCAAACACGGCTTCGAAAGGGCTAGCCGTGGCCGCCGGGGAGCACGAGGACAGCAAGGGGAGAAGAGACCAGCTAGTGCCTTACTGCAGGGTGCCTATACAGATAATGGACTAAGTTCCAGTGACTCGCCGCGAACCGAGAGAAATTTTCGCTTGGCCATGCTTGAAACGGAGCTGAAAGATATTGACCGGCATCTTTCCAAGCTAAGAAGAAGGCACGAGACTGTGCAGAAAGAAATCGATCACATCTACGCAGATAATAAAGCTGAAGACGTTCTTCCTGTTAGTGCGCCTGGGCCAGACCCTACAGAAGCTGTTGGTCAACTCTTTGGATCAGATATCGTGTCGCTTCACTGCGCACAAGAATCTTTGTCTACATTGACTACTAGTGAGCCCCTAGCCCAGGCAGAAATTTTGAAAGATTCGACCATTCCTGCGAGGGCAAACTCTTCGCACTGCGGCCAAGGCAGAAAACTTTGGTTATCGGCTGCGAATATTGATGAAACTTGGGTGGATACGACGGCATTGTCCTCGGATCATAAACATGATCCGTCACCAGCTGTTCCGCTTGCCGAAAACAATGAAACGGTAGATTTGAAATCGTCGGATTCTCATACAGTCAATAATGCTGAGAATCACTTTGAGAGCGATGTTTTACCAATTCAGATTCTTGGAGTAGACGAAGACAATGAAGTCGAGAGTAAGGCACCAGATCGTTCATGCGGCGCACTGAAGCTGTTGCCACAGCAGGCTGTGGATAAGCTCAGCTTTGATGCCACTTTCAATGATCGGTTTGACCTCCTTGATGGTCCTTTGAGAGATCTCGCAATAATTTGGGCTGATAAGGCACCTGAAGGTATATCCATACATTTTCCGAACTGGAGGGAAAATTTGTATTATGGATTTGCGCAAGATTCAAATGAAATCGATTCTGCAATTTACAGCATGCGTGAACGACGTCATGCACTGTTAGATGAGATGGAAGAAGTTAACAAGGGCAATATTTCCGCAATGACATTCTTCATTGAAGCCTTCATGGCAGCGCTTGAAATAAAAAGAGATGCTTCACCTGAGCCTTCAGAATTCAAAAGTGTCAAGATTCGATTGGCGAATGAAAGTATGGACTTAATAGGTTTGAAAGATGATGTTACGCCTTGGCCATGCCTTGATGCTGATGTAGGCGCACGCTATGAGACAATTATTAGTGATAAGGCCTCGGCAGAGCCGCGCGATGATGTTGATCTGGGTGGAAATTGCGAAGCAGCATTCAATCAAAGGGCCGTGAGTGCATGTTGCGAGGAAACAAACAGCGATAGTGAAATTCTAGACATAACACAGCGCGATTATGGCTCATACCAAGCTGAATCCCAAAGGGACTCGTCACCTACTCATGCAGACGAAGAGCCGCCTTCAGTTGGTGGTAGTATTGAACGTCAAAATTCACATGCGAACAAAGAGAGAACTGACTTGGCCGATGTTACCACAACTGAGCCATGCCTATTAGCAGAAGCTGTTGAAGTTGACACATGTAGCGACGCAACATTGAGTGACAGTGAAACACTAGACTTGACGCAGCGTGAAAATGACGTAGGTCAATCCGACTCAGAAGATCTCGGTGGCGATGTTGCAAGTTATAATGTTGTTGAATATTCACACCCATCAGTACATGGTGCACCTGACTCTCACTTACCAATACCCCTGGGGTTCCCAGAGTCCGACAATTTACAGCAATCTAGCTGTTGCTCAGGCGAAGCTGCTGAAGTTATTTGTGAGTTTGTACAGTCTCGGCCGGAGCTATACGAGCGAGTTCTAATGTTCGAATCTCTCGATCCACGTGTACTTCAAGCGGAATTGCATGCCAGCGCCCATTTACAACTGTCGCTACAAATTATTTCCAGCGTTTTGAGGAAGCAGGGCATTAGTGTATCAGAAGTGCACCAAAATGACTAGACCTCGTTTAGCACTTAGCAAGATCCTGGGTTATAACTGGGAAGTGACGAAGTTGCCTTTTAGAGCCATTAATTATTTCAAGTTTAGAAGCCTACTGAAATGATCCTTACTTCAGCAGCAGCAGCAGCAGCAGCAAGTCATTAAGAAATTAAGGAACAAAGATTCATAAGCATAGTGCTACTATCCTTGTGGTTAAGTGTCAAAAAGTAACGAGAACGAGTAAGCGAGTAAGGGCGAGTACTCAAACCACATACATGGCTATAAAGTAATATATGATACAAATCAGCATTGCCTCCAGTAATTTACACCATTTATAAAAATAACTATTACAAATTTTGAACAAGCAGAGAGCAGAGATTTATTTCCTATTTGGACTATCTTTGAATCGCTCAATGGGGTGTCCCCCTTGTCCAATGACCAATGCCCATGTTTCAACCGCCGATCACCAGAACATTACTCATAAAAGGATATCAAACTTCTATTATCGGCATCGGGATGTCTCATTTGCATTTGTGTTGTGCTTATTACATAACCGTAATAATTAATAAAGACTTTCCTGTGCACGACACACGTGGCGTTCATCATAAGCCAGAAACAACTAACAACGATACTGGCATGCTAAACCGCTCTGAGTATTATCATGTACCGTAGGTCTTTTATCACCACAGAAACCTCACGTCTAGTCTTGATGCAGAATTGGACTGTACAGGCGCTTGAAAAGGGCCTGCAGCAGGTCCATAAATCATTTCCTTGGACATCTCACACGCTTTCAATTGGACTTCAGTATCGAGATATATCGCCGGACGCGCAGCCAGAGCGAAGTCAATACAAGAACCGGCAATTCACAACAACCCAAATCGCTAAAGGCTCACTGTCAAGATATAATCAAACCTGCCAAAACACAATTGTACTACCAATTACCAATGGTCGATGGTTAAGGAATTAGTGTACTAATCACATCTTGAACTCCTCGCCCATACTCGACACCTTCACAAGTACGATACCACAATGTGACACCCAAAGTTTGCGGACGAGTCCTCTTGCTTAAGTTTGAAGAAACATGCACGCATGCCAACAAGCTTGAACAATTGTGCACCAATAAATTGACGTAGCTACTGCTGTCTGCGGGTATTTCTACGAAAAGAATGCCTTATGATGCACCTCATTGAGTCCCCAATGGAACATATGCTGGACCACGTCGAGGAATCTTATTGAAGGAGTATGACCTTGAGCCATAGGCGCGGGTGGAACTCGAATCAAATCATTGCTACTCATAGTGTATTGATGATGAAAGGTGAGTTCACCTGCGTAACATTCGAAATCGATGCGATGTGACGAGGCAACTACTTACAACCTTTTGGGCTGTTACAATGAGTCGTGGGCCGAGTCATTGCGGTCGATAGTAACGTTACTGTGAAACCAGCCATACTGCACTCTCTGGAGCCCAAAACATTTCGCAAGTTCACACTCGCAACCCCCAGAGGGTTCGTAGCCGCAATAGGTGCGAACAATTTGAGAGTCGGGCACTGTAAAGTGGTCCTTAGATTTGCAGCCTGAATGCGGCTCTATCATAACACTGTCGAGAAAATGTCGAGGAATAAGCATAGCCATATCTTTTTTGTGAACACTGCCAAGGTTGTGACTTAGACTCATGAGAGCCCACAGCGTACGTGTTGGAAACAGGCCCAGCATCGGAAAGGGTTCATGCCAATGCAAGTCTGGCCTTGTTGATAAGATCCAATCGTATTCAAACATTTCCTCCTTTTCTACCTTTTTTACCATGTGAGCGCACTTCTTGTGATTCTGAAGCTGTGGCACACAGTTCTTTGGATGAGGATTGAAGTAACTTGTCAGGCGACGACTCTTCGTGATCTTAACTCGCTTCGGCTCTAAATAACTGAGAGCTCCTTCGATGTCCTCTTCAGGATACGATCCTGACAAACCGTGCCGCTCTTTGGAGCTATCAAAGTGTACAACTATGAAGAGATCAGCATTTAAAGGATCAACGACGTTGTGCTTGAAGCTTGTTCGCATTTCTGGGTCCGGCAAGGTTCGAAGTGCTCCAGTTAGGCAAACTGCGACCTTCAAGTTTTCAGGAACATGAGGTCTTAACGTTGTCTCTTTCATAGCATGCCAGCCTGTCCGCTGCCACGCTTGCGTATCTTGCTTAAAATGCACGGGAATAGACAAATTACGGTCGTAGTCAGGGCAACGCATAAGGTCAGGAGGACGAATCGGAGCCGGAGCTGGAGATGTTGACTGACGTTGGTGCTCATTGCAAATATCCAGCTTTGACTGATTGATTTCGGGCTGAATCGAATCGTTTCGAATGGCGTCGATGTGGTGCGCAAATAATATTGCTTGCATCATTAGATAACGCATAGACTACTTTTGCGCTACTCTTTCCGAGTAGTATTTCATTTCGTTTTCACATGCTGTACGCCTATCTCATGTAGATGACCTATTAGGAATCGTTCCAAAAATTAATTGAAGCGCTCAACTAGTGATTAGACTACGCTGTGTTTTATCCGATGAGCTCATGTCACGAGTGTCAGCTATTCTCCCAACATTGTGTAAGAACATAGAGCACGCGGTTTGAGGTGGCTAATATGTGGGAGCATGAAGCATGGAAGAAACGAAGCTACGAAGCCGTATCACAGACGACGGTAGCAGGTACTGCTAGCTACTAGTAAATTCTGAGAATTCAGAATGTATTACCCAGGAAGTTATCACATTTATCTCCTCTACGGTACGTAGTACGGTAGTAGGACACTACCCGCTTTATCTCCTCTACGGTACGTAGTACGGTAGTGTTCTCCTCTACGGTACGTAGTACGGTAGTAGGACACTACCCGCTTTATTTGTTTGTATTCGTCGTCGTGGATGATAAGCGTGAGAGACAGAATTTTGCACGTGCTTACGGAACGGGCGTTGGGGCGCGGCGTGGGCATCGATTTCTTATTGCAATCGTGTTGTTGTTAGTGATACGTCATCCAACCTGTGCATCATGTGTTGCGTGAATGTGTTGTAGGATGTTCAATTCTATCAAGCATGCATGAGCATGTCCTGATCTATCATCGCTGCGTGGGCATCGCTATTTATTGCAATCATGTTGTTCTTTGTGCTACGTCATCCAACCTCTCATCATGTATTGCATGCATGTGTTGTAGGATGTCCAGTTCTATCAAGCATCATCGCGTTGTGGGCATCGATCATTATTTCAATCGTCTTCTTGTTGATGCTACGTCATCCAACCTGTGCATCGTATATTGCATGAATGTGTTGTAGGATGTCCGATTCTATCAAGCATGTATGACCATGTCCCGATCTATCTACTTACAACTCCACGTATCGTCTTGGACTGTACACCTTCACACCTTCTTACTCTCTTTGCACTCTAACTTCGCACCATCGCGTCCGTTGCAGCTCTGGTTTGAAGCAGCTTGCGAAACATCATTCGCAGGTCACATATACGCCATGCAAAGCACCCCAAAATGCCGTAGAGGGCGCTACTGCTTTATTTGTTTGTCTGTTTGTCTGTTTGTCTGTCCTGTCGTCGTGGATGAGACAAAATATCGCACGTGCTTACGGAACGGGCGTGGGTGCGCGGCGTGGGCATTGATTTTTTATTGCAAGCATGTTGCTGTTAGTGATACGTCATCCAACCTGTGCATCATGTGTTGCATGAATGTGTTGCGGGATGTCCAATTCTATCAAGCATGCATGAGCATGTCCTGATCAATCATCGCGGCGTGGGCATTGAATTCTTATTGCAATCATGTTGTTCTTTGTGCTACGTCATCCAACCTATCATGATGTATTGCATGAATGTGTTGTAGGATGTCCAATTCTATCAAGCATGAATGAACATGTCCCGATCAATCATCGCGGTGTAGGCATCGATAAATATCGCAATCATGTCCTTTTTGGTGCTACGTCATCCAACCTGTGTATCATACATTGCATGAATGTGTTGTAGGATGTCCGATTCTATCAACAAGCATGTATGAGCATGTCCCGATCTATCATTCGATCGTCTTGGACTGTACACCTTCTTACGCTTTTTGCGGTCTAACTTCTCACCATCGCGTCCGTTGCAGCTCTGCTTTGAAGCAGCTTGCGAAACATCATTCCCACGTGACAAACACGCCATGCAAAGCACCCCAAAAAAGCCGTAGAGGGCGCTACAGCTTTATTTGTCCGTCCATCGCAACTAACTCAGAATACAGAGGTTCGGGGAGACAAAATATCGCACGTGCTATCCCGGAGTCCAATCTTATCACAGGCGTGGGTGCACGGCGTGGGCATTGATTTAATATTGC
>Ga0307931_1002650_pt1 | contig 11344 bp, 11 predicted proteins | sample OrgLakmetageno47_FD_201816 | JGI IMG/M metagenome (GOLD analysis project Ga0307931, IMG submission 201816) | Saline water microbial communities from Organic Lake, Antarctica - #47 | ecosystem: Environmental > Aquatic > Non-marine Saline and Alkaline > Saline | place: Antarctica: Organic Lake... | reverse complement strand
TCTTCCGGTGCCCCCCCCCCCCCCCCTCGTGTCCTTCACGCCACTTAAAGCGTGAAGAGCAATTAGACCTTTACACACGCAGGCTCTTGCAGTACTTGCATCGAGATCAAACAATTGGTACACTATAATCCTTGGAATGCTAAGAGTAGAACAGCACAACAAATGAAATCATCGTGCCTCCACATGCCAATCATTCAGTCGATTGAGCAGAAATGTTCGTACCTTAGACGAAGCCCCTGAACGCAATACGAGCAGGAATCCAGGAATCCACCACGTTTTTACACAACCAGCGCGCAGTCGTATTCTTTTGCTTTCCGCCGGCGTTTAGTTGGGTTAAAATTTCTAGAGTGTTCTGCACTTTCTGCACAGAAGTCGACTCAACCCTGTAGCTAACCAAATTCCGTCACTTACTTATACGGTCACGATGATTCACGTGCCATTGTGCCATTGTTATGGTTAGGTCTCCGGGAAAAAAGCTCTTAATATCCTGAAGAGAGCTCCAGAAAATGCTCCTGTACATCTCGAGACGTATTTTCCGTATTATTACCGTACTCTGACCGTATTTCCACCACCAAGGGGGGAATTGGCGAAATCCCTATTCAAAATATTTGTTTGTTACCATCACTTCCATGGCCACTCGGGCATGTGCGCCTGATTAGCTTCTTAGGTCTAGTTTGCGCTGCTTTGCTTTTCTTCTCTACCTGTTAGTCTTCTAATTCCGGTCCTTCGGGACCTGTCTCAAAAATTTCTTTTGTCGGGCTGAAATTTGTCCGTTGAGAAGCTTTTTTTTGAGCTTTTTTTTCTCAGGAATCTTAAAAAAAAGCTCAGCTTTTTTCCCGGAGGCCTTGAGTTATATGGTCATTATGGTATTGTGGTAATTAGAGATTAAAGATTAGTCATTAGTGTAGACCCATCTTGGCATAGTTGCTCCTAGACTGGCCAAACTCCCTGAGCATTTCTTGAGTAAGACCGTCCTGATGGAAATTGAAGTGTCCCGAGCAGAGTTGGACGAGGTGCAAGGCTGGCTAGATGCCCTATCGGAAGCTGGAAATGCTGAGGACGGTGGTGCTAGCGAAAACGTCGGGTCTGAAGAGGTATATAAGCAGATAATGTGATCAAATGCAATGAATAGACACAAGAAAAATATAGTAGTTTTGTGCGTAGTAAGCATCGTGTATCGACTAAAACCATGTGTTTGTTCAAGCCGCGAGTTATGCTCAGCTTTTTCTGCAGATCAATTTGATAAGACAAAACCCTAGAAAGTCTGCTGCACGCAATTCAGCTGAAGGCGTTTTATTTATCCCACCGTGCAACAAGTTGTGATGTCTCTTTATCACTTCAATCCTAGGCGCAAGCGCTCTCAGAGTACCTCGAAAGCGAGGGAGTGCGCGGAGCGGGTGTGGTGGCGGCGTGTAAAGGGGTTCCTGTTTTAGTTGAAGTTATTCTCGAAACTGAAAACCAGCGGATGCTGAATGCCCTCATGGGTGCTTGTGTTGGTGTTCTACCAGCGCGTAAGGTGAAATACTTGCCTTCTAGTGCCTCTTCTACATCTATTTTCGCGGACTCAATGCTTGGTGGGGTTTACCCTTCATTCAGTTCTCTTGCTCCTTCTCCGCTTTTATGTGCGCACCCTTTCCTGTTGAGTGTCTTCACTTCCACCCCTTTAATTCCTGTCGTCTCCTCTTCTTCCACTGCTATCCTCGCATCTCAATGTCTTTGACTGCATTCTTATCCTACCACCTAGATATTCGCTTTGCGTGCCCTTGTCTCCATCGCCAAATTCGACCATCACCGAGCTTCCGTGGCTGGCAGCGGAGTGCTCGGCATTGCTTCCGCCGCTGCCGTCGCCGCCAAGTCCCCTGCTGCTTTACGCGCGCTCTGCTTCGAAGCGGTCGGCCTCCTCGCGTCCGACGATGACTGGGAAACCAGCCCGAAAGCCTTCGACGAGCGCAGGGTGGCCGAGTTTGTGAAGCTTCGAGCGCAGGCCTTGAGTGTCGGCTGCGTTGATGCGATGGTCAGCTGCCTGGTGCCCTCGGCCAAACCCGATGAAGTGCGCCTCTGCAGCGCAGCTGCCTCCGCCATTGCTCGCCTCGCGCCCTCCGCTGACGTGGCACCGCTGCTCTTGAAGCAGAATTGCCTGAGCAAATGCCTGAAGCTCCTGCAGCAGCGCGAGGCACCGAAGAAGTCCACCAAAGGGTCGTCGGAAGAGGAAGCGGCACCCTCAGAAGCTTCCAAGCATGGAGCCGCGGAAGAAGCCGAGGACGACGAAGACGAAGATGAGTACGATTGGTCCTTCGCGTGCGAGCGACCTGCTCTCAAAGTCTTGGTAGGGATCCTGAAACAGCGTCCTAATGTAGTAGTGCCTGCACCAGCGTCGCCAGCAGCAGCTGAGCCAACGGCTTCAGAGGATGGTGACGACAATACGAGCACAGAGACAGCAGCAGGAGCATCCCTCTTCAGTGCCGTTGCGACTCCCGCCCTCTTAGATGCATTGGTGCAGTGCTTAGAAGCGTCAGCTGGCACCAGCCGCCGTTCCGAGGCCCACGCGCTCGCCACCGACTGCTTGCGCCGCCTCGCGGCTGCTCGTGATGCCCAAGGGCAGCCTCTCATTCTTTGCCGCGACGGTAGCCCCAATCGTGCTGCGCCCTCTTCTAGTAACAGTGCTTCTGCTTCCGACGATACTGCCTTTCACGGCGGTTTTACCGCCCTGTATGGGTTATGGTGCTTCTTATTGGTGGTATGGGTTGGTATAGATTCATACTACCGCCGTGGCAACTACTCTTCCTACCAATTTTCCTATATGGCTTATTGGAGTTTTAATGGCAATCACAGCATCCGCTATGGTGCTATAGGTTGGTGGTGATTGACACAACCGCCGCGGCATTGGAACATAATTATACACGAGGGAATTTCAATCCTGGAAATTTGAAGTGAAGCCCGGCTCAAATCTCAAATAAAGATAAAGAAGAAGGGCAAGAGGAGCCTCGCCGCGTCTTCAAACCAATTGTATTTCTTACATGGTCGCGTCATCAGGCACAATTTCCTCGAGGCCCCAGCCGATAAAGAAGGACGCCGACGCCGCAAGGCCACCGTTGCACATCATGAAGAACCCGGTTTGAAGCATGTTGGCCTGCGAAAACACAGCATAAGAAGCGGAAACACGACATAAGAACAACGACAAAGGGGAGTGAGCAGAGACTTCGATAGGTCACTGCCTTGGATAACCTCGGCGAGGTGATGCTCAAAATGTTCGAGCGATCTAAGAAAATAAAAAGCGTGAGGCCACCAGTCCTGGTGCATACCTGCGAGAAGTGCCCGGATACAGCGCCCAGAATGAAGATGGTGGCCAATGTAAACGCAATGCAGAGGCCAAAGAGGAGGTCGCCCTCCGCGCCTGCTTCGGCGGCCACAATGAACGAAATAAGGGGCACCGAGCCAAAGAGCACAAAGGCCCCAAATGTGACTGCGCCTTTCGCCCACGGGGACGAGTCGCCTTCTTCGGGGGCTTGCAATCCGAGCTCCAAGACCATCTAGTCGGATGACAAAAATAAAACATGGGCAAAGCAGTCAGCAAATGAGTCAATCTGATTGTTTAAGTTTCCAACAGCAAAGACAGCATCAAGATTTTTTTCAAATTCATTTGAGTTGCTTTTGGAATCATGAACAAAGAAACTCCTTCGCCCTCCTCTTCGCAATTGCCTCTGTCGCCTACCATGTGTTTCAAGAAGAAAGTCTTGTACTTGGACATTGTGTTTAAAATGACTTCAGCGTCTTCTTTTGCCACGCCGTTTTCCTCGTAGAGCTCCACCATTTCACGGATCTGTCGTTTGGGGGGAGGGCTTAAGACGAGGGAGGGGGGAGAAGGGGGATTTCGGAAGATAAAAAGCAGAGGTGACTGCTTGAGCTCAAGATAAAATCCAAAAACTTCTATTCTCCATCCTTGACTCAATCCTAATTAGTCTGTACCTCGCCCGCGGGGTTGGTGTCCATTTCCCAGGTTTCGCGCGCGTATTCTCGCTTCACGTAGTCCAATTCGGCTTTCTCCGACAGCGCATCACCGAGGCCCATGCTGATGGCGTCCGCCTGTCCAAGATAAGGGTCAAACAGACGCAAATATAACTTCACAAGGAGGCGCTTGGCCAAGAAACGCATACACCCGGGTATCCTATTCTATTACAGGTCTCGCTTCCACTTAACAAACGCGTCTCTCGCGAGTGCGATTGAGTGTGCATGTTCCCCCCACGCCTGCTTTTCCTTTACTTTCGTACCATCAAATTCGCGAGGCCCATGATGATCACCGTCTTGTTAGGGAGGCTAGCACCAATGGCTGCGGAAACAATAGCAAAAGTGGTAATGATCCCATCGAGGCCACCAAAGACGAGGCTTTTGATGAAGTCCCCTGCATCGCCGGCGTGCTTTTCTTCAGCAGCGGTTTTGTGGTCGTGTGCGGCAATCATCGCGTTGGCGTCCTTGCCGTCCTTGTATGCTTTGCGCGCCGCCTCCAAATCGCGGCCCAGTGGCTTGCCACTTTCATTGCCACCTAAGAATTGTAGTTGAGTTCGAGAGAGTTATCAGAGCACTGGAGATGAGAGGTGTGCAGGGGTTTATTCAAAAGACGAATCACGCCGAGTTCGCAAGTGCCATAAAACTCTCAGGTGTATTTTTAAAAGCTCTCAGAAACGTCAGGACAACCGACATTGAATCAGTGTACTTGAATCTGCAGAAAGCGCACCTGCGCTTTTCAGGGCATTGAATTCGTCAACACTAACATTGTCTTTCACGAGTTTTGGCATCCTTGGACTCTGTGACAAGCAGAATAGGAGCGCACAGTACATGTGAAGCAAACATCAAGAGTCCGGTGCCCCCCCCCCCCCCCCTCGTGTCCTTCACGCCACTTAAAGCGTGAAGAGCAATTAGACCTTTACACACGCAGGCTCTTGCAGTACTTGCATCGAGATCAAACAATTGGTACACTATAATCCTTGGAATGCTAAGAGTAGAACAGCACAACAAATGAAATCATCGTGCCTCCACATGCCAATCATTCAGTCGATTGAGCAGAAATGTTCGTACCTTAGACGAAGCCCCTGAACGCAATACGAGCAGGAATCCAGGAATCCACCACGTTTTTACACAACCAGCGCGCAGTCGTATTCTTTTGCTTTCCGCCGGCGTTTAGTTGGGTTAAAATTTCTAGAGTGTTCTGCACTTTCTGCACAGAAGTCGACTCAACCCTGTAGCTAACCAAATTCCGTCACTTACTTATACGGTCACGATGATTCACGTGCCATTGTGCCATTGTTATGGTTAGGTCTCCGGGAAAAAAGCTCTTAATATCCTGAAGAGAGCTCCAGAAAATGCTCCTGTACATCTCGAGACGTATTTTCCGTATTATTACCGTACTCTGACCGTATTTCCACCACCAAGGGGGGAATTGGCGAAATCCCTATTCAAAATATTTGTTTGTTACCATCACTTCCATGGCCACTCGGGCATGTGCGCCTGATTAGCTTCTTAGGTCTAGTTTGCGCTGCTTTGCTTTTCTTCTCTACCTGTTAGTCTTCTAATTCCGGTCCTTCGGGACCTGTCTCAAAAATTTCTTTTGTCGGGCTGAAATTTGTCCGTTGAGAAGCTTTTTTTTGAGCTTTTTTTTCTCAGGAATCTTAAAAAAAAGCTCAGCTTTTTTCCCGGAGGCCTTGAGTTATATGGTCATTATGGTATTGTGGTAATTAGAGATTAAAGATTAGTCATTAGTGTAGACCCATCTTGGCATAGTTGCTCCTAGACTGGCCAAACTCCCTGAGCATTTCTTGAGTAAGACCGTCCTGATGGAAATTGAAGTGTCCCGAGCAGAGTTGGACGAGGTGCAAGGCTGGCTAGATGCCCTATCGGAAGCTGGAAATGCTGAGGACGGTGGTGCTAGCGAAAACGTCGGGTCTGAAGAGGTATATAAGCAGATAATGTGATCAAATGCAATGAATAGACACAAGAAAAATATAGTAGTTTTGTGCGTAGTAAGCATCGTGTATCGACTAAAACCATGTGTTTGTTCAAGCCGCGAGTTATGCTCAGCTTTTTCTGCAGATCAATTTGATAAGACAAAACCCTAGAAAGTCTGCTGCACGCAATTCAGCTGAAGGCGTTTTATTTATCCCACCGTGCAACAAGTTGTGATGTCTCTTTATCACTTCAATCCTAGGCGCAAGCGCTCTCAGAGTACCTCGAAAGCGAGGGAGTGCGCGGAGCGGGTGTGGTGGCGGCGTGTAAAGGGGTTCCTGTTTTAGTTGAAGTTATTCTCGAAACTGAAAACCAGCGGATGCTGAATGCCCTCATGGGTGCTTGTGTTGGTGTTCTACCAGCGCGTAAGGTGAAATACTTGCCTTCTAGTGCCTCTTCTACATCTATTTTCGCGGACTCAATGCTTGGTGGGGTTTACCCTTCATTCAGTTCTCTTGCTCCTTCTCCGCTTTTATGTGCGCACCCTTTCCTGTTGAGTGTCTTCACTTCCACCCCTTTAATTCCTGTCGTCTCCTCTTCTTCCACTGCTATCCTCGCATCTCAATGTCTTTGACTGCATTCTTATCCTACCACCTAGATATTCGCTTTGCGTGCCCTTGTCTCCATCGCCAAATTCGACCATCACCGAGCTTCCGTGGCTGGCAGCGGAGTGCTCGGCATTGCTTCCGCCGCTGCCGTCGCCGCCAAGTCCCCTGCTGCTTTACGCGCGCTCTGCTTCGAAGCGGTCGGCCTCCTCGCGTCCGACGATGACTGGGAAACCAGCCCGAAAGCCTTCGACGAGCGCAGGGTGGCCGAGTTTGTGAAGCTTCGAGCGCAGGCCTTGAGTGTCGGCTGCGTTGATGCGATGGTCAGCTGCCTGGTGCCCTCGGCCAAACCCGATGAAGTGCGCCTCTGCAGCGCAGCTGCCTCCGCCATTGCTCGCCTCGCGCCCTCCGCTGACGTGGCACCGCTGCTCTTGAAGCAGAATTGCCTGAGCAAATGCCTGAAGCTCCTGCAGCAGCGCGAGGCACCGAAGAAGTCCACCAAAGGGTCGTCGGAAGAGGAAGCGGCACCCTCAGAAGCTTCCAAGCATGGAGCCGCGGAAGAAGCCGAGGACGACGAAGACGAAGATGAGTACGATTGGTCCTTCGCGTGCGAGCGACCTGCTCTCAAAGTCTTGGTAGGGATCCTGAAACAGCGTCCTAATGTAGTAGTGCCTGCACCAGCGTCGCCAGCAGCAGCTGAGCCAACGGCTTCAGAGGATGGTGACGACAATACGAGCACAGAGACAGCAGCAGGAGCATCCCTCTTCAGTGCCGTTGCGACTCCCGCCCTCTTAGATGCATTGGTGCAGTGCTTAGAAGCGTCAGCTGGCACCAGCCGCCGTTCCGAGGCCCACGCGCTCGCCACCGACTGCTTGCGCCGCCTCGCGGCTGCTCGTGATGCCCAAGGGCAGCCTCTCATTCTTTGCCGCGACGGTAGCCCCAATCGTGCTGCGCCCTCTTCTAGTAACAGTGCTTCTGCTTCCGACGATACTGCCACTGCCGTGGAGTCGTCGACCACAGCTTCAGACACTTCACAGCAAGAGGCTGGTGACTCTAGCACTGTGGCCGCTGCTGCCCCTGCCTCACCCGTGACCGTCGCCAGTCATCTCTTGTCGCAGGACCATAGCAACCACGTTCGCACGTCGAGTTCCGACACTGGCGGTGGCCTCTTGCGAGCTGCACGGCGGGTTATCACCCTCGCGCCCGCGGGTGCAGCAGCCATGGTTGACCTTTTGGCAGCGCTCTGTGCGGCGGACTCCGCATGGCAAGACGCAGTGGCGGAAGCAGGGCTCGTAAAAGTGCTCGCGCGCGCGGTGCAAGACGACCATGCGGCTGTCCTCGCCCCGTCAGCGGTCGCCGCTGGAGGAGGCACCTTGCCCTTTTCGGCACCTTTCAGCACTCGCCAAGCGCCAGCGAGGCCCACTACGCTGCTTGGGGCGTGGGCGGTGCTTCTGCAGAGCATGCTAGTGACTCCACCTGCGCCACCAGCCACTACTCCAGCAACTGCAGCGGCGGCATCTTCGATGGCTCCGGCAACAGCAGCAGCAGCAGCGATTACAGTGCCAGGCTCTGCTCGAGCAGCGTGCGCTAGCCTTGCCTCGTCTTTAGCCCTCTTGCTTGCCGCCCCGAAACCAGTGACCCGAGCGCAGGCCATTGCGGCGGTGCACTTACTCTTTGCGGGGAAACCGCCCCAGCTGGTCGTTCCACCACCGCCGTCTCAGGGGCGGGGGTCGAGCAACAACAACAGTGACGCTGCGCTCGTCCCGCCGGGCGCTGTGGGTGCGCTTGTCGGGCATTTCTTCGTGTCAGCCACCGCTACCGCTGCGCATGCGTCAGTTCCGGCGGCTTCCTTGCCTCCTGCTGCCTGTGCGCCAGCTGCGCTGCGCGCTGCGTCCGCTTCGTATGACTTGCCTCCAACCTCCCGCAGTGCGGCTGCCGAGGTGTTGTCCCTCATGGACCGCGCGCTAGCATCGGAGGGTTGGACAGCTGCGACTGGGTCGAGCAGCAGCAGCAGCAGCGGAGGAGGAGCTAAATCAGGCAAAAGCAAAAAGCGCCGCAATAAAAACGGTGCTTTAGCAGCTGCCGGGGCCGCAGCTGCAGCGGGAGGTAGCGCTGCCGCGGGACCGTTGGCCGAAGCCCTGGCTCGGCAAGTGCGCGCTGCTGCCGAAGCAGGTGCCACTACGGGGGTGGGGGCCAGTGGGGCCGTAGGTGCAGCAGCGGGAGTGAGAGGCCCCGGGGCAACGTCAGCCGGTGAAGGAGCGGGTTTAGCGCTCAAGGCCGCCGGCAATTCGTTGTTTGGGCAGCGGTTGTGGTGCGATGCGCTCGCTCATTACGAAGCTGCCAGTGCTGCGCTTGACGACGAGACAGAAGACGAAGACACTGAAGATCAGAGCGACGGGGAAGAGGAGGACGATGGTAGCAGTAGTGGTTATGGTAGCAGCGATGTTAGTAGCAGCTGCAAGCAGGCTAGTAGCATCAGTAGCAGCGGTGGCAGCAGCGGCGACGGGAGCGGTACTGAAGGAGAGCACGACACGCGGGCGTCTTTGCGCGTCTCATTGCGGCTCAACGCAGCGCGCTGCCTCCTTCGACTCTGGGACGAGCCGCGCTGCCTGGCCGCGTGCGCTTACGCGGAAGCAGCAGCGTTGGCAGCAGGAGCTCGCGCCACTCCTGAAGCTGCGCCTTCGGCAGTGAGCGCTGTGCTCGCTCACCTCAAGGCTCAGCTGTGGTGTCAGCTCGGGGGCTCTGGCTGGACTGCCGCTGACGGCTGTGAACTCCCTGCAAAACCCTGGAGTGAGAGGCGGCAGTACTTACGCCGCGCCCGCGACGTGCTCAAAAGCGCTGGGCCCTCAGCGCCTCGCGCCTCGCAGAAACTTCTCCGAGAAACGATCTTGGCACTGAAAGCAGGGCCCAGTAGTTGAGGCATTCATCTAGGGCCTTTACTTTATCTTCTGGGCTGACACCCCCCTCTCGCTAGAACTTGCTCTCTTTCTTGCCTAATGCCAACCTTGAACTTTTTTCTCATCTCTAATCTAAACCTATACCTGACTTGATACTTGATATAAATGCGTTAAAATTATACGTTGGCTATCGACTACGGACTCGTAGCTCGTAGCTTTCTTTTGGAAACTGTAGCTGCGGGCTGTGAATTGGCATATTAGATATCTATACCCCGCCAACCATTTTAAATCTATGCGCAATATCTCCTCGAATCTCGACTTACCCTGGTGAACAGTAGGCCACGTAGGTCTAGTCTAGAGTCTAGACCTAGACCGTCTCAATTCTCATTTGAAACTTGATAACATCAGTAATTAAATTCTATTAATTTATTCAAGCAGAAAGCAGGGAGCCTGGCCTTCTCCTATAAAGTTTTAAGCGGCTTCGTTTGAGGTCTCGACTTCGGCTGCAGTTTCCTTCTCCTTCTTAGGGGGAGACTCCTCGACTGCCTCGGTTTTGGCGGTCTCGTCGAGATCGCGTTTGCCAAGTTTGGATTCCTCAGTGACGGACTCGTTCACGGGCACGGTATCAGCATTGACAGTACCTTCGACTTCAACAGCGCTTTCCTGTTTTTCAGCGGCAGTCTCAGAGGTTGCTTTGTTGCTCTCGGCATCAACGGTGGAAGAAGTCGTTTTAGCAGACACCTCCGTTTCTGCGGGCTTCTCAGTTTCCTCAGCGGCTTTGGAGTCATTCTTGTCTTCAGGCTCGGATGTGGTGTTGGTGCTCTCGTCCGTGGTAGTTGAAGTGGTCTCCTGAGAAATAAGGATTTTAAAGATAATGGGAAAAGTCAATACTTTGAAATCATGCACGCTTACGCAGTCGCAGAGGCAGAACATGCACATGTTGTGGAAACACATTTTTGAAATTGGTCAGGGTCTACTCACCACTGTGACATCTTCCATCTTTTCCGGCTCTTTCAATTCCTCTGATACTGCGGGCTTTTCTTCATTTACTTTTGCGGTCGTTTCAGACTTGGATTCAGCGTCGCTTTTGTCGGCGGAAACCTTGGGCACAGTCTCGGCCTCGTTCACAATGTTGGTAGGGTTGACGTTTTCGACGGACATGGTAAAATTTTTGAAAGAAGACCTGAAGAATGAAAAACAATTGAGTATCGAGTTCAATTTGAGTGATAAGTAAATTAATTTGCAATTATGATTGAGGAAGGCCAGGAGGGTCAAAGAAGTGCAGGGTTTTAGTCCATCCCCCGAAATTTCTTTCAGGGCTCCTCGGGGAGAGGAGATCCTGCGTCTTTCTTCTTCGCGTTATCGAAAATCAAAATGATTACAAGATTGTCGATCTTTTGAATGTCTTTCGCGTGAATGTTAGACGGTAGCATGCAAGGTACGAGGAGGCAGGGCTGAGCTCATGATTGCATGAGCTTCGAACATACCTTCTGTTCTTGTTTTGAAATGAGTTTGTACTTTCTTCTTCGAGATGCGTGCACTCAAAAAATATATTCGTTTTTTTACGACTTCGTGATTTGAAAACGGCTATATTTCCAAGTCCGTATTATATTGTTGGAATTTCCGCTGCGGAGTTGTCTACTATCTTCTTCTCAGTTCTCATTCGTCTGTCGTCTGTCTTCTTGTCTGAGGGCCGATCAGGGAAAACCATTATTTTTCTACACCTGGGAATACTGAAATTTTCGAACCGTCTCTAGAGAAAGCTATTTTTCATTTTCTAGGGTAGAAAGCTACCACCAAGAGTGAAACGTGCTTACCATAGCTCGCTGTCCAAAGAAAATTGCTCAGCTGCCATTGTATATACTCAGTGATAGCAAACGCATTTTCTTTGTAAAAAACGATGCA
>Ga0307931_1002649_pt1 | contig 11345 bp, 11 predicted proteins | sample OrgLakmetageno47_FD_201816 | JGI IMG/M metagenome (GOLD analysis project Ga0307931, IMG submission 201816) | Saline water microbial communities from Organic Lake, Antarctica - #47 | ecosystem: Environmental > Aquatic > Non-marine Saline and Alkaline > Saline | place: Antarctica: Organic Lake... | reverse complement strand
CCCTCTCCCTCCTGAATCATTCCGCACTTGCTTTGTTTGCGCAACGCACGCGCATTCCCACTTCTGCCCGCAGCATTGGCTTCTGTGCCATTTGGGTTTGTATTAGTTCGAGTTCGAGTTCGCCTCCAATGCAGCCCCACTTCGAAAAATCTTGCGGCACGTGCCATTGCGCATTTAGACCTTCTTCGCGCCACCCGCTACTTCACTTTCATTCAAACTTCCTTCACGCTCCCTCACGACTGAGATCCATTTCAAGGTATCGACAATCGAGAACGGTATCGACATAAAAACGCTTTCGTTGATCGTGGCGCGGCGCACCCGCGCCGCTGCAGTGTGTTTGCTGCGGGGGAGTACTTCAGGTGCGTGTCCTTACAGTAGCACCTCAGTGCACGGCCTTGAGTTGCCCGTGGATGAGTGCCCTCATAGTGCCCGTGGTGCGTGTCCCTTCTTGTGCCCGTGGTCCGTCTTGTGTTCTTGTTCACTGCACATGTACAACAGAACTATACTGTACTGTACTGTACTGCCGTACTGTACTGTAGGTATATAAAAAACGACGACCACCACGAACGAACCACCAAATTCCATTTAATATCCTTTCTATTAAATGGAATTTGGTGGTTCGTGGTTCGTGGTTCGTGGTCGTCGTTTTTTATGTACCACGGTACTGTACTGTAGTACAGATTTGCTGTAAGTAGTACATGTGCAGTAAAAAAAAACACAAGGCGGACCACGGGCACAAGAAGGGACACGCACCACGGGCACAAGACGGGCACTCACCCACGGGCATCTCAAGGCCGCGCACTGAGGTGCTAAGAACACGCGCCTACTTTTCCGCAGCAAACACATTGCTCCGAAGCCGCGCATCGCGCGGGCACCTGAACTTGTAAAGGATCACTCACGTTTCTGAGAACGGACTACAGACTACTGACTTCCTGATGAGAAGATGAGAAAGCACATGGACTACCCACTTAGAAAATATGACTTCAATTTGTTGAGAAACTTCCAGTGTTCCACGCTCGGCACGATTTCGATGTCGAATACCGAACCGAATACAGGGAGGGGTAGCCAACGTAGTCGAACGAGCAGTCGAACCGAATAGGCCTATAGAGGTAACTGTCTTGCGAGCAGCCGAATCGAGCAAACCGCCTAGCAGATGTGCCGAGCAAAGTGTCGAGCACGCGAACAACGCGAGCAGGACACCACCCCCAAGCGGGGAAAAGGCGTCTCCATACAAATTTCCAAAACCCACACGAAATTGGTAAATTTTTACAAAAAAATCGTAGTCGAGCACCAAAGCCGAGCAGCACCCCCGGCTGATACGCCGAACCGAACAACCGAATCGAACAGGCGCGCGTGAAATGATGTCGAACTGGACCGAGCAGCGAGCAATATTCGGCTGCTCGGTCCGTTCGGCACCTTGCTCGGTACTCGGCAATGTCGAGCGTGGAACACTGGAAACTTCTTCTTTCTCTCTTCTCCAATCCCACGATGATGGATGCGATGATGCGATCCTACGCTTCTTCACTCACTTACTTCTATTCTTCGCGGCAATGCTTGATCGGCGTTGGGTATAAATATGTATTATGGCCTATGAATGAGGCTTTCGAAGAACATGCACCCTGTTTAGTTTAAGTCGACAAATTATTGCACACACTATAAGCTCGAAGCCAAGGATGGCAGAAAAAAGTGAGGATGATCTCAAGAGGGAGATGGCCACACACCGGCAAAAGGAATCTGTCAAGAGTTTACTAGGCGAAGCGGGCGGCCTATTCGTAGCCGCACGGTTCGTTGAGTCTAATGCTAAGTTGTTCGAAGCGGATGATATTCTTCGTCGTATTGATGCGAGGTCAGCTGCCGATGTGCGCTGGAAAAATGCGACTATTAATGAAGTAAAACGCAAGCTCTCCAATCTGAGGGAACTTCTGCCAAAGAAGGAGCAGAAAGCTGCCCTAGACGCAATTAGTGAACGGCGGCGTGTTGAGGCTGAACTCGCTGCTGCTTTATTGGCGGACGATGCCGATCCCGAGTATGCGCTTCGACAAAGCCGTAAAAATCTTCGAGACCAATGTGGACGGATCAAACGGCAACTCATCATGGTTGAGGAAGCGCGTGCATCATCAATGGCGGCAACGGTGAAAGGAGATAAGTGGGGCCAATATGACGACCAGACTCCTGAGGAATTCTCAGTAGCGTCGACAATAGAGGAAGCGAATCCTATGAGCCCAAGTGAGCGAGTAGCTAAGCTTGCGAAGGACCTCGCTGCTGACTTGACGAAACGAAAACCCGTCATTCCACCTCCTAGGTATCGCTTTGATGGCTCGCGTGGGCTCCAAATCATCAAAGGCGATTCCAATTTCGAGAGCAGAGGAAATTTGCTTGATGAAGATGGCAGCGAGCACAAACCGAAAGCTCCCACGGAGGTCGGCGTTAAAGCTGAGGACTACATTTCAGTTGAGCTCATGGATGCAGCGCTCCTGAAAGCGGCTCCTGAGGATAGATTGTCAGAACGGATAGGCGGAGCTTTTAAACCGCCCACACTTGCCTCTAGTGCTCATAACGGGCAAGTATTCGATGCTCTTGAGGCCGCCCTGTTAGATGAGCTCAATGCAAAGCAGCCGAATCGGAGCCGAGCCCATGGTCCATACACGGCTTCCGGGCTCGGTGCCTACGAGGGCGACGCGGGTGATGAACCAACTCTGCCCTTTGGAATGGCCCTAAGACCTATGGTCGGACGACAGTTGCGTATGAAGTTGCTCGGGCTGCATCCTGAGCCTACAGTGGGCAATGGGGCTGGTGAAACAACCAAGGTGCTGAGCCAAGTAGTGGAGGGTCGCTCGAGACGTGTCGTGGAAGAAGCGCAGGTAGCGCAGGCAACGAGCCTCGTGTCGGGCCTTCGCACGGAGTCGTCGCATCTCGCTGACTGGGAGCGGTTCGGTCCCTTGAGATATTCAGGTCCTATGGAGGACCATCTTGCGCTTCGACCTTCCGTGGCACAACCTCCATGTCCCAACAGCGCCCTCCCGCCGCCGACGGCCAGGTCGGCCTCACCGATTCGATTCGCCAACTCAGAAGCAGATGTGTCGACCTATTCGCAGTCCACGTCACGTACTGTCCTACGCCAGTTCAAGAAAGCACCAGAACTCTTCGGGAGAGGCGAGGCCGCTCCTGTTGCATCTCAGCGGCCATCTGAGCCGACAGACGAGCATGCGCGTATGCATCAGTAGTGCAAGCAGCATTGTTTACTTTTGACCACTGGTCCACTGGTATGCGTAGTACAAGTTAGTGTAAGCTAAATTGCTTACTTTTGACCACTGGCCAACTGGTACACGTATATACATATAGCATAATGCATAATTCATACGTTCCTTATTCTATTAACGCACTGCGCTCCGCTATTTCTATTTCAATTTCAACTTCCAGCTTTCTAATTTTCAACTTCCACTCCAACAGGAGGGAGCTCCGGTAAAGGTATAGATATAGCTATAGATTTTAGATTTAAAATTCGGACCTCAGTCCACGCGAACTGTGCGAACTCAGGACCGGGAATTGCGAATCATGAATCAGACCGCAGTCCGCCCGAAGTCAGCAGGTTTCGATTTAGGGGTCCACCCGCGCACCTGCACTGAGCTTGAGCTTCACCTCAAGTCTGAATATTTACGAAACTGGCGCTAGGAAAGTCCCTGTTGTGAATTCATGTGAGCTCAACTTATTCATATCCATGCCGCATGGCGAGAGGATCTTTAGAGACCAAGAAGTTCGAGTCCGCAGTTCGCATGCGTCTATCTTTCGGTGAACTGAACAACAGATCGACTTGCAATCAAACCACTTCCAACTTTAAGCCTTGTTGATGGCTTCACTTTCGGAGTGAATGAAATCAACGAGCGCGTTGACGAGCGCAGGATCCTCGTCTCCACGAAGGCCCTCGCCCAAGTTTACGATCAAACCTTGAGTGCCCACCTCGGAGAAGAGCGACCGCACCGCGGTCTGCACCGTCGCCACGTCACTCCCCTTGGACGATCTTAAGATTTCGGGGTTGAGGTTTCCTTGGATCCTAGCGGGCAAAGTACTTCCGGGCGCCAGCGGCGACGCTTTAAGAAGCGCTGCAGTCGTGCCCGCAGATGTTTCGCAGTCCAAAGTGACGACGTCGAAGCCTGCGGCTTGCAGCAACGGGTTCGCGTAGCAGGCGCCGCGCGCAAAGACAAGAAGAGGGACCTCGGGGTGCCGCCGTTTCAATTCAGCGGCAATCTTCACCATGCACGGCAAAGCGTGCTCCTCGAAGCCGGCAGGTGTGATCATCATGCCCATCGCCTCGAAAATCTAGCACACAGCAACACGGCGGTCTCTTTTAACGACACATTTTCTCACTGTCAGTCTATCGTCATAGGAAACTGACCTGAAGCATGTGCGCTCCTGCCTCCACCTATGATATTATGATGAATTGCGAGTTAGAAAAATTGAAAAGCCATTGAAGCAGAGAGGTCATTGTGAGACTAACTTGAGCGGATAAGTAGTCGATGACCACCGTCGTGAGCCGGTCGAGAAGGTCTTGAGACTCAGCTGGGTGCTCCTTCAGCCAAGTCTCGCCTACTTCCTTGTTCTTCTTGGACGACCCACCCACCTAAAAAGTCCAGATCTAAGATGATAATGAAAGCGCGTTGATACTGCCCGTCAACGAGACCGACGCAACACCGCAACAAACTTCTGAAGCGGCAATATACAACAGATCTGTAGCTCCTACGTGCCAAAGAGTTCAGACCTCAAGCCAGGAACCCACTACCTACCATATAATACATCAAAGTCCAGGGAGCTGCCGAGAAACCGATAAGTGGAATGTCGCGGTTTTCATCTACGAGAGTCTTGCGAATGAGCTTTACTGAGTCTAGCACATGGCTCAGTTTGTCTTGAACGTCCACCGACTTGGGAAGTCGGCTCGCCACCTCGCTCGGCGAAGCCAGAGGCTTAGGAACCAAAATTCCAACACCGCCTGGCATTTCGACGTCAATACCAAACGCTTCAGCAATAACTAAGATATCGCTGAATAATATGGCTGCATCTAAATTATAGCGACGCACGGGCTGCATGGTGCACTCGGCGACGTCTTTGGGGTCCTTGAGCAAGTCTAGGAAGTTTTTCCCAGTTTTTACTTTATAATCTGAGTATTCAGGAAGATGGCGGCCAGCTTGGCGAAATAGCCAGACAGGCGTTCGTTCGCACACTTCTCCGCGCGCTACACGCACCATCAAATCTTGAGCTGGGTCTGAGGCTGATCGCAAGCCTGGTGGCACCACAGTAGAGAATTTCGAAGGCTGCGGGAGCATGAACGCTGAGGCTGGGAGGCATAGAAGTGTAGCAACGGCCCAATATGAAATAATCTTCTGAGAAATCATATTCACTCTTAGGTTATCCAAGCTAGACGGATACAAATGGCAGCTAGCTTGAGGCTTCAGGGAGATGTATATAGCAGCAGCCTTCTTGAATTGAATGAAATGGATGGATGGATCCACTCACTCGCAACTCACAACGCCACGTACCTTACAGGGGTGTGTGTTAGCTCGTTAGCACCCCTACCCTGCAAACTGCAAACATTTTCCGCGCTTCTTCTTCTTCTTTCCATCTCGTGATGTGATGATGGTTTCACTTCATTGGATGGTTTCCTTTTTTCTTTTTCCCTTTGCTTGATGTTTGTTTGCGTGGCGTGCGTGGACACTTCAGTCGAGGCGTCGAGGCGTGCGGGGTACTAGGTTTCAGGTTTCAGGTAATACAGAATATAGAGACGAAAGGCCGGCAATTCAATCGGTTGAATGGTTCATACCTTCCTATCTTTAAATGCGGCCTTCGCCATCGCATGTCGCAGCTGGCCTTGCCAGCGCAATGCTATGTGCATTCGCCAGTTCGCTGCAGCGGACGATTCCAGCTCAGATGGCAGAGCCGACACTTCACAGTCAGTCGATAGCAGCTCGAGCGGGTCTCGGCCAAGGGTTCGGCAGCACGTGAACCCACTCGCGTCTTCTTATCAGAAACCCATTGAACTCGCGGCACAGTGGCCCTCAAGTCTCTTTTCCGACCCTAGTTTACCTTTCCATGTTGATATTGGCTGTGCGAAGGGCACCTTTTGCATGGAGCTCGCACGAAGCCGCCCAGATCTTAATGTGCTTGGACTCGAAATTCGCCGCCCAGTGGCCGCGTATTGTTCTGAGGTGGCAGAAGCTTCAGGGCTTCCCAATGTTGGCTTTCTTGCCTGCAATGCAAACGTGGACATGGCGCGCATCCTAGATGGGGTTAACGAGAAGTCGAGGGTCGCCCGAGTCAGCATCCAGTATCCCGACCCTCATTGGAAAGCTCGTCACCAAAAGCGGAGAGTAGTTCAGCCCGAGCTTATAGCTGCCATTGCTGCTCGGACCGACGAAGACTGTGACGTCTTCTTGCAGAGTGACGTATTTGAAGTCGCGCAGGAGATGCGGGAGCGGTTTCGCGAGGACGAGGCTTTTGAAGACACTGTAGCAGATCTGAGCTCATGGATTGAGGTTAATCCAACTGGTGTGCCGACAGAGCGGGAAATCGCCACCTTCAAAAAAGGCCTTCCTGTGTACCGTGCTCTTCTCGCAAAAAAGCGATGATGCTACATTTTTTGGAAATTCAACGATCGACAAAAGTCTCTAGTCAACAACAATCCCTCAGAATACGTTAACTGAAAACGATGGACTTAGATGACTTTTATGCCACAGGCAAATCTCCTGCGCCTGGAACTTATTTTTCTTGGACCGATTTGCGTTGTGTGCGCATTCGGCTCTGGATAAGGAGGTGCCGATACGACAAACGGCTACTACGTGACCTGTGGCCTGGTTGGGCCTATCGCGGCTTCTTTGGTTAGGGCGTCTTGCGCTTGTGGTAAGTCCGGGCAAGGGGAGAACCATTTACCTTCTGGTGAATGAAATTGAAGTAGAAGTAACTCGAAGTAACAAGAGGTAGGAGTAAAGCATAAAGTAATTGCAATCAAAATTTAAGGCTTAATCTACTTTCGCTTATCTATGGCAAGCTATTCCATACAGCTTAACAATTCTTGGCTGGGTATTACGATAAATCGCATTGCCAAAATCCTCTGTATTTTTCGTTTATTCGCTAAATAACGCAGGATTTCGCGTTTTCCTATTTCGGCGTATTTGCGGATTTGCGTGCTCTCCTCTGACCTAGGGTAAGATCCACGCATGTAATTACGCGGGAATCACGCGGAAAGTGAAATTTGCACCAATCAGACGTGATTTCCGTCACGGGAATCGGCTCAGAATAGAGTGACGTCATCATGGAATCTACTCGAAATTTTCAGTAACATTTCACACTTGTCTGTATGCGCACAACCATGGTCCATGGCGATGAACACTGCAGCTGAAGGCGCACGCAAAAGGCGGGAGGAAAGGGCGCGAAGAGAGAAAGAGAGAATAAAGAGAAAGGCAAGCGCACCACACACGAAACTTGAAGACACGACGACCCCCCACCACCAAAAAGAGCACCGAATCTCCCGTACTTACCGTATATTTGAGGATGTTACCGTATATATACCACACGTGATTCCCACGTAAATACCGCGCAAATACCGCGTGAAGTGAATTTTGAAGACCTCGCGCGTGATTCCCGCGGGTACGTGAATCGCACCCTTGCCTCTGACGAAACCGAAACGAAATCCCGTGTAGTCTACGAAAAACGGGCGTAATCCCCAATCCTCAGCCAAAGAGCCATGGATCAATTGACCGGATTATTATTTATTCATTTGGATAGCACAGGGCATGTGCTATCTTTCTTCCAGGAGGTGATATTCGGTACCAGCGTTGATGTATGTAGGAGGTGCTGCGTTATTGAGGAACTTCCCCTTTGTGGTTTGTGGGAAAGGTTCGACTTGCCGCATTAGGTATTAAGGAGATTTAGAGAGCCGGCGGTACGTTCTTTCTGGACAATCGATAGGGCGGGGGTTTAGTAAACGCGACTTCCGACTTCACGTCGCAGTCTGAGATTATTCTGTGGTCAATATGGGCAAATTAAGCGCAACAATTTGTGTGCCATTTGGTGCAGAAACCATGGAGGACGATCCATGTCCCGTCTGGACTTTGAGAAATCACACCGCCGGGACGGGGAATAGGCAGAGCACTTCAGCGCAAGCCAAGAGCGGAATAGGCAGGCTTTTCAGCGCAGGATGACTCAGAAGACGTTCAGGATTCACGTCGCCGAGCAGGAGACGCCCCAGAATTTTAGAGCCGAGCAGAAGACGTCGGGGTTTTCTGTAGCTGTAGCGGAGCCTCGGCTCCGGGTCGCGCTTGCTGCTCTCGAAGAAATAAAGGTGCTAATGGCTCGCGTCACGGCCACTCTCCATACATCAACAACTGGCACAGGAAGGCAGTGCATTCAATTCAAATTTAACATATAACATATAACAATTCATAATTCGTTCATTCCGCGCTGTGTTTTGGCCTCCGGTAAGTGGTAAGTGGCGATTAAAGATTAAGGTGCTTTATAGGACCTCATGAGTCAAAGAAAGGCTTCTATAATTCACAGTGTTGTTATATCGGGTATCAGGTTATCAGGTATGACAGACCTGATTTATCTCAGGTAAATATCAGGTCTAGAAAACCCGTCCCTTGGGGGCAGGACGACAGAAAAAAAACGTGTTGAGCAGCGCGCGACAGTGCGCATTCTCACAACAAATGGCTCCTCCGGTCGCCTCGCTCAGCGCCTACTCCCTTCTTCGCAGACTCTAATCCTCATAATTCAAGCATGTTTTTAATCTTTTAATTGCCTCGACCTCTTGACGTTTCAATCATTGAGTGGAACATCATTAGGAGAGCCAAGCCTCATAACTGACGCGACCTGGCTGAAGCATCGTCGAGTTGGTCACGCTCGCTAGCGAGACCGTCTTGACGGGCGCGCCTCTCCTTTGGTAAGCAATCAAACGAAATTATCACTCAAATGTGCGAAGTCATGTGAGAATCCAAGCTCATTAGCACGCAGGCGCGCGCACGTTTGCGAATGTGAACACCATGACGTGTAGCTTCTTGTTGCATACTCTTTCACGCTCTGGTTGTCTGGTTGCCCATATTTTTCTATACAAATATTAGAGGGGCCTGATACTCAAATCTCAGGTCCAACGGACCTGATATCAATATCAGGTATCAGACCTGAGATTTCAGCCTGATATAACAACACTAATAATTCATAATAGTTTAGCATACCACGCATACCATTTCGACGACTCCTATGAATATGTGTATGAGTAAATGTCCTCGGTCTCCGGTGGGCCTACTTAGGGCCTAGAAGCCTAGAAGTAGCAAGGGGCGATACCTAGGACGAAACCGCCTCATACCCTCCGTTTTATGCCGACACAAGGCCATTTCGGTTGCCTGACCTGGTGATCAAAAGCTGGCCTTTAATTGTAAGCAAGCAAATGTGTCTTCAACCCGTCAAGGAAGCACAAACTCATTAAGCTGTGTTCTCTTTTCCAGCGCTCGGCGGCGTCGTGTTTCGAACAATCCAGCGGTGGTGTTTGATGTCCTTGAGCTCGATGCGCTTCGCCGGGTCCTTCATGAGAAGCTACACAAAAGAAATAATAAGGTGAGGCAAGTGTCAACATATACAAGTGTATGACACAAGCTGAACTTGAACGCACCTTCGTAACGAGATCCTGCGCGTCAGGAGTCACGAACTGAAGTAACGCAGGCAAAAACATTACAGTTGAAGGTGAGAGGCAAAATTTATGAGGTGCTATCAGGAAAAAGGAAGAATAATAGGGAATCGTTACCGGTGGGAATTTTAAGTCGACCCGAGAAATTCGTCGGTAAGTTTGGGTGTGACCTTCAGCTTCAAAGGGAGGGGCACCAACAATGAATTCGTACATGAGTACACCCAGGCTCCAAAGATCTACTTTCTCGTCGTGGTCACGGCCCTGAGCATACACGAATGGAGGTATTTAGAAATGAAGAAGGATTCAATAAAAATAAAGAGGCTTTATTTAAAGAAATTGAGAGAAGTTATCTACCTCGATCATCTCAGGTGGTAAGTAGTCCAGGGTTCCACAAAGGGTGTTTCGCCGAGATGTTGGAGCATGCACTGACCACCCAAAGTCCGCGATTTTGAGCTCTCCCTGTTGGATTGATGTGAGATTGAATGGATGTAAGAGGTCTACAAAAATAAATGTGTATGAGCGCGCCATCGCTCACCTGGTGACCTAAGAGTAAATTTTCAGGTTTAATGTCTCGATGAATGACGTGTTTCTGGTGACAATACTTCAGCGCTTCAGACATTTCGAAAATATACTGGGCAGCCTGCGGTTCCTTGAAGCGAGTGACAGCAGTCAGCTTTTTGTACAGCTCCCCTTGCGGCGCAAATCTACACGAACAAAACAGCTCATCAGCCAAGCTACTCAAGAAGTTGGTTCACTATAATTCTTGCGGATACTTACTCGAGGATCAGGTAGATTCGTTTCTCATCGTAGAAATAACCAAACATGCGTAAGATATTGCGGTGCCTTAAGTTTGTTTGGATCTCGATTTCACGGCGAAGCTGATGCTCAACGCCTGCTTTCAGCAGCTGAGCTTTCTGGAGCACCTGCAAGCGGCCAAAAGCATTGCACACACATGAAGGCATCAGCGGAATAATTCAGACCAGAAAATTCAATTGAGATCAATGTGAAGAGAAAAGTATAAGACTGCAAACCTTGAGGGCTACGATATATTTGGTTCTCCGCTCTCGGGCTAGGTAGACTGAACCTATGGTGACAAAAAGAACAGGAAAAAGCTTAGTTGTGCGCCATCAAGCATGGTCGTGAGCGGTACGCTACTTCGCACCGAATTTTCCACGGCCCAGTGGTTTTCCAATCTCAAAGTCTTCGAGCGACCACTGCTTTCCCCTGTTGGCAAAAGGAGTTGATTTATTACAAGCGTATTCTATATGGGAGCGAATATAGCCTCGTGGTCTCCGGGAATCTATTGACTTACTGTTTGGCGGCTTCCTTGGCCTCATCCTTTTGAGCTTTTTTTTGGCTTCCAGCTAGGAACCGTGGCGCTTGCAGAGCACGAGCAGCGCTCGCGGTTGGGTCTCCACTCTCTGCCAGGGACGCCATTTTTTATACTTTTACTAACGGTTTTTCGCGACTGCAGAGAAGGAACAAGATGACTGCGAGACCCAAGTAGAAATCAAGGGTACTGTACTAATATGTACTGTAGTACAGACGACTATCTGTACTCGAACTCGAACTAATACAAACCCAAATGGCACAGAAGCCAATGCTGCGGGCAGAAGTGGGAATGCGCGTGCGTTGCGCAAACAAAGCAAGTGCGGAATGATTCAGGAGGGAGAGGGGC
>Ga0307931_1002646_pt1 | contig 11355 bp, 5 predicted proteins | sample OrgLakmetageno47_FD_201816 | JGI IMG/M metagenome (GOLD analysis project Ga0307931, IMG submission 201816) | Saline water microbial communities from Organic Lake, Antarctica - #47 | ecosystem: Environmental > Aquatic > Non-marine Saline and Alkaline > Saline | place: Antarctica: Organic Lake... | reverse complement strand
AGGCTGCTCGTCTACAAGTTTGCACCATTGTGCTAAGAAAAATATTTCTCGACGTGCAAAATCAAAAAAGAAAAATCAGCAAAATAACGATCAAACGACGAGACTTACATACATACTTACAGACATATAAATCGGGTAGGGTCCTACTAACAGTACTTCGTACTGTAGAGGAGAGAGGAGATAATTAGCTACTAAGTACAGTATCTGTAATTACAGCAGACAAGTGTAGGTGCCCGCGCGATGCACGGTTCAGAGGCAACTTGCTTCGCTTTCTGTACAACCAAGGGTATCTACATCTACATCTACATCACAGCAAGTGCGTGCTCTTAGCGCGCGCCTTGGTGCGCGTTGTTGAGGTGCCCGTGGATGAGTTCCCCTTACAGCGCCCGTGGTGTGCGCCCCTTCCTGTGCCCAGGGCACCTGAACTGTTCTTCTATGTAAATTGAGGTCTGGTCGTTCGTGGTTCGCGTCCACCCTTAAAGCTTAAAGGCAAAGCCAATACTTTAAACTTCAAGAGCGTTCTTAATTGGCACTAAGTGGGCTTGTTGGTGCTGCAAAAAAATGTCAGCTGCCATTGCTGCCACCCAGCTTGCTCTCCAGCTAAACCAATACTTATTAATTTATGTTTAAATGGTTTTCTTAGTTGCCTGGGTAACTGTAATTAATTGCGCTTGTATTCTTATGTCGCATATTCATTGATACTAATAACCGAACGGCCCTCTGCACTTTCAATAAATGCCCCCCCCCCCCCCCCCCCCCATGGCCATAGAAGTCCAGAAACATTTGAAATATACAGCGGCTGGAGATGATGCGTGACTTTCGAATCTCTTCTCAACTATTCCATCGTCATTTCAGGGGGAGGCGGCAACACTTGAGGACCCCAAAATTCGGTCAGTCCTTCAGGCGAAATGGCTGGTAGGGCCCATGATGGCTGTCTGATCGGTAATTGAAGTGTCTCTGACAGGCACGTACTGCAGCAGCCAGACGGAGGCCCAGGATCGACAACTTGCGAAGGTGCCGGGACATAGCCTCTTGCATGGCGGTCAATAGACATACACAAACCCCATCGCCGAGTCGATGACGCCCAACTACCTTGCGAAGCACCACTTTCTCCGTCGACTTCGGCGAAATCATCAACCGATCCTTCCACTACACCTCCGCATATGCTGCATTCTGCAGTGATAGTGCACGGTAAGCGTAGAACAGCAACCGGCGGGCGCAAATGATGATACATGAGAAAGTCTAAATCTCTGTTGAGCACTAACACATCGCAAGCGCGAGTCATGGCCACATAAATCAAGTTGAAGCGGTCTTGAAGCGTGCGCGGCGAAACAAAACCTCTCTCGCCTTGCAAGCTCGCAAAATCATTACTCATGATCACGACAGGAAATTCATTCCCTTTTTGCTGGTGCGTATTGCTGATGACGAGGTCACACTTGTCAGATATGTTAGTTGCTGAGTCGACCTGTATGCAGCTGTTTTTGGCAGCCTCTAAGCGCAAGTCAAGAGCTTCGCATGCAGCTTCACTAGACGCAAATTCACGGCCCAGGCATGATTTGAGTTCATTCGCAAAAGCGCATGCGGACATCAATTCAGTATTCTCGTGCTCTTCGGCCCACCTGTAGATATATGCATGGAGGCATAGTCTCACATGATCGAATATTGCACAAGTACGTAGTACAAACTTTTTTGAAACTTACTCAAGCACTTCGTCAAGGTCATTGAAGGAATTGCCACTGAACACGAAAGGATAACTCAAGCTTGCAGATAATTGCACTAAATGCCTTATTCGCTCAAAAATTACATCCAGTTTCGGCCCTTTCACAAGAGCAATAGTCTTCGTTATCCCCATACTTTGAAGCTGAGTACAAACATTCAGCGCTTCACGGATCATTCCAATATTTGAGCACGTTATGATGACCGTATTGCCCTTATACGACGCACCAATGAGCTCATCTCGTGTGCGCGAGCATAACACAAGCCCAGAATTTTCATTGACACCAATCAGTGGATCTATAGATCCCAGCCCTCGATAAATGGTCCTTAAAGACTCCGTAACTTTTTCGGCAATAGACGCACCAAAACGATGAGATATAGTAAGTGGAAGAGTGCTGTCGCTCACGTTGTTCTCGCCTGTAAAGACTGAATTCCCAGCGCCTCTAAAACCGTTAATGCTCTGTAACGCAAAGGCATTCATACATGCAATTTGAGATGACTATGTCGATGTAAAATAAAAGATGACACTCACCTGGTAGGGGTCACCTAAAAGAATGATAGACACAGATTCCTTTTGCATTCTCACAAATAAATCGTACTGGGCTGGACTCAAGTCTTGAGCTGTAAACAATTTGTTGTGAATGGGTTATTTTAACAAAGGAGAGAGTTTATAATTGCAGTTGCAAAATAAGGTCCAGCAGCACATGCGTACCTTCGTCGATGACAACTTGAACCGGTTTAATGGGTAGATTTTTCAGCATCAGTGGCTTAATTTTTGTTCTCTCCAAAAGGTTCATAGTAAATGGATCAAAGATTTCCGCAAGGTTTCTACCCTTCCTTTCTTCCTCGCGTACGCGTGTTTTCAGCTGAACGAGCTTTGTTAAAGCTTCAAAGCACAGGTTCATCCTCATAAACTCGTCGGAAGTAAACGCTGTCAAACAAGCTTCCGCTAAATCTATCCATAATGGTGGTGGCTGAATGGCATACTTAGTTCGTTTACCTTTTCTTGGCGTCATCATTGCAGCCCAATCTCTGTCAAGCATGCTGGCCTCCCGGATAAATATACTGTCGTGCAAAAAGTTCTTATCCGAAAATAAGAATTTCTTCAACAAGCGAGAGACACCAATTGCAGCAAAAGGAATAATTGAATTTCTTTTCCCAAACTTTGGAAGTTGTCTCGGTATAACTTTTTTGATAAGCTCAGCGTTTACATTACAAGCACGTCGTCGTGTTGCTAAATCTGTGTGCGTCGTAATGAGACCATCCAGCGTGTAACAAGAGACGTGACTTTGGTCATCCGCCTGCAGACGAACCGTTGCATCTTGTTGGGCAGATTTATTGTAGAAGAGCATCATTGAGTTACCACATATTTTCTTCTGTTGCTCGAGTGCAGTATGAGTTTTTCCAGTTCCAGCGTAGGCTTTCACATTTACAACTGGCCTCATGCTCATCTTCTTTTGTTCAAGCGCAGTATGCGTTTTTCCAGTCGCAGTGTAGGCTATCGCATTTACAACCGGCCTCATGCTCAAATCTAAGTCAATTACGGCACGCTGTTCTGGGGTCTCCAGCGCATTTTGTGGACAAAATTCTGAAGTTTCCATTGCTTCATGCGAAAAACTTTGCGATGGATCTTTTGATTCCGCTACTGAAGCTTTTTTTGTTTCATGAGAACGATGTGGAAAATCATCCGGTGCCGCTTCTGATGCTTCCATCGCTTCATGTGGAAGTCTTTGCGAAGGATATTTTGATTCCGCTACCGAAGGATCCAAAGCTTTGCGAGGATCATACAATGCCAAACAATCTATGGTTCGCATCAATTCAATACATACACCATTTGTGACTTCCGCATGTTTACCTTCAACCTGCCAAAGGAGCAAATGAAGTAAGCAAGGCAGCTCATGCCGAGCTCCCAACCAAACCTGGCGATATCGACCGGCGTTGCGATCTCCCCAATTTAAAATTGGCACCATCTCCTCCGCTGTGTGCGAAATGAGAAGCATCGTTGCCACAACGGCCCAAAAGTGCGTCTCAGGGTCAACATCATAGGCCTTGAGAATGTGCATGGCCGTGTGAAGTGTACCTTTACACCAGGCCCAAGATGCATCCAAAGCCAACTCTGTGTCCTCCCAGCGGCAAGTGCCTCTACAAACCAGTACTTTCAGTGGAGTGGCATGATAAATTGGAGAAGAATCCTCAGTCAACTGCTTCAGCACGTTTAAAATGCGCTCAAAATTTGATCCGGTGGCTTTTGTAACTGGATTCGGCTGTGACGCCGAACAATACGCTGTTTCAATTGATTCGGGCACAAGCTTTTCTTTTGGCCACAAACAGCAAAATAATTCGAGAGGTAGCCGAAGAAGCCAGTTTGGCAGTTTCTCACAAGTATGTGCTTCCATAAATGCAGTTCTGATTCCATCCTCAGTTGTGTCACTAGTTATTTCCTCCTTCTTCCTGTGAAGTCTGGCTTCATACCCACGCATATTGATATACATTCTCCAAAACCTCAATTGGTCATTTGTATCAAGCCTCATTCCTTCTTTCAAAATTTTCTGACACCGGATGCGGTTGAGTATCAACATCGCGAACAACTTGGAAACCGCGGCAAGACCTAAAGAGGTTGGAGTCGGTGGAAGGCGACCGATAACATCTAATAGAATTTCACTACAGGTAAAAAGTCGATTGACCCCAAGTGCAACTTTGGCTGCTTTCATTGCCTGAGGTGCAGCCGCTTTAGCCACTAGTTCACGTTGCACTTGCTCATCTGTTGTCTGATGAGATGACCTACCAAATTCTCCAATGATTCGTTCTTCACCTACTACCTCCATATTCTCACGAGGCACTGCCTCAGCAGCAAAATCGCGTTGTTGTTCTTCGTCCACGTGCTGGGATAATTCGGCTGCCGCATTAGCCGAAGGTTCACACCGCTCTTTCTCATCGGGCGTCTGATGAGTGACCACACTATATTCTTCAGAGGTCCGTCCGCCATCTGTAACCTCCATATTCTCACGAACAGCTGTTTCAGCATCAAGTTCGCATCGCTCTTGTTCGTCCACGTGCTGGGATAATTCGGCTGCCGCATTAGCCGAAGGTTCACACCGCTCTTTCTCATCGGGCGTCTGATGAGTGACCATACTATGTTCTTCAGAGGTCCGTCCGCCATCTGTAACCTCCATATTCTCACGAACAGCTGTTTCAGCATCAAGTTCGCATCGCTCTTGTTCGTCCTCGTACTGGGATAGATAAGCGCTTTGTTCGGAGTTCAATTCATCAAATTTGATTGCTTCAGTTGCCTGACGCGCTGTCGCATTAGCCGCAAATTTACACTGCTCTTGCTCATCTATCATATGAGACGCTTTACTATATACTTCACAGGTCTGTTCGGCCTCTACGCATTCAATTGAATTATCAGTGACTGCCTGAATTGGCGCTTTCGAGGGTTCGTTGATGGTACACAAGAGCTTACGCTTTCGCGACGACATTACAATAGAGAACAATTGAGCAGTTGAGATCAGTAAAGAAGTGTGCTGCTATCCAAACGATCTTAGGGACTCCGAAACTTCTAATAATTTACATAGACCAGGAAGTGACGAAGTGGCACTCAAAGCTATAGCATATACAGACTGCGATTGTGCGCGGCGATAGGAAGCTATCTGTAGTTATAAGAATGAAGGATAGGAATCTACAGTCGTCTGTAGCTAGCTACAGATACTGTACCCTAGGGAATCAAGTACAGGAGTTCAGGTGCCCGCGCGATGCGCGGTTCAGGGGCTCAATGAGTTCGCTGCGGCACACACTCCTCATCCAACTGACCAATTTCGCGGTTGAGGACTCCGCTCTTTTTTTTCTCACTGAATGTGGCCTGTACCGTACTATAGCTATGCCTCCGCGCTAAAGCCTCTTTGTTAAACAACGAGGGTAAAATAGCACCTTTCGGCCCCTTGGGTCCTGTCTCGAAATGGCATATCCACAGTGTGTAGATACTAGCACCAGCGCACCAGCCCCCCTCGGGGATGTCGCGGAAAATGCATATTAAACTTCTACTCGTACTGTAGTATGGTCCAAAGAGAAAAAAGAAGAAGCACCAAAGTCAGTAATTCCAAGAGAAAAACTGTGCTGCTAGCTAGCTTTCTCCTGGGTCAAATGGGGGTTGCGGTGATTAATCGATTGCTGGCTTAGCTCGGCGTCGTATTTGTAGAAACAGGATAAGGTGGCGCTTTAGCGATAGATGGATATTGAGGTCATCTCGCTTAACCAAAGTATCCCTCTGTAGAATTTGGTTGACGAAGGCCACGTTCTGCTATACAGGTATGAGGTATAAGGTGTGAGTTCCAACAATATACTTCTGACTTGCGATGCAAGTATGAAAATAATCTAACTTTCTTAAAGTACTGAATTCTAAAAATTTTAACACAGCCGCTTCTATTGCTAGCTACAGTAGCTTATTAGCAAGTGGACGACTACTATCTTTACAATAGTGCAGTATTTCTCGTCAGAAAAGAGAAATGTGTTCAGCATCAACCCTTTTGACAATCGATTCTTTTTGAGACAGGCCCCGAAGGGCCGGAATTAGAAGACTAACAGGTAGAGAAGAAAAGCAAAGCAGCGCAAACAAGACCTTTTTGTTTTGTGTTTTTTACTCATTGCCGTAGTATATTTCTGTCTCTAGATACGTTACCAACGCAGCGTGCGTGGACTGGCTTTGTAGCAACCAGACCTCGCCTGCCTCGGCTAAAACTTCGAGAGGTGAGGATCGATTGTCTAATTAACTATTATTCCACTAGGCCTATGCGAATTGGACTTACCTATCTAACTATTTCCTAACAGGCACAAATATAAAACAAAGCAGCTTATACAAAAAAAATCATGTACAATTGCTGTACATAAAGGGAGACTAATCAGTTGCGCATGTCCAAGTGGCCATTGAAGGGATAATTTCTCTCCTAGATGATAAGCATTTATCATACTGCGAGGCGATTCAGCCTACTGTACTTAGAAGCATTTCGTACTGGCCCTAAGTAGAGCCCTGGCGCACATCCAACTAGCCCTGCACCTTGAAAATATAAAATATAGGATTCTGCTTGGGCATGGGCATGTGTGCCTGAGTGGCTTCTTAGTTTGAGCTGTTTTTTTAATCTCTGCCAATTAGCCTCCTAATTCCGGCCCCTCAGGGCCTTCTCGTCGAAATATAGGATTCAAGGCTCAACAAGGAATAAGGCGATCCTTCGCTTGTCAAACCCGGAGCGTAGGAAGAACATACAAAGCTATTCTGCATTCAGGCAACTATTATTGATTGGCCTAGTACTCGGTATAGGACAGGGGTTAAGAGGATATAAGGGCATAAGGTATTCAAAAACAGAAAATTCGGAAATACCCTTTTACCAGAACCATACCAAATATGGCCATAAAGTGCGCACTTCGCGTATTCGATGTACCGCGTAGTATTTTTTTTTGATTTCCTGCGATATTTGAAAGAAATACCTCCTGAGTTCGTGCTGCCTTTCAATCGCTATCGGAAGAAAGGATCGCGTCCGTCAATGCAGCTAGTCCCGCGAGCCTGCTACTAAGAGCTCCACCTCCAGCACCTTGCAAATCCTGCTGCGTAGGCGTGTTTCTACTACTAGTTTTGCTGTCTCCACTGGCGCTACGGGGCCGATCACTTCTTGGCTGCAGGGTCGGCTTTCGATTTGACTGCCGGCTTGCTTGTCGACTGCTTCGGGCCCCAAATGTGCCGTTGAGGCTTCTACTCTCACCCAGTGGCTCTTCCTCGCTACTGTCGTCGCTGGCAAGGGCGCTTGCACTGGCTGCTGCACCGCTGCGACACCCCTTGGTTAAGCCTTCGTGCCGATCTGTATTGCCATAGTGCTCCATGCGGCCCTTATGTCTGAGGTCCGGTTTCGAGGATTCTACTTGTGGCAAATGCGTTTGCTTCTCTCTTTGGCTGCTGGTCGCATCCTGAGCATCTTCAGAAGGCTTCGGTATTGGGGGCGTAGGAGCGGCACCTCCCACAACAACGTTAATACGAGCCGCAGCAGCTCCAGAGGCACGCCCTGTCTTGAGAGAGGAGTCTCGGCGAACCGCAGCGGTGTTTTCTAGATGTTTCAGCTGCGCGAGCGCGAGGTTGCGCTCTTGAGTAGCGTCTCGAAGTTGCCGACGCAGTGAGGCTTCTGCTGCTGTACGCTCCTGCAACAACCAAAGGTCGAGGAAGTCAACAAATAAGCGAAGAACAGAAAACGTGAAGAAAGGGTTACTTTATTGACTATATATGCATGCAATTGTAAAGTATTCATAAGCAAATGCTCTACAAGTGAATTTAATCAGCTCTGGCATTCCTTTTTTTGCACGCACACCTCTGTAGTGCGTTCCAGCTGGCGGTTAGCAGCCGCTGCTTCCACTTCCGCAGCTGCTACCGCACGCCGCAAATCCGCAACTTCGCTTTGAATGACGTCAGCACCAGCCCGGGCGCGGCTGGCTTCACGAGCATTAGCGTCGGCACGCTCCTCGGCTGCTTGTTTGGCAGCGGTGCTCTGGCTTGCTTGCCCTAATATATCCCGGTGCTCTGCCTCCAGGGCCTTCAACTGCTCCTGCAGTTCGGCCACCTTCGCGCTTGCGCTCTCGGCATGCGATGTAGCTGCCGCGGCGTCAGCTTGAGAGCGTCCAGCTGCAGCATTGAGCTGCTGGCTTTTGGCTTCCAGGACCGTAATTTGTTGCCGGTGCAATTGCCACGCGCTCTCGCCAGCATGCTCGCAGCGTCGTTCCGCATAAGCCAACTGTTTACGCAAAGCTGCGCGCTCCACCAGGAGCATGCTTGCTTCTTGTCGCAATTCCGGTACGCTTAAGTTACTCAACAAGGTCCTCGCTGCGCACAATGCTTCTTCAGATAGCGCACCACCTTCATCTCTGTTGCCTTTATTACAGCGAATTTGGACACTGCCATTCCTTCGGTCGCGGACAACTATCTCATCTCCACTCTGCTGGCCGTCGTTATTACTGTGAATTTCGTCGTCGTTATCGTCATGATCATCGTCGTCGTCAGAGGGCACAAAGTAAAGCAAAAACTCCCCCCAAGTGAGGTCTGCATCCTGGCCTGGCAATTGATCGAATGCGTTGGCTAAGTATGCCAAGGCTTCTGTCCATGCTTCTTCCCCAACCCATGCTTCCATCACTCGCCTCAGCGCGCCAGTGCCTCCGGTTGTGCCTGCGGCGGTCTTCGGAAGTTGGCTGCCTCGCGACTTGGGGCCAAAAGAGTCATTCCAAGGAGCAATTGCAGCAGCACCAGTAGCGGTAGCAGTGATAGTTGGAGCAGTACCTGTGGTGGTGGTGGTGGTAATGTTGTGGAGTTGCGACGGAGGTGGTTGCTCTTGAAGCAAATGGAGAAGTTGAGCAGCGGGTACAGTGCCCTTGCCAGTAGGGTCTAATTTCTTGAAGCTGGCTCTTAACAAGGCTTCGCAATCGGGCCGCAAGCCGCACAGGGCTATGGGGTGAGTTCTCTTTTTGCGATTAAGAAACTGCTGAGACAAGCTACTTCCATCGCTACCAACGCTGGTGCTTAGATTCTTGTTGTTGCAACTGCTACCTTTATTGCTGTGGCTCCCCTGGGCCTCGATGGTCCGTTTCGCACGGGATGGTCTAAGCAAGGCTAGCACTTCTTCTACTGCTTGCGCCACCGCTGCTGAGGCAACGGCCTCAGCGCTGTCGCATTCACCTTGGGCAGCAAAAATGGCTGCTCCTCCTCCAACTTTTCCGCCTCCTCTTGACGTTGCTACTTGTTCGCGTGCAAAACTGGCTGCTCGTTCCGGCAGTGCCATCAGAGCTCCCTGTAAAGCTTGAGCTTCCGCTGCTTTCCGCTCGCGAGTGAAAGCTCGGCGGCTCGCTTCGAGAGCGGCTGTTTCGTTGCGAAGCTGAACCTGCACCGGAACATCGTGGTTCGAGAAGAGTTTAGAGAGCGACCGGAGTGAAGTACAGGAACAAAACCAAATAAATAAATAAATAAAACGAGGAGAAATAAGAAATCCTGCGCAAATGCGTGCAGTTCATTTAAAAAAAAGTGCTAGACAAAAAGGGAGCTGCGTATAGAGTCGAGAAAAACACGAGATTTACGAACCTGCTTCTGAGCATGAAGTGAATAAGCAGTCTCTAGGCGGTCTCGCATCAGCGCTAGTCGAGATGCGTACCTGAGATCAAGGAATGCGAATGATGCACGGCACAAGCAAAACCACGGAAGACAACAAGATGTGCAATTGACCAACTCTAACTTCTCTTCTTCTATTTGCTTCTTGTACGCTCCAAACGTTTGGTACTTTCATTTATTCAACGACGCATTCATTAACTTTACGTGCGCAAAACGATTACACACACGCACGCTTACCCGTCGAGTCGAGCCAGAGCTTGCAACAGGGGGGCTTCACGACTAAAGTAGGCTTCTGCTGAGGTGTCCCTCGCGGCCTCAGCTACACTCGCTAGTTTGCCTCGCTCGGCTGCTTGGCTTGCCAAGTCTTGTTGCAATTGCACCACCAGAGCTTGCCTTTCCAGGGCTTCTTTCTCCAGAGTTTCCTTGGCTTTCTTTTCTAAAGCCCCAAATGCCCGACTTTCCGCCAGTTCCACGGTCAACTCTTCGACACGCTGAGTCGCAGCGCCGTGGGAGCGCTCGTGCTGGGCTCCGAGCTCGCGCGCAGCAGTGATGTCTTGCTGGGCCTTCGCGCGCTCGTGAGCGATTAGCTGTTGAGCAGCTTTGGCATCAATGGCACGCTTAACCATTTGCTCGTAGCATGCATTGCGCCACAGGGAGAGCACACGCGCGCCTAGGGCAGCAGGGTCAGCTTGACCTTCGCTACTGCTGCTGCTGCTATCATTTCTGGTGTTGTTACTGTGGCTTCTGCTACCGTCGTGTTTGTTCTCACTGCTTCCCTGAGCAGCTTGAAAGGCAGCTGCGCCAACGGCATTGTCGCGCATCTCCAGCAACTTTTGCAGTGCAGCTACTTGCTGACGCAACAGCATATTTTCCTCTTCAACTTCTTCTTTATTTGCACTGCTGCTTATCCTATGGCTACTGCAAATCGTATTTGGACCGCCTCGAGGAGCACTGGCAGGGTCTTTGTCAGCGTCGGAGAAGGAAAGTGCCGCAGGTTCTTGCGGAGGTGGCAGCGCAATACTTCTTCGGTCTTCGGCGCCTTCGCTTTTTTTATCTTTGTCTACTTTATCTCCTTCCATTTCAACCAGATTTGCTACCAATGAACCGCTGCTACCGGTATTCAAGTTGAGTGCGTCGGCCCCATCTTCATCATCACCTACAGACGCTTGGCAGCCCCATTCTCGAGTTTCTGGGCGAGGCGCAGGTTGCAAAGTCGAAGGAGAGGGCGACATTGGCTCCGGATTGATAACTCCAAAGGTGGGTTGAGGTTGGTTCTTAGGTATTGGAGAATCCGAGATGCGGAGATTTGATTGGTAAGCTTGCTGAGACGGAGCTGCAGGATGCTGTTGTTCCACTGCACTTCGTGTGTTGCCATTGGAGCATACAGCGGTCAGCGTGGGCTGAAATTCGGCGCGGCAATGCTCCTCAGGTGGATATTCCACTGGTTGCACAAAGTGATGCACATGGTGCTGTGTAGGTTGAACTGGGGAATAATGGTCAACCACGACAAC
>Ga0307931_1002642_pt1 | contig 11369 bp, 14 predicted proteins | sample OrgLakmetageno47_FD_201816 | JGI IMG/M metagenome (GOLD analysis project Ga0307931, IMG submission 201816) | Saline water microbial communities from Organic Lake, Antarctica - #47 | ecosystem: Environmental > Aquatic > Non-marine Saline and Alkaline > Saline | place: Antarctica: Organic Lake... | reverse complement strand
GTGATGAAGAGGTGAAAATTGCACGACGGGTCGTAAACGACCGGCGATACTCTAAACACCTTACCTCACTAAGTTTGAGATCCCGGTTGCACTCGAAGCGTTTACAGCTTCGAAGGAGGTGCTGGTCTGCCGCCCAGCACCTCCCGGCATTCGCCCATTTTTGGAAATAAACGGTCAGTACAGATATCGTACCTTCTGCCACCACATCACTTCCGCGAGTCTCTTCCGTCGCTTGGGCATTCTTGACATCGACAGTTACTTTCATAATCGGATTCTTCGTTGGGCTGGCCACGTCGCACGTATGCCCATGAGCCGGGCGCCTCGACAGTTACTGACTGTTTGGGTATCGCATTCTCGACCGGCTGGTTGTCCACAGATGACTTGGGGCAGGACGTTGGAGAACGCGCTCAAAAGTAAGGGCATTTCGAAGGATTTCGATGAGTGGATCGCCATTGCCAAGGACAGGTCGAAGTGGAGACAGCTGACTCACTCCATTCCCAAACCTCCTGATGCCTGATGGCTGAAGGACACCTCAAGAGTAAATGAATACAATTGTAATACGCAAAAGGACACTCAGCCCAGTCAGACTTGTTCTGAAGGTTACATTTTTCTGTTGCTATTTGCCACAGTGGCCTTTCTTTGTATTTTTGGGGAGTATTAACTAGACTAGACTATATGGCCAATTTCTACTCCAACTCCGCAGAACGAGAACGCGAAACCACCCTAAAGGTAGGCGGGTAGGCGCACAGGCCACAGGCCACGGGCCACGGGACTGTGTCATGGTGCTTCATCTACCGCTCTACCGCCCATCTCGGGATGCATAATTCGGACCGCCCCATGTCCATGTCCTATGTCCATGTCACTCCGTGGGAGTGGTACCATGCCAATGTCTCACCCATGTCCCATGTCCCTTGTTAGTCCCATGTCCGCTGGAGTCACCCAGCACCCGGCACCCAGGGTCCCCATCCCACCAGCACCTGCACGTGATAGAATTTCTGCAATTGAAAAATCCCGAGAAAAGCCGAATGACGAGTGTGGCCAATGTGGCCAATAATTTTTGGATTTCGGAAACACCATCCGGTCATCATTCAACAATCAACACACGGAACAGAGGTTGTTGACAACTAACTTCCTAATAAGAGCGCCCCAAGCTAAAGAGGGCGCACCTTTACATAGAACACAGAGGTGAAGCATAGTAACAATGTCATCGTCTTATTGCTAGTATTAACCGTTGTAAGTAAAGCCTTGCAAGTTCGAATCGGATCGTTCATGGCATTCCGATGTTCACCGTGACACTTACTGACGCACGTGCTCCTCGAAAACCAGATTCACATGAAGCTCTACGGCCATCGCGGCGCCTCTGCGCTCGAGGCTGAAAATACTTTCATGGCGCTTCATCGCGCCTTGACGGAATGCGATGGAGCAGAATTTGACGTGCAGCGGACGTCGGATGGCGTGCTAGTGGTGTTACACGACGACACACTCGCACGCACGGCAGTGCCTTGGAGCGAGAACCACCTCTTAAGCGAGGCTCAGTACCACGCGCGCATCAACACCAATGTTGATAAATTAACATGGGAAGAAGTGAGCGCTATCCAAGTCGGCAGGTGAGTAGACGATATCATCGTTGAATACTACCTCCCCCCTTATCATTCAGTAGGTGTAAAATGGAAATGATGATAGAATGATTGTGTTTTTGGCCGTCCAGCATCTTCCATCATTCACCCCACTGTGGCTGTCTTTCGGAATATTTGTGTATACTCAGGCCGCATCCTCCACGGGAAATTGGCGCCACTGTAAATGAGGGCGAAGATGACGCTGAGGCTGGGCAATTGTTGTTGACCTTGCCTGACGCGCTCGCTTTCTTAGTCGCCCACCACCCCCACAAAGGGTACTTGGTGGAGGTGAAAGGGGGCGACGTTAGGACGGCGCCTCTCTTGGCGAGGGATTTAGCGGCGAGTGGGGCCACGCCACAGCAAGCTCGCGTGATTGGGTTCGATTTAGCGACCATGGCAGCTGTGAAGCAGTTTTTGCCACTCTACCATTGCAGCCACGTCGTGCACCAGGGAGGTAGTAGTACCGAGGATGTTGCCTTGAGTGAAGCCTCTGTGCACGCAGCGGCGGACGCCGGCATGGACAGCATCGACTTCACGGCGGATCCAGAATCGGTAAGCCGGCACATGCGCACTTGAGAGAGAGGGGCGAAAAGTGAAGTAGACATCACTAACAAGTAAACATTTCATTGCATTTTTGCAGAGCGTTAGTGGGATTGCTCACACGGACATTTTCTAAACGGCATGTTACAGACTTCATGTGTGCTCTGTGTTCATTTTTCTTAGGTCACAGCGGAGTTGGTGGCGGTAGCCCATGACCGCTCTTTGGAAGTGATGGTGTGGGTATTGAAGAAAGCAGATTTAGACCACACCCAAACTTGGAACACCCTTGCTCGCCGAGGCGTGGACCTTTTTACTTCTGATCTACCGCCCGACGCCGCAGAATGGTACCAACAGGAGCTCCGTAGCCGCGCCATGGGCTACTCGGGTTACGCAGCTGAGAAGCTGGAGGCAAACTATGGCGTGTGGCCTTCGCCCGAATTACCCGAAGTGGCAGTGGAGACCCAATAAACTTGTGTCTCCTTAGCCGGGGAGTTTAGTTCGAAGCATGGCCTCCTCTATGCCTACGTGCCAATAATGAACGCGCTTTCGGATTGTAAATAGTTTTATTCCCTTGACTCTTATGCAGAAAAAGATAGGATTTTCCCTAGTAGAGAGGCTTATGGCCAACTGGCAGCTAGAAAGGGGGGTCACTTCTGAAATATCACTTTTATTGGCCATGGCATACGCAAATCAAGGCGGGATTCCCCCTAACCGAGCTCATAAGGCCTTACCACTGTGGCCCGGTATTTTGAAAATATCGAGGTGGAATCCCGATACCAAGAAGCGCGATATTCTATTAAATTCGGGGCCTAGAATGGGCCAAAATCGCTCGAAATCCGCAGTGCAGCCGAGCTGCACTGGCTGTGCTAGATAAGCACCAAAAATAAAATATCGTAACCAACGGACAAATTTTCCGTGGTTTTACGTTACGGCCCTACCGGATATACCAAATACGGCTCATCTATGCATTGGATGATAAATAAATCGCGTCTATGACGCGAAATGGCCAATAATGCGCAAAATTTCCGCTTTTGCGAAAAGTGACCCCCCTTTAGCTGCCAGTTAGACTTATGGAGGAAGTTTCCTTTTGTTTTATTCAAAGTTCCATATTATTCTACAAGACCGACAACGCCAGAACCACAACCACGCACACACCGAGCACCGAGACACGACACAGAGAGCCCAAAGGATAAAGCCAACAAAGCCGCAAGGCCATAAGCATAAGCCGTTAATCCAAATGTGCCCACTCAAGTGAAGTAAAATTTAGTGCATGGCCCGATGGCCAATGCCATTGGAGCGAAACCAATGCGCATAGCTCATGAGGGAAACTCTTTGCTTCGCAGCTCAATGCATTTGCGTGGTGCGTGGCCCCTGCGTTTGTGGTAAAAGTAAATGAAAACAAATATAAAGCAAGCGCAAATTGCGCAGTTCACAGGTGTGCTATCTTGCTTGGTTTCTCATAACCTCACACTGGCAGGTACCTATATTTTCTGGGGATATGTTTCCGTTAAGAATTCGTTCAACTCCTTGGCACATGTAGCCTGAGCAAATTCCGCCAGTTCACCTTCGTTTGTGCGCCCTGGCATGACGAACGTGGCCTCACAGTGCGGGCAGCGGCGGTCAATGGGGTGAAAAAGGCGCATGTCTTTTTGGAACACTTGGCGGCAACCTTTACAAGCAAACACTCGGATCGGATCCCAATTCTCGAGTTTAGCCATAGTACCTTCTACTTCCAGAAAACATTCGGGACATTCGTACCAACGCCCGTTCGGGTACTTGATGCTTACCGCAGCATTTAAAACGTGCCGGCACATCAGTGCATAAAACTAGAAGAATCGCCACACCAAACAAAATACGCTTTAACAGTGTGAGCGCTTGAGAACTATATGCCACTTTGGTCAAAGCTTGGTTGCCTCAGTCGTGTGGGCTGTAGAGTGTTGTTGCTCAGAACATGTTTGAGCTAGCCAGGACGGACGCTTTGCGCTTTGAACACACTTCTTGTAGCGGTGCAGCAGGCTCTGCTATTCTTAACGATGGAGTGGGCTCGCTGTGGCAAGCTTCGAGGCAGATCTAGCCTAATTCTAGCACGCTCAACAATATTGTCATTATCTTTTCGGAAAAGCTAAAGTACTACCGGCCAATACCGGCTAAAAAGGAAGGCGTGCTACGGGGGTACAGTACTACAGATACTGTACAAACAAGAAACAAGAAGCAAAAGCGTCAGGCGAGGCGTACTTACCGTACTAATAAGTTATATGCAATACACATAGTAGAGCCGCAGAGCGTAGAAGCGTTGAAGCTAACGAGTAAACCTATCCTGTCCGTCTTTAGAGCTAGCCTAACATCTGAAAGCCGCTAGCAAGCGCTATAATGTCATCCGAAAGCTATGTCGTCGATTTAGAAGCTGTTCGCGCTGCAGCGGCGCGCATTGCGCCTTACGGTGTTCGTCGGACGCCCATTGAAACGAGCTCGACGATGGACCGCCTCTCGGGCCACCAACTATTTTTCAAATGCGAACTCTTTCAAACCACGGGCTCTTTCAAGGTCGGTGTTAAGTAGACGAATCTATCACGGCCGACTCAACCGTTTCGTCTTTGCATGTAGTGAGATGCTATACTCAATTATCGAATAGCATGTTTTTGGATCGTGTTGTGATGTTGCTTACCCACTTTTTTCGTACTACGATAGGCGCGAGGCGCAACCAACGCATGTGCCCAGATGGCTGCAGGTGAGCCAGTCGTGACGCACTCGTCTGGCAATCACGCGCAAGCTGTAGCGTTTGCGGCTGGGGCTACGGGCCGAAGCGCTACCGTAGTGATGCCCTCGAATTCTCCCATGCCTAAGCGCCTGGCAACGGAGGGCTACGGAGCTAAAGTCGAGCTGTGCGCGCCTGCGGAACGAGCAGCAACGGCAGAAGCGTGTGCAGTAGCTCTGAAGGCGAAATTGGTGCATCCTTCTGAAGACCCAGAGGTCATCGCTGGCCAAGGTACAGGAGTCAAAGAAGAAATAGCCGGAGGGTGCGCACAGCCATTTATACATGCGGCTAAGTAGCTTAAGGGTAAAGTCAGGTTCTTGGGCGCTCCCTAACCGGTATTTCAATCGCATTTCACTTCACTTCCTGTCTAAAAACTGACAGGTACTGTGGCTCTCGAAGCACTTGAACAGATTTCAATGCTGTTGCATGGAAAAGCTGCCACTGCTCATGTTGCTCCTCCCGGCACCTGGGCACCGGCTCCGGACACTCCATGCCCATTAGACTGCCTCGTGGTACCCGTGGGTGGCGGTGGCCTCGCCTCCGGGTGTGCTACCGTTGCCAAAGCCTTGTACCCGAACCTCCTGGTAGTGGGGGCCGAACCCGAGGCAATGAACGACGCTTGCCGCAGCAAAGAAGCGGGCAGCATACAGGGCAACGTGGCTGGAGCTACGACTGTGGCTGACGGCTTGAGAACGACCTTGGGGCCAAACACCTGGCCAATCGTGCGCGACAAGGTAGGGGGCTGCAAGTTTTCATTTCTTTTGTGCAAAAGATGTCACGCCATCTGCAATGCATATCCTTGGGTGCCTAGGCTCACTGCTTGAATGAGTCGTGAATTGCAATGTAGTTTCCAATGTGATGTTGTTCACTACTTTGCTTTCTTTCATGCAGCGTGCGATATGAAATTACCACCATCGCAATCAAACATTTTTACTTCATCATCTTTTCGTTCCTTGTTGCTTTCAGGTGGATCTCATTCTCCCTGTACCCGAGGCCGACATTTTGAGCGCTACTGCCCTAATATGGAGCCGCATGAAGCTTCAGATTGAGCCTTCTGCAGGGGTTGGCGTCGCAGTGGCGCTCGGTGATCCTCTGAGGAAATGGCTCGCAGAACAATTGCACAACTTGCATGCATCCTCGTCATCGTCGTCTTCAGGCAGTGGTTCGCCTGCTCCTTCTTCTTCGCGGCCTTTTCGCGTGGGCGTGGTGGGTTCCAACATGCTTGCGTTTTCCCGAACTTCGAAAATTCGAATTCGCTCCATGTGTAGAATTCAAGCGCAGTTGTCTGCGATTGTATAACTTCAAACGTCATTGTTTGATCGGTAAAAATCATGCTTTCTCCTATGTTCGCACGTCTCATACGATGCGTGTTTATAGGTTCTTTGCGGCGGCAACGCGGACCCTATTGAGCTCGCACCACTATTAAAGGAAGCGCCAGCTTATCCTTCAGGAACAATCGTTTCTTAATGATTTTGGTGCTGAGTGCGCCAAAGTGTTCTATGCCAGCAAGCAGTGAGGTGTATAGCGACAAACTCAGCCGCACAGCTGAAGAAGCGGCGTGGGCCGCGTAAGGCAGCTGTGCCAGCGAGGCGCCGGAAACCAAGTTAGGCACCGAGCCAAGATGAGACAAAGCGAGAAAAACGGAAAATGAGAGAAAACTCACTACTTCCACTCCCACCTGCAATGGAAGGGAATTCCCAGAATTAGGACTGCCTGAAATCGGAGGGAGCTCCATCAAAGCCACCGAGCGATCTCCAGCAGAGTGCATTTCTGATACTCGAAGTAATTGGAGGACTGGCCACCGGCAAGACACGAGATAGCGTTGATTGTGATAGTGTCTGTGGCTGCAATGGCAACTCTGCTCATGTGAGAACAGTGGGGTTTGCTGTCTTCTTTAGGAGCTGCAGAGCTACAAAGGTGTTCATATGAGAACAGAGAACAGTGGGGTTTAGCCCCGACGGATTCGGTCTACAGGGGAGGGTAAATGGTGATCGTCATGGCACCACACTTTTTTTGGTGCTGTGTAAAAATTAAATTCTTCCACCAACTGTGAAACGTAGCTTCCAGGAGCAGTGTCTTCAAGGCGCGAGCTGCGGCCAAAGACTCAGCCGTATTTCCTTTTGAGGTGTATAATCTAAAAGCTTAAGTCTTTGCGGGTGCTATCATCTTTGTGCGACGTCTGTACGTGTTTATGCGGTTACACACTGGGGTCGTGGCGGAAGGGGTTGTGATGTCCACTCTAAAACGACCATAAAGCGTGGACTGTAGACATGGGCTGCGAATTAGACACAAGCGCAGAATCCTAAAAGCCTCAATAAATGTGTTCTTTAGATAGCGCTAAGTTCTCGGTTTCCCCCGCAGCTGAGTGCTTTTGTCTCATTTCCGCTGATGACCAATCTCTCTTACTTTCACCCATTAGGCTCCAAATCGGGCCTGCTGCGGGAAGGCTCACGCATTGAAGGTTGCCGAAGCATTTTTTATGATTATGTCCATTACTTTCGTCATTTGGCTTGGGCATGGATGTTTTTAACGCTACTGCAGCAGATAATTTCTTCACAAATGCTGCATTCGGGGACAGACGAGAACCCTACATTTTGCAGACTATTGGAATATTCGACCTCAAGCGCCACAGTTTTAAGGGGCAGCTTTAGTCCTTAATATATAGAGTAAGAAGAAATGGTGGTCGCAGCTCCAAAAAGTTCGTCTTTGCGAGTCTAAGAGTCCATTCTGTGCTGCTCTCCGTTGGGCTAGGCCGGAGCTCGTTCGACGGGCTTGGAGCCAAATGCCCAACGTATTCGTTGCAAGTAAGCATTGTTTTCGCCATGAGTATTTCTTAAAGTATATTTGAGCAGTAATGCCACCCTCTGCCTTCAAGCCCTTCCCTGCAATGGCAGCCTGCCACCAAATTTGCGGTGCTGAGGCGAGAGGATCTACGGTCGAAGCTACGGCAATGGTGGCCAACGGTGCCGATGTAGCACTCATGAATAAACCAGCGGATAGCGAAAAATTCCATCTACGTTGCGGTCTTTGAATTTGGGGGCAACTATTGTGCGCCTGGCAGTTCCTCATCTCGCAACACGTTCCGCGAGAATTCCCTTCACCCATATTGGCCATGCGTGTTAGCCAATTTTTAGCGGCGCTTTTGAGCAAATGAGATAACCCACGAGACTTGAACATCTGAATTAACTGCATGCCCCCTCAAGCATGGATAGCCCTGCATTGGGGTTTTGGATTTGTCGCTTTCTATTAGCCCCGTCTTGAGACTCTTGGGCCAACTAGCTAGGGCTTGGGCAGCTTACGTGTTTACATTTTTATTTTTATAAATTGTTATGGGCTTCAACTAATTCATGAGTCATATGGAGTCATAAGGGTCGCTTTTTTCTGGCCTCATCCCGGCAACGGCTACGACAACCGAATGATATAGCGCATAGATAAGAACTGGGCTGTAACTAGGAATAGGCGGTCTGGGGTATCAAAGTTCTTCAAATATATATCTGCAATATCCAACAAGGACACTCGCATTCTCGCATTGTGCATTATACTTAACGTTTCCATAGGGCAAATACGCGGACCTAGGATCATAGAAGAAGCATCTTTTTGCGTATATATTCGCTCAGGGGCGCAGACTAACAGACGAGTTGTGTGTTTGTGTATTACTGGTGCTTCGGCGGCATGAATCGGCCATCGCAGTGTGCTGTCGCCTCTGGCACATAACTGAGCCTCACAAGGCTGCAGCCGCTCCGCAAGCGCAAATCAAGTGCGTTACGCCACGTGCGCTACCAACACTTCAGAATTCTACCAAGACGTAAGATCTCTTGGCGCTGCGTCCTGCACTGCTCGTCGCTTGCCTCGCTAGCTCCTTGGAAGCTTTGGCGTTCATTAACGCTCGGAGCGCATGCTCGCCACAGTTCACAGGCTAAGCCGCTTGTCAATACCGCCAGAGAGTATCGATAGATATTCGTGAACTTCTGCGCAAAGACTAGTGAACCACTTCAGCACTGTGTTGGTGCTGCTGTCTTGATTTGCAATCGCAGCGCGCGTTGGCTTTTGTCGTTCACGGAGCCCCACGGGGTAACATTTAGCCACGCATTCTCAAACGAAGTCCTCTCCGCGTATACGCAGCAAGGAAAATGCAAACAACTTTTATCTGCTTTAACGAAATGAGTGCATTCCTGGCACTTCGTCCCTCGTGATTCGCCATTGCGCTCGTACACGGAGTGACAGCCGTGTCATCCACTAGCTCAAAGTGCTCCTGCTAGCCACCACGCCACCACAGCGAACACGCAAAGAAAAAAAAAGAGCTAAGAACGCCAATAAATTGAAACAGGAGATCTTGACCTCTATATTGACGGCATCTGGTTCCAAGACCACAAATCCTATGGCACTCATGCAGTGGTGTGCTTTCCATGTGCAAACGATCAGTAACAGCCACAGGCTCCCAAATCTCACATAGATGCTATGAAACTCATCATAAGCCGAGCCACTCGAAGAGCTCTCTATATTGTTTAGTTTGCAACTGTAGCCTCACATTTGTGAACATCCTTCTCGCGGGCTATTACGAAGACGTAAATGCTCAAGCGGGTGTGAGTTTGTGGTCTTCGACATGGACTGAGGCCTTCTTAGCACACCACTGCTAGATCTCTCGACAGCGCTGTACCCCCACGATAATCAAGTTGGTCATAATAGCAATTTCTGACATGCTTAGTTCTTCTGGCAGCGGCTCAACCGGGAGATATGGCGCATTCTTCGGGGAGCGACGGCGTAGCTTGCCTTGAATTCAAGCTAAATATTTCCTTCTTGCAGTGTACATTTATTATATTAGGACTATTCCTTTTATAACCAGAGCTAGCTGTTTTTAGCATTTTTGATTGCGCCGTGAAGGGGCTTATAAGGGCCGTTTTCAATGAAACCTCGCCTGTTTGCCTCTTTCCAACCACCCTAGATACCATTTATGAAATAAAAATGCGCCTAGGAGGCAATTGAAAATCTCGATTTTTGGGTCCGTCGGGGCTATGGGGTTTGCGGTTTGTAGTCTCCTTTAGGAGCTGCAGAGCTATACAGGGAGGGTTCCTGTTGTTGGCGATGCATTACTCTTAACACGTTAGCGATACTTGGCCACTTATCTCTTGTCTTTACTTGGGCAGTCACTTCCCAGTCTCTCCAGATCAGCAGGTATGGGCTCGTAGTTACGCACCCTGAGGCGGTGTTAAACAAACGGTAGATTGTGACGTCGCGTTCGATGGTTGAAATGTGGTCAATTTTTCAGTCCATTCTATTCGTGAACGAACACGTGAGGATCTTGGGAAGGAGAGAGTAGTTACGCACACGGATGTGCGCCGGTGGGAGCGTAATATGCACGGCCGCATATCCGTTCCAGGTTCCATGGATTGAAGGGTGGAAGAAGAGAAGGAAGTTTTTTCGTTGCGAATGATACCTATAGCACTTGTGTCTGGTTACTGATTAACCGAATAGCTCCATTTCTTAGTATGGATATGAGCTGCTTTCCGCTTTTGCATTGTTTTGTATTTTTGCCTTTTAGCCTTCTAATTCCGGCCTTACCTGTGTCGAAATAAATCGTTCTCTATTGAGCCTGCCTTTGATTGAACGAGGGTCCCACAGATAATTCAAGTGCGAGCGGTGCTGCGAATTCGCAATTCCAAACATATCAAAGAAGCGTTAACAAACAGCGCAAACAGCCGCAGTCTTCTTTTGGCTGCGTTAGGGGCTTCCGACTTCGTGGTAGCTCTCTTCTCTATGGGCTGGAACTTTATTTTTGAATATTACTCTCAGAGAATTGAAGAATGGGCCAATCCAGACCGCCCATTACTTCCATAGCCGTTCAGGCATATTTCCTGTTTAGTAGCTTTACTACTGTTGCATTCTTTACTGCAATCGATTTCCGATATGGGCTTTTTGGTCGTCGTAACTCTATATGTTAAATACGATTTCGTACGTGGTTTGATCGTGGTTTGTGCTGGTCTTTTTTGTACCTTCAGTACTGCAGTAAAATTCTATCGCACGGTTAGTAGTAGATAAGAAAAGAAAAGCGCACCACGGGCACAAGACTTGACACGCACCACGGGCACTGCACGGGGAACTCATCCACGGGAACCTTAAGGCCGCACACTAAGGCGCGAAGAACACGCACCAATTATACCGAAGTATGCACATTGCCCCTGAGCCGTACATCGCGCGGGCATCTAAACTCGAAATTTTTGAGACAGGCCGAGGGATTGGAAGTAGTAGGTCAACCGGTAGTGATAAAAAGCAAAGCAACGCAAACTAAATCTAGGAAGCTAATCAGGTGCACATGCTCGAGTCCCCGAGTGCCCATGAAAGCGACCGACGGTAGCGGTCCAAAGTCCAAAGTTAGCTTGCACGCAAATGGGGTCACGCAATTGCTCGGGGATGGGCGACTCTTCTTCTGGGTCGCCTGAGGGACTTCGTTGTAGTCCCCT
>Ga0307931_1002635_pt1 | contig 11379 bp, 12 predicted proteins | sample OrgLakmetageno47_FD_201816 | JGI IMG/M metagenome (GOLD analysis project Ga0307931, IMG submission 201816) | Saline water microbial communities from Organic Lake, Antarctica - #47 | ecosystem: Environmental > Aquatic > Non-marine Saline and Alkaline > Saline | place: Antarctica: Organic Lake... | reverse complement strand
CTCACAAAAGTCAATGAAACCAGTGCCATCAATGTAGAAGCGGGATGTGTCCGCAGCCTCGTACGCCATTCGAGGCGGTGGAAAGTACATTGCCTCAGTCTTGGACGCTGCATTACCGCGACCAACTGGGGTCAGATGTCAGTGGTAGCTTGTGTTGTGGATTCTAGCGCATTTGCAGCTCAAGTACATTCTTTATGTGCCTCTGTGACTGCTGTGTACTTGTCTTTCTTTGTTTTTGGGAGAGTATTAACTAGACTAGACTAGACTAGACTATGCACCAAAAGGCATCTCCGTTAGTCAGTCCGATTTTCAGCTTGTTTTGAATCGGCCTTCACGTCAAAATATTCTGAGTCCGATTATCGGGTTTTGTAAAACCCGATAATCGGACTCAAAACCCAATAATCAGGTTGGTTGAGACTGGGTGTTAGCGCATAAGGCACGACCAACGAAATCGGGGAAATCGAACGGCCAAACGGAAAATTGAACTACTTTTGACCATCGAAACATTAGGGGCAAGTAAGAGTACCATTCAATGCGCAATGAAGAGGCGGAACTTTTCTCGGTAATGGATATTTTATTTTGGCCACTTGGCTTTCGTCAAATCAGTTTAACTGCATAATCGAATTCACGAAGGTCGAGTGAAAATCGACGCCAAGAACATAATAAAACGCGGAAATGGACGCAACTCGCCGAGTTGAAAACACAGATACGAAAACTTATCGCAACTTCGATAGTGTCGACTCGGTAGCTTGCTTTAACCACGGAAATCGGGTAATAGTGAATACACCAACTGCTTCCAGAAATTAACTTTAACAGTCGAAGAAGTGGTCTAATTTTGCAGATTGGGGTAAACAGGAACTACTGTCGGGAGCGGATTTTTAAATCGGACAAGGCCAACGCAACGAAAATCAAGGAGAAAATAATAATTCGCTTCGCCCCTACTACACAGTGGTAAAATCGTGCCTTCCTGGTGCGATACAGGGAGGATTTTACCCCTTCCCTGTAGAAAAATACCTCCCCTGTAGTGGCAAAAAGACCGAAAAATAGGTCATGTCTCGGATGCTCATGAATATAGTATAAATCGATGCCTCTCGCCAAGCTGAATCGAGTGGTCTTATTCGCGCATGAAATTTCGTTGATTCAGCCCCGACTTTTGACCGATGAATTTTTTGCCCGATTTCGTTGGTCGTGCCTTAGTAGTCGGTTGTCCTTCAGTCGACTCAGGCATCGACTACATACAGCTGCCTAACTAAGTTTCCGCGCAGGTGCATAAGAATAATAAGTGCTGCCAGGATTGGAGGATAGGCCTCGAGAGATCTTAAGAATTGGTCTGTTGTGATCAATTTACAACTAAATAGCTAAATAGCTGTTCAAACGAGCGTGAAGAGACAGCCGCATCGATTACAAGATGGACGGCGTGCTCAACATGCTACGTATCCAGGTGATCTAAAATTTATATTCGGTCAATCATTCTTTGCCTGCCGTGGGAAAACTTTCTCGTGCACGTCATAATTGGCCTCTCACCATGCTTGCTCTCGACGTCTGCGCTCAATCTGGACATGGCTCACACAGTGGAAGTGCCTCTTCGTGGAGTTTCGTCACCCGGGCATTCCGTGGTCGGGGGTTCAGTGCCGGTCCCTGCGGGCCGGCGCCAGCGGTGGCTTGATGGCGCTGCCAATGCTTGTGGCCCCTGACCCGAGCGAAAAAGCGCTGTGGTTCCTGCAGGTAGTATAAACTAAAAACCAAACCTGGTAATAAAGAGCGTTGGCGTCGTCTTGTATTTCAATGCTGTGCCGCAGCTTGAAATGCCATGACTCGTTTGTTTTAACTCAAGCTAGCCTCGAGCGCCAAGCAACGAGCGCCGAAATTATCATTGTTTACAGTTTACATCTGTTTGCTCGCTAGAAAGCTTCTCCTCTTTTCTAGCTAGGCAGGACTTTTCATTGTCATTCTGTTTGAGGGCATGAATGCCTTTTGATGTGCATTGCCGCCTCGCACAGTCTTCCGGTTGCGTTCACATGTTTTTTTATCCCTTTCTAGGCGGTTTTGAGCGTGTGGGCTGACTATTTCGAGATTCATCACCACAGCGTAGCGCACGGGCTCGACCGCACGTTTGCGACCATCATGCTGCTGCGAATTGTGTGGTGAGTGCTTAAGGCTGATGAGGGTGCGTGAAATTGGTTATGGAAGAGAAAACGTCGATTTTGCGTGATTAGTTATTGAACGCGAGACCCTTTTCTACTCGTAGATGCGTAGCTTGGCTAGGAAACTGCGAGGTCAAAAGACGTTTCAGACACATGTGTCGTGCTTCTCGCATTGGTTTAGTGCCTACTCGTTGCAATTCAAGGCAACATCGCGCTGCTGCCCCGTGTCATGAGGTCATCTATTTTTTGTGTGTAACAGGCTTGCTCTGGGGAAGTTGTCATTGACCGCAGTAGTGGTCGCATCTGCTATTCCTATTTTTTGCTATTCAAGGTAAGCAGCACTCTGCCAGACATTTTTTCGTCTTATTTAGAGCTCCCACTATTAATTTCTGTTTGAGCATAAGGTTTTGCTTCTTACCCCCGTGCGCCCTTCGCTAATTCTCAACAGATCAGCGAAGTCGAAGCTGAAGAAAGACATTGAAGGGTGGTACGTCTGGCACGGTAAGATTTCAAAGTGTTTGAATTTTGCTTTCTTATGCAAAGGCTGCAACAAATTGTGTACTTCCCTGAATTTTTTTTTCTTGTTTGCGCATTACATGCTTACCTTAAATTGCTCTGTGTGGAGTTCAGGTTTCGTTTTTATTTTGCTCTGTCTTCTTCTCTTCTCTTTTTTCCCTTCATCTTTTTTTTAGGCCTTTGGCACGTCACCGGAGGATTCCTTGTCACATGGGTGTGGTGAGTTGGTTCTCGTAGGAAAACAAGCCCACATAATGCCGTTCTGACCTCCCACTGCTTACCCAGTTTCATTTAGGCTTTCGCTGATCTTCTACCTTTTTGGAGTTCCTCTCTCCACTTGTTCTCTTTTCATCTGCTTCTGCCCTCCTTTGATGATCTTGTCAATGTCTCGGTGTGGCGCTTGTGCTTTTCAAATGCAGCCTTCGAGCCCAGCTTCTGTTTTTGCAAGCTTTCATTCTGTTGATTACATAATTTTCTGCCCTCGCATGGAATCTTCTATACCTCCGTAGGCAAACCATCGTCCTGTGCGACCAGATGTCGCAGCCTTCTCAAGTTGGCCTCGACTCGAGTTGGCCTGCGCTCTGCCGATGACGGCTCTTTCTTTCTTCCACGCGTCGGCGCATCGGAGTGAGTTTCCGTCCAAGTATTTGTTTCCTAAGGCTTCGTTGCCGGGCCTTCGTTTGCCCGCAAAACGTGTTTGAGCTAGCTAGCGTCATCGGCCTTCTGGTGTAGTTAGAGGTGTCTGCTTCGTCCATCGCCATCAGACCTCCATGAAAAATCTGATTATCCACAATAGAATTGTGCCGTTTCTGATGCGCACAGAAGGAACCACTGAGGGATTTCCCGCGGTCTTCCTGCTATTTCCTCTTTGTGCGCTTTCCTCTTTGCGCTTTTGACTTGCGCTTAACGCACGCGCGTGCACTTCTTCCCACGGCATTGGCTTCCATTCCACTTGGATTTGTGTTCATTGTTCTTAGGCCGGCCTTTGTTTTTGGAAAAAGGAAATTCTTTTGTGCTCGGAAACCTAGCATCTAGTCCAGAGCTCAGAAGCCCCCTTCCCTTTTTTAGAAATAAATTATGCCCCCCTGTAGGATTGACTTGATTTTTACGAGGAGGGTTTTAGATTCCAAGTCTGTCTGTTGTCGAAAGGGTTGATCTGCCAGCCACGCGGCACACTTCCACGGAAACTTGAGTGTCGTGTGAAGAGCTACAATAGCTTGTGTGGATTTTGCGCTTGAAAGGACAGCACCAGACAAACTAGAACGATGCGAGCAGCGCTAGCTCTCGTTGCTATTGGAGGCCTTTTCACCTCTGGGGCAGCGCTAGAGTTTTTCGAGGAGGATGGCGATGTCACAGTGCTTGCCGACAAGAAAGCTGTTGTTTCCGAGGTGCGTATGAAGATAACTTTTCGAATGAAAACTCTTGCGTTCCGTCATGGCTCAAGACTTAATGACCCACTTCAGCAAAAAGATAATATTGATTTCTAAAGTATGGCATTACTTTTCGTGTAATTTGTTACCACCTTTGCAGGTCTTTGAATCGTTTCAGCCCGCGATGATTGGAGTGTTCAGCGAGAACTCAGAAGAGTGCCCGAACTGCGCAGGACTGGCAAAGGAATTTCAGAAGGCTGCCGAAAATCTGGTAAGAAAAGGAGTGTTGTTTAGAATTGCTTGTGGTTCGGAGGGGGCTTGGTACATGAGAGGGAAATGAAATGAGTACTTCGAGAGACTAAGACAATGATGGCCTTGGCATTGCATTGCCTTTATCAGGCGCGAAATGAATCATCATTGCCACTCGTGCTGTCTAGACATTGACTCACCTTCTACCTTGATATCTCATGTTTTAATTTACAGGCGGGCTTTGGCGTGGAGTCGTTTGCGGTCGACTGCACGAACGCTCTGCCCAAATGCCATGGCCTCACATCGGTGCGTGCCTGGAATTCTTTTTGCTAACAACACTTTTTTTCTTCTTCTATTTTTGCCAAGTTTGTCCGGATTACGCTGCTGTACCAGTTAATCAGGTCTTCGCCTCTTTAAAAAATGTACCTGAGTTAGCACTCTCGCTTGGGTGTTCTAAGTGGTGTCTCACTTTCGCACTCACTCTGTTTCACTTTCTCCGTGTCTGCATCTTCCTTGACGATCTTACAGCAACTGCAAGTGCGCTCTTTGCCTGCGGTCGCGGTGCTCACCGCGGATCCCACCCTCAACCCGTACACCCGCAAAATGACCCGCGAAATTGTGGGCTTCGAGGGCAACGGCCGGGCCACTTCCATTTCCAAATTTGCTCTCAGCAAGGTACTAGGGTAGGGCCTACGAGAAGTGCATGCAATAGACATGCCCCTATTCCTCCTTTTCAGCTCTTTTGTCTTTGAATGACATGGAACAAAGATGCACTTCCTATTCTTCAAAAAAATGTTAGAGATGGGTACAAGCATACTATTTCCACTTCACACGTTCGCTGTCTCTTCGCTTCTGCACATCTTCTCCTCCTTCTCCTCCTGATACTAGGTGCCGGTGTCGCCTGCGCTCATGCCCCGGATCGCCAACGGTGACACCTGGCCTCCGATTGACAGCTTGCCCACTCCGGGCACCTCTTTGGTGCTGTTGTTCACCGACCGCGACTCGCCGAGCCCCCTGTACAAGGCTCTGGCTCACCACTTCCGGGGGCGCCTCAGCTTCGCCGAGGTGATTCTTCGATGCGGTTGAGATGAATTAGAGGGTGCATGTCATAAATGAGGGAAACAGTCCATAGTACTAGCAAATGGAAAAAATGGTGTGAAAGACCGTAATGGGCATTCAATTGCACGAATACAGCACAAAACCTGATACGCTGTCCTGTCTGAATGCCTTCGTGCCCTTGTCTTCCGCCTTCATCCAGGCCGGCGCCGAGAACTCCTCGGAACTGCAAGAGCGATTTGCAGTCGAAGTATTTCCCACCTTGCTGGTAGCCCTCATCGACAAGGAGAAGAAGGACCCGGAAACAGCCGCCGTCTACAAAGGGGACCTCAAGGACTGGGGAGACATTACCAGCTTCCTGGAAAACTACGCGCTTTCTGAGGTGAGTGCGTGCTGCGCAATTATTTACATTCGAGCAATCACCCCCCCCCTCAGTGGCTCCTTTTTCTATACCTTGTTGAATGAGGACGAATCTATGTTGTTGTCTCTGCATGCCTGCTTCTTCTTTCCTTCTGCGCTCTTCTTGTCCAACGAAACGAAACCATTGCAATTTCATCTCGTGCACGTGCCTCTCACAGGACGCTCCTTCGGCGCCCAAGTCAGTGGCAGCCGCTGCGGCCGATGCCAAGAAGAAGGGAGGCAAAGGTGGGGGTGGTGCTGGTGCTTCCAAGGGTGGCAACAGCGGCCTGGTGGCGAGTTCTGCGGCAGCGGTGCGGCTTTTCACCTCGAGCAGTGACGTGAATTCGCTCATCAAGCTGGCGCAAGACACCTGGATGGTGAGGAAATCGATCAGTTCATGCTTAACATTCGTATTACTGAAGGCTAGACTGTGATAATCAGTCCAATGTTGCACCATCTCTTTTTTCACTCTTTTTTTTTTCTTTCCCAAGCTGAACGACATAAATTTCTGTCATAAGCATTGGTTTACGCAACGTATCCTGAAATAATCTCTCTGGTTGTCATCCATGAACCAAGGTGCTCTACCACTCCTTTCCCGGCAGCAGCAGCAGTGACGACGACAGTGACAGCAACAAGAAGTACGAGTCCGCAGTGCAAGCGTGGAGTGAAGCAGCGGGGAAATGCGGCAAAGGAGAACTTCTGCGCGCGGGCGAGGTACGAACAAATTATCATATACGAGGGGATTCGTGTTGCTTGAGTTTTCGTAGACGTATGAAGAAATAGCTTGGCGCGCTTTTCAAAGGGCAACTTTTGTTGGCATGACGTCTTTTTTTCTCTGCTTGCGCCCATCCCTCATACATGATTTAACACGCGCGCTTTTTAAAGGCTCCGCTTATCACTTGTAGGTGAACTGCACGGCCACGCCGGACTTGTGTGGCAAAGATGTGACGTCCTTTCTGGCCAAGAAATCGGCCAAGGGCCTCGCGCCCGCTGCTGTGAAAGTGTTCCCTTACGGTACGTGATGTGTGCAAGGGCTGTTCTTGAAGTGGTAGTGCTGTCGTTTTTATCATAGTGGCATCTAATGAACTTTTATCGTATACATAATTCTAGTATCACGACTACCATCGACAAGTGGTCGTTGGTCTAGTCATCGTTGCTCGTTTAAACCATGCCTCCTCATCATCGTCATCATCCGCCTATTTCAAGTGAACATGAATATGATCTGGTAGGTGTCTCGGAAAAGGCCGACATGGATGACGTCATGGGTGGAGGTTCGACTTTCAGCCAATTGGAGCACGCTGACGATTCCCTGGAAGCCTATGCCACCGCGGCCGACTCCTTTCCGGACTTGACCTACAAGGTAAAGGGTTGGTGGTTTGGTGTGTGTGTGTTTAGAAGACGGTTGGCCTTTCCATTCCACTCGTGCGTTTGCGCCTATTTCCGGTTTTGTTGGGTTTGCTGTCCTCGCGTGGTCTCCGAATCGTTCTCTTCTTCTCTTCGTTTCTCTCAATCTTCTTTCTTTCTTCGTTCACCTTTCATCTTTTTGTAAAGGTGAACGGCTACACGATGGAAGGCCTCATGGTGGAAGCGGCCAAATCCAGCGGCATGGTGCTGGCCCTTTTCAGCAACAAGGCCGAACCGCCGGCCATGCTCAAACAGCTGGCGATTGTCTTGAAGGGGGCAGTCAGCGTGGCGTTCTTTCCCGAACCTGACTCGCAAGCGTTGGGGCAATTTCAGGTACATGTCTTTTTTAAGCATTCAATGAAAAATAATAGGAGCGCTTCACTTTTCTTTTTTTCCTACCCACGTGTTTTTTCTCGCTTTCTATTTGTCCTCGTCACCGTCATGCGTATGCGCTCTCTCTTCATCCTCCTGTTCCCCTCTTCGATTAATTTTACGTTCCGCTCTATCCTTTCTTTGCACACCTACCAGGTCAAGAAGGTGCCTGCTTTCGTGACTATTTTCGCGCAACCGGACGACGCCAACAACGGCGGGTCCAAAGACCAAGTTGACGTGCGCGGCAAGCAGAAGCGGCCCGAGGAGGTGCCCTTTGCCATTCGCCCTTATGAGCCGCACATGTACGGGAAGCCCACGTTCGAAGCGATTTTGGGCTTCAGCCTGGCCCTGGTGCAGCAAATCAACCCCGCGTCTCACGACGAAGTGGTAGCGCGGGAGCAACCTCGCTTGGATGCGCTCTACGGCCGGGACTCAGCTTCTGGTGCTAATGGCGGCAATGGCGGTGGCGGTCCTTATTCTGGCGGCAGCGGCGGTGCAGGCGGCGTGCAGGCCACCCACCCGGGGGAATTGAAGCCGATCATGGAAGTGAGCAAGAACAACTGGGAGTCGCTGTGCCCTTCGTCGTCGGCTCAGCTTTGTGCCATGGCCTTTTTGTCGGCGCGGCCGGGCACCACGGCCTTTGACGACGAGCTCGCGATTGTTGGAGCGGCGGCGGCTAAGGTACGTCTATGGAACTACGCTGCACACCCCCTTCATTGCACACGATGACCATACTCTCATTTGATCTTCCCGCAAGAGTTGTTTTGACAGCACGTATGATCATGCCTCTGAATTCCTTCGTAATACACGATTTGCTTTGTCCGAAAGTGTACAAATCGAGTATCCTTCTGTTGTAGCACTTTCTTTTCTGCAGTTTTGTTATTGCATACAACTCGTGCAAGTCCTCAAATCTCCTCTACTTCTTCTTCTTCCTTTTCACAGCACGTCAAGGACCCCTACACCTTTGTGTGGGTGGACGGCAATTGCTACACCGACTTCGCTGATGAATTTAACGTACAACCGAGCAAGCTCCCGACTCTGGTGGCCTACAGCCCCAAGAAAAACCGTTATGCGGGCTTCATCGGTGCGGCAGACACACGAACAAAAACAATTTCAGCTATTTCTAAAGAAGGCGCCATTGTTTTATTCTACTTCAATCATATCTACCTGTCTTCCTAATTGAATGAAGTGCGGCACTTTATCTATTGCTGTATTTCACCCGCTTTTAAATCGGTGAATTTTCCTGCATTCTCGCTTTTTTTTTCATGTTTTCTCTTCCTTGTTTACATCCCATGACTTGTTCTACAGGGGTATTTGGAGTAGACACTGTGAGCGACCTCCTTACAGGCGTGCTCTCAGGCCGCGTCAAGACGCAGGTAATGATACTTATTGAGTTACTGCACATTCGAAGCAGGTATGCGCATATAACGCATATTCTCACAACAACGATTCTTGTGGGATAACATGAAAACGCACACAAAATGATAAGTATAGCACAGAGTCGTGCCTGTCGGGTTTGCATACAGTTCACGTTTGTTGATTTTTCTCCTGCATATTTTTGCCCTCTCTTGCTGCTCCTGCTCCAACAGGCCCTCTTTCAGCCCGTGGCGGCCCCTTCGGACACGTTAAATTGCGCAGAGCTGCACGAGAGCGGGGCGTTCGGGGGGCAACAAGCGATTGGCGACGCGGACGCAGCGGCCGAACCAGAGGTGAGGGTTGGGCGTGAACGTAGTGAATAGGACGTGGAAAGGAGAAAGGTGCTGACTGCCAAGGACTTCGCATCAATATCTCTTCTTTCTTTTCAGTATTTGTCTTTTTTCGTTTCATAACGCGCGCTTTTTCTTTGCTTCTCCCCATCCGTCTTTCGTGAAAAGGAGGACATGGGCGACATGATGGCGGAGATTCTGGCCGAAGAAGCCCGGGCTAAGGAAGAGCTCGAGAAAGAGGTAGCGGCGGAAGCAGCGGCGAAAGAAGAAGCCGAAGAAGAAGCCAAAAAAGCAGAAGCAGCGGCTGCTGCCGCCAAGGCCAAGAAAAAGAAAAAGAAGAAGGCTGCGGCGAAGAAAAAGGGCAAGAAAGACGACGAGCTCTAGGTGCTGAGAAATGGGAAGTTCTTGGCAAGTGGGGCTGGTTCTGTTCCTAAGCAGTTATAAAGTCGTGATGAATAGGTGGATTCAGATTCAGCTATGTTTTATAAATTGATTTTGGCTACCCGAATTGGAAATACCCAAATAGTTTGCGCTGCTTTGCTTTTCTTCTCTACACTCTACCTGTTAGTCATCTAATTCCGGCCCTTCGGGGCCTATCTCGAAATTCCCAAAGCCCGGTGGTGGTGGTATATGCGCAGGACTTACCCAACTGAGACTCTCTGACTCTCTCTCTGGGACTCTGGGACTCTGAGGCATGTGCCAGTGACATGTACATGAACATGTGCGCGCTATCCTCCTTGTCCTTGAATGTTAGATTTTAGAGAATTATTATTTCTTGTCGAATATTGGAAGCGGCTGTTCTCACTCAATAGCCAAGAAACACCCAAACACATAGGAATAGGGAGAAAAAACTGCGCATTGTTGATGAATCCTTCATAACAAGTCTGACTGGGCTGGGTGTCCGCATCGCCCGCTTGTCTTAACCTATCCTACCACCTCTAAAATTCAACACAGAGATATTAAGAAAGCCTTCTACTATACTTCACTTCCGTAGTCCTTCATTTGGTCTATAACCCGGTGTAAATCCTCACAGATTTTTTGTAATACTTCCTATGTAGAGCACTGTGCCGAATGGCGAGAAGAAAGCAGAGGGAATTATAGACACAGGCAGGGGAGAGAAATATTGACATAGACGGAGAGAACAGCAAAATAAATGCAAGGCTCAAAAGACGATAGTCGCTTGCTTCCACTTATCAGATGCCTCCACATAAAAAATATATCCCACTAAAAGTGACTACGGTAAATAGTAAATACCCTTCTCGGGTCGTTTTGTCAAATGCTTTCATTAAACTTCCACTGTCTTCTTGATCTGCGACGGTGGGGCAAGCAATGGCCCTTTACGGTGCTCTGGAGGAGTGCAGATTGCACTGCTGCTATTCGATCCAACGTAAACAGGTGCCGTCCCAACCAACAACCGGTCTTGTGAATGATTGTCATCTACCAGCAGATCTACTGTGTCTACAGGTGCGTCATAAAAAGGGGCCTTAAACGCTTTCGCCATCGAGTGGAGTTTGCCTTTGGGCTTTCCATTGTATAATCCTGAACCTCCAGAAAGTCGCATGGTTACTGGTCTCCCCCGGTTCCCAGAAGAACAATTTTTGACAAGTAGGACCGTGCTTTTGCTGCTGCTTAAATTATTCGATTTGGCTTGCACATTCGACGTCGCAAAGGAGGCTGCAGGGGGCTTCTTCCGACCGCGATTAACAGGAAGAGGTTTCGGAGGATTCATTGCAGTTTTCTTCGTGCTACGTCCTTTCCTTGAATTGGCTGTTCCACACGAAGGAAGTCGAGAAGATCGAGTAGAATGTAGTGTGTGAGGAGGACTTAGAGCTTGAATTGAAGGCCCGTCCATGCTGGGCCACGACGAGATTCCCGGGTCTACCGTTGCAATAAAGAAAGCAAATTGAGCGACAAGATTGAGTCAGAACAAGTAGAGACGGTTCTCGGATTCTTCTGTTGTCAGGTAAGGAGTGGAAAATGTTGTTCTATGGGGACTCCCCATGTAAAGCTAATGAGCTATTTCTCATTACCATAGTAATCCATTTGCACGTTCCCTTGCATGCTTTCAGGTATGAGTCGAGCGAGAAGAGTGACAATTTGATAGGCGCCAAATTATATTGACTTCAATGACTGCTGGTCACAACATGCGTCACACGTCGACTG
>Ga0307931_1002632_pt1 | contig 11383 bp, 5 predicted proteins | sample OrgLakmetageno47_FD_201816 | JGI IMG/M metagenome (GOLD analysis project Ga0307931, IMG submission 201816) | Saline water microbial communities from Organic Lake, Antarctica - #47 | ecosystem: Environmental > Aquatic > Non-marine Saline and Alkaline > Saline | place: Antarctica: Organic Lake... | reverse complement strand
AGCTGGTACAGAAATTTCCTTTGGTTTCTTGTGGAGGTAATTTGACTTTTGAAAGGTTACGCATGATGTCCTTCAGTATTGCTGTACCTGCATTACACTAAATAGGTGTTTGATTCACTTATCATACGAAACATGCATACTATCAAAACGCTCTTGCCAATTCTTTCTTGAAGACATGATATGCATCGGCCGAGGTGATAAGATTCATACTGATGCCTTGAACTTCAAATTAGTTGATCCTGGTGCCTTGTGCGTGAACAACAAATTGCTTCCCCTCGAAAGAAGACGGCCTTCCTGTCTTCTTAATCAAGATATAATCGGATAATTCAACCGGTATATAGACCATGATTTACGTATAGCTACCATGTCGCTTTGTTTTTCGTCTGCCGGCATGAGGCGAGAGGTGTACCACTCAATATAAGCCCGACCAGAACCATCACTGGACTTCTACAAACTCAGCTGTTTTAGCAGATTCAAATATGATATGATACCTAGTTCAACATTTGGATGCATTCATAGTGAAATCAATACACGACATGATGAAGTCCGTTAGAAGATTGTGCACGTCAAGACGGTGGGTCCATGATCACTCAGTGATCATTAGTGCGCGCTATATTTGTATTTGAGAGGGTCATGATTAATCAAATATTACGAATGCACAAGTTACGACATGATTCCCGGGAGAAGTGCGAGCACCCACATAATCACTACAGTCATCGGTCTCCATGGCTTCGCGCATGTGTTCTTGGGGCTATGGATGGGTTAGGATCAACCGCAGCATTGATTATAGGTTTGCAAGGTGGTGGAGCGAGTCAAAAGAACACCTTCCTTGGTGGCACAGCCGGTGCAGTTGCTGGTGCAATGTCCATGGGTGTGAGCGAGTATGTTTCGGTTTCTTCACAAAGAGATGCTGAGCAAGCCGACATCAGAGCTGAAGCACAAGAACAGGAAAAGGGTGATGCTGCAAGAGCGCGTGAACTTCAAGAACTTACAGATATATACAAAGCAAGAGGTCTTAGCCACGACTTGGCTTCAAAAGTTGCATCTGAACTCTCTGCCAACGATGTAGTGGCGGCGCACGCACGCGATGAACATGGGATAGACATGGAGGCCTTATCACGCCCAGGTACAGCAGGTCTCTCGGGCTCAACTTCTTTTGCTCTGGGTGCTGCTGTGCCAATAGTGGCAACAGCCTTCGTACCGAAGGCATCTCATCGAATAATTGCGTGTATACTTTCAACGGCTGCTGGCTTTATGGCAGCTGGAATAATTGCAGCTAAGCTCTCCGGTGCTGCTCCATGGAAGGTTTCTATCCGCCTTCTGATAGGAGGAGCGCTAGAATTAGGAGTCACTTATGGAGTTGGTGTTCTTATTGGCGCATCAAGTCGTTGATGATTGATTATCATAATAATTTTAACACAGGCCCCCGGCCTGAAACCAGAGGTTCATTTGGCTGACTTAGAAAGGGCCAACATGAGCAAAGCAGCACAGCTCATTCCTTCAATTCAAATTACGTGCGACTCTTACTGCAATCCCCATGCACTTTACCATCATTAGGATTCTCAGGCATAGGCATAGATCTGTCCATGGCAGCCTTATGGAGGGAGGAAGAGAGAGAAGGGTAAAGGGGCCTGGGGTGTGAAGGAGCGGCGTAACAAACAAAGGGCGTGAGGCAGCAATCTGGACAATCCCAAATTCTGTACTGTCCTGTAGTTGCAGATCGCAAGTCAAAGTTTCACCAAGCCTCCCGATTTATAATGGTCCTCTGACGAACCATTTCATGAAGGATATCTCCTCGGTATAGAGTCCTAGTTGTCTACGAAACTTAGGACAGCGCACGGAATATTATATTATATATTTCCACCATGCACCATGTTTGTTACTGTTGTTTCCTACAGTACAGTAGTACAGTCTCCTGGTCTGGGCGTTTTGGCAACTTTACAGGGTGTTTATTGATATTTTTAAGCGGATGGCGGATGGAGAGATTGAGAGACCGCGGAGATGACGGATGGACCGATCTACGGATGGACAATACTTATACGCTTCAGTGCCATCAGCCATCAGCCATCAGCCTCAGCCTCTCACCTCTCAACGAGCAAGGCAACAGACAATTCTGACGGAAGCCATTAGAGTGGTTGTGCGCTAATTCAAAATATCACTCTGCTTCGCTATTAAATTTATTGAGTTTGGTGTCAGAATTTACTAGGACTCCGACTGATCCCACGCGTATTTGACGTGCGCTAGAACCTTCGTCAATTCGTCGATGGCGCAATTTTGGTCATGCGGAGGATGTTCATTTGACAACACTAGTCTGGGCTCAGACTCATGCGAAATGTGTGGGCTTAAACGCTCTGGTGATGCCGCCAGCGTAGGTGACGTTCTACTTGGACAGAAATGGATACCGGTAAGCATCAAGCCTTATTCGCTAGCTAGCTAGAGTCCATTGTAATTGGAAGCATTGAATTTGAAAGGCCTATACGCGGTTGCTTGTGTAAATATAGGCGGGGCATTTCGTTTTTGATTTGCAGCGAGGCGCAGGCGTTGGCCTTTCTTCTACCTTGCTCGTGACTATTGTTGATTCTGGCTCGAGCGCTGAAGCTTCAGGAGTGCGCTGCGGTTATAGAGTAGTTTCAGTGGATTCCATGCCTGTTTCAACTATTGAACAATTCAGAGTATGCATATTAAACCGAGGTGGCATTGGTGAATGTGTAGTCGAGTTCGAAAGGCCATTGGCGGATGGCGCTTCGGAAAATGCTGGAAGTCTAGGAGCTCCAGCTCCAGCTCCTCTGCTATCTTCTACAGCTTCCTTGTCTTGCCCTTGGGAGTGCCCTCTGTGCACTTTCGTTAATCCATCTATGTCTTTGGACCGTTGCGAAGCATGCCTAAGCGTAAGATTGGGCACTAGCAAGAAGGTACCTGGCGGCAATGGGAGTGCTGCAGCTGTTGAACATGTGATTTCTCAAGACGTGGCTCTGTCTACTCTTCCAAAGGAGGCTTTAAAAGCAACAGCGTGCGTGGAGACTGATCTCACGTGGAGCTGCAAGACTTGCTTGTTTGTAAACGAATCTAACAGCGCTAGCAGATGTGAGATGTGTGGCAGTGACCGCTCTGATACCAGCACGGTTACTTCAGGCGTCCCTTCCAAGAACTCCAGTACTGTAGCGCCACCTCATGTGCCGCTTGCTGTTCCTCCACTTCCAGTCGTAAGTTCTTTGAACTTGGCCAGTGGATGCTGGGAATGCTCAACCTGCACGTTCCAAAACCCCGCATCAAAAACTGATTGCTGCGAAGCGTGTGGAACAGATTCTTTCAAAACGAGCAGACAACTAGCACCAGGAAATCGTGAAGAGGATTCACTCCATCAACGCGAGCGTAGTGCGCTTGCGTTTTCGCAGGCGGCCTTGGCTGGGAAATTCGATAAATGGGAATGCTCTGCATGCACCTATGTCAATACAGCATCACACTTCGAGAGTTGCGAAGTGTGTGGGGACAACACTTTCGAGACAAGCAAAAAGATGTGTGGAGAAACGGAAGTCCAACCAAAAAAAGCGACGCGGTCCACATCCGAGGTAGCACCAGCCCGTCTGATGGCTGTTGCTGTCAAGACAATACCTGTACTAGAAAGTGTGCCTGTGCTCAATAGTAATCCAGTTCCTGTAGAGATGCCGCCCATTACTCCTGTTGAATACAAGCCGCGCATTCAATGGGACACTTTGGAGTTGGAAACTGCACCTTTTGCCAAAGGAAGCCGCGGCCAAATTTTCAAAGGTTACTACTATGGTACATCCATCGCTGCAAAGCAGCTCTTCATACCAGCAAACAATCCCAGTATTTTTGAAGAACTTGAGACCGAAGTTCATGCCCTTGAAAAGTTAAGTCATCCCAACGTTTTGCAGCTCTTTGGCTGCGCGCTCGACGACAGAGACAGCTCTGCAAGCTCCGACATATTCATGGTAAACCATACTCTTATGCGCACTCGCTTTCGATTTGCGTATAAAACGTGTGGATTGTTCAGGTAATGGAATACTGTGAAGGGGGCAATCTCTTTGACTACCACACGTCTCAGGCGTTTCAATCGCCAAAGGTAAGGCATCATTTAATTTCCGCGCTGAAGCAACGGTATCTAACACGGACCTGTTTGATATCCCTCAGGAATTTGTCCGAATCATCCACGAAGTGCTCAGTAGTGTAGCCTATTTGCATCGAAATAATATATCACACGTAAGTCATTGTTATCTCTTGCTCCCACCTCATTCTTGTCTCATAGCACGAGCTCCTGATTTTGCTTGATTTTCTGTGCCTCAAAAACAACGTTCTTGAATCGAAGCAAGCATTAAAACCGCAGAATATCTTGTTGGCCACAAGTAAGAGCAAGAAATATGTATTGCCTTTGAAAACATTGTTTGACTTTTTAACGTATACATGTCGTTACTTTGTACGCACAATGTTTTTTGTGCTTCGCGTATTTCTCATATATTTATTTTGTGTTTTACCCCAATTCATTTTATTTCAGTTGGTGGAAAGGTAAAACTCGCTGATTTTGGTTTAGCTGGATTGAACAATCTCCTAGTTTCATCCAAAGATTTGGGTACAGGAATTGGTTCCTCAGTATACACATCTCCAGAACTTTTTCAGAGTAGAGGTAGCGAGGATACAGGTAACAACTCCGGCGTTCCAAACGCTCCAGCTTGCACTTCAGCTTTCGATATCTATGCGCTCGGTTTTATTCTCTGGCAATTGTGGTATAAATTGGTCCCTTGGTGTGAAGAGCCCTCTCATCGCATCCCCTTATTGGTTGAAAGCGGCAAACGCCCACCGTTTGCCAGTCTCGGAGCGTGCGAAAGTCAGCCGGAGTCAATGCCAGACACTTCCGAGGATTCACTTTTGCCACCTTCTTCTTTCAAGCGCCTTGTAGAAGCTTGCTGGGCCCAAAACCCTGTGGATCGTCCCGACATTCAACAAGTTTTAAAAGTATTTGGCGCTGAAGTCAAGGCTGACGTTCTAGCTGTCGAAAATAAGTCGATCGTTGAAAATACTGCTGTGGAAGCAAGAAGCAGTTTCGATGAAGAAGACTTTGGACTGGAAAGCGCTCGTCAGGAGTCCGGAAGACCTGAACACGGAAAAGTCGATATCATTGATGCAGCAGAAGGTTTAGGTTCTGCGAAAGATTCTGATTCAGCACGCTTATGTGATGAGGTCGACAATCAACAGACAGACAACAATTCATCTGTGGCTACTACGGCGGGGAATAAAGAAGATTCCAACCAAGAATTAATGGGCCCTGAAGATGAAGCAATTAGAGAGACTGATTTACAACAGGCTAAAGATGCCATTTTGAGTGCTACATCCGAGATTCTATCTACCGAATGGAACGCGGCTAAGGAGCGTATGTATTCTGAGCTGGAGGTCTCACCTCGAGCTCATGCTTCGAGCCTATTTCAACTTGATTTCTTTGTGTCCTTCGACGACACTCACGAGGTTGCTGCTTCTATGGCCAGCGAGCTCGTTACTCTGTTGACACAGAAAGGTTACTCAACTTCGACCTCCACCAGTCCATCCCTCGCGTCGTGCTTCATTGTTGTTTTGACGGAGAACTTTTTCGAAAACGAGGACTGCGTTCGAGATCTATCATGGGCAACGCAGGGAAAGTCCTTCATTCAACCTGTACTAACCGCTGCAGATAAAGGTTGTGAGTCTCGGTTACTTCGGCGATGTCCCGAAACTATCTTGGAAGCAATTGACGAGACTTCGTTCGTTTGTCTCGACCGTGCCGACATTTACTATTGGAAAACTGGGTGCGCCAAAATTATCAGCGCGAAGACTCGCATGGATGAGCAACGCCACAAAAGTAAAGGAAACAATCTCTGGCAGAAATGTGCTTCAAAAATTCTTGGTGCGAGAAGTGAACAAAATTCACAACAACCAATTCTATTTGACTTCTTCTTAAGTTATGCTGCAGGCCCTGGAAGTGAAATTGCTGCTAAGCTGGCGTCTGATCTGGAAGCTCGTGGCAAAAAGTGTTGTTTATCTCATTCTGTGCGGGCGGATTCAGAATCTGCGACCCAGAAAGCTCTCGTCCAATCGGCTTGCGTGCTTGCTGTCATCTCTGATCACAATTCTAAATTGCACCTTGGTAAATCGCCTATTCTAACGTCATCCGAAAAAGCACTGCAGTCTTTCATCCATCGTGAGGACTGCATGGACGAGCTCTTGTGGGCGGCTGAAAGTGGTATTGCCGTGCAACCCATCGTCTTAACGAAGGATAAAGAGCGCATGATCGACTTGCTTGACAACGCGAATGTTAAGGCGCTCGAGTTTCTTGGGACATCCAATTACATCACCGTGGATTTCAATGCTGCGCTGGAATGGAAACATGGACTTGTTAAGATTATTTTAGCACGCGACGAAATTGTTCGAAAGTATGAAGAAGGCAGATCAGCGACAAACGTGGGTGAAGATGGAATGTAGAAACAGAACGATATTTCAGCGGCCTTAACCCTACAAAATAGTTGGCACCAGTGTAACAATCCACACGCATTAAATAAAATGAGGAGCGCATGACGTCGAAGCATCTTTAACCATCGTTAAGCGCTAGACGAGGACCGAGGATGCTTGTTCCTCTGTTTCGATTGAATTCAGGTTTTATGATTAAGTAAGGGAAGTGAGTTCATCTGAATTGAACGCTTTTGGGTCCTAATATTAGCTGCGGTGTTATTACTTAACTTCAAAGCAAGCCCAGTGCTATACCGCCGTAAATTCATAATTACCGAGGTAAAATCGATGGACTTTCAATATTTCAATTGTCATTCCAGACTCGAAATAGGCCATTTGACACGAATTCCCTTGAATTCAAATACAGGGGCTTTATTTCATTTATGAGGGAGTCGTCGGTGATGCCAAGTGAGCTATGTGACTTGTGCGTGTCTCATGTATCATGCTACGTAAAGTAAGGGCTCTTCCTGCACTTGAATCATGATTTCCGTGGATGTGCAGCTGGCGGATGTCGAGCCTACTCGAATTAATAGCAGACAACAATAGATCTCGCATTTGCGGTGGGATGCGGGCTCGGCCTCCCGACTCACTGGTCAAAACGTAAGAGGACTTGCGTCCCTCTACACACCATCCTCTTTACGATTTTGACTTGCGCGCAACGCACGCGCGTACACTTCTGCCCGCAGCATTGGCTTTTGTGTCATTTGGGTTTGTATTAGTTCGAGTTCGAGTTCGCGGGCATTACTGTTATCAAATACTCGCACGAGAGCTGCTCCAGAAGCCATTCACAAACCAGTTCCTGTGTTTCGAGAATTCCTGGGAATCTGTAGTATAATTCCCGGGGATCTGAGGAATTCCCGAGGCCATTTCCTGATTTCCTGGAAGTGGGAATTCCAGTACTTACTGTACAGATACTGTACGCGCTATACTTCACAATGCACAATGCTAAGAAGTAGTTGAGATGCTGAATGCTGAGGGACTAACAACGGTAGTCTTGCCCGAGAGAAATAGGCAATATACTCATTAATTTGCGAGGCTCTGACAGTACACTGGACGCCGATCGTATAAAAGTTCGAGTTTAATCATTACGTAGGCAGATCAATTCCCGTAGTGGCTTGAGTCTATCGCCCGTTGACCACACTAAATATTTCGTCTAGGGTATTACGCTGCCATTGCAGGACAACCATGCGATGCCACATGATAGCGATGTTTGCATCTATGTGCAGTTTGCTGCAGCATTCATTTGCGACCCAGATGGGTGGTAGCCTTCCTAAGCGGCAATCCTGCTTAGCATTCACACCCTATGATCTTTCACCTGGTGGCGGAGAGAAGTATTTGCTCGAGTTTATTTTAACCATGCAGGATTTAGGTTGCGATGTCGAGCTGTTAACCATGGCATCTAATCACTGCAAAGACCATGATTGTATCTCAAGGACAGCTGACCTGCTTCGTGTACCAGTGAGGGTTCACGAAGTGCGCCTCACTTTTGTAGAACTTCTCGACTTGGACACGTACTTACGCAGTAAAAGGCCTGATGTTTACTTTGAGCTGGGAAACAAGAAAATCCCCTTCAATCCTAACCCTGGAAAGTTTGGAATATACATGTGTCAGTTTCCATTCGACTTAGACGCTAATGTGGCTGATAGTGATCTAAGAAAATTCTCAACTTTTGATGCCGTATTCGTCAACTCTGAATTCACTCAGACATGGTACCATGAATTCATATACAGGGCACACACAAAAATGGAAAGGCTCAAATTGATATGGCCGAATTCAGTAGTTGTTCATCCGGCAGTTGAAAGCATACAGTCGGCAACTGATGAATATCAATCAGAACCGAGGAAACCATGCGCAATGTTACTCGGCAGAATCTTCGGAGGAACCCAAAACAAAGGTCACATGGAAGCAGTTGCGGCGACAACTGAAATCGCCAAACAGATCCCAGAGTTTGAATTGCATATCATAGGACAACAGCAGCCTGGTCATTATGAATATTTTGAAAAGTTACAAGGCGCCGCTCGAAGGGCAGGTCACATTCACTTCCACGTCAATGCCTCAAATGAAGTCCTGCTAAATGTGTCAAAGAAGTGCTTTGCTCAATGGCATCTGACCGGGATAAAGGCCACCTTAGATCCTTCAAACTATGAGCACTTTGGGATCAGTATCGTGGAAGGAATGCTAGCTGGTATGGTACCTATTGTTATCAGAGTTGGCGGCGGTGCTGAAATCGTTAGATCGGGCCTCGGACGTCTCGTGAGTTCCGTTAGCGAACTCGTTGACTCTACCGTTGATGTTCTCAAAGTAATGGGTTCGGACCATAGTCATTATACCTCCGCAGTTAAGGCACGAGCTCGTGAATTCTCAAGAAGTAACTTTCAGATGCGTGTTCAGCAGATCATCGATGATTTCTCTGACGCTACGAACTTTGCGAAAAGAAAATATACATGGTGCGAGGTGCTTCGCTACGCTTCACTTCTCAGTGACAACAAAGGGAGTATCGTTGTATATATTGATCATCCAGTGATCAACTTACGGGCCCTTATCATAAATGCAATTGCAGATACGCCTCGCGGGTGGAAGTTGTACATTTATCACAAGCCTCATCTCTCGCCTTTTCTAAGGTACTCTTTGCGGGAGGACCTGGGCAAATTGGAACTACGGGAAGTAAAAGTAGACTCCGTTCATGGCCTCTATCAAAGTGTGTGGCAGGAATCTGTAGGCTCTGCTAATCATATTCTAGTGGTTGAGTTCGAATCAATTCTCACTCGATATGATTCAATTAAATGCCCCGCTGCGCATTTGACTGTGTTACGGCCGCTGAACTCAAATCACTGCAACGAAAATGCCGTCCAAGTTGAAGAAACATTCTGTATGAATCAGATGAGCATCAATAATATTCGCGGCCAAGCTAGTGTTCAACCGAGCCATAAGACTGAACTTCCAGACACGCCAACAGGAATGTGTGCTGTATACGTCCCACGGTGTAAGCGCTCCAGATACATCAGTGGCTGGTTCCTCGACTCCGAGCATGGCGGCCCAAGGTCGGAAATTTCTCTCGAGCAGTGCGTTGCTCGGAATTGGGGTGCATTCTGCTCTTCAAAGGATGCTCTGTATAAAATCCTTAAGGCCCCTCCTTTCGAGGAGAAATCAAGAAGTATCCTTCCCTGGTGAACTGAAGCTTGAACTTCAGCAGTGTTGCCCCTTTTCAAATCAATTTTATTAAGGCGAATGGAACCAGAATTACCAAAAAATTGAAGGATGAGAAAAAAATTTGGTCAAGGGGGGCGAGAGGTATCGCATTCCATCTCCTAATACTCTTTCTTTTGCTACCTAAACATCTTTGTACGGATGCTGTATAATTTTGCTTATGACGTTTGCTTTTGTGTGTCATTTGGATTCGTGTTAGTTTAAGTCTAGTCTAGTCTAGTTGATACTCCCCAAATACAAAGAAATGCCACTGTGGCATATAGAAAGTAATAGCAACAGAAAAATGTAACCTTAAGAACAAGTCTCACACCAACCAGCTTCTATTGTCTACAGTCCCGCTACAATTCCGTAAGGGCCATCTCTTTGGTGCCCAATAGCAATAGGAATTCCTTCTGTGTTTTTGGGTTGTAAGATCGCAGGGTTCTTATATCTCAATTTGATATCCTAGGGATTTGGTATGTACCTTTCGTCGAGGAGTAAATTTTGGTAAAGTGACGAGCTGACTGACTTCGCAGGCATCCTTCTATATTCATTCAGATTGGAGTAGATCTAGACAGTGGGACAGGAGTAGAGCAGTACACACGACGCACGTAAGTAATGGGGGAGACGGCAGCTTTGTTTATGACTTAATGACGTGAATGACTGCTGTGCATTTAGTTATGACCGTGCATGACAACGAGAAGATGGCGACAACGACGACGAAACGACGAAGCTGCAGCATTCACCTTATCACCTTCGACCTTCGACACCTTCGACCTCCGACTAGCCGACTAGCTTCAGTAATAAGTATTAGGAGTAAGTACGGCCAAGACGCCAAGAAGGAAGGTCTCACAGTCATCTAAGACAGCTGCCGCGAGGAGTACATAACTAAACCTTTGGCTTGGACGCTCATGAATAGCAGTTGAACCGCATATAGTATACTGTAGAACCAAGGGTGTACATACAGCTACTTACCAGGTTCGTTGCAAGGCTAGATTTGAAATTCGACTCATTACACTCACCTAAAGCGAAAACTTTGCACGCTCCACAACAAAACATATTCTAAATAAGTTAGTAGTAGGACACATTGAGAAATACTCGAGCATTTCTTAAATGCTAGCTCGTCGCATCCTTGGACAACCTCGCCGGCTAACTAGCTGTTGGCGCCTCGTGGGCACACGGGAAGGTGCTCGAGTGGGCGACAGCACTGCTCGTTGGGAGTGGGAAGACGACAAGCGACCAGGGCAGTGGGCCAAGCGCAAACTTGCGCTCTCGATTGGCTACTTGGGCACTCCCTACCATGGCTTGCAAAAGACTCGCACTCGACCAGTGACGGAATCTGTGCTCGACGTGCCAGCTGCGGTAGCTGCCGCTCTGAAAGCGAAAGATTTGCCCACGGTGGAACTAGCGCTCGAGAAAGCGCTCCACGCTGCAGGCTGCATTACCACCTCGAACTTGGGCGACCTCGATCGACTTGGCTGGAGCCGTATGGCGCGTACGGACAAGGTGAACAGCGCACAACAATGCCCACTTTCGCTCATGAAACTGACGGGTACCTCGTCTCACCCATTCCGTCCGCTCATTCTTCTCCTCCTCATTACTATTGTCTTGACTTATTCCATACTGGTTGTCTCTCTTAGGGTGTGCATGCGGCGCGGAGCATTGTTACTGCAAAACTGCGGGTGCCAGTGGAACCAACCCCAGC
>Ga0307931_1002631_pt1 | contig 11384 bp, 6 predicted proteins | sample OrgLakmetageno47_FD_201816 | JGI IMG/M metagenome (GOLD analysis project Ga0307931, IMG submission 201816) | Saline water microbial communities from Organic Lake, Antarctica - #47 | ecosystem: Environmental > Aquatic > Non-marine Saline and Alkaline > Saline | place: Antarctica: Organic Lake... | reverse complement strand
CACCGACGAACCAGCAGCTGCTGCTGCTGCTGCTGCAGCGTCCGAGGAACTCTCGGTGCCCAACGATCAACTTCCGGTGGGGTCTGCGCACCAACACGACGGCTTCTCGTCCGCCCAACAGCTCTGGAACATTGCCATGGGGATACAAGAAGGGTCGCAGACTTCGGGTGGCACGGGTGCAGCTCCGGGCAGCGGTGTGGCTGCGGGTATGCGTCTGGCCGTAGCGAAGGCGCAGGCAGCTGAATTAAGCAGCGAGCTGGAAGAGTGCAAAGAGGAGTTGGCCGCCGCAGGAGCACTGGCGCGTGATGAGGCAGCCCTTAAGGAAAAGTACCAAGTCGAAGTGCTTGACTTGAAAGAGCAGCTCAAGATTCGCGCCTGGAATCTCGCTGAAAAGACGAAGGTATGAAAATAAGTTGGTAGGGCAGTGCACGATCACTCATACGATGATTGTTCACCCCCAACTTTAGGACCGTACTGCTATCAGCATGATGCTCACTCTCGATTACTTCTGGGATTTGTGACATCATCACTGACGACTGTTCAATAGGCACTCCGCGAAGCTGAAGACGACAACGACCGGCTGGTCAATGAAGCTCAGGCAGCGGTTGAAGACTTGCAAGGCCAGATCGCTCGCGCCGAAGCCGACGCTGAAGAAGCGCGGGACTCGGCGAGTACCTGGGAAGCGCGGTGGCGGGACACCGCAGAGCTGTTGCAGGGCGCCCAGGACGCAGCGTCCGAAGCCGAGCAGCGTGCCGACGACGCGAGCGCCGAAGCGGCGGAAGAAGTCATGCGCGCTAATGACGCGTGGCAGCTGGAGGTGGATCGTCACGAGGCAGCCACCTCACGCGCCCAGGCTGAAGCAACAGAGCTCCGTGAGGCCAACGCTCAGCTGCAAGCGCAGCTCAACGAGCAAGCTGTGGAAATGAGCAATGCAACCTCTCCCACTACGAATGCGGCGGCGTCACCGGGCGGTGAAGATGTGGTTGCGTTGCAACAGGTGGTGCACGCGCTGCACGAAGAATTAGCGGCCGCCCGCGAAGAACGGCGTGTCGTCGCTGCTGCTTCAACTAGTGCAACAGCAGGAATGGCCTTCCCTGAGGCGATGGTGTCCGCTATGGCTGCTGCAGTGGCAGCGCAGTTGAGAGAAGGTGGTGGTACTACTACTACTGCTGCTGCTGCTGCTGCTGCTGCGCATGGGAGCAGTCGTAATACCAACGACGAGAATCGCCCTGCAGCCAGCATGAGCGGTGGGTCCCCAAATATTACTAACCCAGCGACTACCCTGGCCACATATACGCCATCAAATGCGACCCATCGCCTCGCTTCTCTGCCTGAAAGCGAGACCGAAGTCATTGTGCCTAAGACCGTAATTGATAGGCCGATGAACGCTGCATATAACGGTGAAATTGACAGTCCCAACCTTGGTCGCATCGGCCATTGCAATGATCAAAACGACGACGACAACGACAGCTCCTCCACCATGAGCGCCTTGTCTCAAGCGCCAGCCACGTCGCCAACTTCGCTGCGAGCGACGCAGCAAGCATCGCCACCACTTGTACAGCAGCAGCAGCAGCAGCGCCAGTCGGGTGCAGCGCCATCACTGCTGCCTCGGATAAGCGTGCTGGAAAGCCGTTTGCTCGCGTTCGACCACACATCACCCAATGAACAGCTAGTGCTTTTGACGCACTTGGCTGCCACTGCGCGGCATGGAGCGCAGCTGGAGGCGCGCCTCTTGTATTTCGAAAACCTCAACAAGGCTGAGAAGCTGTCCCTGCTCGAGGATCTAGCCGCGGAGGCACGCCGAAACTGTGAGGAAGGTTCGCCGAAGGATTCGCCAATTGCTTCTACTTCCTCTAGAGATGCTGCGGCAATTCATCCAAGCCAGCTCGAATCTACGGCGGCACCGCGTGCTCAGTCACCGCCTGTAAAAGGAACTTCCATCACTGCTGCGCCCGTCGACTTTGCTTCCCTGGAATCGCGGCTCCTGGCGCTGAAGAAATTGAGCTCGTCGGAGAAACTTGCGCTTTTAGACGATTTAGCGAATGCTGCCAGGCGAAGTTCTCCATCTTCCAACTTAGGAAAAAGCAACAAAGAAGCAGGCCCGAAGAGTACTTCCAATGGCAGCTCAAGAGGCCCATCCGTAGCAGCGGTTGAAGGCTCATCCGAAGCAGCAGCTGCTACTGTCTCTGCACCAGTGCATTTGGAAGACCTGTTGAAGAAACTGCGCTCGTTGTCAAACATGACTGCCGCTCAAAAGCTGACCTTGCTTGGCGACTTTGCTCAATTGGCACAGCAAGATCAGCACACAGAGGAAGCACTTAAGGCGGGAAGGAGTTTGGAAGGATCGGAAGCTAACAGAGGAGCGCTTGAACCGTCAGAACAACCTCCAGTCACTGACCCTCAACTAGGATTCGGCGCAAGCAGACCGACGCCAGTAGAGGCAGCAATTTCTCCTTCGTCTTCGTTTTCGTCTTCCTTAGAAATGCGCTTGCTCCGTCTAGACCAATTGAATCAGGCAGACAAGCTCGCCCTTTTGAACGATCTAGCAGAAGCTGCTCAACGAGATGCTGACCTAATATACGACGAACACACGGACGGCGCCACCCGCGGCGACTACATTTCGTCTTCCTCTTCGTCTTCTTCTTCTTCTTCCTCGTCGTCGTCTTCTTCTTCCTCATCATCCACGTCATCGTCCTCCGTTTCGTCCACCGCATTCTCGTCCAGCTCTTCGTCGTCGGCTGCCACCTCCTCCGCGGCCTCGCGCCTCACCGGCCGCCACCCCAACCAAAGCGGAGACGAAGACACGTTAACCAGCACTCGCGTAGTCCGGAACATCAACGTGGGCAGCTTTGGGGAACGGGGCATAGGCGGCAGCGGGGACGCCCTGAGCCCGAGCGTAGGGGGCGACATGGGCCGAAGCCCTGGCAGCAGCATGGGCGGCGACCACCGTGAGCAGTTCGGCGAAGACGGCGATGAGGATAGCAATGGTGAGTCGAGCCCGACAGAAGGTGAGACCATGGACGGAAACAATGGCCCAGAGGATGGTCACACGGCGTACAGCCGAGCAACTGGCAACAACACCGCCACGTACGACGGCTACAGCGTAGGTTTAGGCGCGTACACGCTTCCAGGCTCCATCGACAACGATGAACACTCGCACCACCATGACGACGACGCAGACGAGAGAATTGAACATTGAGATAACCGTCTTGTTCTCTGAGCTCATTGCCGATGTGCGCTCCGCATGCCGCATGGCCCGTTATCTATTCGAGCGGATAAGTCTGGTTTTACTCTGAGCCCCTTATGTGCTTTTCTCCTCATTTAGTTCTGAGGCCACGTGAGCACAGAAATTCAATCGGCTTAATTGGGCATGGGGTCGTAAAATTCTGGCTTCAGAAGTCCAGAAGTAAACCAGTAAATGCCTATTGTCTCGGACTGGTTGACTGGTTTGCGAATGGAAATCGCGTTCACTAGGGCCCACCCTGCCGATCGCCCGAAAAGGCCGCATCCGCATCGGTGGACCGCATCGCCCGCTCTCTTAGTACCTATGTATCGAGATACTATCCCTAATGCCCAATCTCTTTATTACTTATTGTTAATGCGCGGCAAGTCGAACAACGGAAAAGAAGACTTTGACTTTGAGCTCGATGAATTTGGTTGACCATTTAAGATTTATGTCCAACGTCCAACGCCAAGATGCCATGAAAGATGAAAGCCAACCTGCCTTTGACTTCGCCGGCATATCTAATCTCACGCGGAGCTCGAAGTGTAAGTTACTCTATCCCAGTTATCATCAATCAGTCCCTATCAACCAGTTATCATCAATCAGTCGCTATCAACTATCATGATTCCCCTCGTTCTGAGATCACTGCGAATTTAATCCGATCTGAACGGAAACCCTTGCGAGAAGTCACCGAGGTCATGATTTATCCAAAACATAACCGTTCGCAAAAGTTTGATTGCAATTGAAGTCTTCTTCCTATTTCTCAAAAGTTGATGATACCGCAGCGAGCTGTTCACGGGCGCTCACTGCAGCTGCTGCCAAGGCATGGGTCTCAGTGTCTGGCTTAAGATCATGCTTGCGGCCGCCATTTTCGCACGCTTCCTTGAGGTCAGCCAGCACGGCCAGGGCTAAGTCCGGCTCGCCGCAACCAATCGCTGCGCGCATGGCAACATGATAGGTGCCCAAGTCAGGCCGCACCGCGTAGGCGGGAAAGAGGCTCACACTCTTATTGCTGTCGCCACCAATACCACCGTCTGAAGTGGCGTCCATGCGAGGACGGCGCTCAGCAAAGAGTCGCCGGGAGGGGATTGCAGGAGCGTTGGGGTAATCAAGCGCGAGGGCATGCGCAGCAGCGAGCGCGGCGAGAGGCCTTCCGGCATTCACAAGAGCAAGCAGAGCACCGTTCAAGCAGGAAGCGTCTACGATTTCGTTGCTGTTACTGCTGTTGCTGCTGATGCGGGCATGAGGTCCTAGGAGCCGCGCTCGTGTTGTGGTCACGTAATTGCACAGGGCAACGGCACCCGCCGCACCGGCAGCATCGCGGCCGTCTTCTTCCCACGCGGGGTCGGTGCTGTCGTCCGAGGAGCTAGCGGCAGCCGATGCACTAGCCCATGCGTCGTCGTGCGCTGACGCAGCCGCAGCGGCCATAGCTGCGTGCTGCAACGGTGGCGCCACAACAACGGCAGCTGCTGCAGCAGCAGCGGCGTTGGTAGCGGCCATCGCTGCAGGTGCCTCATTCGCGGCTGCTCCAGTCGCCGCTGCCACTTTTGCTGCTGCGGCCGCTCCAGTGTGGACGGCGCTCCAGAGGGCGTCGAGGTTGGCCCAATGTCCCCCTGTAGAAGAGAGGGCGCGCGCGGCGGCGACTTGCAGAGCCCTCGACGGCGGCGGGTAATACACCTGGCGATGGCTTCCTTGTGGCATAAACCCACTGCTATTGTCCTCAAGGTCTCCTTCATGTTCTTCTTCAGCAGCATCCATAGCCTCGCCGAACACAGCCGACATCTCATCGAAAGCCGCTTCGTCGAACTCGCTTTCGTCGAAATTTAACATGGCATCATTCAGCTTGCTGACGTCGTGTGAAAGTTTGTCACCGTCTCCATCTTCATTCGAGAGCGATTTGTTGTCATTGAAACCTAATGCTGTGTCAGAGTCGACCTCCTCTCCCAGACCATTATTACTAAAGCCAGCAGCATCTGCGCTCACCTGGCTGTCCTGCGAAGTTGGTGTTGCTGGTTCGGGAAGCGGAGCTAGGAGGCCATTTGCGCGCATGTCATCAAGCACCGCTGCCGCTTCAGACGCCAAGAGCTCAAGCGCAGCAACGTCACTTTTGCTCCTGTCGCCCTGACTACTAGCCGGCCGTGTGATGTCGTAAACTCGACCAGACGCCGCTGCAGAGGCCTTCACCGCACCTCCTTGGTACCATTCCTCGGCGTCGTCGTCGTCGTCGTGAAGCGCTGGCGCCAAAGCACTGCGATTCACACGCGAGGATAAGGCCCCACCGGAAGCTGCGGCCTGTCCTTGTTGTGGTGACGGTTGAGACGATGACGATGACAGCAGAGCTGCGGGGTCGCACGCTTGCAGCAGCGCCGAGTAGCACTTCTCGTTGGCAACTAAGCCGGCGCCGCCGACCTCGGCTGGTGCCGATGCATTCGCCAAAAGAGCTCGGCCAGCGCGCACGGCGGCTGTTCGCAGGAATGCACGGCGCGCCAAGGGAGCATTCGAGCTGGAGGACGAAGAAGAATCTTCATCCAGGGCTGCGGCTGCTGCCACCGCCGACGTGAGCGCAGTGGTCGCAGCAGCTGGCGGCACGGCGTAACGCCCACCGGGAGCTAGAGCTGCGAAGAACTCGAGCACTTGGCTGAGGCCTGCGTCATCTTTCCCTTCAGAGTCTGTTCCCAACCCAATCTCAGGCGATTCGACAGTTGTGCTATCTTTGCTGTCACCAGCCTCTAAGTTCGAGGCAGCAGCCGCTAATAAATCGGCCCCGTGCGCTGTTACGCATCCCTGAGCAGCAACACGAAGCAACACTTCGTCTACACGCATTCTTGCGCCACATGTTCCAATGGATAAAGCTCTACCATCAGCGTGTATTTCGTCATCACGCATGTTTCCACCGTGCACTTCTGCAGAACTCTCGTCGAACACGCGGTCAAGGAGCTTCAGAGTCGGCGCCCACTGTTTCGCTTCGCACAGCGTTTGCAGCACTTGCGTGGTGCCAATCACGGCGCTTGCTTGCGCTTCCCGGTGGGCGTGATCGGGGCCGGACTTCCGGAAGGCCGACACCGCATGACTGCTACTACTGCTGTCGTTTTGCACAGGTAAATCGAGCAGCGCCACCGCGAGTTGCCAGGCTCCGTCGCGGCGGCACAAGGACAAGAGGCGCGACTTCACGTACGCAGAAGGCAGCGACGCCGGCAGGAGCGCGGCTAAGGATTCTGGGTTCTGCACTGCGGCTGCAAAGTCCGCCGAGGCCTTCCCATTCGAAGCACCCGAAAAGTCCCACGTCTGCGTGGTGGTTGCACTTTCTTCTGCGCTCAATGAACCCTCGTCACCGTCGCCATTACTGCCGTGGTTTGCCAAAAGAAGCTCGCGCTGACAGTCCAGTTGGCGGCTGAGGGCGCGCGCTGCAGCCAGAGCAGCCTGCAGTGGGACCCCCGACTGCGGGTGAAGGGCTGCATCGAGCGTGGCGGGAGTTACGGGGAACCCACCGCGCACTTGCATCCGCTGCACCAGGCCTTGCACCAAAGCCCACTGCTTGGCTCGAGCACACGCCGCTGAAAAAGCACAGAAACAAAGTGTTTTTTTTAAATTCAAATTTTCAGGATTGACACAAGCATCATAATCTTAAAAAGAGAAGAGAGAGAGAATGAATCAAAGTAAGAATAAAAAAAATGCGTCGAGGAGCACGAATAATGTCTACATGTAAACAACACCGTCGTATCCCAAAATGGTCAAAAACCACACAAACACAGACAACAATGAAGCCATATTACGTACAAATGGCCGCGTGGTACGCGTATTGATCGAGCGGGTCGCGGCGTTCTTCCATAACACTCATCAAGCCTAGCGCTGCTTCCCACGGGGCTGATGTAACGGATTTCTTGCGTCCAGCTTGGCTTTTGGCGGTGGCGCCGTAGCCTGGGGCTTTCGCACATGCGGTCAGCGCCGCCGTGTAATTCCGAGCGTCGGGTTCCATCCAGCTCCAATCTTCACCACCGCCTCCATTAGCGTCTGGTAGGCCGTTTCCGCGGCTGCCGTTTGTCCACCGGCGGCTGCTGCTACGGCTTCGCTCGCGCATGCCTTCGAGCAAGTCAAACGCCGTTTCCCAGAGCCCGGCCTTGGCGCAGCCTGCGAGGGCTTCGTTGTGCAAGTGGCGTACTTTGGTCCGGCACTCCAGCGCCCACGCAAATGCTGGGTCGGACGCGGCTTGGCGAGCATCGGCGTCGGCGCGGGCATCAGCGTCGTCCACGCTAGAGCCTGCAGCGGCGGCACAGTCGGCCCACACGGTCGAGTCGTTCTTCAATTGCTCCATCACCGACAGGGCACGGCGCCACTGCTTCAGCTCACGCAACCGGTGGAAAGCTGCGGCATAATGCACAACATTGTGCGGAATAGGTCCAGATACTAGTTCTGCTAAGCAAGCCTCGACTGCACTGCCCGTGGGTCCGCGACGTAGTTTAGTAGCGTACTCAGCAGCTTCTCTTCCACCTTTGCCCATTCCTACGGCCCTGCCACCTTTTCCTCCCTTTCCACCTTTACCACCTTTACCGCCTGTACGAGATTTCTTTTCCGCGCCAGTGATTCTGTTACCAGCGGCTCTAGCAGCAGCTGACTTCTTAGCCCGCTCAAGCAAAAGTTCAGCCTCAACTGCGTCAGGGAAGCTCAATGCCGGTCTCTTGCTTTTGCCACCAATACCGCCATATGAAGAACTCCTCGTGACAACTTGAACACGAGGACGGGTCATCACCCGCCCTAGACTAGGCCAGCGTGCGAGCATGTTTGTGACGCGCAGCTGTTGTTGATCTCTAGCTTAGTGACAATGAGCTCTCGGTCCCTATGATTGAGATATTGAGATGCACTTCAGCGAGAACGGCGAGCAAGGAGGTACAGACTGACTGTACGTAGTATAGAAGGTGAGATAGAGGTGAGTCAACTTTGGCTCTAATATAATAATGCGCTAATATAATTATATTATTAATTTTATAGGAGCGAAGGAAAGCCTGTAATTTGATCGAGGGCATATGGGTGAAGTTAGCATGGAAGCAGGTCCCTTTGCAACACGAATGGTAACTTATGGATATCTTGTGTCGAGAGGCCAAACCAGAATATGGATATAAGAAGCACCGCCAGCTGAACTCCTCCTTCCAAGAAAGAATAGATGCCGCACGCAAAGAAAAAGAAAATGCAACACTACAATCGCCAACCTTACTTTCAACCCCAACGAGAATTCCTGGCGTGTGTTCCTTGTAAGTAAAGCTCGGTTATCTCGCCGAGCTGCTTTCCTTCAGGAATTATAAAACAAAATTGGCCCTGTAGTGTACAACAAGCGTACGAGCGCGATTTGCTGAGGCCAATTGTTCATAACGAAGCTGTTTTTTTCGGCCCTGCCCCTGCGTATACATAACAAAACAAGTCCAAGATGATTAATTCAACTCAGGTTATTTGCGAGGTCAGGTAACGGGTCGGTTTCGTGAGTAGCTTAGATGCTTGCGAGTTTTAGGGGAAATGCTGTTGTCATATACCTCCGTAATACTTCAATAAATTCTTACCGCTGGAGCCTCCGGTTACTCCACACACTACTTTAATCACAACTCGCCTTTCTTTGAAATAAATATTGGGGATTTGTACTTGGAAGACTCCGTTCTCGACAGTTTACAATGTATAATATATTCCTATAGTTTCTCGAGCACCATGTTTATTTCAAGAGGAATGTGAAGAGCTTGTGCACACGAAGACAAGAAGCGTGCAGACTGCCTTCTTGCCCACTAAGAAAAAGCAGCGAATTTACTTTATTTGCAACTCATTTGCACCCTTCGAAATGATTAACTGACGATTTTTCGCCTATTATAATTCAAACCTTTTGATAAGCAATGTCGTTTAACAATGTTTTTTTCTGATTTGATTTCTGAATCTTGTTTCTAAAATGCATCTCTAAAATATAGTTCGGCAGCTTTTACAATCAACCAGTCGCTAATCTCATGCGAAGCATGAGTTTTTGCTGGCTCGAACGACAGTTGGGACAATTTGGACCTCCAGAAACCATCCAAGCTTTGATGCATGCAGTGTGGAATACATGACCACAGACAGACATTCGAACGATGGGTTTTGCGCGAATCTTCGTATTACTACGGCTACTGTCCGGCCGCAGCGCGTCAAAACACACTGAGCACTCGTCGCAAGATTTGATATCCGACCAGGAGAGTTTTGATGACGATCTTGGTGATATTAATTGATTCTGAGGTCCGATATTAGTTAGCTCTGAATCAGCATCATCCAGAATGCATTTATCTGATGGATTTCGTAACATCCCAGAGCAAACTGAGGTAAAATCCTTTGGTACTACTTCGATTTCGTTTGATTTCGCCTGGCGAACAAAAGGGTTAAAGCTGCGGGTCGGTCCCCTTAAATAAATACTTCGAGTGAAAAATCGCTTAAGAAAAGCTTTTGTATGATGGGATTTTGATCTTAGGTTCTCCATCAATATATTATACTCCACTTTAGAGAGAAGTGCATTCCACGCCGATTGGACAAGAATGAGAATTAAAAGTTTATAAGTTCGTATTGTAGGCATCTTTTCTTCAATTTTGCCACTGCTACGAACTTTGATCCTCAAATTACTGTCGCACATGTGAAAGTTCTTCTTCGGTGTGCATAATATGATAATCTAAGTAAGCCTTGTAAATTACTATACCTATGTGAGTGCTAACGATAAATGGCGTCTGAAAGGGCGATACCCAAAAATTAGCAAGTTTGTAGAATAATTTTGACATATTGTGCTTATAATTACTGATATTATTATTCATAAGTGGGTCATATCGAACAATTTATCTCATGAAGGCGATCTACATTCTGTTCCATGAAGTTATCCTCTATTAACATGAACCGGTGTACACACTACTCTCAAATTGCTGACCGTTGTGAGCATAGAAGTAACAGTTTTGATGTCTTATAGCTCTCAAGCTCTAGAAATGGACAAAACTTGGTTTGGGTTCTTGGCATTACGCTATAAAGAAGTGGCCCACCGAAATGTGTTGCTGAGTGCGCCAAAGTGTACTATGCCAGTAAGCAGTAAGGTGCGGAACAACAACCCTGGCCGCACAGCTGGAGTAGCGGCGTGGGCCGCGTAAGACAGCTGAGCAAGTGATGCGCCGGAAACCGCAGTCAGGCGCAGAGCCAAAGACGAGAAGAGAAGACAAAGACGAGAAACGAGAAGATCAGAAGAACAGTTACTATTCCCATTCCCCGCTAAGGAGGAATCATCCGGGAGCTGGACCAGCATAACTGATCGATGTGAGGCCATTCAACCATCCACAAACTTGTTGGTTGGATCGCTCCAAGCACCAAACGTGTGCTTGCTGCTCTGCTTATCCCGGTCCATCTCCCTCAAATTTTTCTTTTGTACCCTTCGGGAGGGGGGTACACGCGCCCGGCCTTGGGTCTCAAGGCGGGGAGCGAGCTTCCAACATGCATACTTTTCCCCCAAATACCCATACTTGCCTGATTTAGTGTTTAATGATAGTTTATTCCAAGTGCAGCACCGGCTCGACTACTTGCACAGGCAAGTGCAATCATTTATGAAAAGTTTTTATTTAAAACTTTAGATGAAATTGAAAAATTATACCACGCTTACTTGTATCAATTATTCTTGAATCAACGATTTCAATAATTCAATGCAAAGAAGTCTTTGGTGTCCATATGCTTACGAATTATCTTCCTACTAGGTGCCCACCCGCATAAATGCGTTTGAGCAGTTTATTCTCCATGAAAATCCATTGAGCTGAGTTCCCTATAACCTACAACCCACACTAAAATCGTGAATGTTTTTATAGATGCTCCACTATCTGTTCACAGCTGCAGCGCAGCTTCTGGAGTAGTACGGCAGTACAGAGACCTGTTGTTCGATATGTATCAGTTCTATTTAGCCACGCGGTAAAAGTATTTCTTCCTCGTAATATTGTGTTGCTGTACGTAACGCAGTATAACGGCTATATCACGCAATCACGACCTGCTTCAAAGCTCGTTATATAGTTATATATATAAGGGAAATCACAGATTTTTCTCGGCGCCGCGAAAAAAACAAGCAAAGCTAACGTGTTTTCTGAGCACCCTTCGGGGTGCTCAGGTATCTGGTATCTCATGTGCATCACAATCAGTTCACAAT
>Ga0307931_1002630_pt1 | contig 11388 bp, 10 predicted proteins | sample OrgLakmetageno47_FD_201816 | JGI IMG/M metagenome (GOLD analysis project Ga0307931, IMG submission 201816) | Saline water microbial communities from Organic Lake, Antarctica - #47 | ecosystem: Environmental > Aquatic > Non-marine Saline and Alkaline > Saline | place: Antarctica: Organic Lake... | reverse complement strand
AAAAAAAAAACTAGTGCTCACCACAATGACTATCGCAGCCGCTGCCGTTACTACCGTTTGCACCCAAGCGGATGCCTCAGGTGAAGAGCAGTGCTTTGCGATGAGGTCGGAATCCTTGCGAGTGATTCCAAAGAATTCTAGGACATCACCAGCACAATCGTCTGGCAGAATTCCAAAAGGCTGAGTAGTGGCTGCGAATTGGACAATGAAAACGTCCCGAGCCCAAGCGATGACTGCAGCGCGAGCAGCAGGTGGGGCCCAGAGGAAATAAGGGTCGAGCTGGTGTGCGCGTAAGGGTAGCGAGCCAATTGTTGGCACTGCCTCCATCGACAACGTCAGCGAAGCGCAATGGGCGAGAGCGCATGCAACAAGAGCGGCTGGGTCTTCATTGACGAAAGCATAGACGGCAACATGGTGCTCGAGAATTTCGCGGCAAGTGCCATCGGTGGTCACATAGAGGGCCATCTCCTTGAGATAAAAACATACGTAATGACAATCTTTTGCAGATGAGAAAACACCAAAAGATTCTACCGTCATTGCTTGCTAGCAAGTCACGCAAATTGTACAGTGTTCCTTTATTACTGCATCTCTACCAATCATCAGAATGATTACCGCATTTGAGCCAGCCTTGATGAGTAATTCCACCATCGCCGCGTCATTGTTGATCACTGCTCGATGAAGCGGGCCGCGCCATTCCTGCGCATTGACACAAGCAACATTAAACGATACACACCGAAGAGTAATGTGGGAAAAGTATGATGGGGTGCGCCACCATTCTAGCTAAATGCTGCCGAAGGCGCAAAGACAGAGCGAAAAAAACGAGGGCTTGAGCGGAGGAGCTACCCGCACGCTTTTCTTACATCATGTGTATAGCTTCCCACTAGTTCAAGGGCCCTCGCTAGTTCAGGGCTGATGGACGTCTGATGCTTGGAAAATGCGCCGCGGGAAGCAGCTGGGCTTTTCGCCAGGGCTACTCTGCACCGCATTAAGGTTGTTGCTGCTGTAAAGTTCATTGCTCCAGGTGCTCCATCGTCATTACTTGCTGAAGGTTGAATAATCGCACCCGCAGTCTGTTCTGGAGCTTGCAAGGTTTGTAGCATCATCTGTCTCGACAGAAGAGGCAGAATGGAAAAATTTCTTTAGTCAGCAGTGGTGCATACAGATGCATGATATTGTTCTTCGAGTAACATACAGATGCTGTGAAAGGTATGGCTGCACTCTCCAGGTTGACGCCCCCTTGTCCCCTTGACAAAGAGCTTTGAAGGTACCTAATCAAAATATAAACCTTATCTTCTTACTGCCATGATATTTGAGTCTGACTTTCTGGGCGAAGTGTCGTAGCGCCGCGATGCTTTGTTAGTGTTAGTGTTAGTTTTACCAAGAGTAAACAGATAAGTAGATATTCTTGGTTATACGTCGAGCTAGATACCCTTGGTTGAATATTCCACCACAGATCAGAATATTCGTGGAAGTATACTTGAAAGAACTTGCCTGGAATTTGCTTCGCCCGCGGCAGAGCTGTACAGAACTGTGTCAGTTCCGACGTTCCGACTCCCCATCGTTCGTAAATCTACGCACAAGGCAGGGCTAGTAAGAATAGCCTTATGCGTGCGTATATTTACGAACGGCGGGATAAAGGGGGCGGAGAAAGCTAAGATGAGGGATCAAATTTTCGAATTTGGCACTTCAGCCATTCAGACATCGATTGCCTTCTCATACTGCAGTTCTGTACTAAATTTTGAGACAGGCCCCGAAGGGCCGGAATTAGAAGGCTAACAGGTAGAGATGAAATTTTGCTCAGGGAACAGGGTTGAGACGAAATTTTCCCGCTCTCATCACGCGGAAGTGGCTGTATGCCCCTAATATTTGGCTTCACGTTTTTAAGCCCCCCCCCCAAGGGGTCTGGATATAATGATCAGCAGGGCAGGGTTTCATCTTTGGTGTTTACGATTTTGACTTGCGCGCAACGCACGCGCGTACACATCTGCCCGCAGCATTGGCTTCTGTGTCATTTGGGTTTGTGTTAGCTCGAGTTCATTTTCGGTGTATGTTGGTGGTGTTGTGGTTGTGGTGCTCTCGAACTCGAACCTAATACAAACCCAAATGACTCAGAAGCCAATGCTACGGGCTGAAGTGGGAATGCGCGTGCTTTGCGCAAACAAAGCAAGGGCGGAATGATTCAAGAGGGGGTGGGGCATTGGCCAAATTCCTTGGAAAGTTTGCATATAGCGAGTTATTTGTTGGTGTTGCGCACTCCACAGAACAATAGAGAGGAAGATGCGCTAGCAAAGAAGCTCGTGACATGCGGAACACGAGGTCCACTCGGCAGAGGTCAAAGTGTGCCTTTTAGCACGCAAGGCGCCTATTGTTCTACCCCTGAGTCATAAGAGGATTCGACAGGACAGGAACTCCTTCCTCCTCCATGGAGTGGTCGAGAATAGAAAGCCCCTCCTCAAAAATACAAACAGCAACATGCAAGCGGGCCGCTTGTGGCTTAGCGGTCTCTCCCTATCATAGGGCTAAACCCATAAGCCTTCCATCAAACGCCACGGTCACTAATCGTGGTTGTCCTCGAGCGTTTTTCGAAACCCTCGCAAGGCCCTTAACCTCGAAAGTAAGCCGTCTGCGTATACCCCGAAGAGTCCGGGTTCCGCGCTAAAGATCGGTAAGATAGTGCTGATAGTGCTTGTAGCTGCCGCCAAAATGAATAAATCTTTCATTGTGCCGGCCTTTGATCAAACGAGAGCCCCATGGATAATTCAAGTACTAAGCAGCGCTGCGAATTCAATACGTTCCCTCCCCCGATGCCCACCGCGCATGGCTGTGTCGGGATATTATAGCCACATTTGAGGTGCACACGCCGTGTCGATCTCCACAACCCTAGCTAGCTGCTTGTGCGCCTCAATTCAACTGCGCTTCCTATGGCTATGGGTGTGCAACTTGAGCAGAAAGTGTACGCGCGTGTGTTGCGCGCAAGTCAAAATCGCATTGCCCACTTATTTCTTGTCTTTCTTTGGTTTGGGGGAGTATTTACTAGACCCGATTGCTTCAATAAAGTCTCGAGCAAGTGACTTGTTGTTGTTTCTTTGCAGTTGGGGAGTATAATCCAATCCAATCTAATCATAAACATATCGCAAAGAGCTGCGTATAGATGAATCCTCCAAAATAAGTCGGTCTAGGCTGAGTGCTCTTTTGTGTTTTGTGTAATGCAGTGCTTATTATCGTCACTTCGTTACTCTCGTGAACCCTGCAGGATCAAACCTCGGAACCTCGGAAGGAGGCAACGTCCGTAATTCCCGCCACTCCGACCTACCCCCTGCTGTGGCAAGCCACTCCTGTCAGGAGGTTTCTATTCAATCCGGAATCCGGCTTCTTAGAGTTCGCCGGAAGCGGAAGCCCCTCCCGCACTTATCACTTAACTTATAAGCCTACTTAAATTTTTCTCTTTCTTGTCCTTGTCCGACACCACCATGTCAACTCAAAGCACCCATCTGCCATTTGGCCGAGAGTGCCGATGTCACCAAAGCCAATTGTGGATACTTTACCCGTTAGCTTTCGCTTTCTTTAGTGCCTTTTTATGCGCCATTCATATCAAAGCACCGCGGATCTTAAATTCCTCTCTCTCTCTCTGCTTCCCTTTTTTAATGCGCGCACGTGCCTTCCCTAGTCGAATCGCGTCAGCGGTGACATCGGGGGGGTGGCAAGCACCGATAAGGCGTGGCCCGTTAAGCTGCGCTTGGGTTTGCCGTTGTGGTCCATCTTTGGGGTGTCGCTGCCGCCGCTGTTGGGCGTGTTTCCCCCCGAGGGGGGCGTCATGGAGGGCGGGAACATCACCTGATCCAAGAGTGGATGGATGAATGGGTGGGTGGATAGAAATTTAAGAGTACGTGAAATTTTCCCACAGAACATGCATGTAAAGATTAATTGAGAAAAAAAAAAGTTGTACACTCTGAGGAACATGAGCCATGTGAATGCTTTCATTTTCACTAAGAATACATGTGAGCACAGGAAAACTCAAACCACACGAAACCCTTACCGTGTTCGCGCTGCCATCGCCTGAGGAGCTCGCTCGGTCTCGGTTGTATTCGGACGCGAAAAGCCCTCGGTCCAGCCGCAGCCGCGACGACAAGCTGTCTTTGCCCATCAAACCCAAGGACTCGGCACCTCCTCCTCCTCCTCTTACATCTTGGTGCCCGCTGCTGCTGTCACCACCACCTTCCTGCTGCGCCGCGAGGGAGTCGCAAGTTAAGATTTGCTTCTGCAAGTCAGCCGTCAAGGGGTGGCTCATGCCTAGTTTGGTCGTGGAAATCGTGAGGGCTTGCACGAAGTACTCGGACGCAGGGCCCGGGCGATTCATTTCCAGGTTGAGGGCGCCCATGTTGTACAGGGTGTCGGCGATGCTGGGGTGGGTGGACAACAGGAGCTTGCGCTTGATCTCGAGGCTCTTGGAGTACACCGACAAGCACTGCTCGTTTTTCCCTAGCTGATGTAAGACCGCCGCCATGTTGTTCAAAGTGCTCGCCGTTTCTCGCTCGGCCGCGTCTCCCAGGGACCTCCGAATCTTGAGCGCCTTCATGAAGTGCGCCAAAGCTTCGTTGAATTGGTCTTTGGCGGCATCTACATCGGACGCTGCTACGCCTAGGTCGGTGTGTAAAACCCCTAGATGATGGTAGGCCGCGGCGCAGCCCGCCCCGCCCCCGCCGCCTCCGCTGCCGTCGACGGATTCGCTCGCCTGTAACGCCTCTCGGATTTCAAGCACTTGCTCGAAACAGGTAACGGCGCGGGCGAGGTCGTAACCCGGAGTGTTTTGCTGCGCGTACAGCAGGCCCAAGGCCGAAGCTGTGTTGGCCACCTGGATAGAAATAAAGGAAGGACGCGCGCGAGAAGAAAGGCAAGATGGAAGAAGATAATGGTGAGGTGGAAAATGAAAACGAACAGTGAGAGGAATTATTGTGTATCGATATGCGCACAGGCAACGCCTTGAATCAAAAAAGTTCTGCGTACGATCACACGCAAACATATCAACAAAAGAAAAGAGCAGCATGGTTGCGGAGATGGGCTCCTTAGACTTTTAAAATAGACAAGAATACGTACTATATAGGCACAAGTTGTGTTTTTTGGCAGCATCACACAAGTGAGTCACAAGTGTCAGTACCTCTGCGTGCTCGGTGCCCAGAACCTTCTCCTGAATGGAGAGCAAAGTGTTGAAGTATTCGGTCGCCCTCTCGTGGTGGCCCAACCTTCTCAACAGCTTGGCAGCTAACATCACCGCTAGCATTGTGTCGTGATCGTGGCGCCTGTAATACGTGGATTTCAAACAAGAGGAAGGTTCAAAAGAAGACAATACATTTTCATGGAAGGTATATAAATCACCGACGGGATTTTGGCACGCTGCGAGAACACTTTTTTTTTTCAGAAATTGTAGAGATGAGAACATCGGAATGTGTCTTCAAGAGAAGAGAGCATCCAAAAGAAAGAAAGGGAAACGACCTATGTTGATACACTCACACGCAAATTTTTCATCTCATCTCATCTCTTCACTCACCCGTTCCGCCTCTCGAAGCGCCTCGCCGCCCTCAGCGAATAGGGGAGCGCCGCTTCGAACTGTCTCTGGGCAATGAGCCGGTTGGCCAATCGCATCAAGTCCTCGGGATCTACACCGTCGTCCTCCGCCGACTCCACCAGAGACTCCTCCAGTTGCCTTGCCATCACTTCGCGGCTCTTGGAGGAAGTCGGGTGGGATGTGGAATGCCGCACCATGCGGGTCGACAAACCTCCGCTGATGGGCGCGTTGGAAGAGGCGCCGCCGAAGGACCCACCCCCGCTAGGAGGGGGCATGTAAGAAGAAGAAGATGTGGACGAGGCGGTGCTACTCTGCCTCGCTAAGAGCGGGTTGGACGGAGGAGCACTGCTACTACTGTTGCTCCTGCCGTTGTTGCCACTCCCACCGCTGCCCCCCACGCGAGGTGGCTGAGCTCGGCCATTTTCTCCTTCGGATGAACCATTGGAACCGTTGCCACCACGCGAGGATCCGTCGAAGAGTTGCCACATTCCCTGCACCGCCTGCAGAGCACTGGTGGCGTCCGACCCTTTCGGACCTCCTCCTCCTCCGCTTCCTCGCTGGTTGGCACCAGGATCGTAGAAGCTGTCGCCTCCAGGTTGGCTGGAGAAACTCCCGTTGCCGCCGCCATGGCCGTGCATAGGGCGCTGCGCGAAACTGTTGTTGCTGCTAGGAGGCGGGGGCGGGTAAAGCCCTCCTGGAGCCTGCGCAAAGCTGCCTGCTTCTTTCGACGACCTTTGGTAGGCGCTGTCGTCGCTAGCGTGCATTCCGTACTCATCGGCACGGAACGGCGGCAGTGAAGAGCGAGAAGGATGCCCGCCACCGCTGGAAGGTTCATGCGGGTCCGCAGACGCATAGCCGCCACCACCGTTGCCGTGATGCCATGAGGCCCCGGGCGGCGGCGCACCTCTTCTCGGCGGTTGGTCAAAGGCCGTAGAGGTCGGCTCCATTGATGAAGAAGATGAAGTGGGGGGGCGCGCACTCGAGGACGACTGCGGATTGAGGCGCCCGTCCGCGATGGCTTTTAATTTGGAGACGCGAAAGCGCTTCAGACCGCCCTGTATTAAATAGAGTGACATCGTGAGTGTTTGAAAGAAAAAGTGTGAGCAAATATATACTGAGGTGCAAGGAGAAAGTCGCCTAATTGTTTTCTTCCCAAACCATCAAACGGCCTGCCTTTGAAAAAAGCCGCCAACAACAGTGTGCAAGTTACAGCAAAAAGGAGGAATACACGCACAACCTAAAGAGTATAGCAATATTCCTGGTGTTTTATGCGCATGCATATCTAGTATTACTGCCTGCATCGGTACCTGCACGAGGACCTCTGTGTCCACTCCGGCAAGGTCGGCTACCGACCAAATGTTGAAGTGCCACATTTCCTGGAGCGTGTCTTGGTCAGCGAGGCCGTGCGCAGCTAAGCGCTCATGCAATTCAGAAGAGACTAAAGCCTGGCCGCCCTCTGCTCGGTCCATGTCAAAAGACGAGTTCGAGCTTTTATGGCCGTTCGCCACTCGGGCAAGGTGAGCGGCTCTCGGGTCCATCGCTCTTTTTTATACCGCAAAACGGCAGCTTGCCGGCTAAATTCCTTGCAGTCAGTAATACACAACCAAGTGTTATTTAGTATTGTCTAACGCTCGGCATGGCTGCGGTAATATTGGAGCACCTCTGTCAGAGTCCCCGTCTTCACTAACACGCATGGAGCAGCCACGGGTACACAAGAAACCAATTCCCGAGGGATCTAAAAATGAGAGCCGAAAAAAAAAAAAGAAGAGGAAAAAAAGGACGAGCCGCTGAGCCAATGTGGGTCAAGTCAGAACGTCACAAAACGTCATCAGAATCTGATCAGAACGGCAGAATTCGTCAAACATTCAATGGAATCTTGGAAAATTACCGAGCGATGCCATTCATTTTTATGCTCGGCCATTTCTGACTTTCCTGTGCTTGAGCGTGAGTGAATCTCAACCAGTGCGTACGCTGCCCCGACGAAATCACGCCGTTAAGGCAAAGGACGTTCTGAAAATAGTTTGTGCGCGACGCTGATTTAGCTGAGTTTTGGAACCTCGAACGCAGGTTTCCTTAAGGGCGCGGGATGCCGAGGGCTTCCGTTCAGGACACAGGGTCTAAGGCCTCGGCACCGACCACTGCAGCTGAAAGTCATCAACGCGACCACAATATTACCGCTGCCCCTGAAAGCCCGCACGCTGATGATAAAAATAGCGATAACCTATCCTTGGCTGAGCTCTTATCAAAAAATGAAGATTTATCGGACCCTAACACCAGAGCCTTATTGACAGCCATGGGTGTACACACGGCCGATGACCTGGCCAAAAAGACCCTCCCGGACCTCGTACAGGTAGACACGCGATTCTAGGCGAGCAAGCTTTCTTGTGTGCTGGCGTGTATCATCTTTGATTACGAATATTAGGGTAGAGAGCGCTCTTTGTGGCTACGTGTTCGTCTTTCTAGAGTGTTTCCCATCCGAAGCTCTCAAAATGATATTTTGTCGTGTCGGTAATTATGCATGGCTTTCCTTTTGTTTCGCGCGCTACATTACGTAGACCTTTTCGGGTCCACTTGAAGGCTTGATAGATGATTATCATGCATGCTTTTGATGCCTTTCAATGTCTTTCGTTACTAGGGCGGCTTCACCGTAGTGAGCGCTCGCAAAGTCATGCAAGTGGTTTCGATGGCTTATGACGGTAGCAGTGGCGACAACACAAAGCCAATGACGAGCAACTCGGGCACTTCCAGGCAAGTGAGCTCAGACAGTGCAACATCTAGAAAGAAGAAAGTGCCACAGCGCAGCACATCCTTACCTCCGCCTACCCATTCGGGTGCGAATTCTGGCAGTCCAACGATGCCTATTGGGAACCAACGAGCAGGCCCTCAATTGAGCACGCAAAACTCCATGCAGGATGGTTCAGGCTCTCTCGCGAGCAGTGGGCGCATTGGTACCTCCCTAGATCGTCCGAGTAATGCGGCCAACACCACATTAAAGGGCGGAGGAGGCAGCATGACCAATGCATCCACCACCCACCCTAAGTCTTCCCCTCATCTAGAGGCCATGCATCAAGCGTTAACCGCAGCCGCAGCAAATAGACCCGAGGATTACGGAAATAGTAGCGTAGGTGGCAAGTCTTCTTTGCCGGCAGTAGGGCGGCGGCCGACAAGGCACTACTCTAGCAACGACGCCTTACAAGGAGGAGTCGCAGGAGGCATAGACTCCACTCGGAGTAGACCTTTGCCGCCGGTGTCAGAACAGCCTTCTTCGCACCTTCGAGTGAGCTCAGAATCCAGTGTGCTCGCACCGCCCCCGCCTCCAACTCCGTCGATGCCTCAAACGACAGCGGGCACTGCGAGAGCACTTCTGGGAGAAGCCCAAGAGTTAGCGAGCTGTGAAAAGCTTGGCGAAGCAGCGGCCGTGTGCGAGCGAGCCGTTGCGATGTTAACCTCTTCTTCCCCTGATCGCCTTGACAGCGACGACAATACACAGCCTCCTGAAGCGATGCAGGCCATCAACTTGCTCAGTAACATTTGCTTGCGCCGAGGGAGGCTTGACGACGCCTGCCACCACACCACTTGGCTGCTGAAGTTAAAGAAACGGGCCATGGGTGAGGAAGACGTGAGCACGGCCGATACTATGTTAGTGCAGGGGCAAATCTTGAAGCGTCAGGGAAAAGTCGACGACGCAGTGGTTTATTTGAGATGGGCCCTCAAGATTCGAGAAGCGTCACTGGGCGAAAACCATTTGAAAACCGCCCTGTCTTTACTCGCGCTCGGGAATTGTTTCATGCACCAAGCCGCGCAACAACCTGACAAGCTCCACGACGCGCGCGCTTCCTTCTTGAGGTGCCTCAAAATTAGGAGGTCACACTTCGGCATCGAACATCTCGAGGTAGGATAAGGCAAACACAATTCATAAAAGTACTTTTTGATTATTTTTTCAATCTTTTCTTTCTCCTTCAAGTATGAGAGCTCGAAAACTCTGTTTGGTCCTCTCAATATTAAGGATGTGCTTTGGTAAAAGAAAATTTGGTTGAGAGGATGGAAACAAAAAAGAACAAAAAAATATAGTTGAAGTGAATCAAGCTATTGCGATGTGCATTCATTTTTTTTCATGTTGCTTCATACTTCTGTAGGTGGCTGCTGCGTTGCACAACATCGCCGTGGTGCTGTTCTGCCAGCGACGATTTCAAGCCTCCATTGATGCCCATGCCGCCGCCATGGAAATGCGCGTGCGTTGCGTCGGGTTTGACTCGGCTGCGGTCGGGGATTCGTTGTTCTCACTGGGATGCGTCGCGAGGAATTTAGAAGAGTGGCAAGTGGCGCACGAATACTTCAGAGAAGCGTCACGTGTGTCGGTGAAAGCATTCGGGGAGCAGCATGCGAATACGATTGCCAGTCGAGAAGAAGAAAGTTCCGCCGCCTCGAAAGCAAACATTCGGAACAGCAGCAACGACGTCGATGAAGACGAAGAAGTTAAACAATCGATGACTACGAGCAAAGGCAAAGTGACGTCATTCTCTACCAAAGAGCCCGATCGCACCTTAGTAGGCAACGATCATTCCAGAAGCACCCTGTACGACACCTCTGCTCAGAGCCCTCGAAGTTCGTTTCGAAAAGAGACCCCTGTGGGACCGCAAATTGGCAAACGCAATTCCGCTGCGGCGGCGAAGCGAGCCAAGAATGGAGAGCAAGTCGACAAGCGGGACAAAACTCCTCGCACGATCGCGCCCCCACAGCGAAGAAGGCCAGAAGCAGTGCGGTCGTCCTGGGATGACGAAGAAGATGAGGTATGAGACAAGAGACAAAAGGGGTATTTGTACGTCGGGATTTCTCACAGGAAAAAAAGTGAACTTTTTGAAGTATCCCTTTTTCTTTTTCTTGGGGTTTCTGGCTCTTTTTGTTTGGGTTTTATTCATTGCGCGGTGTAGCGGTGTAAGTAATGACGTTGATCTCTGCTGTGCGTTGCTTGCTTTTCGTTCCTACTGTAGCCAAGTAGCTAGAAGTTCAGTGCGTACTGAACCCAACCTCCTATTCTTCTCATCCCTATGTGCTAATCTTTCATCGACTCCTCACTTTCGTTTGGATCAGGCTGGTGGGGTATTAGCCGAGAACCCGGATGAAGAAGACACAGAACAGGACATTATGGCGTTACTCGCTGAAGTTGATGTGGTTAATTCGTATGGCTTGAAATCCAACGAATCTCACAGCGGACTACCCGGAGGTAGTGGTGGTGCTCTTCCTTCGTCCCACTCGGACACTCGGCATTTTGTGGCACCTTCGCAGCAAGGAGGGCGAGGATCTAGTACCGAAAGAGCTGCCGCAGGAACTTCGACCACCACTGCTACAGCGGGAGCTCCTTCAGGGATACGGTCCGCGATGAAGCGCAATGTCCCTTTCGTTGCTTTTCCCTCGGTGGCTGAGGTAGTGGAGCGTGCGACGCAAGGAGGCAGCAGCAGCGGCGACAGCAGCAGCACAGGCCCCAAAAAGAGGTCACGCGTGTTGAGTAACCATCATATAGGGCTGAGTGCTGGTGCCATGAAGTACTCGTCGGAAATGCTTCGAAACCGCTTCGGCCAAAACATGGCCTTGTTAAGCGGGGACGATGGATTCGACGATAGCCTCTTGGCGTGTTGAAAGAGGGCCATGAGGCCTTCTCGCCTCTTTCCTGTCTTGTCGCGAAAGCGCCGCTAAATTTTGGTTTGCTGAATAGCGCCCGTGTGTGGGACACACATAGCTAGAACGAAAACAGACCCAGAGACCAATCTAATTCCACTTAGGCCCACTAAAGCAATTAGAATCCTTATGGAGTTATAAACGCGAAG
>Ga0307931_1002629_pt1 | contig 11397 bp, 7 predicted proteins | sample OrgLakmetageno47_FD_201816 | JGI IMG/M metagenome (GOLD analysis project Ga0307931, IMG submission 201816) | Saline water microbial communities from Organic Lake, Antarctica - #47 | ecosystem: Environmental > Aquatic > Non-marine Saline and Alkaline > Saline | place: Antarctica: Organic Lake... | reverse complement strand
CTGCCAGCCTAGGGTACGCGGCGGAGATCGAGACGGTGTCGGAAGGCGCCTTGGGTCAGAAGCCGGTGCTGTCGTCGCACGCGCATGCCTCGAAACCTGCCAGCCTAGGGTACGCGGCGGAGATCGAAACGGTGTCGGAAGGTGCCTTGGGTCAGAAGCCAGTGCTGTCGTCGCACGCGCATGCCTCGAAACCTGCCAGCCTAGGGTACGCGGCGGAGATCGAGACGGTGTCGGAAGGCGCCGTGGGTCAGAAGCCGGTGCTGTCGTCGCACGCGCATGCCTCGAAACCTGCCAGCCTAGGGTACGCGGCGGAGATCGAGACGGTGTCGGAAGGCGCCTTGGGTCAGAAGCCGGTGCTGTCGTCACATGCGCATGCCTCGAAACCTGCCAGCCTAGGGTACGCGGCGGAGATCGAGACGATGGATGAGGCCAATGTGAAGCCTAAACCAGATTTGGACAAGCCTCGGGAGAAGTTCGATATGGAAGCGTGGAAGAAGCGGCAAGCTCAAATGTTGGCTGAGACGCAAGCATCTCTTGAGCTCGCACGCAAGACCCAGGAATTGGAGCGTGAACGCATCGCCAAGAACGAAGCTGAAAAAGCAGCCAAAGCTGCACAAATCAAAGCCGATCTGGAGGCTCGAGCCGCCGAAGCAGCTGCAGCGAAGGCCGCCGCGGATGAGGAAGCAGCTAAGTTGGAGGCCAAGCGCTTGAAAGAGGAAGCGATCGCGCAAGAGGCAGCAACAGCGCAGCAAAAGGCTGATCAAGAGGCAGCAGAGGCAGCCGCGGCTGAGAAGGCTGCAGCGGAGAAGGCAGAAGCTGACAAACAAGCCGCTCTGGTAGGATGAATTGATAAGCGATGTGTATCATCATATACTACGTAGATTATAGATTAGTAGCAGTGGATTTTATAGTTTCTGATTGTCAGGACTTGGTGTATTGGTTCAGTTTTAGCGAGTCATCATTGGGATGAAATTGTTCCTCGACATGCAACCTAGTTTCGAAATTGTGACCTCTTACTTTTTACCTTATTTCTTCGTATCATATTAGTTGGCGAAGGAAGAAGCAAAGAAGGAGGCAGCGCGGAAACGAGTGAAAGAAATTCAGGCCGAGAAGATACGGCTTGAGAAGGAGAAAGAGGAAAAGGAGCAGCGGAAGAAAGAAGAGCTGTTGAAAAGGCAAAAAGCGGCAGACCTTGAAGAGAAGCGGGTAGGTATTTGAAAATCACAAAGAGAGTTTGTGAGTAGGATAGAGAGTGGGTTTTGTGTTGCGGTGTAAAAATGAGGCCATTGGAGGAATCGTCGCGGAACATGCAAACGTGTCAAGTCTTATACGACTAATGTGGCGTCGTTCTCTCCGTAACTGCACCCAAACTATGTGCTTCTCAGCTTACATGCTTTGAACCCTAATCTCACCCCAAACCCTATCTAAACTTCAATTTGCGCATACACTCGCAGGCTCGCGCGGAAAACTTAGAGCGGTACCGCATCATCGCAGAAGAGGAAGAAGAGCGGCGGCTCGAGCAAGAGCAAGCAGAAGCGAACGCGCGAAGAGCCGAAGCGAACGCCAAAAAGGCCGAGCTCCGCGCGCTGCAGGAGGCCAACATGGAGCGATGGAAGGCGAAAGAAAGCTTCCGGGAACTGAACGGAGACTACGATGACGATGAGCATGGTTCTTCTTCGCCGAAACAAAGCAAATCGGAAGCTGCACGAGCGAAGGTGTGTGCGCGATGTTTGCTTTGTTCGGAGAATTCTTTCTACTTGGATGTATTATCTTCTTTTGAGAGGTCGTGTGTAGGCTTAAAGTATCATTTTCCTTTGCATATTCGTTCTACCTTTAAGCGTAGACCCTCTTCTATTTTGTGTCAATCATACATGTACCTCATCCTTCTCCACCTGCATCACAACCAGGCGGCCAAGGACAAGCAGGCGAAGGCAAATGCCGCTGCTGCGAAACGCGAAGAACAAGCCAGGCAAAAGCGCGAAAAAGCAGAAGCAGCAGCAGCGGCCAAAGAAAGCAAAACAAGTGCACCGAAAGACTCGAAGAAGGACTCCAAGAAGAGTGAAGCGTCATCCCCGGAGGCGTCGACTGGCAACAAAAGGCGCGGCTCCGTTCGTCGCACGTCGGTAATTGAACTCAAGAGAGAAAGCAAGAGACTTATTTTGTAATCCTTTCCTACCATTTAAAGGTGATTTCATTGCTTTCATCTACTAGCCTCGGATCACGTTCTATTGGTGTTTGCTCCCCGATGCGTTTTCTCTCATCGCAATGTGGGCACGCTCTCACTGTCTCTCTCTTGGGGCGTATATATACGTTATATGCCAGGTCCGCCGCCCTTCTCTGGAGCAGCTACCTGACGAGGAGATTCAAGAGGAAGAGCGCAACGACAAGTTCGAAGAAGGACAGGAAGTGTGGTAAGAACAACCTTGTTGTCATTTTTTATGTTCGCGTTAAGTCACTTCTACGCATGTACACCTTTTTTTCTTAATGTTCGATCATTATGGCAACCATGATATTTTTCAATAGTCAATCCTCCGTTTCGCGCATTAAATCCAATTTCCATTTTCGTTCCATTTTTCCAACGGCTACATGTATAACTCAGGTACGACGACGGTAGTGATTGGGTGGAAGCAGTGTTGGATGAGTTGGGCGAGAAGGCGACGGTTACCCTCACGAGCAGCGGAGAGCAAATCAAAGACGTCAGCCTCGAGTACCTGGTGCGGATCTATTTTTATTTGTTGTCATTTGCTACTGCTCCTCTCCTGAATCTTATCTTTTCATTGTCAATTTGAATGATGTTCCGCTCTTTAGGCTCCGATGGAGTTCGATTCTGAGTCCGAAGAAGAAGAAGATGAAGAAGAAGCTGCAGCAAACGAGGACGAAGGATTTGCCGCCTTTTTATCCAAGGCCCAAGACGGAGGGGGCGATGAAGAGGAAGCAGAAGAAGAAGAGGAAGAAGCGCCAGGATCGTTTGAAGTGGGGCACGAAGTTTGGTATGATGACGGCGAAGAAGACTCTGAGTGGCAGGTACAAAAATTATGAGGACAGGTGTAGTACAACCTTCCCTTCTTAAGCTTCATGAAAGCCTCACTTGTGTGTTAATGAAAAGGAAAATTCTGTTTATCATGGTAGCGAGAGGTGCATGTATGAAGTTTACCCCTACTACAGTCCCTTGATTTTCATTTGTTGAGCAAGGCGTAAGCATTTTATCTCCTCTATCAACTCATGCATGTTTTCACTACCGCTTTTGGAACAGGAATGCGTGGTCAAGAAACTGCACGACGACGGCACAGCTGACGTTGAAGTCAAGACGTCCAAGGCGCTGCTGAAAAAAGTAGCACTTGATTCCCTGGCGCCTGTGGAGTATGACGATGATGAATAAATTCCATTGCCCCGTGTGCAGTCCTGTGCTTGCTTAATTGGTGAGCCACGTGGAGCAGCTTCATGCCAGATAGAGGCCCCTATTCTTCTGTACTTAGGTAAAGGTTGTAAAAGCCGGAACTCAGTAGGTACAGATCTTAGATTTCATAAGACGTGTGTTGAATCGATAACGTCGCATGTTGAATTTATATTCCTACTTATACTTATGGCTAGGTTCGGATATTACGGGAATTTCCGCGGAAAGGAGAAATTTTACCATTCAGACGTGATTTCCGCGACGGGAATTTAGCAGTGCCTTTATGACCACAGCACGAAAAAACCGCGGAAAACCCGCAGAAATACCGCGGAAATCCCACGTGAAGTGACATTTTTAGCCATCGCGCGGGAATTTCGCGGAAACGGGAATCGCAACCCTGACTTATGGCCGACATCATTACAGCAAACAACGAACATTAAGTATATCATCCGAAGGACGAGGGGTATCTCTATCTCCCTATCCCTAGGAACTTGTTGGCCAAGTATTTGCTAATCAAATACCAAGGAATAAACCCACTCGGAACCCAGCCGGGGCCGAGCAAATCTGAGCAAATCAAGTAATGAACCACACAACACGAGAGAGCTGTCATAAATTGGAACTCGAACTTGAGCGAATACAAACTAAAATCCCAAATGACAAGGATGCCAGTGCTTTGGGCAGAGGACTAGAGCTGCCTTTTCAGAATAATTGATAAAGGCACGCAGCCATCATTAGCGGTCTTCGCCGTCGCACCCTTTTCTTCCGATGTCGGAACGCGATTCGCAATTGCGACCGACATCGCCAACCAACTACTGAGTAACTCCCTCGTAAGGTGAGCTCGATGCGAAAAGACCGAGCTACGGGATCAAACCAAGGAACTTCGGAAAGTACCAAGAGAATGATTATTCCACACTAGAGTGCTGCCAGAGAGAGCACCCATATCCACAATTGAGTGTCCTAACCGAAATAACAATGTACCAAAAGACACAACCACCAGGTTATCACCAAAATGTGCTGGCGCTATACCAAACGGGTAGGGTCCGAACTGTTTTGCTAAGAAAAGCACCAAGCAACCCAGTAAAGTCCTGTCTTCCGAGAGGCTACAGTTACGTGGAGACCGATGCGCCATTTTATCGCATTAGGCCAGCTCTGCGACCTCCGGTAGAAGTAAATAGTGACACAAAATCCAGGGGGGCGTACGAGCATCAAGATTGCCAGCGTGCCTCTAGTTCTGCCTTCCGAGATCCGCGGTCGCACTATCGGGCGCGGGTCCATATATCCCCAGCACCAGCACGGGGGGTGGGCTCGACTCGCCTCCCTCTTTTTTTCTGCCATGGCAGCACCCGACACCGCTCTGCGTAAGGCGCTGGCGAGGCAGGAAGCGGCTCGCGCGATTTCGTTTGGATGCTCACCTCGTGGCTGCCAATCCGAAAGAGTTATGTGTTACGTGTTTGGTTCGCAGAAAAGCAAATCATTCGAACACAACACAGTGTAGTACATGCGACAGTTCAGTGTGTTCAGTGTACAGCAGTACTGTGGTACAGAAGCAAGGGTGGTAGTGTAAGAGTGTAAGTACTTATACTTCTACAGTAGTCTGTCTGTCGTTCTTGAGCCATTAACAAGCGCCTCGCTCTCTCGCCCCTCAACGCTCTCGTCGAGCCTCTTACTTATCCTTAGACAATTGGAATCTATCTAGGAGAGCCTCGACCCTTCAACAACAGGGTATAAATTTTTGGATTGCTGCGTCTGTTGATTTGAAAATATCAAGAGCGTTTGGCGCAGCGGCGCAGCGGAGGCCATTACGCAACATCCATCTAGTCTAATCTAGTGGGAGCTTCAAAGTTGATTAAAAATTTCGTGCAATTGCTCGGGGGCTTAAACAAAACTTTCATTGAACCATCGAAGTTATAGCAAGCATCCGGTCACCCTATCATCATTATACGCTGTGAACGAACGCACGAACGCTTCAGCGCTCGACACTCAGTCACTCAGTCACTCAGAACACTTCAGTGCTCCGAATTTAATTCAATCGTGTGGGATGATTCGCAAGGTTTTCCTGCTATTGGGTATATCGGTATTCGTGGCAGCAGCGAATGCATTGAAACGCAGCGCGCCCCAATATGCTGCGAAGACGGGGTTGGCGCATGCCAAACCGGGTATACTGCACCGAATGCCGCAGCAACGGCACGATAAATTAGTCAATACCCAGGCCACAATCGCGCTGGCGTATCTGTCGGGAGCACCTAAGCTGTCAGCCACCACAATTCCTCGCTTCACCACAGCAGTCGAATCTAGTAGTGGGAACGCACCGCCGCCACTTCCTGCTGAGGAGCTTGAAACGCTCAAAGCCCTTTACCATAGCCTGCGCGGGCCCAACTGGCACATCAAGGACGGTTGGATGAGTAGCTCGGATCCATGTGGTAGCGGTTCTTTCGGCAGCAACTGGTTTGGAGTGGAGTGTGCTACTTATGAGTCCGAACCCGGGGTGAACTTTTCATCACATGTCACTAGTCTTGAGTTGCCTCATAACAATTTGGTAGGCATCTTGCCCCCGCTGCGCGGCCTGCAGCACTTGCTTAACTTGGACTTTTCTAACCCAACTTCAACTGGGGACTCTACTGGCTGGAGCAATGCCGTAAGCGGAAATCTGGATGCACTCTGTGGCCTGGGTAACATCTCTACGGCAATGTTCGCCTACAACAACGTTACTGGGACCATCCCTGACTGCATTCAAACCTTGGCCAATGCTACTGTGCTAGACCTTGACTTCAACTCCATTCAGGGCACCACACCCGATGAACTATGTCGCCTGCAAAACCTCGAGGAGCTGCATCTGCGCGGTAACCACCTCAAAGGAACAGTACCAGTGTGTATAGGCGAAGAACTGACAGCACTTCGGGTCTTGGACTACACCAATGTTAATGCAGACTACAGTCTTGGGAAGCAATCGCTCTCAGGTACTTTGCCAAGGTCGCTGTGCAATTTGGGGCATCTCGAACAACTGTATTTTGAATTCACGTATGGGCTAAATGGCTCACTTCCTGACTGCCTTGGTGCCAAGCAGCCCCAGCTTCAATCAGTGGGGTTAAAAGTGAACCATTTCCAAAGCTCGCTCCCTACTTCATTCTGCCAAGCAAGTACACTGAAGGCCCTATATCTGGGTGGCAATAATTTGACAGGGTCCGTTCCGAATTGCTTGGGGAGCCTCAGCCAGCTCGCTTTGTTAGAACTGGATACCAACCAATTTCACGGCTCGATACCCGTGGAACTCTGCGACGCAAGTGCACTCCAGTTTCTTTTGTTACAAGAGAATGCCCTGACAGGAACGCTGCCAAGTTGCCTCGGGAGTCTCAGTCAACTTACTCTATTGGATCTGAGTGTGAATCAGTTTCAAGGCCCAGTGCCTGAGGAGCTCTGTCAAGCGAGTGCGCTCCAGTATCTGACTGCGCACGGAAATTCGCTGACGGGGACCCTTCCTAGTTGCTTGGGGAGCCTCAACCAACTCAACGGAGTGGATCTGGATACCAATCAGTTACACGGCCCAATTTCTGAGGAGCTTTGCAAAGCGAGCGCGCTCGAGTACCTGACTTTGTTTGATAATTCTTTGACGGGTACAGTCCCAAGTTGCTTAGGGAATCTTAGCCGACTTATGCAGTTGGACCTTAACATAAACCACTTCCACGGCTCGATACCCGAGGCGCTCTGCGAAATGAGGGCACTTGAGCGTCTATTGCTGCAAGACAATACATTCACGGGGAGAATTCCTAGCTGCCTGGCCACGAGCTTCCCGCTTCTTGAGGCCATGTTCTTGCATGATAATCACTTAACCGGTACATTACCGTCAGAATGGGCGTTGCCGTCTCTCATTAGCATTATGCTGTCAAACAACCCAAACCTCAGCGGCTTACTGCCACCCAGCCTCTTCCTGCAGCAAAGTGCTTCAAATGTGACAGAAAGTGATAAAAGCCTCGACGTTGTTTTGAGAGCTGTGGTCATCGAGGGTACGTCAATTCGAGGAACCTTGCCCACAGCTATGTGCTCTGCACCACAACTGGTAACCCTAGCCTTTAGTGGCAACGATCTTACGGGTAGCCTGCCGAATTGCGTAACGTCCTTGCAGTACCTTCAGACACTGCGCGTTTCTAACAATCGCCTCACCGGCACACTACCAGAAGCAATCGACAACATGACGTCACTCGTTGCACTAGACTTGAGCACAAACCAGCTTCAAGGCCGCGTACCTGCAGGGTTGGGCGATATCTCGCACAATCTAGACACGATGCATCTGAATCTTAACCGCCTCTCGTGCGACTTGCCGTCCTCTGTACTTGACTGGCAAGTGCCTAGTGAGAACGCCTCCTTCAACTTGCTGGACGGCAACCTTTTCGGCTGCGGTAAAGAAGCTTTCAGTGAAATAATAATCCTGACGATTCAAGGCGCAGCAGGGCTCCGTGACGCCAACGAGGAAGCTTTCGAAGCTTACAGCTGTGGCAGCTCAGTCTACGTGCTTCCTGCAATCATAGCCGCTATCTTGGTAGTACCCATTCTCTTCGGTATTATATATATGTATGGCCGCGGTCGGCTTGCTTTGCAATGGCGTATTGCTCTTGGATGGATGGTAAACCCAACAACGCTGATCAATGAGCTCGACCATGCTGACCGTCAAATTGGGGTACTGGCGTTTGGTGTAGTGGCGGCTGCTACAGTAGCAGGTAGCGTGGCACTTATACTCAGCATGAATGTCGCTAAGTCAGCCTATGAATGCGAGTACGTGGCCGCACCAACCTTGGCTAACAAGCGTGAAAGCGATGTGAGCATGTTGAGCATCGGTGTTGGTGCTGCGGTATCCTTAGGGCTAGTCTTGAGCCTTGCCCTATGGTGGCGCCGGCTCGTGTCAAAATACGATGGTAGTAAGAATGACTATGGTGGTATCGTTGCTGAAAAAAATGGGCCTCTGAATCTGCTCGATGAAGATGCGGAAGCGTGGGACTATGATGCGGAGCGTATGGCCGAATCACTGTACCAAACACCGGTTTCGTCCTACTCCGAAGGAATTGTCCGGGCATTGAAATTGATGGTGCTTATTTTAGCGATCATGGTCCTGACCATTGGCCCGAACATTGGATATGTTTTCGTAGTGCTCAGCAGCGTACTTACACAGGAGCAGAAATTGGCAAGTGAGATGGCTATTACATTTGTTAGGACTGCGATTGAAATGTTGCTGGTTCCGAGTGTGGCGCAAAAAGCTGTAAATTTGCTTGTGCTTAACGGCGCACTTACGTTTGTTCGGTTCCGCTTACGCATGACCATTGCCACGGCGCTCTCTGTGATGACGAATATTGTACTTCCAGTGTCAATTGTGCTTGCGACGGACCCTCGTTGCCTCTATTACACAATCAAGCCGCAGCCTGCAGTGGGCACAGAGGTGTCAGTCTTGGAATGCTCATCTTATGTACTCTCGGTTGATGTCTGTGATAAGTATACCACTTTCGTTGAGACGAGCACCTATACGCCTAGTTTTGCCTACGACGGTGAAGTCTGCGTTTCGGCAATTCTTTCGGTGTATGGGCCCGTATTTCTTGGATGCATTATTCTCACATCCACGCTCCCGGCCGGCGTAGATATCTTCATTGTGCCCTGGCTTGCGCCATGGTGCTACCGGAATGCCGAATCGTCCAGAGTGGCGCGTATGGGCTTGGCATTTCTCGAAGAGATGACGTCAAATGCGTTGCCTGCACTTGCGAAGGCCGGTGTACTACCTCCCGACTTTTCCCTCGGTGCAGCCAAACTGGACTACTTGGCTCAGCAGGTCGTTGAGCAAGCCTTTATGCAGGTGACGGTGACACTGCTCGTGGCGCTGACTTTTGGTATTGCGGTGCCTGCAGTAGGCGGTGCGTGCGCTTTGGCAGCCTTTGTGCAGTTCATGCATCAACGGCACTTGCTTGGTCAGATTGTGGGGCTCGGGCGCCTTGAGCAGCCAGCAGTGGTCCCAAATCTCATGGGATGCACGGATATTCCTGGGAGTTGTGCAATTATAGTAGTCGTGACAGTGGTGCTGGTGTGGGTGTGCGGCGCCGTGGATTACTTGGAACCAGTTCTAATTGGATTCATGGTTTCTGTTGGGCTCATTGTAGCACTGGTGGCTTGTGGTATTGCAGCTTGGTGGCAAAGATCTCGCAGAAAAGCTTCACGACGAAAAGAGAGGGCGCAAAGTATTGCATCTTCGGATACGTCTCGGGGCATGCTGATGGAGTCACTCATTGCTGAAGATGAAATTACCGAAGATGGTGAAAGCAATTGAATTACCTATTTCACAGGAATATGGCAGAATATGGTACAGCTTGCTGTCTGGTGGGTATTTATTTCCCTGTAAGCGGAGTTCGGTGCTACCCGTCTTAGACCTCTTTTGTCTGGCCTGGAAGTGACATGCCTTTTTATTACACCTAAACTCAAGCCCTCCTAATTACTTTGGGGGTGGAATGGTGACCTCCGGATGCGCATTGGCAAAAGAGATGACACTAATATGCACCAGACACACAACACACTCAGTCCCGCCGACTTGTTCGGAGGACATGCGCCAGTTGGAGCCTTAATTGGCCTTCTGGAGCGGATTTGCTAGCGCATATGCAGCTCAAGTGCATTCTTCATGTGTCTCTGTGGCTGCTGTGTACTTGCCTTTCCTTGTTTTTGAGGAGAGTATTAACTAGACTAGACTAGGTATTATCGTTCAGTTGAAGAGAAGAGGAAACTTTTGGGGAAACATATTTTCGAACGGGCCGAATCTCCGCTTATGTCTTATGTATGTCACGTAGAGGTATTTTGGGGCCAAGGCATGTCAATTTTGTGGTTAAGGTTTAAGTCCTGTCTTCCAGGAGCGCCCCAGGGAGGATTTTACTCACACCCTTAGTAAAAATACCCCCCGTGGTGAAACCCCCCAGAAAAGGGGCCCAAAAAGAATTATGTAATTAGGCGAATTACCGCTGTACAGAGGCCAGTTCAAACTGACCATTGGTTGGTATTTTAATACCAAATTCTCACCGCCGGTTCGTTCAAAAAAATACCAAGAGCCCATTCATGTGACTTTCATGCACTTAAAAACCATACGAAAAATTTCAGAGAGCTCAGCCTCGGATGTGCCCAAGAAAAGTAGAAATCCCTAATGTACGTGAATGCGGTGTTGTCGTGATAGGATTCAGGCACCGAGAGAAATATGATTTTTGACGATAATTTCGCTCCCTTGCCCACTTCCCTTCGTGCGCCTATTTCAATTATCGGATTAGAGAACTATCCTGGCCTTACAGGCCTTTCTAGGTGCCTTTTGACGCTCCTGGCGACCATACCAGTGTTGACAATGACAACAAGAGCGCGCGCACGGCGGAACGAAACAATTTTCGGGCACTATTTTTCACTTGACCAAATAACTGGACGTTGAGATCCCCTTTCATGTGCCTTTCATGCGAATGCGTGTTAGATAAGGTGATACTTGAGGCGCATGCGAAGTCTGAAGTCAAGTCACTCGGATCTCCTGGAGTTTAAGGCCCAAGCCCCTAGCCCCTTGGTAGTTCAAAATGGCCCCTGTACAGATAGGACTACGAACTCGAACTCGGACTAATACAAACCCAAATGGAACAGAAGCCAATGCTGCGGGCAGAAGTGGGAATGCGCGTGCGTTGCGCAAACAAAGCAAGTGCGGAATGATTCAGGAGGGAGAGGGGCATTGGCCAAATTCCGCGAAAAAAATGCAAAAAGCGAGGAATTTGTGGGTGTTGCGCACTCCGCAGAACAATAAAGAGGAAGGCGCGCGAGCAAAGATGCTCGTGACATGCGGACACGAGGTTCACTCGGCAGAGGTCAAAGTGTGCCTTTCAGCGCGCAAGGTGCCTACTGTTCTGCCCCTGAGCTAAACGAGGCTTTGACGGGACGGGAACTTCTTCCTCGTCCGCAGAGTGGCAGTGAATAGAAAAGGGCCCCCCCCCCCCCCCAAAAAAAAAAAAAACACAGAC